>ERZ808252.135-NODE-135-length-79552-cov-6.381285_pt1 | contig 79552 bp, 74 predicted proteins | sample MGYA00521242_ERZ808252 | MGnify/ENA primary metagenome ERZ808252 (study PRJEB31516, sample SAMN03275581) | gut metagenome | biome: mammalia-associated habitat; material: feces | host: Papio cynocephalus | place: Kenya | collected 2012-08-07 ... | reverse complement strand
TCCAGGCATATCTGGACGAGTACTGTTTCCGTTTCAACCGCCGCATGACGGGCAATCAGATATTCCTGCGCTTGACCAGAGCTGTCGCTACATCTTGTAGCGTGCTGAGTTAAGTCGATAAGCATTTTTCAGAATTACAAATTCAAAATAACATTCAGAGCTTTATCTGATAAACCGAGTTGATTACATATTTCACGAAGAGAATATCCACTGCATTGCATAGAGTGAATTCTATCCTTTGCGTGTTCAAGCAAACTTTTTGAAGTGTCAATTTCAGGATTAGAGTACAGACATCCCCAAGGGCAGTTCTTACCATCCCCAAATAATGCTTTTCCTAAACAGTAGTTTCCTTCTGGACGACGGAATAGCGGATACCAGTTATTCCAAGCATCCTCAAAACTTCCATTTAGCAAATCATATTCCGGTTTCCAAAATGTAATGCAAAAATTCATTTCGCCATATGCTGAAATATTAAAATCAGAAATGCCCGTATCACATGAGTGTTTGACAATTGGTTTGTTCCATAAATTCGCCGTTAGCGAATAAAGATAGTCATAAATAGGGTCACCATCACTGCTTTCCATGACAAAATCCGGAGAACACCTGAGGTCATCCATACGTGAACCATCTTGAGTCCAGAATATTTTGGTCGTAGGATTATAGGTGATACCAACCTCTCTACAAAATCTGGCAATTTTTCCAGCTTGCCCTATGTTTAATTTGGTAAACGGAGTTCTGGCGCGAATAGGTACCCCAGCAGCAAGCAACTCTCTTATATGGTTAAAAACGCAATCGGCAGAAAAACTGGTACGAGTTACAGTCCGGAAAACATCGTCATCAACAGCGTACAGAGATGCGCTAAGGACATAGGGTGGATATTCACATAAGACCTCCCTTGCATCATCTGTAAGATGCACTAATTCAGACTCTATGGAGGGAAACATCCCTAGCTTTATTGCATGTCTGTAAATATCGGGAAAATCTACTCGTGTGAGGGGGTCTCCGCCTGTAAAATTAATGTGTACACATCCCGCATCGGCAATTTGATTCAAAATATTTAGTATTTCGTCCGTTGTTAGTTCACGCTTTTGTTTGCGCTCATTATAGCAAATCACGCAATTTAGCGGACACTTTCTGGTCAATTCAAAGTTACCAATAACCGGGATTCTACTGTTGCCTAATAGTGCCTTTGAAATGTCCGTATTAATCAACTCCTTTTCCTAGATTATGCGTCACAACCTCTGCGTCTATCGGGAATTCCTTGTGCGTTATGAGAACAACGCATCTTTTCTTGCTCTCCTGGACGATTAATTTTGTCATGATGGATTCGTTTTCCAGGTCTATGTTGGAGGTGATCTCATCGAGAAGCAATATTTTAGAGGGCCGCAGCACTGCGCGGGCAAATGCAATGCGCTTTTTTTCACCACCGGAAAGATTACTGCCGGATTCACCCACATCACGATTCCAGTTGTCTCTATCAAAACCAAGCTGTGCCAATAGGTTCTGTGCATCCTCAATTTCTGTGGAAGAAGCGGAAGCGGCGCTTTGCGGGTACAGAACATTATCAAGCATTGTGCCGTAAAATATTTCGGTGTTCTGACTGGCATAGGAAAAAAAGGGGGTATCCCGGAAGGCACGATTCACATGAATAGAGCCTTCGGTAATGGGGATCAGGCCAAGCATGGCTTTGAAGAGGGTAGATTTTCCGGCTCCGCTTTCGCCATGAATGAGATTGAGTGTTTTATCCTGCAAATTCAGGCTTGTTTTTGGCAAAATCACCGAGTTGTTCAGAGTTACCTCCACACCATCGAAGGACAAAAAGGGATCCGAAGTATCAAAAGTGATATTATCATACGTCTCAGCATCCGGGGCATCCAGAAATGTACACAGGGATTCCACACTGGCCATCCCTTTTTGCAGCATCTGCAGGTAGCGGATAATGTTGGTAATGGGGGAGTAAAACCGCTGACTGTACAGCACAATTGTGACAAGGGAGCCAAATGGATAATGGCCTCTCATAATTCCGCATGCGGAAATAAATAAGACGATGCTGATTGCCACATAACGGATGGTTTTCTCCGCAATGTAGAATGCACTTAGAGTCGCGTCTGCTTTGTTGCTTTCATTTTTGTAGTCATCCGCGCATTTGTTGAATTGGTTATTTTCCCGCTGGCATCCCTGAAACACGCGAATAACCGGTAGATTTGAAAAAGCCTCGCCAATGGACCGAATGATGTCCGACTCGATGTGAATGCGATTTACCGCATACGCTTTCTGCACCCTGGAGGACCTCACGCCTAAGAAGTACAGGGGAGGGAGAAAGGCAACCATAATCAGAAGCAGCTTCCAGTCGATCAGACAGATAAAAACGATGATCCACAGTAAGTCAAATAAATCGGAAATCAGTGTAAACAAAGCAACGCTGAATACAGATTCCAGACGGCCGGTGTTTCCGTTGACCATATTGATACAGTAACCGGAGTCCGCGTTTTCCAGCTTGCTGAAATCAACGGTCAAAAGCTTTGAAAAAGCCATGGTGCGTATGTTTTTGATAATGGTGTTCGCACATTTGGAGGTTGAGTAACAAAAGAGATTCCGTACGATAGTTCCCACGACAACAGTAAGAAAGAAAAAGACGCTCCATGCAATTAAACGAGACAGACCCGTATCAGGCGATAGGGAGACAAGCATAGTCGATATTCTGCCAAGTAATTCGGAAGGAAGCACCTCCAGAAACGAAGATAGTGCCGCCAGGAGAAACAGGAATAGGAAAATGGACTTTTTCACCTTTGATCTGTTTAACAGGTTTGACATTGAGCGAAGTTGATTCATATATATGACCTTTCTATTTGAGAGGAATTCCGTATAAGAATTTGGATATTTCTGCAAGATTTTCGACTTGCTCCCATGCGGGGCAAAACATACACTTGTCCCTGACTTCAACATAATCAAGAATGAGCTTATCCCATTCCGAACCAGATATTGCTTGATATTTGGCTGCAGGTAGAGCAGGACATCCTTGAATCCGTCCAGATGCAGTGAAATGTAGGAGATGACCTAAATCGCAGGCAGCACGGCTACCTATAGGTAAGATAGATATTTTACTTGGATATTTAACCGACAACTCTACCAATTGATCGTGCGTTATTCTAAATGACCTATCAGTCCACCCCGATGAATTGTAAATTTGAATTGGTAGGTTGGCTATGTTAAGGTTATATGTGATGCAATGTGATTCAGCCCAAGCAATAAAAAGGGGTATTTCATTATAGTTAACACTTGTTACAACATATTTTAATATGAATGGAATATTGCAGTCAGACAATCGTTCGATATTAGAAAACACTCGGTGAAATGCATCACCATTTCCTGTCATTATTTGGTATATAGTATTGGACATGCCATATATACTTATTTCGACGGTGCGAGGCGGATATTTCCTAAGACTTTGTATTGCTGTTTCAGTGAGCATACTAACGTTAGTGAGAACTGACACGATGAAGCCCTCATTAATTGCGCGTTCATAATACTGAGTAAAATCGGAAAGCAGAAGTGGTTCCCCTCCAGTAAGCGTTAGGAAAAGAACTTGGTTGTTTTTAGCCCAGTCAAGTATTTTGCAATAGTCCTCGAAAGGCATTGCCTTAAAGGTCCTGTTTTCTCGCATCTTCATATAGCAATGAATACAGTGAAAGTTACAGTTTTCCGTTAATTCGATACTAACCTGTCTCATCTTTTACCCTTCTTCAAGCGAAAAAACTCGATCATTGATGATATAAGCGATACATCTACCAATGATGCTCTCTCTAGTCACAAATTGGTCTATATTTTTTCGATTATCCCCTTGGAAAAAAAGTTTTTCTTCACTTTGCACTATAAGTCTATGGCATACAAGGGAAGAATAGGGTTCCGGGGTAATATACACATATATACTACCAATAGTGATTTCACCGGGTTTGCTGACTAGAATCTTACATGGGCTGGGAATAGTTGGCTGCATGCTACTACCTTTAAATTCCATCTGGACTTTTTCGCCACATGACAGAAGGGAGCAAATTAGATTAATATAGTCTCTATCAACCAAACTCTATCCTCCATCTAAGTTTGTGTATTGGCGGACAAATGATAAGCAATTTTTTCAGAAACAGAGTAGAAGTCCTGATATTTAGCAGACAAAATAGTTGAATTAAAACAAAGTTGGTCTATAGCTTTGTAATTTTTATAGATTTGAAAAGATACTTCTGCAGAAAAGCTGGTACCAATAGTATAATTAATCAAATCAAAAAAAGAGTGTATTTTATAATCTCTATTAAGGTCAACTAAAATAACTGATTCAATGGAATGCCAAGGTTCTTGAATTGAGCAATCAGAGAGAATATCCCAGATAGGAACACTAAACTCAAGTACCGATTTATTTTTTCTAAAGCAAACAAAATCATCTGACATAATCCGGATTTCCGGAAAATGCAACTTAATAAGGCGCGCAGAGGTAGATTTACCACTATTACTTTTTCCCAAAAAAAGGATTAAAGTGCTATAGTATAGGCATGCGACTGCATCTATGGTTAAAATATGGTGCTCAAGAAGTGTATAAATAGCTATTTCGTTACCCACGGACTCAAGTTCAACAAACGGGGATAAAATCCTAACTTGATGCCCTTGCCTCTGTGATATGATCGTTTCGGGAATAATTTGCCCGCGACTATGGACATTTGAAACATGAGTCACACTCATGTAGTTGAGCATATCTTCTGAACAGGTGAAATCCATGTTGGCAAAAGAGGTGCCACGATAATTTGCCGCATCAGAGTGAATAATGGTAATTTCGGCTTGGCCTGATGTAGAAAACAGCCTTCCGTCACATATGTTGTAACGACGTTGCATATTAGATAACCTCTGTAAATCCATAGCAGGAAAGCTGCACAATAAAAGAAGCAATATCTGCTTTAAGAATGTCTCGATTCACACCAATGGCATACTCGGAAATGTATGCCATGAGATCTTCAAAGATTACGCCATCAGATGCAGGTACAGAATATAGTTTTTTTACAATGAGTTCACCTATTTCATTTATTTTGTAAAAACTGCCGCTCGAAACAGATGCATTGGTGATCGGTAGTAAAAAAATACCATCACCAATTTTCCTAATGCGAATTTCGCACGTAAGCTTTATAACACTCTTTGGAGTAATTGATGTATTCATAGAAATCCTTCTTTCGTTTTATGTGTTTCTTAATTTGTATACAACCTGATTTGCTAGTAGGATGCTTCAATGAAGGTAAAAGATGCCCTAAGATATTGGAAGCCGTTAATAAATACCTACGCTGAGATTAAAGATACTATTAATAAACTTCTGACTTCCAACCGGAACAGTTGCCGAGAACGGTAGTAAACTGCGTATTGATTTCGATTTTTTCAATGGCAGGGGCTTCGTATTTTATCGTGATTACCGGAGATAGCTTACTTTCCATAATTGAACCTCCTTTCTAGGTTGTATACAAATGAAGCAAACAATGACATAGAGCATCGCATGTTTATTTAGATTGTGTAATCTGAAGTAGAATTTGACATTCACTATCAAAACAGCAAAGATCCGAAAACTCACAATCTGTACAATTAGGACACAAAATGCACGGGAGTAACTCTAGAATTGATTGAGACGAGAGTTGTCTTATGTACTCTTGAACCATTGATTGCGCATATCCAATGGATACCAAGTATTCAGCAACTTGTTCATTGATATAATCATTTGCAAACAAATATAATATTGATACGACAATATTATATCTAATGTGACTCGAATTTGGACATAAGTTCTTTAAAAAATTAAGATGATTTAATGCTGCGGAGTAGGCTAATTTGTAGTTGCTCTCTAATACATATAAACACATAAGAATATGTGCAGTACTCACTTCAAGCAGCGGGTTAACAACTGGAGAAATCGGGAGATTAAATAAAGCAGCTACTGGTATAGTGGGAAGACGCTCGAAGAAATCAATTAACTTAATAAGCACAGAAGGCTCCACGGATAGCTTCAAGGAGTACTCTTTTATAAAAGACAAATATGCTTGTTTTCCCTCATGCACATTTATGAGAGTTCTCACGCTGCCAATATCCATGAGCGGTGCTACTTCACTGAAATTGGGAATGATAACGTGGACAACCGGGAAATCAAGTACGGATTGATACTGAATAAAGATTTCCTTATTTAAATTCCCACATAATAAATTTAGATAAAAATCTAGCATATCTTCATTGGAAGAATAGTTTTGTAACCATATAGTAGGTAAACAACTCTCTCTGGCAGAAGGGATCAAGCAAGAAATGGGGAAAACGCCTGTACCATCATGAAAGACATTCCCTATATTTTTTGTGAGTTTCACTTGATTAAAATTAGTATAAAAAGGCTGCATATCGTTAATCTCATTAATCTTACGACCTTGCAGGAATTCATTTAACGCCCTCTGAACTGCCACATTAATATTGGGATGACAACCTAAGTTTATGAAGTAGCTTAATTCATGCTGATTAATAGCCAGTAGACCAATAACAGGAAATTGCCCTCCAATGGAAAAATCCAGAATACGAATGACGAAGTTATTGTCCTTCATTTTTTTGATTTTTGAATAGAAGTCTGGGTAATAGAGAAGGTATGCATCAGTTATGTCGAATATATCATCACGCTGATTTCCTTCGCTAAGCAATTGAAATGCAACATGTCTCTCTATAATTTCAGAAAGGGCCTGGACAAGTGCTTCATTCCATGTGTTTCCAGCAGCCATGCCATTTGAGCCATAATAATAGTCAAGAACTGAATATGGGACAAAAAGTTCTGCATTTGGATCTACATAATTTGTATAACGGGAGTATATATTGCCTTTTGCGTAATCAGACGAAATAATTTCTTGTATAAGCTGCTGGTTTTTATTATTTTCAATGTTATGAAACCAAGAGTTTTTTTGCTGGGTCGAGAGCTCCCCTTTGGGGAATATTGAAGGAAACATTAAATTAAATATTTTGGGAACCGAAAAGGAAAACGCATCAGAAAGACGGAAACAAAGGAAATTCTGCAATCTTTCTACAAGTTCTGCCAAACCACTTGCGCATGCCAAGGCTTTGGTTGATCCTTTCCCATTCGAAGAAATTGTAGTGCCTGGAATTGAAACAATAACGGAGTGGACTCCAGGAATTGATTCGAGCCAACTGAAAGTGGGATAAATTCCTTTGTCCTTGAGTATCTTCAATAAAGAATTTCATCTAAGGCTAAATTGATTATTTCCCCGTTTACCTGAATAGGCAGCGTTTCTTTATTCAGATTCTTCAAGGCCAAAAGCAGGTTCGGCTTTAAGTCGCTGTGAATATCCCGCTTTAACACGTAGCGGAAAGCCTGCACTTTGTACCCTTCCGGTGCATATTCGATGAAATTGGTAACAAAGATAAGCACAGTATCACTTCGCTGAGTGCGCAGCCTTCTGGCAATATCCATTCCGTTATAGTCTGCCCCTTCAAAGTCAATGTCCAGTAAAGCAATATCACAGCCGGACAGGATCTGGTCACTGACAAGGGTAGCATCCGTGAAGGTATGAATTTTTGCTTTTTTATCTGTTTCCACTAATACGTTTTCTACAATGGAAGCCATAGCTTCGACCATTGTCTTATCATCATCGCAAATCAGAATATTCAGCATGGAATTTCCTCCTAAATAACGGCAGTATTCCGCTCTATTTTCTTCAATCATACACCCTTCCTCCCAAATTACAATGATAAACCCGAGAAGTTCTGTATAATTGTATCATGTAGTTGTAATAATTCAAGTATATAGAACCAAGACGTTGTAGAATAATAGAAAAAGTTAGAGTTCTGGGAGAAAGCAATCATGTATGATCTTGGTTTTCGTATCAAAGAAATACGCACTCGGCGAGGACTGAATCAAAAAGAGCTGGCGCAGAGAATAAACAAGAGTAAGTCTGCGGTGTGTGGCTATGAACAGCGGATTCTGGATGCAGTTTCCGGTCATGTAAGGAAGCTGTTCATCATCCGGATTATATCCGAGGACGATTTCCTCAGAGCCAATCTGGGCGGATTGGGTAATCTCGTAGTCTCCCACCATACGCTTATCGTCCATAATGTCCTCCATTGCTTTTGCTGCGGGGCAGTCTGGGGACAACCTGATAGTCGTAACCAGTTCCGGTTTGACAAAATGTGCAGTCATCTTTGTCGAACTGGTAAGGGTCAACACGGGAGATGGAAAACTTCTGCGTATTGAAAAACATTGCCCTGCACCGGGGACAAAGGCAATAAATAGAAGCATTTCTTTTTTGCTGATCGTTCACCTCTTGGGTCTCCTTTTCTTGTCGGGTCTCAGAGGCGTGGCAGTTGTCGATATTTACAATCAATACAGGGAAACTGAAGCCACAGGTATTTTCATCAAAGCCGCCTCTGGGGAAAAAGTAGTTGTTTGTCATAATGGAATCATCCTTTCATCTGGTTAGTCGTTGTTTATTCTTTCGCAAAATACCAGGAAACGCTGCCGCCCCCCGGAAGCGTAGGGATGGCAGGTAAAGAGCGTAATCATATCCTTGCCGGGTTGAATCTTGATGGATGCAATGTCATTGGGAGAAACGATTTTTGTGCCGACAACAGAGTATTCGAGCATTTCCCAAAGATTTGTAATCACAACCTTGTCTCCAACAGTCAAATCAGGGACATAACGAAAATAGTCTGCACCGTTCCATCCACGGTGTCCGGCAATCACACTGTTTGTATTGGCACCGCCGACAGGCACGCTTGTCTGCCCCAGCACTGCGGCACCAAGCGCCATATTTTGACTGGATGCTCCCAAATAGATGGGCATTTCCAGTTGGAGCGCCGGAATGGACAAAATGCCAAAAATTTCACCTTCCAAGCCGTAGTCAGAAAGGGTGAAGCTGGATTTTTCCAATGTACTAAGCCCGCTTATGCTCTCCTGACCAGCCTGATAAAGCTGATGGTTGTAGCTGGTGATGTCTTTCCATAGTTCTGGATAAATGGATGGAATGTATTCCGCAATTCCCGTTCTCGATGGATCGGGTGTCTCAGATGGTCTCTGTATTATTTCTTCTTGGAAGCTGGACACTGTTTGTTCCATCTTTTCTCTAAAAAGGATTTCATTGATGGCAGGAAGAACAGCAATATAAAGACCGACCAAAAACGCTGCAAATGTGAGAAGCAAAAATAAATGCCTACGCATCTCTGTTCCTCCCCAAAAAGGCAAATGCAATACATATCATCACCAGAAGCAGCACAACTGCCAATGCAATATATAGTCCATGCAGATACTCCTGTTCCCATGTGGATTCAACTTCCGGGGTTTCTTGCAGGATATCCGTCTGGATTTCCTGTGCATGTTCATATGGGACTCGTTCACCGGTAACAAGCAGACGATGTGTATGCGCAGCGTGCAATCAGAGAAACCGGAATTGGACATGGCGGCTTCCGAATAAACAGCCTTGGAGGTATTCAAGTCGATCAGACCGGCTTCAGTCATTTCAATGGTCATAACAGATTCACCGGCTGTGGTTTCACTGTAATTCACAGTAAATTTACCGTCATTTTCAACCCACTTTGCAACAGAGTTTGTACAACCAACATCTGTGAAGAATTCCAGTGCTACGTCACCTTTCTTGTAGCTCAGCCCCTTGGAAAGAGTATCCACGAAGGTGTAACAGGAAAGATAGGTACTTTCGGAAGTAATGCTGGGCAGAGTGGAAACGATCTGGTAGTCGATGGTGTCACCAGCGGAGGCGGTGCCAGTATGGGCGTAATCGTCCGTCTTGCCGGTGTCAGCCTTGGCCTCCCGCAGCGTCTTTTCCAGAGAGGGAATGCCGGTCAGGTTCTTGGGGTACAGGGTAATGTCATAAATCCAGCGGGTGCCGCCGTCGTTGGCATTGGTGCCGTTAACGGAGGTCATGGGGACGGATACCAGGAAAGGATCGGTAGTGGACACAACCATTTCGGGAACCTTGGTTTCCGCGACCAGATACAGACCCAAAGGCAGATTCTCGGCCTTGGTTTTGCCGTAGGAATCTGTCAGGGGCATGGCGGTGCCGTTGGCCGCGGCGTAACGCTCCATAGCATTCTTGACGGTGGTAGCGTTGGCAGTCAGGCCGGAAGACAGAGCGGAAATCAGCACATCCGACTGGTAGAAATACTTGGATTCATCCAGAGCGTCCGCGTTTTCGTAACGGTCCTTGCCGTCTGCCAGGCCCAGAGCAGTTAGGAAATCTGCGCCGCTAGTCTTATCCACAGCGTACAGAATTTCCACATGAGCGTCGGTGCGATTGTCGCTTTCGGATTCTCCATACTGGAAGATATCAGCCACCTTCGTATAGGTAAACTCGACACCCTTAATGGCATACCCGTAGCCGGTTTCGCCGTTGCCCAGAGTGGATAAGGACGAGGCGTTCAATGTAACTTGGAACAATCAGAAGCCCAAAGAAATTGAAGAAAGAAACATTACGGAAGTAACGACAGCGAAGAAACTTGGTACAGATTATACTTTCACCATCAAAAATATGATGCGGGTATACAAGCTCGTCGTCACTGCAAAGGTGAACGGGGTGGAGAAGCCTGTATCTGTCGTAACAAGTTCCAGCGGTACACGTAATTTGCATACCTGTACGATTGAAAAAGTAGAGGGCGATTTGGAAATTACGCTATCTTGGGTCGTGGATACGGACATTATCAAGGTGAAGGTTGCGCCGTTTGTCGAACTGGATGACAAGACTGTATTTATGGTTGCGACTCGAGTAAGAGACGGACTTACCGTTTCTGAAAGAAATGGGCTCAAGTTGGACACCTATGATGGTCATGGTATGTACCAGAAGTCAAGCGGAACATTGTATCAGCTGCGGGAATACCGCCCCGGCGATGATGTGCGGCAGATCCACTGGAAGCTGTCCTCCAAGCTGGACGAGCTTGTTTGGAAGGAACCCAGTATGGAAAACTGTAAGGTGATCGCCATCACGAATCAGAAGAGCGGCGTTGGCAAAACGACGACCACAGTCAATTCACGAGGATATTCTGTCTTTAGAGGCAGACCGGGAAGCAGCGCGAGAGACTGACCGATATACTGATTGAGGTTGTCGCTGGCATAGCGCATTCCTCCGTCTTGGGGACTTTGCATTGGGATAAAAATCCCGACTGAGACTTCTTGCCGAATTGTGCGGTGTTGCCCGAAACCCGTGAAGTCCAAGAACACATGGCTTGCCGGTAAAATCAACTGATCGATTGTGGGCACGCACTCTCCCTGAAATCCTATGCGGCCGGTTAAGAAAGCACATTCTATTAAAATGATGGACGTGTTCCTTGTTTTGCGAAAAGGCGGGCTTCTTAGGGATGGGCAACAGCGCGGCCGTTTCCGTGGCCGTTGAGGAAGCGCTGAAGAAGTAAGGGAACGTTTCCCTTTCCCAAATAACAAGCAAAGAAGCACATCCTGCCCGAGAAATTGGGCTGGATGTGCTTCCTGTTTTTGATGAAGAAAATGAGGCGGATATGCTTTCCAAAAGAAAAAGAGCAGATTCCTCCGCTCTAATCATCCGGAATATACTTCATGATGTCCCCGACTTCGCAGGACAGAATTCTGCAAAACATCTCAATGGTATGGGTACTGACGCTCTCGTTCCGTTTTAACCGTGTAATCTGTCCGGGGCTGATATTATACCGTTTGATAAGCATGTATTGTGTGATGCCCTTCTCTTTCATGACATTCCATAGATTATCGTAAGAAATCACGGGACGCAGCCCCCTTTCTTACTTGACATAATAACCGAATATGGTGTATAATCATATTAACCAATATCGGTTATTGGTATGCTCTAAGAAAGAAGGATCGCAAATGAAAAAGACAATCTCTCTGCTCTTGACACTTATAATGTGCCTGTCCCTGTGCGCCTGCGGTATAGGAGCCAGACTTGCGTCCACCGCAACATCCGATACCGGGTCAGGCAAGGCAACCACTGAGCCAGTAGTTTTGACGGAAAAGGAACGGATAGAAAAAATTCTAACAGAGCGAATTGAAGAATACCGCAACGCTGTAATTGATAGGATAACGATCAATGATGACCTCGGTACGGAAGATGAAAATGACTATATTGCGCTCGTTTATCTAACTTGGAATACAAAGAATAGCGGTAACCTGTCAAAAGAAATGCTGAAAATGTATTCTGATGATCTTGCTGCTACATTAGCCAATGAAAATGATACTGTGCAGGAAATTGCTATATTCTGGACTGTACCATATTTGAATGACACGGCAAAATGCAGTTATGAAAGGGTGCCTGACGGTTTTGTGGTGATGGACGAAATGTGGGGAAAAGCGTTTTCCTAAGCCGGTCACAAGTCTTTCTCTATTTCTAAACGTTCAAGTCTCGTCCAAATATCAAATAACCGCAGGTTCAGGCAATCGCCTGAACCTGCGGTTCTTTCCGTTCTTCCTCAATCCTCGTCCCAGTTGTGCCAGACGTTTTGGACGTCGTCGTCGTCGTCCATGATGTCCAGCAGCTTCTCCATCAGGGAGATTTGCTCCGGGTCGGTGAGCTTCTGGTAGTTCTGGGGCACCATTTCGATCTGGGCGGATACGAAGCTGTAGCCCTTCTTCGTCATGGCGTCGGCTACGGCGTTGAAATCGTCGGGGTCGGTGTACACGGTGAATACGTCGTCCTCGGCCTCGAAATCATCCGCGCCGCAGTCCATGGCGTCCATCATGACCTGGTCTTCCTCGTAGTCGCCGTCCTCGTTGTCGATCACCAGCACGCCCTTCTTGTCGAAGGACCAGCTGACGCAGCCCGTCGCGCCCAGATTGCCGCCGAACTTGTCGAAGTGGTGGCGCATGGAACCGGCGGTGCGGTTGCGGTTGTCGGTCATGGTCTCCACGATCACCGCCACGCCGCCGGGACCGTAGCCTTCGTAGGTGATGGTCTCGTAGTTGTCGCCGCCCGCGCCTGCCGCCTTCTCCAGGCAGCGCTTGATGTTGTCGTTGGGCATGTTGGCGGCCTTGGCCTTGGTGATGACGGTGGCCAGACGGGAGTTATAGGCGGGATCCGCACTGCCGCCCTCCTTCACCGCGACGATCAGCTCTTTGGCGATCTTGGTGAAGGCTGCCGCGCGCTTGGCGTCCTGCGCACCCTTGGTTTTCTGGATGTTATGCCATTTGGAATGTCCGGACATAGGTATATCTTCCCTTCAGCGAGTATATTCAAAAATCCTATCTATTTTATCAGAATCCGCGGCAAAAATCAACACTTTCTCAATAGAATTTCATGCAGTCCCGGTGGGTTTCGGAAATTTTCACCTGCACCTCCGGGAACGCGGCGGCGATTTTCTCCGCAAGAACGGCCACAACGGGATTCTCCGTGGCAAAATGCCCCGCGTCGATCAGGTTCATCCCCAGTGCCCGGGCGTCCCAGAACTGATTATACTTAATGTCCGCGGTGACGAAGGTGTCGCACCCGGCATCAAAGGCATCCATCAACTCACCGGAACAGCTTCCGCCGCCCACCGCCACCACGCGAACCGGCTTGCCGCCGTCCACGTAGCGCAGTCCCTCGGCGTTCAGGCTGCTTCTGACGGTTTCCAGGAATCGGGAAAGGGGCTGCTCCTCTACCCTGCCCCGGCGCAGAAGACCCCACTGCCGTCCCTGATCGTCCCGGAAGAAGGGCGGGATGGTCTCCACGTCATTCAGTCCCAGCGTGGCCGCCAGCACGTCGTTCACGCCGCCCGGGGCGCAGTCCAGATTTGTGTGGGCATTGACGGCGCTGATGCCGTGACGGCAAAGGGTCATGATGCTCCGGCCGACGGTCGTTTCCTCCGTCACGGACTTGAGCGGGTTGAAAATCATGGGATGGTGGGTGACGATCAGCTCCGCGCCCCAGTTCACGGCCTCCCGGCATACCCCCTCAAAGGGGTCGAGCGCCACCAGAACCTTGGTGACAGGGGTTTCGCGGCTGCCGCAGAGCAGCCCCACATTGTCCCAGTCCATTTTCATGTAGGTTGGGGCAAGGGTTTCTACGTACTTGAGAATGTCAGCTACGGTCGTCATCGGTCAGTTCCTCCAGAATCGCTTTGTAGTGTCTGTATTTTTCCTCGTCCCCGCCGGACAGCCCCGCCACAGTTTTACGCAAGCCGGAAAGGACACTCTCCCGGAAAGCCGGAAGCAGTTCGCTGCCGCTGCGGCGCAGAGCCGGGGTGATGTAATATTCGCTCTCGGTCAGCGGTTCGCCGGGGGCGTAGACCACTTCCATGACGGGGTAAATGAATTTTCCGTCCTTCGCCAGCGTCTCCCGGCGGATGGCGTAGCCCTGACGGTACAGATACCGGCGCAGCTCCGGCCGCTTGCTCTGGCACTGGAGGATCAGCCGGTAGCGTTCGCTTTTCAGCCAGGGGGCAGCATCCAGAATGGACATCATGGTGTCCGCCCCCATCCCCGCGCAGACCATGCAGTCAAATTCCTGGGGGACATTGCGGATGCCGTCGGACAGGTAAAAGGACATCCGCTCCTTCACGCCGAATTTTTCCGCGTTGCGGATGGCGCTTTGCAGGGGCATTTCCCGGACGTCGGAGGCAATGACCGCGCTGGCAACGCCGTTTTTCAGAAGGTAAATGCCCAGATATCCATGGTCACAGCCCACGTCCGCCACCCGGTCGCCGGGATTGACATAGCCGCAGCAGGCCAGCAGCCGGTTGGAAAGTGGAATTTTCACGGGCATACCTCCTTCTAAATACATGAAAAGCGCCATCCCGGCATTTGTCCGGGATGGCGCTTGCCGGTATTTTATCCGTTCTGCTTTGCGGCTTCATTGGCCTCGTAGGCTTCCAAGAAATTGTTCAGCTGGGCGAGGAACGGCTCGCAGTCCACGCCGTGAACCATGCAGGCTTCCTCAACGGTCTCACCCCGAGAAGAGGGGCAGCCCAGACAATGCATACCGATGGCGAAGAACAGGGGCGCGGACTGGGGCGCGACGTCCAGAATGTCCCCGATGATGGTATCTTTTTCAATTTTTACAGCCATGAAAATGACCTCCTTGTTTTTATCTGGGATTATTATAACCGCACATGCGGAAAAAAACAAGAGGAAAGTCGCAAAAGATACAAAATCTGCTCACCAACTGCGCAGATTTTTTGTAGCGGGGTTGTCGATGAGCCTGCCGTCTTCCTCGAACCGGGAGCCGTGGCACGGGCAGTCCCAGCTTCGCTCCTGAGAATTCCACTTTAGCGCACAGCCCAGATGGGGGCAGCGCTTCGGTGAAACGGTCAGAAGATTTTTCCCGGCTTCCACAGCGTTGACCCCCAGCTGGGCGCGGAGCATACTCCGGGAGGGGGAAAAGACCGCTTCGTAGGGGCTTTTCTTCCCAGTGATGAGATCGCTTAACAGCTGCGCCGCAACCATGGAGGTCGTCATGCCCCATTTGTTGAACCCCGAGGCGACGTAAAGGTTCGGCGTCATGGCGCTGTAGCGGCCGATATAGGGGACGCCGTCCAGACTCATGCAGTCCTGCGCCGCCCAGCGGTGGGTAATTCCGGCGTCGGGATAGTGGGTTTTGGCAAATTGCTCCAGTTCCTTCCATCCCCCGCCCTCATGTCCTGTCCGATGTCCGCCGCCGCCCAGAATCAGGCGGCCGCCGTATTCCCGAAAGGACAGGCCGTTTTCCCGCTCGTCCAGATACATGCCACGAAGCGCCGGCGCATTTTCCAGCGCCAGTGCGTAGGAACGCTGCTGGTAGAGCTTCAGAAAATAACTGCCGTGCTTGTTTAGAAATGGGAAATGGGTGGCGATGACAAAGGCGTCTGCCCGGATGACGCCCCGGTCTGTGATGGCCGCGCCCTTTTCCAGCCGCCGCACGGGGGTATTTTCATAAATGGTCAGCTCGTCTGCGATGGCCGACAGAAATTTCAGAGGATGGAACTGCGCCTGATGGGAAAATTTCACCGCCCCCACCGTGGGAAAGGGCAGCGGCAGGTTTTCGGCAAACTCCGCCTTTGCACCGATGCTTTCCAGCGCGTTCATCTCCTGCTCCAGCTTTTCCCGGTCATCGGTGGAATAGATATAATTGTCTTCCTCTGAAAAATCGCAGTCGATTTTGGCGCAGAGGGTGCGGAACGCGGCAAGCGCCTGTTCGTTGGCCTGAAAATACAGCGCCGCCTTTTCCGTTCCGAAGCGTTTGACCAGCTGCTGGTAGATCAGACCGTGCTGAGAGGTTATTTGGGCGGTGGTGTTCTTCGTGATGCCCCCGGCGATGGAAGCCGCCTCCGCCACAGCGCAGTCCACCCCCGCGTTTTGCAGCATATGGGCGCAGAGCAGCCCCGCCATCCCGCCGCCGATGACCAGAACATCCGTCCGCGCCCGTCCCCACAGCGGCGGAAAACAGGGCATCCGCAGATCGTCCGTCCAGACAGACCCCATGAAATCAACTCCTTTCCCCATAGTATTGGCAGAAAAGAGGAAGTTATTTCAAAATAGTTTTCCCTCCTGCCCGAAGAAATCACGGGCAGGAGGGGAATCATTCTGTTTCGCTTCTCAGGCAGGATGTGCTTCCTGTTGGTTAATGGATGGACACAGAACGGCTGCCCTCAGTATTTGTTGTGCTTAAATAGAAAGAACCAGAGAAATGACAGGATAAAGGATAACAGAAATACCAGCAAGTTTATAATCCCTCCGAATATGCTGCGGTGAGTTCCAGATAGCCCCGGCAATTATGCGCGATCCCCGCCCATTCCAGAACGGCGGCCAATACAAACACCGGGTCAACGCCGGACTCGCCTGCACTTTTGCCAAAGTAGTTTTTCAGAATAGCGCCTGCAACCGTGTTTTCTTCACACCCGGCCTCGCCAAGCCTGTAGTTCCGGGCATTTCCTTTTCCGGCTCTGTGGTTCGGCTGGGTTTTTAACAAATCAACGATCACGTCAAAGACATCATAGGTATAGATTGGAGGGAGTTCATTGCACAGAATGTGCTGACCATCCGTGTCCGCCTTTATGCCGTAGCGATTGCCGCTGATGGATGTCACGATGGTACGCCCGCCATTTTCCACGAGCTTCCTCCTGACAATATCACCGGCGCGATTGCTTTCCTTACCTTCAAACTGGATTTGCATATTAACATCCTCCTTTATAAATGTTTCGTCTTCTTCCTGTGTGAGATTCAGTGCGCTGAGCAGCTCCGTCAGTTTCTTCTTCGCATAGGGATAGGAGATGTTCAATTCTTCCTGTAACAGTTTCAGATTTCCGCGGTGTTTCAGAAACGTGGTCAGAAACAGGTACTGGTCATTGTCCAGTTTATCAAAGGGGCTGATTTCAAAAGAGTTTGAAAGTTCCATCCCACAGCAGGGGCATTGAAGCTTTGTGATTTTCAAATCATTGCCGCAAGCGGGACATTCGGAAATAAGCTTTGCCATGTCAATCACCTCAAAAGTATGATAGCACGTTGACTCGTATTTGTCAATATTTAGAAGAAAAATAATTTATTCTTATTTAAGAATAGAACACATCTTTGTAAAGTACAGAAGATGAAACACTGCACCGGAATAAAAACAAGAAGCACATCCCGCCTGATTTCTCGGGCAGGATGTGCTTCTTTGCTTGTTATTTGGGAAAGGAAAGCGTTCCCTTACTTCGTCTCGTCGGTGCCGTAGTAGGCGTTGAGGTACATCTGCTTGATCTCGCTCATGAGGGGATACCGGGGGTTCGCGCCGGTGCACTGGTCGTCGAAGGCCTGCTCCACCATGCTGTCCAGCCGGTTCAGGAAATCGGTCTCGTCAATGCCGTAGTCCCGGATGGTCTTCTTGATGCCGATCTTGACCTTCAGCTCGTCGATGGCCGCGATCAGGTTTTCCAGCTTCTCCTCGTCCGTGGTTCCGCCCAGCTTCAGATAGTCGGCGACCTCGGCATACCGCGCCAGGGTGTGGGGATGGTCGTACTGGGAGAAGGTGCCCATCTTCGCGGGAACCTCGGCGGCGTTGAAACGCAGAACTTCGTCGATCATCAGGGCGTTGGCGACGCCGTGGGGCAGATGGTGGAACGCGCCCAGCTTGTGCGCCATGGAGTGGCACACGCCCAGGAAGGCGTTGGCAAAGGCCATACCGGCCATACAGGCGGCGTTTGCCATGTTCTCACGAGCCTTGGGATCCTTCGCGCCGTTTTCATAGGCAGAGGGCAGGTTCTCGAAAATCAGCTTCAGGCTCCGCAGCGCCAGACCGTCGGTGTAGTCCGTGGCCATCATGGAGGCGTAGGCTTCCAGGGCGTGGGTCACGGCGTCGATGCCGGAGGCCGCGGTCAGACCCTTGGGGGCGTTCATCATCATGTCGGCGTCCACGATGGACATTTTCGGCAGCAGCTCGTAGTCCGCCAGCGGATACTTGACGCCGGTGGTTTCATCGGTGATGACGGCGAAGGGCGTCACCTCGGAGCCGGTGCCGGCGGTGGTGGGAATGGCGACGAAATAGGCCTTTTCGCCCATCTTGGGGAAGGTGTAGACGCGCTTGCGGATGTCCACGAAGCGCATGGCCATGTCCTGAAAATCCGCCTCGGGATGCTCATACAGCACCCACATGATCTTGCCCGCGTCCATGGCGGAGCCGCCGCCGATGGCGAGGATCAGGTCGGGCTTGAAGGCCGCCATCTGCGCCGCGCCCTCTCTGGCACAGGCGAGGGTGGGATCGGGGGCTACGTTGTAGAAGGTGGTGTGGGTGATCCCCATGGCGTCCAGCTTCTCCTCCACAGGCTTGGTGTAGCCGTTCTGGTACAGGAAGGCATCGGTGACGATGAATGCCTTCTTATAATTTTTCAGCTCGGCCAGAGCCACGGGCAGGCAGCCCTTCTTGAAATAAACCTTTTCAGGCACACGGAACCAGAGCATATTCTCCCTCCTAATTGCCACAGTCTTGATGTTCAGCAGGTGCTTGACGCCCACGTTCTCGGAAACGGAGTTGCCGCCCCAGGAGCCGCAGCCCAGCGTCAGGGAGGGAGCCAGCTTGAAGTTGTACAGATCGCCGATGCCGCCCTGGGAGGACGGGGTGTTTACCAGAATGCGGCAGGCTTTCATCTTTTCCGCAAAGGCGTCCAGCTTCTCCTTCCCGCTCACCGTGTCCAGATAGACGGAAGCGGTGTGACCGTAGCCGCCGTCCTTGACCAGGGTGTCCGCCTTGTTCATGGCGTCGGTGAAGTCGGACGCCCGGTACATGGCAAGCACGGGGGACAGCTTCTCATGGGCAAAGGCTTCGGACAGATCGGTGGAGGTCACTTCGCCGATGAGGATCTTGGTAGTTTCGGGAACATCGACACCCGCCAGCGCCGCGATGGTATGGGCGGACTGACCCACGATTTTGGCGTTCAGCGCGCCGTTGATCATAATGGTCGCGCGAATCTTGTCGGCTTCTTCCCCGTTCAGGACGTAGCAGCCGCGCTTGACGAACTCCGCCTTGACCCGGTCGTAGATGCTGTCCAGCACCACCACGCTCTGCTCGGAAGCGCAGATCATGCCGTTGTCAAAGGTCTTGGAATGGATGACGGAGGAAACCGCCAGCAGAATGTCGGCGCTGTCGTCGATCACGGCGGGGGTGTTGCCGGGGCCGACGCCCAGCGCGGGCTTGCCGGAGGAATAGGCGGCCTTCACCATGCCGGGGCCGCCGGTGGCGAGGATCAGGTCTGCTTCCCGCATTACCTGATTGGTCAGCTCCAGAGAGGGCTGGTCGATCCACGCGATGATGCCTTCCGGCGCACCGGCGGCGACCGCCGCTTCCAGCACCACCCGTGCGGCGGCGATGGTGCAGCCCTTCGCCCTCGGGTGGGGGCTGATGATGATGCCGTTGCGGGTCTTCAGGGAGATCAGGGTCTTGAAAATGGCGGTAGAGGTGGGGTTCGTGGTGGGAATGACCGCCGCGATGACGCCGATGGGCTCGGCAATGCGCTGAATGCCGTAGGCCGTGTCTTCCTCGATAACGCCGCAGGTCTTGGTATCCTTGTAGGCGTTGTAGATATATTCGGCGGCATAGTGGTTCTTGATGACCTTATCCTCCACCACGCCCATGCCGGTTTCGGCTACGGCCTGCTTGGCCAGAGGAATGCGCATCTGGTTGGCTGCGGCAGCGGCGGCCAGAAAAATTTTATCCACCTGCTCCTGGGTATAGGCGGCAAACTTCTCCTGGGCAGCGCGGCACTTTGCCAGTGCTTTGCTCAGCTCCTGGGCGGTGGTTACGGGTGCATATGTTTTATCCATAAAAATCGACCTTTCCTGGGGAATCCCTGACGAAGCCGTCTTCGGCTGAAAACCTTGCTGCCAGCCCTCGCTGGGTTCACCAGTGCTTCCCGAACAAATTTATCAGTATTTCTGTACCGATATATTACTATCGATATAATAGCACATATTCCGGAAATGTCAATCCCCATTCTGTAAAAATTTTTTGTACAGGCAGAAGCAGCCGGGCTTCGGGAGCGTACCGCTCCGGAAGCCCGGCTGCACTATTCACTTATCATGTGCCGAGGTAAGCCGCCTTCACCGCCTCATTGGCCAGCAGCTCCTCGCCGCTGCCATGGAGGGTGATCCGGCCGGTCTCCATGACGTAGCCGCAATTGGCGGTCTTCAGCGCCATGTTGGCGTTCTGCTCGATGAGGAGAACCGTCACGCCCTGCTTGTTGATCTCCTTGATGATCTCGAAAATGCCCTTGACGATGATGGGCGCCAGTCCCAGAGACGGCTCGTCCATCATAATGACCTTGGGGCGGCTCATGAGCGCCCGTCCCACCGCCAGCATCTGCTGCTCGCCGCCGGACAGGGTGCCTCCCGCCTGCCAGGAACGCTCCTTCAGCCGGGGGAACAGGTCAAACACCCAGTTCAAATCCTCGGTCAGATCGTCCTTGCGCAGATACGCGCCGATCTTCAGATTTTCCAGCACCGTCATGTCCGGGAAGATACGCCGTCCCTCCGGCACCAGCGTGATGCCCTTGGACACGATCAGGCTGGAATCCATGCCGGTGATGTCCTCGTCCAGAAAGGTGATCTTTCCGGCGGAGGGCTTCACCAGCCCCGCGATGGCGCGGAGGGTGGAGCTTTTGCCTGCGCCGTTGGCGCCGATCAGGGTCACGATCTCCCCTTCCGGCACGTCCAGGCTGATGCCCTTCACCGCTTCGATTCCGCCGTAATGCACCTGCAAATCCCGGATTTCCAGAATGTTACGCATCTTCCGTCACCCCCAAATACGCCTCGATCACGCGTTTGTTCTGCTGCACTTCCTTCGGCACGCCCCGGGCGATCTCACTGCCGAAGTCAATGACATAAATATAATCCGAAATCTTCATGACCAGATCCATGTGATGCTCAATGAGGAAGACCGTCAGATGGTGTCTGTCCCGGATCTCTTTGATGTACTCCGCCAGCTCCTGGGTCTCCTGGGGGTTCATGCCCGCCGCCGGCTCGTCCAGCAGCAGCAGCTTGGGCTCCGTCGCCAGAGCGCGGGCAATTTCCAGACGGCGCTGCAGGCCATAGGGCAGACTGGTGGCGATCTCGTCGCTGTACTGCTCCAATCCCTGCTCCTTCAGCAGCTCCATGGTTTCTTCCCGCATTCTTGCTTCTTCCTTGGCGTTCGCCCGGAAAATGGCGGAAAATACGTTCTGCTTGGCACGCATATGCTTGGCCACCAGCACGTTTTCGAACACCGTCATGCTCTTCCACAGGCGGATGTTCTGGAAGGTACGGGCAATGCCCAAGGATACCACATGATCCGGAGTGGGGTCAATGTTGCGCTCATGGGCGTACTTTTCCCCGTTGGTACCTAAGTAGTTCTTTTTCATTTTGCCGGTGGGATGGTTGCGGATCATGGTCTTTCCCATGAATTCCACCCGGCCGTTGGTCGGCTGATACACGCCGGTGATGCAGTTGAAGGCCGTGGTTTTGCCCGCGCCGTTGGGGCCGATGAGGGCGACGATCTTGCCCTCCGGCACGTCCAGAGACAAATCATTCACAGCCACAACGCCGCCAAACTGCATGGTGACGTTTTCCATGCGAAGAACGTTTGTTTCGCTCATGCCGCTTCAGTCCTCCTTTTCCGCCGCCGGGGCAGCCTTTTTCCGCTTTTTCAGCAGTCCGCCGATGCCCTTCCAGCTCAGCTCCTTCTCCCCCATGATGCCCTTGGAGAAGAACAGCACAATGATCATGATGACCACGGAGAATACGACCATCCGGAAGCCGCTGCGCAGCAGAGGCACCTTAAAGGAGCCAATATAGGTCTCCCGATCCAGGAACCGCAGCCACCACTCGGAGCAGGCCACGTACAGGAATGTACCGATGACGGAGCCGGAAACGGAGCCGATGCCGCCGATGACCACGATCAGCAGAATTTCATAGGTCATGGTGGAGGTAAACACCTTCGCCTGGGCGTTGGCCACATACATGGCGAACAGTGCGCCGCCCACGCCGGAGAAGAAGCTGGAGATCACAAAGGAGAGCATCTTATGCTTGAACAGGTTGATGCCCATGGCTTCCGCCGCCACCTCGTCGTCCCGGATGGCCTTGAAGGCGCGGCCGTAGGAGGAGTTGATCAGCAGAACGATCAGGGTGATGCAAAGGATCGCCACAAGGAAGGGAACAAACGTGCTCAGCCGCAGCACCACCTGCCCCGCGCCGTTTTTGATATTGAAATCGGAGAAGGTGGGGAAGCCCTTGATCATGTTCGCGCCGTTGGTGACGGGGCCGAGGGTCTGCCACTGGAAAATCGCCCGGAGAATTTCGGCGAAGCCCAATGTGGCAATGGCGAGGTAGTCGCTTTTCAGCCGCAGAACCGGCAGGCCGATGAGCGCCGCGAAAAACGCGGCCACCAGTCCCGCGAGAATCAGTCCCACAAGAACGGCCAGCACCAGCGCCAGCCCACCACCAAAACCGGCGCTGCCCAGAAAGCTCTGGAAGCAATCCACCAGGGAGAACTTCACAGCCGAGCCGCCATAGAGATAGTAGACCTGATCCTTGGCAGCCATGGGAACGGTGAGAATGGCGTAGGTATATGCGCCCAGCAGCATGAATCCCGCCTGTCCCAGAGAGAACAGGCCGGTGAAGCCGTTGAGCAGGTTCATGGAAACGGCCACCAGGGAATACACCGCGCCCTTTTTCAGCACGGTAAACAGCTGGCTGGTGGGAAGAAAGACTGCGGGCAGTCCGGGAATGCAGTCGCTGAGGTTTTCCAGCAGGATGACCAGCAAAAGCAGCACCGAAATGGAGATCAGCGCGGCGAAGCTGCCGTTTTTATTCACGTTCTGTTTCAGCATATCCGGCACCTCCTTAAACCTTATCCGTGGCCTTTTCGCCAAAGAGTCCGGTGGGCTTGCAGGTCAGGATGATGATCAGCAGCGCGAAGGTGAAGGCATCGGAGAACACGGAAACGTTCCACGCCGAGGGCAGACCCTTGATGATCGTCTCGCAAATGCCGATCAGGAACGCGCCGATCACCGCGCCGGGGATGGAGCCGATGCCGCCGAACACCGCCGCCACGAAAGCCTTCAGTCCCGGCATGGCGCCCGCCGTGGGGGTAATGGCGGGATAGGTGGTGAAGTACAGAATGGAGCCCGCCGCTGCCAGCGCAGAGCCGATGACAAAGGTCACGGAAATAACGCTGTTGATCTTGATGCCCATCAGCCGCGCCGTCTCAAAGTCCTTGGACACCGCACGCATGGCCATGCCGATCTTGGTGTGATTGATCAGCTGGGTCAGAAGCAAAATCAGCACCAGCACCAGAACGGGGGTGATAATGACCACCAGCTTTGTGGAGGTGCCCACGATGTCGATGGTCTTGTTCAGGACTCCGATGGTGGGGTACGTCATGGGCTGACCGCCGGTGACGTAGGTCGCAGTATTTTGCAGCAGATAGCTGACGCCGATGGCGGAGATCATGAGGGACATTCTCGGCGCGCTGCGCAGGGGCTTATAGGCCATGCGCTCGATGACAAAGCCCAGCGCCACCGTCAGGATAATAACAAACGGAATTGCCGCGTAGATAGGCAGTACGGTGGAAATATAGATACCCAGCAGACCCGCGACCATAAACACGTCGCCGTGGGCAAAGTTGATCAGGCGCAGAATGCCGTAGACCATGGTATAACCAATGGCGATCAGTGCCAGCTGCCCGCCCAGAGAAATGCCGCTGAGCAGAATGGATACCATGTATTCCAGCGAAAACAGTTGTTCCACAGGGGTTCCTCCCTTTCTTTACGGAATCCCCGAAGAAGCCGTCAGCAGCCCCGCTCCGGACGGTTTTTTCAGAGATTCCCTGTCATAATAATACGACTGTTTGGCGGGGGTAAGCGTCCCCCGCCAAACAATTCGATTGGAGCGTAAAATCAGGCGCCGGGTTCGGTCTCGGCAGTTGCGGAGCCGGTCTGGACGGTCTCCAGGACCCAGGTACCGTTGGCGGTGTCCGCCGCCTTGATGTAAGCGGTGTCGCGGATGGCGTCGCCCTGGGCGTCAAAGGCGATGGAACCGGAGACGCCGGTGTAGGTGACGGAGGGCAGAGCGGCCATAATGGCGGCCTTGTCGCCGCTGCCGGCCTTCTTCATGGCCTCCAGAGCAACGAAGTAAGCGTCATAGCCCATGGCGGTGACGGCGGAGATGGTGTCGTTGCCGCCGTTGGCAGCCAGCGCCTCGGGATTGCTGTTGATGTATTCCTTGATGCCCTTATCAAACTCGGGGTCGCCGCCCTCCTGATAGAAGGTGGAGACGTACAGCTGAAGATCAGTGCCCTTGATGGCTTCCAGAACCATGTTGTCGTCCAGGGTGTCGGAGCCGAGGAAGGGAGCCTCAATGCCCAGAGACGCGGCCTGGGTGATGATCTGCACGGCGTAGGCGATGGAGACAGGGGTGAAGATAACGTCCGCGCCCTCGCTCTTGGCCTTGTTCAGGTAGGAGCCGAAGTCGGAGTTGCCGGTGGGGAAGGAGTCGGTGATGACCTTGCCGCCCGCCGCCTCAAAGACCTTGGTGAAGAAGGCGATCAGACCCTGGTCGTACTCGTTGCCGCTCTCGCCCAGGCAGTAGGCGGTCTTGGCGCTGAACTTGCTTATAGCGAAGTTGGCCAGAACGTCGGCCTGGAAGTTATCCAGGAAGCAGATACGGAAGTAGTAGCTATTGTCCGCGGTGACGTTGGGGTTGGTGCAGGTCACGCCGATGGCGGGGATGCCGGCCTCTTCAAACTTGGGGCCGCCGGCCATGGAAACGCCGGAACCGTAGGAACCCAGAACCACGGACACGCCCGCGCTGACCAGAGAGGATGCGGCGGAGGGAGCCTTGTCAGTGGAAGAGCCGTTGTCGCCGTAGACCAGCTCGATCTTGTAGGTCTCGCCGCCCAGGGTGACGGTGGGTTCCTGGCTGTTGGCATACTGCATACCCAGGATCTCCTTCTTGCCGCCGGACGCAGAGTCGCCGGAAGAAGGCTCAAACACGCCGATCTTGATGACCTTCTCGCCGGAAGCGGAGCCGCTGCCGGAAGAGGAACAGGCGCACAGGGACAGAGCCATGCACAGGACTAACATAACAGCAATTACTCTTTTCATTTTCTTTTACCTCCATTCAAAAGCAGCATCCATAGTCGGTGGACATCTGTTTTTGTGATATGGAAAATTATATATGAATTTTCGCGAAATTGCAATTGTAAATTACGATAGAAATTAGTGGGCTGTCATTCATTTTTTGTTTAAATTTTACAAGCCTGTTTTCCGTTGGCCGGCGAGATGCTTCCTACCCGCGGGAATCCATGACAATGTTTGCAAATTTCGTTTTTTCCGCTGCTGCAAATGGTTTCCGCGTTTTATAAATTCGGCGTTCCCCCCACGGGTATCCGCCCTGTTCTCCAAGAACGGCTCGGGCAGTTTGTGAACAGTCCGTCAATGCGCCGACATCCGCGATGCAATGTTGCTTTCAAAAACTTGCAATACTGCGGCAAACAGCCGTCAAGATGAGGGCAAAGCAGCTCCTCAAAGCGGCTTCAGCTGCTGCATACCGGAAATTCTCCGCTCTTTTTCAGGACAGTCCCCACATTTTCCTCTGTACTTTTTGGGATTTCCGTGTTATACTGTCATTGCGATAATCGAAATTATGTTTGTAATTCAAGGAGGCATGCCGGAATGAAAGACCGAAGCTATATCGCCATCGACTTAAAATCCTTCTACGCCTCCGTGGAGTGCATCCAGCGGGGGTTAGACCCCATGACCACCAATCTGGTGGTGGCCGACCCCAGCCGCACCGACAAAACCATCTGCCTTGCAGTCTCCCCTTCTCTGAAATCCTTCGGCGTCCCCGGCCGCCCCCGGCTGTTTGAGGTGGTACAGAAGCTCGGTCAGGTCAACGCACTGCGCCGGAACTCCGCCCCCGGCCGCGCTTTCACCGGCAAATCCCAGGACTTCTTCGAACTGCGAAAGCACCCGGAGCTGGAGGTGGACTACATCGTCGCGCCCCCGCAGATGGCGTTCTATATGGAAACCAGCGCGGCCATCTACGATATTTACCTCAAATACGTCGCCCCGGAGGACATCCACCCCTACTCCATCGACGAGGTGTTCATCGACGCCACGAACTATTTAAAGCTCTACCGCATGACCCCGAGGGAGCTTGCCATGAAGATCATTCTGGACATTCTGGAAAACACCGGCATCACGGCCACCGCCGGGATCGGGACGAATCTGTACCTTGCCAAAGTGGCCATGGACATTGTGGCCAAGCACATTCCCGCAGACAAGAACGGCGTGCGCATCGCCCAGCTGGACGAGCTGCGCTACCGGCAGGAGCTGTGGCCTCACCGTCCCCTGACGGACTTCTGGCGGGTCGGCCCCGGCTACGCGAAAAAGCTGGAAAAGGTGGGACTGCGCACCATGGGGGATATCGCCCGATGTTCCCTGGGCAAGCCTACGGAATTTTACAACGAAGACCTGTTGTACAAACTGTTCGGCGTCAACGCCCAGCTGCTGATCGACCACGCATGGGGCTGGGAGCCGTGCACCATCGCGGACATCAAGGCCTACAAGCCGGAGTCCAGAAGCATCAGCCCAGGGCAGGTGCTGCAATGTCCCTACACCGCAGAAAAAGCCCGGCTGGTCGTCCGGGAAATGGCGGACGATCTTTCCCTGGATCTGGTGGACAAGGGGCTTGTCACCGACCAGATCGTTCTGACGGTGGGCTACGACATTGAAAATCTCACCGACCCGGAGCGAAGCCGCGCTTATCATGGCGACGTCACCGTTGACCGTTACGGCCGCAGGATCCCCAAGCACGCCCACGGCACCGCCAATCTGGGCGGGCATACCGCTTCCTCCAAGGCAATCGTCAGCGCCGTCGCCGCGCTTTTTGACCGCATCGTGAACCCCGCGCTTCTGGTCAGACGGCTGTATTTGTCCGCCAACCACATCGTCCCGGAGATCTCTCTGCCCCGGCACGAAAGCCCGGAGCAGCTGGACTTTTTCTCCGATTACGCTTCTCAGGAGAAGCGCCGCGCCGAGGAAGCGGATGAGCGGGAACGGGAAAAGCGCCGCCAGCAGGCGGTGCTTGCCATCAAAAAGAAATACGGAAAGAACGCCATTCTGAAGGGCATGGACTTGGAGGAAGGCGCCACTGCCAGAGACCGGAACGGTCAGATAGGAGGACACAAGGCATAATGGGCGAATATGACGATCTGATCTATCTCCCCCACCCCGTTTCCCGGAAGCACCCGCCCATGTCCGCCATGGACAGAGCCGCGCAGTTTTCCCCATTTTCCGCCCTCACCGGCTACGAGACCGTCCTTCAAGAGGCAGGCCGTCTGACGGACAGCCGGGCAGAATTGTCGGAATACAGCCTGGACATTCTGGATCAAAAGCAGCGGCTTCTCTTGGACGCCGCCCCAAAGCACCCGGAGATCACCGTGACCTGCTTCATCCCCGATCCTCGGAAACAGGGCGGCGCATACGGCACGCTCAAGGGGAATCTAAAAAAAATCGACCTTGTCCGCCGCGCAATGGTCATGCTGGACGGGACGGAAGTTTCTCTGGACGATGTCGTGGATATCCAGTGTGAGCTGTTTGCCGATCCGGCTTATGACACACCGGATGAATCATAAACAGTCTTACCCATTCCACCCCGTCCAAAAGGCCGGAACAGAAAAGATCCGCTCACAGTCGCAGACGATTTATTCAGAGGTTCCCAAGTATTCCTGCGTGAAAACGGCTTGCTCAGGGCAAAGATCCCTCGCTGCCGGTCATTTCGCCGGTTTTCAGATACATCCTAAGATGCGCAGGCGCAATTGTGCGGCCTCGCCTTTTGCATAGCAAAATCGTGCCGGGGCTATTTACCCCGGCACGACCCAATTATTGGTGCTTTGTCTCTACCCCAACCATTGACGTAGCGCCAGACTTTTTACAGATGCAGAACCCGGTCCTTGATCTCCTGGGTGCGTCCCTGATTCCAGAACTGGGTGCCGATGTAGCCGCAGGTTCGTCTGGCTACGTTCATCTTGTTCTGGTCGGTGTTGCCGCACTGGGGGCAGACCCACACCAGCTTGCCGTCGTCCTCCTTGATCTCGATCTCGCCGTCGTAGCCGCAGACCTGGCAATAATCGGACTTGGTGTTCAGCTCGGCGTACATGATGTTGTCGTAGATGAACTGCATCACTTCCAGCACTGCGTCGATGTTATTTTGCATGTTGGGCACTTCCACGTAGCTGATGGCGCCGCCGGGGGACAGCTGCTGGAACTCCGACTCGAAGCGCAGCTTGGTGAATGCGTCGATTGGCTCGGTCACGTGGACGTGGTAGGAGTTGGTGATGTAGCTCTTGTCCGTAATGCCGGGGATCAGGCCGAAGCGCTTCTGCAGGCACTTGGCAAACTTATAGGTGGTGGATTCCAAAGGCGTACCGTACAGGGAATAGTCGATGTTCTCCGCCATCTTCCACTGAAGGCACTTGTCGTTCATCTTCTGCATCACGGACAGGGCGAAGGGCTTGGCCTCGTCGTCGGTGTGGGACTTGCCGGTCATGTACTTGACGCACTCGTAAAGTCCGGCGTAGCCCAGAGAAATGGTGGAATAGCCGCCGTAAAGCAGCTTGTCGATGGGCTCGCCCTTGGGCAGACGCGCCAGCGCGCCGTACTGCCACAGGATGGGCGCGGCGTCGGACAGCGTCCCCTTAAGCCGCTCATGACGGCACCGCAGCGCCCGGTGGCACAGCTCCAGGCGGTCTTCAAAGACCTCCCAGAATTTGGTCATATCCCGGCCGGAGGACAGCGCCACGTCCACCAGATTGATGGTAACGACGCCCTGATTGAACCGGCCGTAATACTTGGGCTTGCCCGGCTCGTAGTTTCCGGCTCTGGCCACATTGTCCCAGCCGTTGCCGGAGCGGTCGGGAGTCAGGAAGCTGCGGCAGCCCATGCAGGTGTACACGTCTCCGTGGCCGGGGGTCTCCCCCTTGGAGAGCTTGTACTCCCGCATCTTCTTTTCGCTGATATAGTCGGGAACCATCCGCTTGGCGGTACACTGGGCGGCAAGCCGGGTCAGATACCAGTAAGGCGTCCCCTCCCGGACGTTGTCCTCCTCCAGAACGTAAATGAGCTTGGGGAAGGCGGGGGTGATCCACACGCCCTTCTCGTTCTTCACGCCTTCATAGCGCTGGCGCAGGGTCTCCTCGATGATCATGGCGAGATCCTTCTTCTCCTGCTCGCTCTTGGCCTCGTTCAGGTACATGAACACGGTGATGAAGGGTGCCTGTCCGTTGGTGGTCATCAGGGTGACGACCTGGTACTGGATGGTCTGAACGCCCCGGCGAACCTCCTCCCGCAGCCGGTCTTCCACAACCTTGGAGATGGTTTCCTCCCCAGGAGAAACGCCGAAGGCGGCCATTTCCCGCTCCACGGTCTTGCGGATCTTCTCCCGGCTGACCTGGACGAAGGGGGCAAGATGGGTCAGAGAAATGGACTGCCCGCCGTACTGGTTGGAGGCCACCTGGGCGATGATCTGGGTGGCGATGTTGCAGGCGGTGGAGAAGGAATGGGGCTTCTCGATCAGGGTGCCGGAGATGACGGTGCCGTTTTGCAGCATATCCTCCAGATTCACCAGATCGCAGTTGTGCATATGCTGGGCATAATAGTCCGCGTCGTGGAAGTGGATGATGCCGGCCTCGTGGGCGTCCACCACTTCCTTGGGAAGCAGAATCCGGCTGGTGATGTCCTTGCTGACCTCACCCGCCATATAGTCCCGCTGGACGGCGTTGATGGTGGGGTTTTTGTTGGCGTTCTCCTGCTTGACCTCCTCATTGTTGCACTCGATCAGGCTGAGGATGCGGTCGTCCGTGGTGTTGGACTGGCGCAGAAGGCTGCGGGTATAGCGGTAGGTGATGTATTCCTTGGCCACTTCAAAGGCTCCGTGAGCCATGATGGCCTTTTCCACCAGATCCTGGATCTCCTCCACGGACGGACTGCGACCCATTTCCTCGCAGGCGATCTGGACGCTCTGGGAAATTCTCTCGATCTGCAGCGGGGTCATGCGCACCTTTTCCTCCACCGCTTCATTGGCCTTGGTCACGGCCATGATGATCTTATCAATGTCGAAAACGACTTCCGCGCCGTTACGTTTAATAATCTTCATGGGCTTTTCCTCCTTGGTACCCCGATTCTCAATCAATTCGTGCACGGCCTATTATACAAGATATTGTGGTTTTGTCAAGAGCAAATCACAAAATATGGTATCCGCGTTTTCTACATCAAAAAGTTCCCCATTCTTCCTTCCTCCGCTGCCGGTCTGCGTCGGAGGGAAAGTTCCGTTTTTCCGGCAAACCGCAAAAGAAGGGTTTGAAATCCGCTGCGGAATATAGTATAATCCAAAAAAGCGGTCTTTACATAATCCCCCCTTTTTTCCGCCCAAAAATGAAAGGAGACTTTTTCATGAAAAAATCTTTCGGCACTTTGCCCTCCGGCGAAGAGACCTTTCTCTACACAATATCCTGCGGCAAGCTGTCCGCCGCCGTCACGGATTACGGCGCGGCGCTGGTTTCCCTGCTGGTTCCCGACCGGGACGGCGTCACCGCCGACGTGGTGCTGGGCTATGACGACTGCGAGGGCTACCGCACGGGAAACGGCGCCTGTCTCGGCGCTACCGTAGGCCGGAACGCCAACCGGCTCAAGGGCGCGTCCTTCGAGCTGAACGGGAAAACCTACCACATGCCCCAAAACGAGGGCAGCAACAACCTTCACTCCGGCCCGGACTTTTTCTTCCACCGGCTGTGGAAGCCGGTCTCCCACTCAGAAAACGCCGTCACCCTGGAGCTTTCCAGCCCCAACGGCGATCAGGGCTTCCCCGGAAACGCCGTCATCCAGGTGACCTACACGCTGGAAGCAGACAACGCGCTGCACATTGCTTATAAGGCCGTCTGCGACCAGGACACCGTATTCAACTTCACCAACCACAGCTATTTCAATCTGGCGGGACACGACCGGACCGGCAAGGCCATGGAGCAGCTGCTCGCCATTCCGGGACGCTTCTTCAACCCCGACGACGCCGAAAACATCCCCACCGGCGAGCTGCGTCCGGTGGCCGGGACTCCCATGGATTTCCGCGCCCCAAAGCCCATCGGCCGGGACATCGGCGCGGATTACGAGCCGCTGAAGCTTCAGGGCGGCTACGACCACAACTGGGAGGTCTTCTGCAATCCCTGCGCCACCCTGTTCGACCCGGCTTCCGGAAGAAGCATGAGCGTCTGCACCGACTGTCCGGGCATTCAGCTTTACGCGGGCAACTTCTTAGACGAGACCGGCAAGGGCGGCATACACTACGGCAAGCGCTCCGGCGTGGCGCTGGAGACCCAGTTCTATCCCGACAGCCTCCATCACCCCGACTGGCCTCAGCCCGTCACACGCGCCGGTGAGACCTACCGCAGCGAGACGGTATACCGCTTCTCCTGGGAAGGTTAAAGTCCCTTGTCCCCTGCCCGATATATGCACTGCCTGACAGGCGGCGCATAAGCCGTCCTGTGACACCCGCATTGCGGAAGCCGGAAGTTGCTTTCTCTTCTTCCAACCGTCCCATGGCCGTAGCAGAGGCTGCCGCCCCCAATCGGGAAGACAATATTTTCCCCCGGTATCCATTCGGATGCCGGGGGAATTGCTTATCGATTGGAAGCAACGCTTTTTCTGACCAGAGCGCGGTGAAGCTTGGCTTCTGCCAGACGCAGGTCGGTGTCGGAAGCGTCTCTGTCATGGAGAACCTTCTCTGCCTTTTTCCGGGCGGCCTCCGCACGGGCGACGTCGATCTTGTCCGCCCACTCAAAGGTGGTGGGAACCAGGGTCACTTCGCCCTTGGACACGCTGACCATGCCGCCGATGCACGCCGCCGTCCGGCGCTGTCCGTCGGACACAATGGTAGCCTGCCCCATACCCAGAGGGGCGACATAGTTCATATGCCGGGCGAGAATACCAATATCGCCGTTGATGGTGCGAACCAGCAGCTCCTCCGCCTGACCGTCGTAAATCAGGCCGTCGGGAGTGACGATTTTCAGGTGGAAGGGTGTCATGCCTTCTCACCGCCCCGGTACTTGGCAACCACGTCGTCGATGGAGCCGGCGAACAGGAAGTAGGATTCGGGAATGTCGTCGTATTTACCCGCAATGATTTCCTGGAAGGAGCGGATGGTTTCCTTCAGGGGGACGTACTTGCCCTGATAGCCGGTGAACTGCTCGGCAACATGGAAGGGCTGGCTGAGGAAGCGCTGCACCTTACGGGCGCGGTTGACCGTCAGCTTGTCCTCTTCGGAAAGCTCGTCCATGCCCATGATGGCGATGATGTCCTGGAGCTCCTTGTAGCGCTGGAGGATGCTCTGCACGGCGCGGGCGGTCTCGTAATGCTCCTGACCGACGATCTCAGGAGCCAGAATACGGGAAGTAGAGTCCAGAGGATCCACGGCAGGGTAAATGCCCAGAGAGGAAATGCCGCGGTCAAGAACCGTTGTGGCGTCCAGATGGGCGAAGGTGGTAGCGGGGGCGGGGTCGGTCAGGTCGTCGGCGGGAACGTAGACGGCCTGGACGGAGGTGATGGAGCCTTCCTTGGTGGAGGTGATGCGCTCCTGCAGGGCGCCCATTTCCGTTGCCAGAGTGGGCTGATAGCCGACGGCGGAGGGCATACGGCCAAGCAGGGCGGAAACCTCGGAACCGGCCTGGGTGAAACGGAAGATGTTGTCGATGAACAGCAGCACGTCCTGATGCTTCACGTCGCGGAAGTACTCTGCCATGGTCAGGCCGGACAGACCCACCCGCATACGGGCTCCTGGCGGCTCGTTCATCTGACCGAAGACCATGGCGGTCTTGGAAATAACGCCGGACTCGGTCATTTCGTTGTACAGGTCGTTGCCCTCACGGGTACGCTCGCCAACGCCGGTGAAGACGGAATAGCCGTTGTGGGCGGTGGCGATGTTGTAGATCAGCTCCTGAATCAAAACGGTCTTGCCAACGCCCGCGCCGCCGAACAGACCGATCTTGCCGCCTTTGGCGTAGGGGCAGATCAGGTCGATGACCTTGATGCCGGTTTCCAGGATCTCGGTAGCGGGCTGCTGCTCCTCGTAGGAGGGAGCGGGACGGTGGATGGGCCAGTTCTCGGCACCCTGCACCGGGGGCTTGTTGTCAATGGGCTGACCCAGCAGGTTAAATACACGTCCCAGGCACTCTTCGCCAACGGGGACGGAGATGGGGGCGCCGGTATCGGTGGCTTCCGCGCCGCGCTGCAGACCGTCCGTGGAGGACATGGCGACACAGCGAACCACGTCGTCGCCGATGTGCTGGGCGACCTCCGCCACGATGGTATGCTCGCCGTTGGGAATCTCGATGGCGCTGAGCAGCCAGGGGAGCTGGTCGTCAGCGAAACGGATGTCAAGAACAGGACCCATGACCTGGATCACAGTTCCTTTGTTTTTGGCCATTGGGAATTCAACTCCTTCTGCTGAAATATTCGCGGAACCCAACGCGGGGAGAAATGCCCAACATCGCCCCTGAATCCGGGGTCCGATCAGCATTAAGCTCTGCAAATTCATAACTTCTGGGGATGGGCGATCCGAACACCGCCCCTAGGGGATTGCTTCAGAGGTTCCTCAGGAACCTGCGACGATCTCCGTGATCTCCTGCGTGATCGCGGCCTGACGGGCACGGTTGAACTTCAGGCTCAGATCGTCGATCATGTCGTCGGCGTTCTGGGTCGCGGAGTCCATGGCCGCCCGGCGGGCAGCCTGCTCGGAGGCGCGGCTTTCGCACAGCGCACCGTAAATGACGCCGCCCAGGTATTCGGGGATGATCGCGGCGAAAACCTCTTCGCTGTCGCCCTCGTACAGGATATCGCCCTGATTGGTACCTTCTTTCTTTTCCGGCTTTTCCAGAGGCAGCAGCTGCATGGCCGCAGGCGTCTGGGCAAGAGCGGAGACGAAATTGGTATAGGCAACAACGATCCGGTCAAACTCTCCTGCAAGGAAGGCCTTGCTCAGCTGCCTGGATATGGAGAAGCAGTCGCCGATGGTAAGCTCGGCCGCCTCGGCGTATTGCTCCGTAAAGGTGGGGATCCGCTTGCTCCTGAAGTAGTCCAGAGCCTTCTTGCCGATGGGCAGAACCTCGGCGTCCTTTCCGGCGATCTCCGACTGAACCAGCTTGAGAATATTGCTGTTGTAGCCGCCGGCAAGACCACGGTCGCCGGCAATGACGATATACATGACCTTCTTCAAAGGACGCTCCTGTAAATAGGGGGAGGAGAAGTCCCGGTTGGAGGACGCGATGTCCGCAATGGTGGAGTAGAGAATTTCAAAATAGGGGCGGGAGGAAAGCACCTGCGCCTGCGCCCGGCGGAGCTTGGAGGCAGCGACCATTTCCATGGCCTTTGTGATCTGCCTGGTGGACTCCATGCTTCGGATGCGGTTTTTGATTTCCTTGGTGGAAACGCCAGCCATGGCTTACCCCTCCTTATGCCTGAAATTCAGCCACCAGCTCGTCCAGGGCAGCTTTCAGGGCGTTCTCCGTCTCGGTCTCCAGCTTGCCGGTGGAGCGAATGGCCTCGAGAACGTCGGCGTGGTGATTGTTCATGTGCTCTTCCAGCCGCTTTTCAAACTCGGGAATCTGCGCCACGGGAACGGAAGTGAGATAACCGTGGGTCACGGCGTAGATGATGCACACCTGCTGCGCCACTTCCTTGGGAGAGCCGTTCTTCTGCTTCAGCACGGCCACGATGCGTTCGCCCAGAGCCAGACGGGATTTGGTATCCGCGTCCAGATCGGAGCCGAACTGGGCGAAGCTTTGCAGCTCGCGGTACTGGGAGTACAGCAGCTTCAGAGAGCCGGCCACCTTCTTCATGGCCTTGATCTGGGCGTCGCCGCCCACACGGGAGACGGAAATGCCGGGGTTCACGGCGGGCATGATGCCGGAGTTGAACAGCTCGGTTTCCAGGAAGATCTGGCCGTCGGTGATGGAAATGACGTTGGTGGGAATGTAGGCGGACACGTCGCCGGCCTGGGTCTCGATGATGGGCAGCGCAGTCAGGCTGCCGCCGCCTAGCTCCGGAGACAGCTGGGCTGCCCGCTCCAGAAGACGGGAGTGGAGGTAGAAGACGTCGCCGGGGTAAGCCTCCCGTCCGGGGGGGCGGCGGATCAGCAGGGAAATGGCACGGTAGGCCACCGCGTGCTTACTTAAGTCGTCATAAATGACCAGCACGTCCTTGCCCTGATACATGAAGTGCTCGCCCATGGCGCAGCCTGCATAGGGGGCGATATACTGCATGGGCGACAGCTCGGAAGCGGTGGCGGAGACCACGATGGTGTAGTCCATAGCGCCGCCGGCGGTCAGACTTTCCACGACCTGAGCCACGGTGGAACGCTTCTGGCCGATGGCAACGTAAATGCAGATGCAGTTCTTGCCCTTCTGGTTCAGAATGGTGTCGGTGGCGATGGTGGTTTTGCCGGTCTGACGGTCGCCGATGATCAGCTCACGCTGGCCGCGGCCGATGGGAATCATGGAGTCGATGGCCTTGATGCCGGTTTGCAGGGGGCGGGAGACGTGCTGCCGCTCAATGATGCCGGGGGCGGGCATTTCGATGGCGCGGTAAGCTTCCGCTTCGATGCTGCCCTTGCCGTCGATGGGCTCGCCAAGGGCGTTGACAACGCGCCCGATGAGCTTTTCGCCAACGGGAACGGACACGACCTTGCCGGTGCGCTTGACGGTGTCCCCTTCCCTGATGCCCTGGTCGGAGCCGAGGATAACGATGGAGACGGTATCCTCTTCCAGATTCTGAGCCATGCCGTAGGAGCCGTCGGGGAATTCCACCAGCTCGTCGGCCATGCACTTTTCAAGGCCGGAGGCCTTGGCAATGCCGTCGCCTACCATAATGACGACGCCGGTTTCGCTGGCCTCGATCTTATTTTCGTAGTTTTTGATCTGGCTGCGAATGATTTTTGTTATTTCTTCGGGTTTCAGTTCCATACAGTCCCTGCTTTCTCGTCAGAGTACGGTTTTGTTCAGCAGTTCCCGGATGGCGTCCAAACGGTGGGACACGGTGTCATCCAGGCGCTGACCGTCATAGTCCAGGCGGACACCGCCCAAGACTGCGGGATCAATGCGATTGTGGAGCGCGATCGTCTTTCCGGTGATCCGGCTCAGCTTTCCGGTGAGCTTTTCCTCCTGTGCCGGGGTGAGGGCTACGGCGGTGACGGCCGTCACCTTCAGAATGCCGTTGTCCCGGTTGTACAGCTTGGAAAAAGCGTCACAGCAGTCGGAAAAGTGGCGGATATAGCCCCTTTCCGTCAGGATTTTCATAAAATTCAGAACATAGGGATGCACCGAGCCGCGGAAGCCGGTGTCCAGGATCCGGCACCGCTCCGGCTTGGAAAGGCTGGGATTGGAGAGCAGACGGATAAAATCCGGCTCTTCTCCGAAGCTTTTCTGCAGGACGGTCAGCTGCTCTCCGATTTCCTTGGAGAGGCCTTCGTCCTTTGCAAGCTCGTACAGGGATTGACCGTAGACGTTACCAACCTCTGTCATTTCTGATCACCCAATTCTTCAATGAAGCGGTCGATCATGCCGTCCTGATCGGCATCGTTCAGCTCACGACCCACGACCTTTCCGGCGATGGCCATGGCCAGCCCGGAGATTTCGTTTTTGGCATCGTTGATGGCTTTTTTCTTCTCCATCTCGATGTCGGATGCGGCCTTGGTCTTGATCTGGGCGGCCTGCTTCTGCGCCTGGGAAATGATCTCCTCGCTGCGCTGGGCGGCGGTCTTCTGGGCGGATAGGAGCATGTCGTCGGCCTTGGTTTTCGCCTGACGCATGTTTTCCTCATACGTCTGCTTGATGGCCGCCGCTTCGGATTTTGCGGCCTCAGCGTCGGCGATCTGCTTGTCGGCGGTCTCCCGGCGTTTGTCCAGCACGGCCTTGATTTTATCCAGGAAGAAGATCTTGACGATAAGCAGCTGGATAAACAGGTTGCAAATCTGCGCAATCAGAGTTACGGGGTTTACCGTCACCAATGACTGGTAAAGGTCCATTGCATTGCCTCCTTCCGGCGTACAATTTAATGATCGGATTTCTCGCCGGAAATCAGGACAGGTGGTTCATGAACATGCCGGGGGCAACAAAGATCAGCAGCAGGCCGGTAACGAAGCCGTAAATACCGGTGGTCTCGGACAGGGCGATACCCAGAATCATGGTGCTGGTAACGTCGCTCTTGCACTCGGGATTGCGGCCGATGATCTCACAGGCACGGGCGGCGCAGTTGCCTTCGCCGATGCCGGGGCCGATACCGGCGATCAGAGCAAGACCCGCGCCGATGCCGCAACCTGCCAGAGCAATGCCTTTAGCCAAAATTTCCATAAATATTTCCTCCTAATAATGATTACGTATTTATTCAAATGGCCGCCGCGTTATCAGCCTGCGGCCTGTTTGATGAAGAGGGTGGTCAGGGTGCAGAAGATGAACGCCTGGATGCAGCCGCTGAACCAGTCAAAATACAGGCTGGGAATGGCGGGAATGCCGATGGTCAGCCAGGGGTAGTTCACGCCCAGGCAGGTGAGAACGGCGAGAACGCCCAGCACCGTGACGATGACGCCTACGATCTTCAGCTTCTTTTTCTTCTTCGTAAAGCCGATGATCAGAGGGATCAGGCCAACAGCGGTGACGGCCAGCGCGACGTACATGCTGGACGCCAGCAGATGGAACAGCGCGTTGTTGGCGGCGACCAGCGCGGCGTAGATCAGGGCGCTGATGACCGTGCCGGAGAGAATGTTGCCAAAATGACGGCAGGCCATGGAGACGGGCGTGAACAGCTCGCTCATGACATTGATGGGCGCCAGGATGAAAATGGGATCCAGGAAGCCCTTCAGATACGCGCCGATGCCGGAGGCCTTGATCTTATGGTAGGTGATCAGCACGAACACCACCAGCGCCCAGGCAAGCTCCGTCATCAGATCGGCGGTAGGGCTCCAGATGCCCACAAGGCTGATCAGATTGGAGAAAACGCTGGTGACAAATATCGCGCCCACCAGCGGGATGTACCGGTCAAACTCCGGCCCCATATTGCCCCGGACGAATTTCACCAGGGAGGTGTAGATCGTCTCGGCGGCGGCCTGCTTCCGGGAAATGCCTGTGACCTTCAGGCCGGAACCCAGCCAGATGCACAGGGCGGAAATGATGATCAGAATCAGCCAGCTGACGATCAGCGTCTGGGTGATCTGAACCGTTCCGAACAGCGGAACGTTCTCGAATGTGGCTATGATTCGCGCGCCATTGATTTCAACTTCCATACACTCACCTCATAAAATCGATGAATCTTGTATTTTTACACTTCAAAGGGGCCGGGATGGTCTTCCGGCTCGTCCTGCTCCGGGGTGGGCTTGTCCGTCTCACCGGCAGCCGGCTTTTCACCGTTGGGGACGAGCTTGCCCCGGCTTTGCAGGAAGAAAATGACCACGTTGGGGAACAGGACGGGCAGTGCACCGGCCACAAAATGCACCTGGGGAATCAGGTATGCGGCGACGACCCAGGCCGCCTGAAGAAGCAGACGAATATTGTAGCTCGTCTGGAATTTTTGCCGCATTTTCTTTTTGCTGTCAATTTCCACGGCGTTCTGCACCGTCAGGCAGAGAATGGTGAAATTCAGAACTGCCACCACGGAGCCGCACGCCGCGCCCAGCAGAATGCGCAGAATGTCAAATTTGCCGATGCCGAACTGACTCAAAAGAAACAGCCCCGCGATCATGATCACGTCGCACACCAGGGTACCCACGGCGATGCGGGAGATTTCCTTTTTGGATGCTGCCTGTAATTTCATAACGGGAATTCCTCTTACTTGTGGTCGTTGAAGGAGACGGGCGGATCTTTGTGATCGCTGCTTTCGTCGGCGGCCTTGCGCAGGGCTTTCAGGCAGGAGCGGGCGGTGCTGACGGAGGTGAGCAGACCCACGATCCCCAGCACGACCACGATCCACAGGCCAAGACCGAATTTGTTCTGAAGCCAGACTGCCAGAATCAAAAAGAAAACCGTGGGAAACAGAATGGAAAATCCGAACTGTACCACCCACATCAGCAAATTCAGCAGCTTCATAACGCCTCCGCAGGGAAGAATTTTCAACTCTCACAGAATTGTTCCAAATTATTATACCCGATTTTTTGTCGAGTTTCAAGACCGATTTTGAATATTCCGGCAAAAGTTTCTTTGCCGACTTTTAGTGCGCACAAAACAGAGAAAGAACGCAAAAGGGGCTTTCCATTTTGGGAGAAATATAGTAATATAGCAGAAAGATGACCGGCACCGAAATCCTGAGTCCTTCATAGAATATCCGGAGGTGGTTCTGGTGGCGGGTTACATTGTGCTGGGAACGCTGGCGGCCTTTGGGCTGGTAAGCGCACTGTGGGCGCTGTACGGATTTCTGCTGCCCGGAAACCGGGGCGGCGGGCTTTACGCCCCGGCAAGGCCGGGGGTGACGGAGGATTCCTTCGCCCGGCGGTACTTTTGGCTGCGGGAGCTGGGGCTGCTGCGGGAAGCGCTGACCATGGTGGATTTTGGCATCAGCGACGCCGAACGGGACTGGCTGACGGAGCGGGGCGTGACGGTCTGCACGCCGGAACAGCTGGCGGAAAGAATGGGAGAGAGAACGACTTGACGGAAGATCTGGAGATTTTGCAGGGCGCCATCAGCGCCGTGGTATATCAGAATTACGAAAACGGCTACGCCGTCCTGCGGCTGAACGTGGGCGGCGGCCAGAATGTGACGGTGGTGGGCACCATCCCCCTGCCCGCGGTGGGGGAGCGGCTGATGGTGACGGGCAAGTGGAGCACCCATTCCAGCTACGGGCGGCAGTTCGAGGCGGAATTTCTGGAGCGGCTGATGCCCCAGACCAGCCTGGAAATTCTGAATTATCTCAGCAGCCGCATCATCAAAGGCATCGGCCCCAAGACGGCGGCGCGGATCGTGGAGCATTTCAGGGAGCAGACCCTGCTGGTCATGGAGCGGGAGCCGGAGCGCCTGGCCGAAGTTCCCGGTATTTCCCGGGAAAAGGCAAGAGCCATGGGCGAGGAATTCCGCTTGCAGGTGGGAATGCGGCAGTTAATGGAATTTTTTGCCGTGCATCATCTCCCGGCAGAGCTGGCGGTGCGGGCATACAAGCTGTACGGCGACAGCACCGTGGAGCTTCTGTACGACGACCCGTACCTACTCATGGACGAGGGGCTGGACGCGCCCTTCGGGGCGGTGGATCGCTTTGCCATTGAGCTGGGCGTGGCGGGGGACGACCCCCGGCGGGTGGAAGCCGGAATTTTATTTGAGCTGAACTACAATCTCACGGCGGGGCATAGCTTCCTGCCGGAGGACAAGTTACAGCTGGCGGCGAGTCAGCTGCTGAGCGTGGACGCGGATGCGGTGAAGCAGGGCATCGGGCGGCTGCTGGAAGCAGACCGTCTGGTGCGCAGTACGCTGGCGGGCATCACCGTTGACTACCTTCCAAGGCTGTACGAAGCGGAAGTGAATTGCAGCCGGCGGCTTTTAGAGTTTGCGAAGGGCAGCTTCCCGCCGCCGAAAGGCTTGGAGCGCATGATCCGCAATGTGGCGGAGGAAAGCGGCATCGAATATTCCGAGGAGCAGACCCGCGCCATCCGGGAAGCGGCGACCTCCGGGCTGCTGCTGATCACCGGCGGCCCCGGCACCGGTAAGACCACCATATTAAATGGTATATTGTCCCTGCTGGGGCAGATGCAGCTGGCGTGCCTGCTGGCCGCGCCCACCGGCCGGGCGGCGAAGCGGCTGACGGAGGTGACGGGGGAGAACGCCTCCACCATCCACCGGCTGCTGGAAGCGGGAATCGATCCCGGCACGGGGAACATGGTGTTCGTCCGGGACGAGGACAACCCTCTCAAATGCGACGCGGTGATCGTGGACGAGATGTCCATGGTGGACGTAGAGCTGCTGCACCATCTTTTGCAGGCCATTCCCAAAGGGAAGCGGCTGATCCTGGTGGGCGACCCCGACCAGCTGCCCCCCGTGGGGCCGGGATTTCCCTTCAGCGATATGCTGCGCAGCGGCTGCCTGCCCACGGTGCGGCTGACGGAGATTTTCCGCCAGGCGCAGCAGAGCCTGATCGTCATGAACGCCCACCGGGTGAATCAGGGGCAAATGCCGGAGCTGAAAAATGTCAAAAGCGACTTTTTCTTCCTGCGCAGGCAGAGCGAGGAGGCGGTCAGCACCCTCATCCGGGAATTATGCACCACCCGGCTGCCCAAGAACATGAATATTCCGCCGGAGCAGATTCAGGTGCTGTCCCCCACCCGCAAGGGGGGCGTAGGCACCGCCGCCCTGAACAAAATGCTGCAAGCCGCCCTGAACCCCGCCGCTCCCGGCAAAAAGGAGCGGGCTTTCGGAGACATCATTTTCCGGGAGGGGGACAGGGTGATGCAGATCCGCAACAATTATGATATATTATGGAAGAAGACCGACGGCAGCGCCGTAGGCACCGGCATTTTCAACGGCGACGTGGGTACGATCACCGAAATCGACACCGGGGCGGAGACCCTGACGGTGACCTTCGACGACCGGGCGGCGGACTATGATTTCACCCAACTGAACGAGCTGGAGCCCGCCTACGCCATGACCGTCCACAAGAGCCAGGGCAGCGAGTACCGGGCGGTGATTTTAACGGCGTGGAACGGTTCGCCGTACCTGCTCAGCCGCAGCATCCTCTACACCGCCATCACCCGGGCGAGGGAGCTGCTGATCATCGTGGGGCGCGAGGAAACCGTGGCGGCGATGGTGGAAAACGCGAAGAAAAACCGCCGCTACACCGGATTGAAGCTTCGCTTACAGGGGAAAACGGAATGAGACTGGTTCACTGGCTGCTGGGCGTGCTGTTTCCGCCCAAGTGCGTTTTGTGCAGGAAGATCCTGGGAAAAGAGGAGCTTGACCTGTGCCGCGCCTGCCGGGAAGAGGCTCCCGAATATCTTAACAGAAAAAGAAGGGGTCAATTTCTTGACAGTTTCGCCGCGGTCTGGTACTATGAAGGGAACGTAAGAAGGAGTCTTCTGCGTTTCAAGTTCGGCGGCGCGAGAAATTACGCCGCTGCCTATGGCAGACTGTTAGCCATGCGGATTCAGACGGAATATCCCGACGGCTTTGACGTGCTGACCTGGATACCCGTCAGCCGTCTGCGGAAGCTGCGCCGGGGCTACGATCAGGTGGAGCTGCTGGCGAAGGCCGTGGGGCGGGAGCTGGGAATGACCCCGACGCCCCTTCTTCGGAAAGTCCGTCATAACCGCCCCCAATCCGGCATTCGCGGCGAGGCGGAACGCCGGGCAAATGTGCTGGGCGTCTACCGGCTGGTCAAGGGGGCGGAGGTCACCGGAAAGCGGATACTGCTGCTGGACGACATTCTGACCACCGGTGCCACGGCGGGAGAAGCCGCCCGAGTGCTGAAGACCGCCGGGGCGAAGGAAGTACACTGCGCTGCCGTTGCGTCGGCAGGAAAGGAATAAGTAGGTGTCATTATGTTTTTATTTTCCAATGATCTGGGTGTTGACCTGGGTACATCCAACGTTTTGATTTACGCCGACGGCAAGGGACTGGTCGTCCGGGAGCCCTCCGTTGTGGCCATGGACAAGAACACCGGCAAAATTTTGCAGGTGGGCGCGGCCGCCCGGAACATGCTGGGACGTACTCCCGGCAACGTGGTCGCCATGCACCCGCTGAAGGACGGCACCGTCTCCGACCATGAGATGACCGTCCGGATGCTTCAGGAAATGTTCAAGACCGCGACGAAGGCGTCCTTTTTCACCCCCAAGCCCCGCGTGGTCATCTCCGTCCCCTCCGGCGTGTCCGAGGTGGAGGAGCGCAGCGTCATCAACGCCGCCATCGAAGCCGGCGCCCGCAGAGTGTTCCTGATCGAGGAGCCCCTGGCGGCGGGGCTGGGCGCGGGACTGGATATCCGCGGCCCCAGCGGCCATCTGGTGGTGGACATCGGCGGCGGCACCACGGACATCGCGGTGCTGAGCATGAACGGCGTGGCGGTTTCTTCCTCCCTGAAGGTTGCGGGCAACTACTTTGACGAGATGATCGCCCGGTACGTCCGCCGTCAGCACGGCGTGGTGATCGGTCAGGTCACCGCAGAGAATGTGAAAATCCAGATCGGTCAGGTCTACCCCCGGGACGAGGAGCGGAGCATGAACGTCAAGGGGCGGGACTTCAAGACCGGTATGCCCAAGGTCGTCACCCTGACCTCCACGGAGATCTTCGAGGTGCTGCGTCGTCCCGCCCGGATGATCACCGACGAAGTGCTGGCAGTCCTGGAGCAGACAAGCCCCGAGCTGGTGTCGGACGTTTCCGAAAACGGCATCACCCTCACCGGCGGATGCAGCCAGATCTGGGGCATGGATTTGCTGATCGCCGAGCGCACGGGCATCGGCTGCGTTCTGGCGGACGACCCGGACGCCTGTACGGCCTACGGCGCGGGCAAGAGCCTTGCCTGGATCAACCACATGCAGGAGGGTCCCATCAACATTGCGAGAAAACGGGCGATGCGTGGCTGATATGGAGAAAAAAGCGAGGAGCGGGCAGAGCGCCCTGCTGACCATCGGCATCGTTTATGCCGCCCTGGGCGGAACGTTTGTGATACTGGGTGCTGCGCTGGCGGCGCTTCTGCGGGACGACAGATGGGCGATCGGTCTGATTTTCGGCGGGACCGGCGGGGTATTCCTGGTTCCGGGAATCATTTTCCTCATTGTGGAACTCTGCAAGAAAAAGCGGTCGGATGCCCTGCTTGCGTCTGGGCGGTACATCATTGGTGAAGTGGTGGACATTGCCGCAGATATCAATGTCAAAATAAACAGGCGGCATCCCTACTATATAATAGTACAGTATCTTGATCCCCACGGCCTGCGGCACATTTTCAAAAGCCCCAGCCTGCGCATTTTCCGTGACCCGGAGCTGATCGGCAAAAAGGTGAAGGTCTACGTGGAAAGCGGCAATTTTAAGCACTATTATGTAGACGTGGACGAGATTCTGCCCCGATATGTAGAACATTAGTAATTTGCCCCCAAAGGCCATTGGCCTTTGGAGGCAGTTTTCTTAATCCTGATCGCAGGGAGCTTCTTTCTTCCGGTCGCAGCCGGTGGGGGTGAACTGGCGGGCGGGGAAGGGAATGCGGCTGAACATTTCGCAGGGGTCTTCGGTGCAGCAGCCCTCGCTGTCGCAGCATTCCTTTTCCGGGATGGCGTATTCCACCATGGGCACCACCAGCTGCACGTCCCGTTCCAGCCGGACGATGGAGAACTGCCCCAGGGTGACGTACAGGCGGCGACGGTCGCCGGAGGTGACCAGGTCTTCGTCGAACAGCGCCCGGATCCCTGCGGGGATCTGGACGGTAACGGACTCCGCCGTGCCGCACTCGCAGGCGTCCTTCACCTTGGAGCTGAGCACCATGGGGTCAAGCACCTCCACCACGGCGGTAGGACGGTTGGAGGAAGAGACGGTGCAGCCGTCGGCTTCTCCGATGCGGGTGTCGCTGGTGAAAATGTGGGCGCGGCTGTCCTCGCCGCAGAGCACCGCCCGCTTGGAAAATACCGCGAGACCGCTCAACGCCGCGGGACGGCAGGTGCCGATCACCGCGTCCGCCAGAATGCGGTAGTAGAAGGTGATGTCGATACAGTAGTGATTCCGGTCGAAGGCGACCGGCTCCACATCGATGTAGGTGTGCAGAAGCTGGGCACTGCGTACCCGCACGCTGGCGGCGCCGTCCAGCGTCTGCTGGGAACCGGCGGTGAGATAGACCCGCAGGTCTTCCACGCAGTCCTTATCCCGGCAGGCGTCGGTTATCTTCCGTGTGTGAATGGACATGGCCTGACGCAGATCCTGAGGATCGCAGCGCAGGATGTCCGGACATTGCTCAGACATGGAAACCCCTCCTGATGGCGTGATTTAAGCGAAAACTGCTTATGGGACAGTTTATGCGCCGTCTGTCAGGAAGTGCATGAATCGGGAGCGTCGGGGAGGGCCACGGGGGCGAAGGAATCCGTGAACAAACCGGCTATGGTTGCGCCGAAATCTTCTGCCGCCAGCTAATCAGCGCTTCCCTGGGGCGTATCTGAAAACGCAGCAGCAAATTGCACAGTTCAAAGCCTGCGTTTTCGTCATCGTGCCAAATTGCGGGTGCAAATATTTCGCCGATTCGTACACATACCATCAAATTATGACAAAGTGCGAAACAAAAATCCACTTTGTTAAGCCACTGTTGACAAAGTCGTTTCGTGATGCTAAACTGATATAAATAAGTTGGGTGGTGGAGCACGCGGAGACTGCGGAGCTGTTTGCCAATCCCGTACATCCTTATGCCAAAGCGCTGCTTCACGCGGTGCCAACCGTCGGCCTGTCCCGGCGGAACGGAGAGGGCTTCCTGCTTCGCGGCAAAGTCATCAGCCCCGTCAATCCCGCTCCCGGCTGCCGGTTTGTGCCCCGCCGTCCCTAGGGTGTACCTGAAAACCGGTGAAATGTCCGGCAGCGAGGGATTTTTGTCCTGAGCAAGCCATTTTTTTCGCAGGAATACTTGCCGTATTTCAAGGAAAACGGTGCTGCGGCACAGGGCAAAAAGAGCCGCCGTCTGGGCGTTTTGACAGTTTTTAGGGAAGCTCTGATTCAATCGGCAAGGACTGTGAGCGAGAGATTTTTCGACCAATCGAAGCATCGGAAACGGCGGAAGACTGTATGTACCCGCAAGGGGTATGCCGCATCCGTAAGCCGGCTTGTGCCGGCAACGGCTGCGCTATATTTCCCGTTTTCGATACCGAAGAGTGGGCGGAAAAGATCCGCTCACAGCCGAAGACGATTGATTCAGAGGTTCCTTAGATACACCCCACGCAAAGGATAAGTGCAGGGAGAATATCTGCCCGAGGGAAGTCAGCCCGGGTCATTTCGTTGCCTGTTCTCTTTGCGATTGAACCACGGGAAAAACACTGGCGCGGAACCGGCGCAGGCGGGGGGACCGTCCGCACGGGTCAGAGCGTAATTGGAGGAACGATATGGATCTCAATTCTATCAAGACAGAACAGCGTAACAGCCGGACTGCACAGATCGACACCATGAGTACGCTGAGCATGGTGAAGCTGATCAACGAGGAAGACAAAAAGGTCGCCGAGGCGGTGGGAGCCGAGGCCGAACACATTGCTCAGGCGGTGGATGTGATCGCCGCCCAGCTGAAGCAGGGCGGACGGCTGGTCTACAGCGGCTGCGGCACCTCCGGACGTCTGGGCATCCTGGACGCCGTGGAATGCCCGCCAACCTACTCTACCGACCCCGGTGAGGTGATCGGTCTGATCGCCGGCGGGAACGAAGCGATCTTCCGGGCAAAGGAAGGCGCGGAGGACGATGAAGCCCTGGGGGCGGAGGATCTGAAGAAAATCGACTTTGGCAGCAAGGACGTGCTGGTGGGCATCGCCGCCTCCGGCAGAACCCCCTATGTTCTCGGTGCCATGAATTACGCCAAGGCGCAGGGCGCTCACGTCATCGGCATTTCCTGCAACCCCGGCTCTCAGGTAGAAAAGACGGCGGAGATCGCCATTACCCCTACCCCCGGTCCGGAGGTGGTCACCGGCTCCACCCGGATGAAGAGCGGCACCGCTCAGAAAATGGTGCTGAATATGCTCTCCACCGGCGCGATGATCAAGCTGGGCAAGGTCTACGGCAACCTGATGGTGGACGTAAAGGCCACCAACGAGAAGCTGGTGGAGCGGTGCAGGCGCATCGTCTGCGAGGCCACCGGCGCGGATTACGATACAGCTACCAGGGCTCTGGAGCAGTGCGGCTACCGGGCAAAGGTCGCCATCGTTATGCTGAAAACCGGCGGCGACGTCCATGACGCCGAGGAGCGTCTGGAAGCCCATGAGGGGCGGGTCGCTCAGGCCGTGGGAGAGAGCTGACCATGGCGCATCTGCGTTTCGATTTCCGGTCGGACGCCATGGGGATGAATACCCCCATGACCGTCATTTCGCCGGAGAAAGCCGGCCTTTCTCAGGCGCCGGTGGTGTATCCGCTCCACGGATCGGAGGATAACCGCACCGGCGGGGCGCGGATATCCGGTTTGCGCACCGGACGGGTATCCATAACTGGGAATTCCGGGACGCAGCCGTCCGGAAGGCGCTGGATCATCTGCCGTAATACGAAAGGGAAGAACAGATGGACTTTATTGCAGGAGTAGACGGCGGCGGCACCAGAACCAAGGTAGTCTGCGCCTCGCCGGAGGGTAGGGTGCTGGATACCGCGGTGTTCGGCCCCTTCAATATGAACAGCATCGGCGCAGAGCGGTTCTCCGCACTATTGCGGGAGCTTTGCGCCTATCTCAACGGATTGGGTCATTGCCGGGCGCTGTGCATCGGCTCCGCCGGCGTCAGCAACAGGGAAATGACCCGCATCGTGGAGACGGAAATGACCCGGTGCGGCATGGAAAACTGGAAGCTGGTAGGCGACCAGGTGATCGCCCTGAATGGCGCTCTGTCCGGCGAAGCGGGCATTGCCCTGATCGCCGGCACCGGCTCCATCTGCTTCGGAAAGAACGCTGCGGGAGAGTACGCCCGTTCCGGCGGCTGGGGACATCTGATCGGCGACGAGGGCAGCGGCTACGCTCTGGGCAGGGACGCCCTGGCGGCCGTCGCCCGCGCCTGGGACGGCTGGGGCGAGAAAACGCTGCTGTCCCGGCTGCTGGCCGAACGGCTGGAGCTGGACGATCAGAAGAAAATCATTTCCTACACCTACGGCGGCGACAAGAGCCGGATTGCGGCGCTGGCGCCCCTGGTGGAGCAGGCAGCCGGACAGAATGATCCGGTAGCGTTGGAAATCATCCGGGACAATGCCGTCAGGATGACCGGGCTTGTGGGCGCGGTGGCGCGTCAGCTGGGCATCCGGGCCGGGAAGGTCGCCATGCTGGGCGGACTGCTGGAGCATGACACCAGGCTTCGGGAGACGTTTGTGGCGGAAATGGGCGCCCGGTATCCGGAGCTTATCTGCACGGAGCCGGAGCAGGATGCGGCAGCCGGCGCACTGATGCTGGCAAAAGAAATGCTGTGAGGTGACAATATGCACCCGATCGTAGAATGTATGGAAAAAAACAGCCGTCTCGTGGTGGGACTGATGTCCGGCACCTCGGCCGACGGCGTGGACGCGGCGCTGTGCCGGATCACCGGGCATGGAACGGCTTCCAAGATCGAGCAGCTGGGCTTCGCGTTTCAGCCCTTTACCGGGGAAATTCGCCGGGAGATTCTGCGGCTGGCCAGCGGAAACAGCGCCTGCGCGGCGGATTTCTGCAAGATGAATTTCCTTCTGGGCGAGCTGTTCGTGCAGGCGGTGGAGGCGCTTTGCACCGAGACCGGCATCCGGGCGGAGCAGATCGACCTCATCGGCAGCCATGGCCAGACCTTCTGGCACATTCCGCTGCCGGAAACGTACCTGGGGCACGGCTTCCGCAGCACCTTCCAGCTGGGAGAAGGCTCCGTGCTGGCGCAGCGGTTCGGCTGCCCGGTGGTGAGCGATTTCCGGGTTCGGGACGTGGCGGCGGGCGGCCTGGGGGCGCCCCTGGTGCCCTACAGCGAGTTTTTGATTTACCGCAGCGAGACCGAATGCGTGGCGCTCCAGAACATCGGCGGCATCGGCAATATCACCTGCCTGTTACCCGCCTGCCGGCTGGAGGATGTGTTCGCCTTTGACACCGGCCCGGGCAATATGGTCATGGACGCGGTTTATACGGAGCTGACCGGCGGAGAGAAGACCTTCGACGAGGGCGGCGCTTATGCCGCCGGAGGAAGGGTGCATGAGAAGCTGCTGGAAACGCTGATGCAGGATCCTTATCTCGCGCAGAAGCCCCCGAAAACCACCGGACGGGAATACTATGGCTCCGATTTTGTGAAGAAAGTTATGGACTATGCCCGCCGGGAGAACATTTCCGGACAGGACCTGATGGCTACGGTGACGGACTACACGGCGCAGACCATCCGCTACAGCGTGGAGCATTACTTCCCCCGGAAGCCGGATAAGCTGATCATCGGCGGCGGCGGAAGCATGAATAAGACTTTGGTGCAGGCAATTGCAAATGCGCTGCCCCAGTGCCGGGTCCTGACCAATGAGGATCTGGGCTACGACAGCAACGCCAAGGAGGCCGTGGCCTTTGCGGTGCTGGCCAATGAGACGATTTTTGCCGGATGCAACAACGTTCCCACGGTCACGGGGGCGAAGAATCCGGTGGTTATGGGGAAAATCAGTCTGTAAAATGAAAAACAGATCGCGACCTGAAAACCGGGAAAACCGAATTTTGAGGCTTTCGGAAAAATATTTGATCCGGTCATTCCCGGCATTATCGCAGCGGGGCTCTGCTCCGGCTTGCCGGGTATCCCTATGATGGGCGCGGAGCAAGGGTATGCTTTTATACTGCGTGGGTCTTGCCATCAGCTGTGTCATGGGCTTTGCGCCGACCTTTTTCGCCGTTCCCGCAGAACGGGTAAAGAATGTATGAAAACTGACCCTGCGTAACGGCAGATACGCGGAAAACGGGGCGGATTCCTGCTTTTTTTCTAGGGAACCTCTGAATAAATCGTCTTCGGCTGAGCAGCGGATCTTTTTCTCTATCCGCGCGGTTTCAAAAGCGGGAAATACACAAAGTATTCCGCCGTTTCCGGTACCTCGATTGGCCGAAAAATCTCTCGCTCACAGCTCTCGCCGATTTAATCAGAGGTTCCCTAGAAAATGTGCTATGGCGTATCTGAATAACGCAAACAATATTCGGTCAGGAGATGAATTGCTTGAAAAGTGTTTTGATTCGTGCGAAGCAGTATCTGCCCGCGGCCAGCGGCGCGGAGCAGGGGGCGCTGAGGTATCTTCTGGAGCATTCCGAGGAGGTCCCTCAGCTCAGTGTCAAGGAGCTGTCCCGGCGTTCCTTCAGCTCTGCGGCCACCATTGTTCGCCTGTGCAGGAAGCTGGGATTTGAGGGCTACCGGGATCTGCAGAAGCAGCTGCTGTTCGAGATCGCCGTGCGCACCCAGGAGGAATCCAGGGGAAACGCCCGGGTCACCGCCGGAAGCACCTCGGATATCGTCTACAAGATCACCTACCGGAACATCGCGTCACTGGAAGAAACGGTGAAGCTGGTGGAACCCCGGGTGCTGGAACAGGCGGTAGACATGATCTGCCAGGCGGATTCCGTGCTCCTGTTCGGGCTGGGCGCATCCCAGCTGGTGGCAAAGGACGCTTATCTGAAATTTCTCCGGATCAACAAGCCCTGCTCCTGCTGCGAGGACATTCACTCTCAGTATGTCATCGCCCAGAATTCCAAGCCCAACGACGTAGCCATCGTCATCAGCTATTCGGGCAGGACGGAGGAGATCGTCCGCTGCGCGGAATATCTGAAATCCCAGGGGACGCCCATCATCGCCATCACCCGCTTCGAGCTGTCGCCCATCTCCCGGATGGCGGCCTGCTGCCTGAACGTGATGGCTTCGGAGGAGCTGTACCGCAGCGGCGCCATGTCCTCCCGGATCGCTCAGCTGAATATGATCGACATTCTCTACACGGCCTGCATCAACCGGAATATCAGCCAGAATGTGCGGATGTTCTCCCACAACCGGCTGGACACGGACAGAGCCTGACAGAGACGAAAAAACGGAGGTGCTCTTTTCGGGGAGCACCTCCTTTTTGGGGCAGCACCCGTGCGGTGTTGCCTTGCAGCCTGTATTCGGATACCGGGGAAATTTGTTTTGTATGGCTCACAGCGGCCGTTATTCTTCGGTGGTCTTCGGGTCTTCCGTCCCGTCCTCGAAGCCGTCGAACATGGAGGTAGCGGAAGCGTCCCCCACTTCCCTGCCCTGCATGATCGCCTCGAACTGCTCGCCGGTCATGGTCTCCTTTTCCAAAAGGAAGTCCACCACCTTGTGCAGCTTGTCGCTGTTGTCCGTGAGGATCTGCTTGCATTGCTCGTAAGCCCTGTCGATCAGCGCACGAATCTCGTCGTCGATGGTTCCGGCGACCTTTTCGGAATAGCTTTTCGTGGTCTGGTAGTCCCGGCCGATGAACACCTCACCGCCGTCAAGATAGGACACCGTGCCCAGCTTTTCGCACATGCCGTAACGGGCGACCATGTCCTTCGCCAGCTTGGTTGCCCGGTCGATGTCGTTGGACGCGCCCACGGAGACGTCCCCCAGGAACAGGGCTTCCGCCACACGACCGCCCAGCAGCGACACGATCTGCTCGTACATTTCGTTGCGGGTCAGATTGGCCGAATCGTCCTTTGGCAGATACCAGGTCGCACCCAGGGACTGCCCACGGGGGACAATGGTGATCTGCCGCACCGGGTCATGGGTGGGCAGGTTGTACATGGCGACGGCGTGACCGGCCTCGTGGACAGCCGTTTCCTTCAGATCCTTCCGGGTCTGGACGCGGCTCTTTTTCGCGGGACCGGCGGTGATCTTCATCAGCGCCTCGTTCATGTCCTCCATGGTCAGCACCGGGCGGTTCGCTCTGGCCGCCAGAATCGCCGCTTCATTGAGAAGATTGCTCAGGTCGGCGCCGGTAAATCCGGCGGTGGAGCGGGCGACGGTTTTCAGATTCACCGAGGCGTCCAGCTTCTTATCCTTGGCATGGACCTTCAGAATCTCCTCCCGCCCCTTTACGTCCGGCCGACCTACGTGGATCTGCCGGTCAAAGCGGCCGGGACGCAGCAGTGCCGGGTCGAGGATATCCGGCCGGTTGGTGGCCGCCAGGACGATGACGCCCTCCGAATGGGTGAAGCCGTCCATTTCCACCAGCAGCTGGTTCAGCGTCTGCTCCTTTTCGTCGTGACCGCCGCCCAGACCGGAGCCGCGTTTGCGGCCGACGGCGTCGATCTCGTCGATGAACACGATGGCGGGGGCGATTTTCCTGGCCTGTTCAAACAAGTCCCGGACACGTCCGGCGCCGACGCCCACGTACATTTCCACGAAATCCGAGCCGGAAATGGACAGGAACTGCACGCCCGCCTCTCCCGCGACAGCCCGGGCAAGCAATGTTTTACCCGTGCCGGGAGGCCCCACCAGCAGAAGGCCGTGGGGAATCCGGGCGCCGATCTCGGTGAATTTCTCTGGATTTTTCAGGAAATCCACGATTTCCTGAAGCTCTTCCTTTTCCTCGTCCGCGCCTGCCACGTCGTCGAAGGTCACTTTCTTGTCTCCGGGGACGCCCAGAACCGTCCGGGCTTTGCTGAAGGCGTTCATGGGATTTCCGGCGCTGCTCATGCGACCCATCAGCAGCGCCCAGATGAGCAGCAGCACCACCCCGACCACCAGCAGCGGGAGGATCAGGGTGTAAGGCGAAAAGCCCTTGTCCGGGACAAAATTATAGCTTTCCAGCACGCCGGAGGCCGTCTGCTCTTCAAACGTCTCGTGCATCTCCTGGCGGAAGCTCTCCGGGTCGGCCAGCGGCGCGGTGATGGTGGTCTGGCCGTTGTAGGGCTTGTTCAGCTGCATCGTAATGGTCTGATCCTCCACCACGAACTGACGTACCTGTTCCTTGCGGAACAGTTCAACCACCGTGGAATAAGGCAGGGTATCCTGTGGGGTGGTAAACAGGTTGCTGATCCAACTCAAAAACGCCGCCATCAGCGCCACATACACAATGAGTGGGATCCATCTTGTTCTTCTCAATTTGGGATTACTCCTTATTTTTCATGAGGAATCGCCGGAAAACGGAATTACTCAGAAATCCCGTAAGCCTCCGGCTTCAGCACGCCCACATAGGGCAGATTCCGGTAGTGCTCGTTGTAGTCAAGGCCGTAGCCCACCACAAATGCGTTGGGGATGGTAAAGCCCACATAGTCGGGCCTCAGGGTGATGCCGGGACGGCGGCGCTCTGGCTTATCCAGCAGGGTGCATATCTTCAGGGACGCAGGCTCCCGCGCCTGTAGATGCCGGTAGGTAAAGTCCAGGGAATTGCCGGTATCGTAAATGTCCTCCAGAATCAGCACATGGCGACCCTTGATGTCCGAAGCGATGTCCCGCTTGACCTCCATCTTTCCGGTGGAAGTGGTTCCGGCATAGGAAGAGATCCACATGAAGTCCATCTCGCAGTGGGTTCTGATCTCCCGGATCATGTCTGCGTAGAACACCACAACGCCCTTGAGGACGCCTACGATGACGGGGTCTTTTCCCGCATAGTCCGCCGTCAGCTCCTTGCCCAGCTCCGCGATGCGGGTCTTGATCTGTTCCTCGGTCAGCAGAATCTCCTGAATGTCCTTTTCCATAGCTTTTTCTCCCTTATGCTGTGTATTTCATTACTATCTGCACGCTTAATCGCCGCTTTCCGGAACATCCACGTCAAAATGGACAGTCACGGCGGGAAGCTCCCCGGCGGCGCGGTCGGCGTGAACGCCAATGGAATAGATGCCCAGAATCCCCTGTTCATCGCACAGTACAGGAATCCGCTCCCGCATGGCTGCGGGGATCTTCCGGTCGATGAACAGCTTTTTCAGGCTTTTGGTTCCGCCGCTCAGGCGGATGGAATCCCCGCTTTCCCGGGGGCGAAGGATCATCGTCCCGACGGGACGAACCGTAAAGGTGTCCGGCGTGTTGACGATTTTGTCAGCCGGGGTGCAGGTCACGCGGTAATCTCCGTAAACCGTCTCTCCGGGGCAGGTCAGTACCACCGGCTCCGGGCGGGGCTTATGCGTCCGGGCTTCCAGGCGGTCATACCGTCTGCTCACCGTCACGCCGCCGGGAAGGTTGACCCGTGCGGAGGGTCTGTCGGAAAACAGCAGCCCTTCCACCCCGGAAATATGGGAATCCTCCGGTTCCTTCACGCCGCTGTCCTTCAGAAACCGCTCGATACAGCGGCTGCGCCGGGCTTTCGGCATGGCTTTCAGCGTCTGCACCCCGGGCAGGGTCGCAAAATCCGACTGCGCGGCGAGAAAATCCTCGTCCTCCCGCAGCCGCAGCGCCATGAGGGAAAGATTCTCCGCCAAACGGGGATTCTCCGATTTCAGCAGAGGCATTACGGTGTGCCGGATACGGTTTCGCAGAAAGGCATCGGAGGCGTTGGAGCTGTCCTCCCGGTGAGGAAGTCCCCAGGCGTTCAGAAATTCCTCCACCTCCTGCCGATTTATCAGCAGCATGGGACGGATGACATTTCCGCTGACCGGGGCGATGGCCCCCAGCCCTTTCAGGCCGGTGCCGCGGATCATGCGCATGATCACCGTCTCGGCGTTGTCGTCGGCGGTGTGGGCAGTGGCGATTTTCCCGTCCAAACTCCGAAGAAAGGCATATCGTGCGTCCCGGGCGGCGGCTTCCAGCCCCTTTTTTCCGGGTCGAACTTCCGCCGAGCCAACGTGTAAGGGGATATCGAAGCGTCCGCAGAATTCCCGGACAAAGGCCTCATCCCCGTCGGATTCCTCCCCACGGAGATGATGGTTAAAATGCGCCGCTTCCAGACGGATGTCCAGCCTATCCTTCAGCAGATACATGGCAAACAGGAGCGCCACGGAATCCGCCCCGCCGGAGACGGCGCAGACGACCGTATCCCCCGGCATGATCATATCATACTGCCGGATCATCCGCAAGAGCTTATTCCGCATGTTTCCACTCCCGGTCGGCAAAGGTCTGGTACTGGCCGATCCACTGCATTTTGACGGCGCCGGTCTCGCCGTGACGGTTCTTGGCGACGATGCACTCCGCCACGCCCTTGTCCTCGGTATTTTCGTGATAGTATTCGTCCCGGTACAGGAACATCACCGAGTCGGCGTCCTGCTCGATGGCGCCGGATTCCCGGAGGTCGGACAGAATCGGCCGCTTGTCGGTGCGGCTTTCCACCGCACGGGACAGCTGGCTCAGGCAGATCACCGGAACGTCCAGCTCCTTGGCCATGATTTTCAGGGAACGGGAAATCTCGCCCACCACGGTGACGCGGTTGTCGCTGTTCTTGCCGTAGCCGGAGCCCTGCATCAGCTGTAAATAGTCGATGATGACCAGCCCCAGATTGTCCAGGCGGCGGCACTTGGCGTTGATGTCCGCCACGGTGACGGAGGGGTTATCGTCAATACGGATGTCCGTCTGGCTCAGGGCGGCGGAGGCCATGCACAGCTTGCTCCACTCGTCCTCGCTGAGCTTACCCGTGGCCAGCTTTTGCAGCTCCACGAAGCCCTCGCTGGCAAGCAGACGCATGGCCAGCTGCTCCCGGGACATTTCCAGATTGAAAATGGCAACGGTTTTCTTGTATTTTTTCGCCACGTTGACGCCGATGTTCAGAGCGAAGGCGGACTTACCCATGGCAGGCCGGGCGGCGATGAGCAGCAGATCGGATTTGTTCAGGCCGTTGATCCGGGTGTCTAAGTCCCGCAGACCGGTGGACAGGCCGGGGATCAGGGAATCCGACTGGCTCAGCTCCGTCAGCCGGTCAAACACCTTGTGCAGCGTCGTGCCGATGTGCTCCAGGGAGTCGCCCCGCTCGCCTTTGCGCAGGGCATAAATTTTCTTTTCCGCAGATTCCAGCATCTCGGCGGGGGTGCCCACCTCTTCCGACACCATCTGCTGAATGTCCGTCGCGGCCTGATTCAGCCCCCGAAGCATGGACTTTTCCTGCACAATGTCCGCATACCGCGCCACATTGGCGGCGGTGGGGGTGATCTCCATCAGCTGGAGGATGTAGTCCCGGGAATTGTCGTGGTAGTAGCCCAGCTCCTTCAGCTTGTCCAGCACCGTGACCGGGTCAATGGTCTGGGAGAAGTTGAACATGGTATAGATGGCTTCATAAATTTCCCGGTTCTGCTGGAGGTAAAAATCCTCCGGCTTCACAACGCCCACCACATCCGTAATGCACCGGCTGTCGATGAGAATGGAACCCAGAACCGCCTGCTCCGCCTCCAATGACTGGGGCTGCTGCCGGGACAGAAGTTCTTCATCCATGGCACATTCTCCTTTCTCTATAGCATAGTGCCGCGAAAGCTTATGCTTCGACGATCCTCACCGTCAGCGGCGCAGAAATCTCGTAGCCCAGCTTGCAGGTGACGGTGTACGTGCCCACGTTCTTGATGGGCTCGGCAATGGTGATCTTCCGCTTGTCCAGCTTGATGCCGGTCTTCGCCAGGGCGTCGGCAATTTCCTGGTTGGTCACGGAACCGAAAAGGCGCCCGGCGCCGCCGCCCTTGGCGGCCACGGTGACGGTCATCTCCCGCAGCTTTCCGGCAGTCTCCATGGCCTCGGCCTTTTCCCGGGCAATGCGCTCCTGGGTAGCCTTGTCGTTCATGCGCATGGTGTTCACGGCGTCGGGGGTCGCCTCCGTCGCCAGCTTCCGGGGCAGCATATAGTTCCGGGCGTAGCCGTCGGAAATCTCGATCATCTGTCCCTTTTTGCCCTTTCCCTTAACATCCTGCAGCAGAATTACTTTCATTGTGATAATCTCCTTAATCGATATGATATGTACGCCAGGCCGCCGTCAGGGCGGCGTTTGGCCTCTATCTACTGAATTATTCTTCGTAGAATTTGTCAATGGACGCCACCAGCTTGTCCAGGGCATCCTTGACGGTGATGTCCTTCATCTGCGCGCCGGCTGTGGCGGTGTTGCCGCCGCCGCCCAGAGGCTCCAGAATCATCTGGACGTTGGCGCTGCCGATGCTTCTGGCAGAAATGATCACCTGATCCCCGTCCGGGTAGAGGACGAAGGAAGCGGTGATGCCGGAAATGTTCAGCAGCTCGTCCGCCGCCTGGGCCGCCAGCACCCGGGTCGTGGGGGTGTTCAGCGCCGCAATGGCGATCTCCTGCCGGTACAGACGGGAGGATTTGATGATCTGGTACTTCGCCATGGTGTCCTGGAAGTCGTTCTGCATCAGCTTCTTGACCTCCGTGGTATCCGCGCCCAGGCGGCGCAGGACGGCCGCGGCCTCAAAAGTGCGCTCGCCGGTGCGGACGTTGAAGAATTTGGTGTCCAGACAGATGCCCGCCATCAGGCTCTCCGCCTCGATGGGCAAAACGTCCTTCTTCTCCACGGCGTACATGAGCACCTCCGTCACCAGCTCCGACGCCGAGGAGGCGTAAGGCTCGTGCAGGTTGACCACCACGGGGTTGATATAATCCGCCGCCCGGCGATGATGGTCTACCACGCAGACCTTGGAAATGGCTTCCAGAAGCGGTCTGCACTCCACCTGATCCGGCCGGTTGGTATCCACCACCACGAGAATGCTCCGGTTGTCCGCCATCAGCAGGGCGTCCTGACCGGACACGAACACATCCCGGTATTCGGGAACCGCCCGAATCTCCTCGATGAGCTTCTCTGCGGCGTTGTTTTCCAGATCGATGACAATGTTGGCCTTCTTGCCTTTTTTCCGGCACAGGCAGCTGATGCCCATGGCCGCGCCCACGGCGTCCAGGTCGGCGTTCTTGTGCCCCATGATGAACACCCGTCCGCTCTGGCCGATCAGCTCCATCAGGGAATTGGCCGTCACCCGGGAACGTACCTTGCTGCGGTAATCCGCTTCCCGGTTGCGCCCGCCGTAGAAATTGAAGTTGACCCGATCCTTGATGACCGCCTGGTCGCCGCCCCGGCTCAGGGCCATTTCGATGCCCAGGGCGGCAAAATCATAGCTTTCCTCGAAGCTCTCGCCGTCCACGCCCAGACCGATGGAAATGGAGGCGGGCAAGCCGGAGGAATTGACGATCTCGTGGATGTCCTCCAGCAGGGAGAACTTGTTCTCCTTCGCCCGTTCTAAGTCCCGCTTCTCGAAGATGAACAGGAAACGGTTGCGCTCCAACCGGCGAAGCAGACCGCTGTAGCCCTCCGTCCACCGGGTGATGGTTTCGTTCAGCTTGGCGTTCAGGGTGGAAATGGCGCTTTCCGTCAGGTTTTTGGTCAGCTCCTCATAGTTGTCAATGAGAATGATGGCGACCACGGGCCGGGAGCGGATATACTCGTCGCGCACCTGGTACAGCTCCGTCAGGTCGGAAAAATACAGCACGCCCAGCATGGTGCCCCGGTTGTCCTCCGCCCGGATGGTGGTGCCGTACACCCGGTAGCGGCGGTTGCCAAGGACCGCGTCGTGGGGGCTTTCCGTTTTTCCGGCGGTGAGCCAGTCCAGGGTGAAGTCCGGCAGCACCTCCTCCAGCCGCAGCTGTGTCATGGTGTCGGCGTACCCCGTCAGCTCACTGAAACGGTGGTTGCCCCAGACGATGTCCCCGTCCCCCAGGCGAACCATTACCGCAGGCAGGGGCGCTTCCCCGCCGCTGGATGCCTCCAGCGTGTTGGAGGCGGACTGGATATACTGCTGAATTTTCCGCTCCCGGCGCGTCCTGTCCAGAACGTACAACAGGAACGTGACCACCGTCACCACCACTTCTCCGGCGGCCAGCCAGTAATGCCCCGCCAGCAGCGCCGCGGCGCAGAAAGCAGCCATCACAAAAAAGTATGCACCCATCCCGGGTCTGAGCAGTCTTCCCAGCTTTCGATTCACTGCCAAACACCCTCCTTTCGGCTGCAACCAGCCACAGTTACCCATACTATACCCGATATTATAGCAAATCCAGCCAAAAGGTGCAACTCTTTTTCCGTCAAATCCGTAAAAAAGACCGCAAAAAAATTGTATACTTTTTCCCGAAACTGTGCTATACTATAGGTGCCAGCGCCGGGGACGGGCTTTACCCGGGCATTTGGGAAGCGCGAATGCGTTTCCCGCAAAAAAGGAAAAACATTGCAGGCGTTTTCTTGGGAGAAGGCGATTCGGGGCCGGATTCTGAGGAAAGCGGCTGCCTGCTTGTTGTGCTTTTATGGCATTTCCATGTACATTTTGAAAGGAGTTATTGATTCATTTGACAGAAAAACTGAAAATTATTCCTCTGGGCGGCCTTGACGAGATCGGCAAGAACTGCACCGTCCTGGAATACGGAAAAGATATGATCGTGATCGACTGCGGCGTGGGCTTCCCGGAGGAAGACATGTACGGCGTCGATCTGGTCATCCCCGATTTTACCTATCTTGTGGCCAATCAGAAAAAGCTGCGGGGCATGTTCATCACCCACGGCCATGAAGACCACATCGGTTCCATCCCCTATGCCATGCGGGACATTAACTGCCCCATCCACGGCACCGCCATGACCTGCGGCCTGATCAAGCTGAAGCTGGAGGAGCACCGGCTGGCGGACAAGGTCAAGCTCGTCACCCACAAGCCCGGCGACGTGGTGAAGGCCGGATGCTTCACCGTGGAGTTCATCCACGTGAACCACTCCATCCCCGACGCGGTGGCCTTTGCCATCCGCACCCCCGTGGGCACGGTGATATTCACCGGCGACTTCAAGATCGACCCCACCTCCCACGACGGCATGATGGACTTAGCGCGGCTGGGCGAACTGGGAAATCAGGGCGTGCTGGCGATGCTGGCGGACTCCACCAACGTGGAGCGGCAGGGCTACACCCCCAGCGAAAACGTGGTCGCCGACAGCCTTGACCGGCAGTTCCGCAACTGCGACCAGCGGATCATCGTCACCACCTTCGCCTCCAACATGCACCGCATCCAGTCCATTCTCTCCACCGCCCAGCGCTACGGCCGCAAGGTGGCCGTCTCCGGCCGGAGCATGGAGAACATGCTGAAGGTTGCTCAGGAGCTGGGCTATCTGAAGGTGAAGCCGGGAACCATCGTGGATCTGGCCTCCATCAAGAGCCTTCCCAAGAATAAGATCGTCATCGTCTCCACCGGCTCCCAGGGTGAGAATATGTCCGCCCTGTACCGGATGGCGTTCAGCACCCACAAGCAGGTGGACATCACCGCCGGCGATCGGATCATTATTTCCGCCTCCGCCATCCCCGGCAACGAAAAGTCCATCAGCAACATCATCAACGAGCTGTACCGCAAGGGCGCGGACGTTGTCTATGAAAAGAGCGAGGGGCTTCACGTCTCCGGCCACGCCTGTCAGGAGGAGCTGAAAATCGTCCACGGACTGGTAAAGCCCAAGTTCTTCATCCCCGCCCACGGCGAGCAGCGGCATTTGCAGCTCCACGCCAAGCTGGCACAGTCCATGGGCATGAACCCCCGGAACATTCACATCGGCGAGATCGGCACCGTCTTTGAGTTCACCGGCAAGACCTGCAAGGCCAACGGCACCGTCCCCGCCGGGCGGGTGTTCGTGGACGGCAGCGGCGTAGGCGACGTGGGCAGCGTGGTGCTGCGGGACCGCAAGCATCTTGCCGAGGACGGCATGATCGTGGTGTGCGTGAACCTGAGCAGCGAGGACGGCAGCATCATCACCGGCCCGGACATCATCACCCGGGGCTTCATCTACGTCAAGGAGTCCGAAGAGCTGATGGACGAATTGAAGGAGGTCGCCATGGAGGCCATCGACCGCTGCCAGCGCAAGCGGGTGCGGGACTGGTCGGCCGTCAAGTCCGCCATCAAGAACGATTTGAGCGGCTACCTCTATAAGACCACCAAGCGCAATCCCATGATTTTGCCCGTGATCATGGAAATCTGATTATAAAGCAAATGCAGAATGAATGTACCTGTTGGGCGATTTCCTGCCCGGAGTGCTTCATTCTGCATTTGCGTACATCCCATGGAGAACGCCTATGCACTATTATTTTGCCCCCATGGAGGGGCTGACGGACAGCGTTTACCGCCGTCTTCACCACAAATATTTCCCCGGAGTTGACCGGTATTATATGCCCTTCTTCTCCCCCACCGTCCACCGCCAGCTCACCGCCCGGGAAAGCCGGGAATTGCCGGAAGCGGACAGCGTGGGCTTTGCCGCCGTCCCCCAGGTGCTGACCAAGGTGCCGGAGGATTTTCTCTGGGCGTCGGAGGTCATCCGCGACCGGGGCTATGACGAGGTCAACCTCAATTTAGGCTGTCCCTCCGGGACGGTCACCGCCAAAGGCAAGGGCGCGGGGATGCTGACAGACCCGGAAGCCCTCGACCGCTTTCTGGACGCCGTGTTTTCTAAGTGTCCCATTGCCGTCTCCGTAAAGACCCGGCTGGGGATGCAGTCGCCGGAGGAATTTCCGGCGCTGCTGGAAATTTTCAACCGCTACCCCATCCGGGAGCTGACCGTCCATCCAAGGGTGCGGCAGGAATTTTACAGCAGCCCCATTCATTTTGACTGGTTCGACTACGCCGTGGAAAACAGCCGAAACCCACTCTGCTACAACGGAAACCTGTGCACCCCGACCCAAATCCGGGAATTTGAGAAGAAATACCCCCAAATTGGTTCCGTAATGATCGGCCGGGGTCTGATCGGCGACCCCGGAATGCTCACCCCCGGCGGCACCACTGCGGCGGCTTTGGAAGCATTCTTCAGCGAGCTGCTGGAAGTCTACACCCGGGATTTCGGCGGTGCCCGGAACGCCATGTTCCGCCTGAAAGAGAACTGGTTTTACCTCCTGCGCCGTTTCGAGGGCAGTGAAAAGCTTGGCAAACAGCTGCGGAAAACCGCGGATGTGAATGTCTACAAATCCATCACGTCGGAAATATTCCACACCCTCCCTCTGGCAAAAGAGCTTCGGGCGGACTGGTGACGCGAATATATGGCAAAAGCGGCTGCACTTTGTTTGAGCGCAGCCGCTTCTTTCAGCGCCGAATCATTTCTTCCGCCATTGCGAACAAGTCCTCCGGATTCATCCCGTTCCGGTCATAGAAAAAGTAGTAGATGTCATTTTCCGTCCAGCACAGGAACGCCACATCCTCTTCCTGCACCGTATCGGAGCCATAGGTAACATAGTTATTGGGCTGCTTTGCCCATTCTTCCTCGGCTTCGGAGAGCTTGTAGTCACCCGGCACAAACTTGTAGTGATCCAAACGGTAGTTCACTGCAACCCCTTCAACCATTCTCTGAATCGATGAAACGCTTTTGGTTTCCCCGAGTTCTTTCAGCTCCGGGCCTGCACTGAGAACCAGCTCCTGTCCCAGTTGATTTTCGTAGTATATGTCCAGTTGCTGGAAGGAAAGGAGCTGCTTTCCGTTTTCATCCTTACCCTTTGTTTCAATGACCTCCATGCCCCGGAACCGAAACCCATTTTCAAATTCCTCCGGTGCGTCCAGCTGGAGTCCCGCCTGGGCGATCACTCGATTCATGTCCGAATACTTTTTGTAATACCTGGTTTTGCCGGATTCCAGCGAGCGGATGGGCAGCAGCTCCGCGGCATAGGCCGTGATGGTAAGCAGGCTGATCAGCGCCGCCGCAATGAGAATCCGAATGGCTCTTTTTTTTGTTTTCATCGTCTTGATCTCCTTATCCGGAGTGTCAGCTTCCATGAGATACGCATCGTCCACATAGTTCAGCGCCCTGTTCAAATCCGTTGCTTTCATATGCATATTCCTTCCTTCTGAAGCGTGTGTTTCAGTTCCTTCCGCATTTTTTCCAGCCGGTATTTCACCTGACGGGGAGAGCCGCCGTATTTCTCCGCCAGCTGCGGCGCCGTCATGGCGTAATAATACCGGGCAAGAAACAATCTGCGGTCATCCGGGTTCAGTGTGCCGAGAAAACGGTTCACCAGCTGCCCCAGTTCCTTCGCTTCCAGTACCTCTTCCATGTTCCTGCGGGTATCCGGAATGCAGTCTTCCAGTTCCTGCAATAGAATATCGGCGTTTCCGCCCCGCTTTTCGGCGGTCAGGTACTCTATTCTCTTGAAGCTCAGATTCCGGACGATGCGGGACAGATAATATTTCAGCACCGGCGGGCGGTTTGGGGGAATCGAATCCCATGCGGCCAGATATACATCGTTGAGGACTTCTTCCACATCCTCTGAGTTGGGAAGAACATTACCGGCAATGGTTTTCAGGTATCTTCCGTATTTTTGCGATGTTTCCGAAATCGCTTCCTCAGACCGGGCAAAGAACAGCGCAACAATCTGCGTATCTTCCAAGTGATTCACTCCTTTGTCTGTAAGGGCCTTACAGTTAAATAATACGGAAAGAAACGCCGGTGGACAAATTGAACATGGAAAACGGCGTGGCCAAGGCCACGCCGTCCTCATTTTGACTTGTCATGCTCCCAGGTTCAGGTAGCCCAGCTTGATGGCGCTGTAATCGACCTCCATGGGGTGGTCGTCCGCCAGCTTCTTGATGAATTCATTCGTCTTCTCGCTGACCCAGCCGGAAGCCGCGTAGGTCTCCCAGATGGGGGTGCTGCTTACAAAGTACATCACGTGGTAGCCGTAGGTGGTCTTCACCAGGCCGTAGTCACCCGCAGCGCGGCTTTCGTCAAAGCACCAGTCTTCAAAGGGTTCCACCATCTGCCCCTTCGCAACATTCTCGTACAGGCCGCCGTTGGTGTTGGAGCCGGGGTCCTCGGACTTTTCCTCCGCCAGAGCCGCGAAGGAATCCTCGGTGGCGTCCCCCGCCAGCCACTCGTCCAGAATCGCCTGCGCCTTCTTTTCGCAGGCCGCCCATTCCTCGTCGGAATAGGTGGTGGTGCCGTCGTCTCCCGTGGTGCCGCCCTCGGGCATGACCAGAATGTGACGGACGTTCACATAGGTTCCGTCCTTGGTGATGCCGTTATCGGCAAAGTAGCTTTCGTTCTCGGCAAAGTAGGCTTCCAAGTCCTCCTGGGTGGGTACCAGCTTCTCCGTCTCGGCGGTGTAGTAGGGCTTTCCCTGATAGTAAAGCTCCTGGAAACCGGCAAATTCTTCCAGTCCCGCACCGGGGCCGACGTTTTTCAGCAGCAGCTCCTCAATGCCGGAAAGGCCGTAGCTTGCAGCGGTCTCTTCCAGAGAAGCCTCCAGGCCGTCCAGATATTCCCGATCCTCCGCAGGCATTTCCATACCGGCGTTCTTGGCTTCCAGCGCCAGGGACTGGTACATCTGCCAGTAGTTCAGCGCTTCGCTCAGGAAGAACTGCTGCCAGGTCAGGCTGCTGTCCTCGCTGCACGTCTGGGTGTCCAGGGGCTGGGAATAGTCCAGCAGTCCCTGGGACATCAGGCTGTAGCCATAGTTGGAGCTGAGAATGCTGTTGACCACGCTCCAATAGTACACCTGAAGCCGGCCGTTGGTCAGCTGCTCGTCGCCCATGGTTGCCACAACGGTGTCCTTCGCGGCGGCGGCCTCCTCGTCGGTGACGGTGTAGGTTCCCTTGCAGGTCACGTCGTCGGGGTTTCCGTCGGCGGGAACCGTGGCAGGCGCCTGGGTCTCCGTGGCGGCGGGTTCGGAAACGGTCGTCTCAGGAACGGTTGTTTCGGCAGGGGTCTTCCCGCCCTTCACGCCGCCGATGACCAGCGCCGCCAGCGCGGCGACCAGGACGACCACGGCGGCAATGGCCGCGACGATCTTCCAGGGTGCGGTTTTCGGTGCCTCCGGCGTCTCGGCGGGCGCTTCTTCTGCGGCAGGCTGCTCCGCCGTTTCGGTGGTTTCTTCTTCGACGGGGGCTTCCGTTTCGGTCGTTTCAGCAGCGGTTTCTTCGGTGACTTCCTCTGCGGGCGTTACCGCTTCGGTTTCCGGGGCATTGTCCTTCCCGCAGTGGGGGCAGACGGTGCTTCCCTCTGCCAGTTCTTCCTGGCAAAACTTACATTTTTCCATGAAATGTCCTCTTTCTCCATTCAGAGTTTCCGTATACACGGGCAATCATACCCGCTTAGTTTACCACGCACACGGTGGGATTGCAAGCGGAACACAAAATATTTACAAATCCTCACCGGCCAAATACGGCAAATCTCATTTCTCCGCCGACTGGCACTTGCAAAAGGGCGGAAAAAATGATATGATTCCATATTGAGACAGTATCGGGAGGATTTCCTGCATGAACACCAAAACCACCGTCATTTCTCAGGCCGAGCTGGACGCCCAGTTCGCCTGCTGTGATAAGATCGCCGCCTACTGGCAGGCAAAGGGCCGCACCCCCACCGCCTACGTGGAGACCTACGGCTGCCAGCAGAACGAGGCCGATTCCGAAAAGCTGCGGGGCTTTCTTACCCAGTGCGGCTACGCCATCGTCGGCAGCGCCGAGGGCGCGGACGTGGTCATCATGAACACCTGCGCCATCCGGGAACACGCCGAGCAGCGGGTTTTCGGCAACCTGGGCGCGCTGACCCACACCAAGCGCCGCCACCCGGAGCAGAAAATCTTCCTGTGCGGCTGCATGGCGGGAGAAACCAAGGTCTCCGACCGGGTGAAGCACAGCTACCCCCACGTGGACGGCGTGTTTTCCACCCACCATCTGTGGCAGTTCCCGCAAATCCTGTGGAACGTCCTCAGCGGGAAAAAGCGGCAGTTCTTCATTGAGGACGAGCCCGGCTCCATCGCCGAGGGCATTCCCCAGGTGCGGGATTCCAGGCTGAAGGCCTGGGTCTCCATCATGTACGGCTGCAACAATTTCTGTACCTACTGCATCGTCCCATACGTCCGTGGACGGGAGCGCAGCCGCCAGCCGGAGGACATCCTCGCCGAGTGCCGGGCGCTGATCGAGGGCGGCACGAAGGAAATTACCCTCCTTGGGCAGAACGTCAACTCCTACGGCAAGGACTTGCGCTGCGGCATGGATTTTGCCGGCCTGCTGGCCGCCATTGCCCGGATTCCGGGAGATTTTCTCATCCGCTTCATGACCAGCCACCCCAGAGATGCCAGCGAAAAGCTGTTCGATACCATGGCGCGTTATCCCAAAATCGCGAAACAGCTCCATCTTCCCTTCCAGTCCGGCTCCTCCCGGGTGCTGAAGGCCATGAACCGTCACTATGACCGGGAGACCTACTTGCAAAAGGTGAATTATGCCAAAAAGGTCATGCCCGAGCTGGTGCTGACCAGCGACGTGATCGTGGGCTTCCCCGGAGAAACTGAGGAAGAATTTGAGGAAACCATCAGTCTGATTCAGGCTGTGCATTACGACAGTCTGTTCACCTTCATCTTCTCCCCCCGTCCCGGCACCCCCGCCGCGAAAATGGACGACCCCACCCCGAAGGAAGAGAAAAACCGCCGCTTCGACCGGCTCTGCGCGGTGCAGAACGCCATTTCCGAGGAAATCCACAATTCCTACATCGGCAAGACCCTTCGCTGTCTTGTGGACGGCAAAGACAAAGACCTTCTCACCGCCCGCACCGAGGGCGGACGCCTGGTGCGCTTCCCCGGCCGGGACGACATGATCGGCACCTATCAGAACATCACCATCACCGCCGCCACCACCTGGAGCCTGAGCGGAAAACCGGCGGATATTGACTAGGGCAAAGACAGAATAGGACGGATTCTATATGGCACAGGCAACGAATGAACTGACCCCCATGCGGCGGCAATATCAGCAGATCAAGGAGCGGCACAAGGACTGCATTCTGATGTTCCGGCTGGGCGACTTCTATGAAATGTTTGACGAGGACGCCAAGCTGACGGCCCGGGAGCTGGATCTCACCCTGACCACCCGTGACCGGGGCAAGCCCAAGGAGGAGCAGACGCCCATGTGCGGCGTCCCCTACCACAGCGTGGACTCTTACATCGCCCGGCTGGTGCAGAAGGGCTACAAGGTCGCCATCTGCGAGCAGATGGAAGACCCGGCCACCGCCAAGGGTCTGGTGCAGCGGGACATCACCCGCATCATCACCCCCGGCACCGTCACCGAAAGCTGTATGCTGGAGGAGAGCAAGAACAACTACATCGGCTGTATTTACGGCGAAAGCGGAAAATTCGGCCTTGCCTTCTGCGACGTTTCCACCGGCGCGTTCTTCACCACAGTCTGCTCCGACGCCCAGAACGTGGCCTCTGAGCTTGGCCGCTTTGCCCCCAGCGAAATCCTCCGCTACGGCTCCAATGTGGACTGCGAGGTCATCGAGGACGCCGTTTTCCGCCGCCTGAATTGCTGCGTCAGCGAGGGAAAGCCGGAGCTGTTCGCTCTGGAAAGCGGGGAAGCACTGCTGGAAAATCACTTCCACGCCACCCTTTCCCAGATGGGCATTGCGGGAATGCCCGCCGCCGTCATTGCCAGCGGCGCGCTGCTGCAAACCCTGCTGACCCTGCAAAAAAATGACCTTGCCCACATCCGGGAGCTGCAATATTACACCACAGGCCGGTTCATGGAGCTGGATTTGGACGCCCGGCGGAATCTAGAGCTGACGGAGACCATGCGCTCCAAGGAGAAGCGGGGCACGCTTCTTTGGGTGCTGGACAAGACCCACACCGCCATGGGCGGGCGGATGCTCCGCTCCTGGCTGGAAAAGCCCCTGCTTGACCCGGCGGAGATCACCCGCCGCCACGGCGCGGTGGAGGAGCTGACGGACAACGTCATCGTCCGGGGCGAGCTGGAGCAGGCTCTGCGGGACGTCACCGACTTAGAGCGGGTGCAGACCCGCATCGTCACCGGCACCGTCAACTGCCGGGATTTGCTGGGACTTGCCCGGGGCTTCCGGGCGCTGCCCGACGTGAAGGCGCAGCTGCAAAAGTGCGATTCTCCCCTGCTGAAAAAGCTGGAAGCGGCCATCGACCCCCTGACGGACTGCGCCGACCGGATCGAAAACACGCTGGTGGACGATCCCCCCCTGACCCTCCGGGAGGGCGGCATCATCCGCAAGGGCGCCAGCGAGGAAGCCGACCGTCTGCGGGACATCATGGAGGGCGGCAGCGGCACCATCGCCGCCATTGAAGCGTCGGAACGGGAAAAAACCGGCATCCGCACCCTGAAGGTGGGCTTCAACCGGGTATTCGGTTATTATATTGAGGTGTCCAAATCCTTTATCGATCAGGTACCCGCCAATTACATCCGCAAGCAGACCCTCGCCAACTGCGAGCGCTACATCACCCAGGAGCTGAAGGAGCTGGAAAATCAGGTGCTCACCGCCAAGGACCGGCTCACCGCCCTGGAATACCAGATCTTCACCCAGCTTCGGGAATACCTTGCCAAGCAGGCCGCCCGGGTGCAGCAGACCGCCGCCGCCGTGGCCGCCGCGGACACGCTGTGCAGCCTTGCCGCCGTAGCGGTGCAGCGGGGCTACTGCCGCCCGGAGATCACCCTGGGGCGGGAAATTACCATTGAAAACGGCCGTCACCCCGTGGTGGAGGCAATGCTGAAGGACTCCCTGTTCGTCCCCAACGACACCCATTTGGGCGCCGAGGACAATCAGGTGTCCATCATCACCGGCCCCAATATGGCGGGCAAATCCACCTATATGCGTCAGGTGGCGCTGATCGTGCTCATGGCGCAGATGGGCTCCTTCGTTCCCGCCCGCAGCGCAAAAATCGGGCTGGTGGATCGGGTGTTTACCCGCATCGGCGCCAGCGACGATCTGGCTTCCGGGCAGTCCACCTTCATGGTGGAGATGGCGGAGGTCGCCACCATTCTGAAATACGCCACCTCCCGCAGTCTGCTGATTCTGGACGAGATCGGCCGGGGCACTTCCACCTACGACGGCATGGCCATTGCCCGCGCCGTTCTGGAATACGCCGCCAACCCCAAGCGTCTGGGGGCGAAGACCCTGTTTGCCACCCATTACCACGAGCTTTCCACCCTGGAAGACAAGCTGCCCAATGTGAAAAATTACAACATTGCGGTGAAAAAGCGAGGCGAACAGATGATTTTCCTCCGGAAAATCGTCCCCGGGGCAACGGACGACAGCTACGGCATCGAGGTCGCCAAGCTGGCGGGCATCCCCGCACCGGTGATTACCCGCGCCCGGGAAATCCTCGCCGAGCTGGAAAGTCAGGGCGTCGCGGCCGCCCCTGCGGCACAAAAAGAGCCGGAGGATCAGGTCAGCATGATGGACCTGGCCTCTCAGCAGGTGGTCGCCGCCTTAAGCGCCGTTTCCGTGGAGACCCTGACCCCCATCGAGGCCATGAACGAGCTGTACAAACTAAAGAAAATGTTGGATTAAGCTATGAAACGAAACCGCAGTCTCTCCGCCTGTCCCACCGCCCGGGAATCCGTCGCGGGCGGCGTCTACTTTATTTTCCAGCTGGTGCTGCTGCCCTCCATTCTTCGGTGGGTCAACGCCCGGCTTTCCCAGCCGCTGACCCAGACGGAACTGAACTTTACCTACTATCTCATCAATTTTCTGGCGACGATTCTGATCTATCACGAGTTCTTAGGACGCAGCGCCCGGCAGGCAGGCCAACACATAGCGTACTTCTGTCAGGCGGTCATTCTGGGGCTTGCCGCCTACTATGCCTGCAATTTCCTGACCCTGCGGCTGATCCGGCTGCTGGTTCCCGGCTTTACCAATTACAATGACGCCGTTATCTCCGCCATGAGCCGGAGCGGACGCTATCTTATGGTCATCAGCACCGTGATTCTGGTTCCCCCTGCCGAGGAATGCGTCTTCCGGGGGCTGATCTTCCGCAATCTCTACGGAAAATCCCGGTGGGTCGCTTACGTCGTCTCCATTCTCGCCTTTGCCGCCATCCATATTTTGGGCTACATCGGGAAATATTCCCCGCTGGAGCTGGTCATGGCGGTGCTGCAATACCTCCCGGCAGGGCTGTCCCTCGCCTGGGCGTATACCAAAAGCGACACCATTTTCGCGCCGATCATTATCCACGCCTGTATCAATCTGGTCGCCATCGGCGGCCTGAGGTGAATCCATTATGCCGAAAATCATTCAGTTATCCCCCCATATCGCCAATCTGATCGCCGCCGGTGAGGTGGTGGAGCGCCCCGCCTCCGTGGTCAAGGAGCTGCTGGAAAACGCGGTGGACGCGGGCGCGTCCAAAGTCACCGTGGAAATTCGGGACGGCGGCATGACCTTTCTCCGGGTCACGGACAACGGCTGCGGCATGTCCCCGGAGGACGCCCGGACGGCCTTTCTCCGCCACGCTACCTCCAAGCTCCGCTGCGCCGAGGATCTTGCCGCCATCGGCACCATGGGCTTCCGGGGTGAGGCGCTGGCCGCCATCGCCTCCGTCAGCCGCATCGATCTTCTGACCAAGACGGCAGGCAGCGTGTCCGGCACGTCCTTAAAGCTGGAAGCGGGAAACATTCTGGAAGAAACCGAGATCGGCTGTCCCGAAGGGACGACCATCATCGTCCGCGACCTCTTTTTCAACACCCCCGCCCGGATGAAATTCATGAAGTCCGACACCGTGGAGGGCAGCCGGGTGACCGCTGCCGTGCAGATGCAGGCGCTGGCACACCCGGAGGTTGCCATCCAGTTCCTCCGGGACGGCAAGCAGGTGCTTTCCACCCCGGGAAACGGCGGATTGCAGGCGGCGGTCTACTGCGTCTATGGCCGGGACTTTGCCCGGATGGTGAAGGTGGACAGCCGTTGGGAATCCTACACCCTGACCGGCTACGTTTCCAAGCCCACCGACGCCCGCCCCAGCCGGGGTCTGCAAACCTTTTTCGTCAACGACCGCCCCGTGAAGTCCAAGCTGCTGGTCTCCGCTTTGGAGGAAGCCTACCGCAACCAGATCATGGTGGGGAAATTCCCCGCCTGCGTGCTGCATCTGACCCTGCCGCCCAACGCCGTGGACGTGAACGTCCACCCGGCGAAGACGGAGGTAAAATTTCTGTCGGAAAAGGCGGTATTTGACTGCGTTCACTACGGCGTCCTGGGTGCGCTGAACACCCAGACCGACCGCCCCGAAATTCGGTTCCGTGCTCCCGCCGGGGAGACCGCCGCGCCGGCTGCGCCTGAGACACCCGTTAAAGCGTCCACCCCGCCCCAGATGCCGTCCCGTCCGGAAAATCCCGCTCCCAAAAGCAGCTTTTTCCGCACCATGACGCCCCAGGAGTACAAAACCTTCTCCACCGCATTGAAGGACGCGCCCCAGCCGAAGCAGGCGGCAGCCGCCGCGACGGCGGCAAAAATCGAGCGTCCCGCCAATATGCCCCTGCGGGAATTTGTGATGCTGCCTCAGGTTCAGGCAAATCAGACCCCGCCTAAGGCGGAAAAACCCGCGCCTGCGCCCCCCGCTCCCCCCAAAAAAGAGGAGCCGAAGCCGGAAGAAATGGAGCAGACCCAACTTCCCATGCCCGCCGAAATTCCGTGGCGGATGGTGGGTGAGCTTTACAACACCTATATTATCGTGGAGCAGGGGGACGACGCGTTTCTCATCGACAAGCACGCCGCCCACGAGCGTATTCTCTTTGAAAAGCTGAAAGCCCACCCCGAAAAAATCAGCGCCCAGAGTCTGCTGTCCCCCGTCCCCGTGCGCTTAAGTCCCGCCGCGGCCGGGGAGCTTCTCGCCAACGCAGGGTTGCTGGATGAACTGGGCTTTGCTGTTGAGGAATTTGGGGAAAACACCGTGCTTCTGCGGCAGATCCCCATGGATCTGAGCCCGGACGACGCCGCCGAAGCCGTGGAAAGTCTTGCCGCCGACCTTCTGTCCGGCCGCCGGGAAAGCAAGGACACCGTCCGGGACGAGCTGCTGCACACGGTGGCCTGCAAGGCCGCCATCAAAGCCGGGTGGATCAATGACGAACAGGAGCTTCTCGCCGTGGCCAAGGAGGTCATGAGCCGGAAAGACCTGAAATACTGCCCCCATGGCCGTCCCATCTGCGTTTCCTTGAGCAAGAAGCAGCTGGAAAAGCAGTTCAGGCGAACGTAACGCCCTTTGGAGTCATTTTTATGAACAACATCATCTGCATCGCCGGACCGACGGCCTCGGGAAAAACCGCGCTGGCCGTGGCACTGGCGAAGGAACTGAATGGCGAAGTGGTGTCCTGCGACTCCATGCAGGTGTATAAGCGCATGGACATCGGCACCGCGAAGCCCACCTTGGAGGAAATGCAGGGAATCCCCCACCGCATGATCGACGTGGCCGAACCCTGGGAGGATTTTTCCGTCAGCCGCTACTGTGAGATGGCCGCCCCCATTGTGGACGATATCCTTTCCCGGGGGAAAACCGCCGTGATCGCAGGGGGAACCGGGCTTTACATGGATTCCCTCGTCCGGGGCAGCGCCTTCGCCCCCTTCCCCGCCACCGGCGTCCGGGAGCGGCTGGAAGCCCAGGCGGACGCCGAGGGCATGGAGGCCATGCTTTCCCGTCTGCGCGCCGTAGACCCCGACTCTGCCCAGCGGCTGCACCTTTCCGACCGGAAGCGGATTCTCCGGGCGCTGGAGGTTTACTTAGAAACCGGCGAGACCATCACGGAGCACAACCGCAAGACCCAGGCCGTTCCGCCCCGGTATTCCCCAATTTGGCTGGGGCTGGACTTTGCCCAGCGGAGCGAGCTGTACCGCCGCATCGATCTGCGGGTCAGTCTCATGCTTCAGCAGGGGCTTGTGGAGGAGATTCGGGGGCTTCTTGCCGACGGCATTCCCGAAAAGGCCACTGCCATGCAGGCCATCGGCTACAAGGAATTCGTGGACGCCCTTGACGGCCGATGTACAATAGAGGAAGCAGCCGATCAGGTGCGTCAATCCTCCCGCCGCTACGCCAAGCGTCAGCTGACCTGGTTCCGCCGGAACAAGGCCATTCACTGGCTCGTCCGGGAGACCGGTGACACCGGGCGGGAAATTCTGGAAAACGCTCGACGGATTGTGAGCGATTCCGACAACTGAAACGTGTTAGGATGTGGATACCCTAAGGAATCTCGGAAAATACGGCAGCTCTTGGGGAGTTATATACCTGCCGAATATGAGAAAGAAGGTATCCATATGTCTGACGCGATCAACTTACAGGAAGCCATTTTGAAGGAGGTGCGACGGGACAAGGTTCCCGTGACCCTGTTTCTGATGAACGGCTTCCAGCTCCGGGGGGTCATTACGGGCTACGACAGCTTCGTAGTGGTGCTGGTATCCGATGGCAAGCAGCAGATGATCTACAAGCACGCCATCTCCACCCTGGCTCCCATGAAACCGCTGAAGGCCGCAGCTGCAACTGCGTGACGCAAAAAGGGCAACGGAGCAGCCTTCCGTTGCCCTTTTTTCTGGGGGAAACTCTGATGAAATCGCCTTCGGCTGAGCAGCGGATCTTTTTCCCCAGCCGTGCGGTATTAAAAGTGGGAAATATAGCGCAGCCGTTGCCAGCGCAAGCTGGCTTACGGATGCGGCATACCCCTTGCGGGTACACAAAGTATTCCTCCACTTTTAATACCTGCATCTGGTGAAAAATCTCTCGCTGTCAGCTCTCGCCGATTTCATCAGAGCTTCCCCAATTTAAGAAAATCCAAATCAAAAAGAAAGAAGAATCCTTATGTCTATCGCCGAAAACGTCGCCGAAATTCGCCGCCGGATGGAGGTCGCCGCCCTCGCCGCGGGGCGTGACCCAAAGGACATTCTATTATGCGCCGCCACGAAAATGAACGACGCCGACGCCGTACGTCAGGCCATTGCCGCCGGTGTGGACTGCTGCGGCGAGAACCGGGTGCAGGAGCTGACCGCCAAGCTCGCCCAGAACGCCTACGACGGCGCGCCGGTGCATTTCATCGGCCACCTGCAGACCAACAAGGTCCGACAGGTGGTGGGCAAGGTATCCCTCATTCAGAGCGTGGACTCGGAGCATCTGCTTGCCGCCATCCACCGGGAAGCCGCCCGGCAGGGCATCGTGCAGGACATTCTGCTGGAGGTCAACATCGGTGAGGAGGCAAGCAAGTCCGGTTTTGCCGCCGGGGATATCCTCCCTCTGATGGAAAAAATCGGAGAATTTTCAAACATATGTGTCAAAGGTCTCATGGCAATTCCCCCAATCAGCCATATTTCGGGAGAAAATCAAAAATTTTTTCAAAAAATGTTCCACTTATCTGTTGACATAAGGCAGAAAAAATACGATAATGTCAAGGTGGACTGTTTATCCATGGGCATGTCCGGAGACTTTGCCGACGCGATCGCCTCCGGCAGCACAATGGTTCGGATTGGCACCGCTATTTTTGGCGCCAGAAACTATGCGAAAGACCACGCCAGGGATTCATCGAAATGATGTGAGCATACATTAGGAGGACATATAGAATGAGCTTGTGGGATAACGTAAAGAAATTTGCCCAGCCCTACGCAGACGACGATTACGATGATTACGACGAGGAAGACGACTACCTCGACGATTATGAAGAACCCGCGAAGAGCGCCCCTCCCCGCCGCAAGCCCCGCCGTGCGCCGGCTCCCGCTCCTGCCCCCGAAGAGGAAGAGGACGAGCAGGACGACTCCGACAATTACGGCTTCGGTCCCATGACCAGCACCGCCCCCGCCGCTCCTGCCGCCGGCTTCTCCGGCCAGGTTCTGAACATGAACAACGGCAACAAGCAGGAAGTGGTTCTGTTCCGTCCCGGCAGCTTCAACGACACCTCCAAGGCCGCCGACGACCTGCGCAACCGGAAGGCCGTCATCGTCAACATGGAGAATGTGGACAAGGCCATGGCCCGCCGGGTCGTGGATTTTCTGTCCGGCTGTGTATACGCCCTGGACGGCGATGTGAAAAAGATCGCCCAGTCTGCTTACCTGTTCTGTCCCCATAATATGGACATTGTGGGCGACCTGGAAACGTTGCAGGCCGAGGTCGAAAGCTATATCTAAAAGATAGGAAGGTAAGTCACCATGTTTACACCGCAGCAGATCGATCAGATTTCTTTCAGCAAGTCCACCTTCGGCGGCTACAATATGCAGCAGGTAGACGAGTTTCTGGAGCCTCTGACGGAGGATTACGTAACGCTGTACAAGGAGAACGCCCTGCTGAAAAGCAAGATGCGCGTCCTGGTCGGCAAGCTGGAAGAGTACCGCAAGAACGAAGCGGCCATGAAGGAAAAGGTCGCCAACGCCCAGCGCGCCTGTGACAAGATGGTCATGGAGGCCGAGGCCAAGTGCGCCAAGATGCTGAGCAACGCCAACGCGAACGTTGCCGCCGCCGCTCAGGCGGCTCAGGCAGCCCAGAGCGTTCCCAACAACAGTGCCCTGATCGCCGCCGAGAACGCCCGTCTGGAAGAAGCCCGCAGGACGGCCGCCTCCCGGATCAATGAGATTCAGGATCAAATGCGTTCCTGCATCCAGGCTCTGGATCGGATCAAGACCGCCAACGCGCCGGTAACCCCGGCGGCTCCCACCCCCAGCGTGGCTCCCGCAGCGCCCGCCGCTCCGGCGGCTCCCGCTCCCAAGGCCAGCAGCGACGATGTGGCCGACGAAATTTCCCAGAACATTGAGGCGATCATCGGCAGCACCACGGACACCGCCCCCAAGGCCGCGCCCAAGCATCCCACCGCCAATGATTCCACCACCAGCCGCTTTGCCAGCCTGAACCTGCAATTCGGCCGCAACTACGACCCCACCTCCCACAGATAAGAGGGAGAGGCCTATATTTTCACGCTTTGACGAGGACACGCAAGCCGTTCCGCCGCTTTCAGAGAGCTGCCGCTTTGGTGCAAGGCAGTAAGCAGGAGACGGTCTGTATCACCTCCGAGCAGCGCGCCGAACCCGAAAGGCAGTAGACCGCGCCGGGACACGCCCGATACAGCGTAAGGGAAGCTCTGATTCAGAGATTCCCCATGAGTGCCGGTTTTGCCGGAACGAGAGTGGTACCGCAGAGGTCAACGCGCCTTTGTCTCTTCTGACGAGACAAGGGCGCTTTCCTTTTCCCCGCAGGGCTGCACTTCCCTGCCCCATGTCATCATGAATTCATTTTTGGAGGTAAGTATTCCGATGGATTATAAGAACACGATCATCACACCGAAAACCGATTTTCCCATGAAGGCGGGTCTGCCCACCCGGGAGCCGGGTATGCTCAGCCGCTGGGAGGAGCAGGGCCTCTACGAGGCCATGCTGGAAAAGAACAAAGATTTTCCTCCCTTCGTTCTCCATGACGGCCCTCCCTTCAGCAACGGCGATATCCACATGGGTCACGCCCTGAATAAGACGCTGAAGGACTTCATCGTCCGCAGCCACGCCATGATGGGCTATTACACTCCCTACGTCCCCGGCTGGGACAACCACGGTCTGCCCATTGAGACCGCCATCATCAAAAAGAGCAAGCTCAACCATAAGGCCATGCCCGTTCCCCAGTTCCGCGCCGCCTGCGAGGAATTTGCCGAGACCTATATCCAGCGCCAGATGGCAGGCTTCAAGCGTCTGGGCGTGGTGGGCAACTGGAAGCATCCCTACCGCACCATGGACAAGCACTTTGAAGCCCAGGAGGTCAAGGTCTTCGGCCGGATGTTTGACAAGGGCTATATCTACAAGGGCTTAAAGCCCGTGTACTGGTGCCCCGTGTGCGCCACCGCCGTGGCCGAGGCCGAGATCGAGTACCACGATGACCCCTGCACCTCCGTCTACGTCAAGTTCCCCATGAAGGACGACCTGGGCAGGCTGGCGGGCTTCGACCTGAGCCGCACCTACTTCGTCATCTGGACGACCACCATCTGGACGCTGCCCGGCAACCTGGCCATCTGCCTGCACCCCAGAGAGACCTACGTTCTGGTCAAGGCAGACAACGGCGAGACCTATATCATGGCGCAGGCTCTGATGGACAGGGTCATGCACATCGGCGGCTTCGAGCATTACGAGGTCATCGCCTCCTACCCCGGTCATTTCTTTGAGAATATGCTGGCGAAGCATCCCTTCCTGGACAAGACCTCCCGTCTGGTGAATGCCGAGTACGTCACCATGGATTCCGGTACCGGCTGCGTCCACACCGCCCCCGGCTTCGGCGCCGACGACTACCAGACCTGTATGCGCTACGGCATGGACTTGGTGGTGCCTGTGGACGATTACGGCCGTCACACCGACTACGCCGGCAAGTACGCCGGCATGAGGACCGAGGAAAGCAACCCCGTCATTCTCGCGGACATGAAGGAAAGCGGCGCCCTGTTCGCCTCCGAAGAGATCGTCCACTCCTACCCCCATCATGACCGCTGCAAGAAGCCCATCATCTTCCGGGCGACCCCCCAGTGGTTCTGCTCCGTGGAGTCCTTCAAGGACGAGGCCATCGCCGCCTGCAAGGATGTGAAGTGGCTGCCCGCCTGGGGCGGCGAGCGGATGATCAGCATGATCCGGGAGCGTGCCGACTGGTGCATTTCCCGTCAGCGCCGCTGGGGTCTGCCCATCCCCGTGTTCTACTGCCGGGATTGCGGCAAGAGCGTCTGCACCGACGAGACCATCGCCCACATTTCCGAGCTGTTTGACAAGTACGGCTCCAACGTCTGGTTTGAGAGGGACGCCATGGAGCTGATCCCCGAAAACTTAAGCTGCCCCCACTGCGGCGGCAAGTCCTTTGACAAGGAGACCGACACCCTGGACGGCTGGTTCGACTCCGGCTCTACTCACTATGCCTCTCTCATGCGGGACACCCCCGAGCTGTGGCCTGCAGACGTCTACCTGGAGGGCGCCGACCAGTACCGCGGCTGGTTCCAGTCCAGCCTACTGACCTCCGTTGGCGCTCTGGGACACGGCGCTCCCTTCCGCCAGGTTCTGACCCACGGCTGGACGGTGGACGGTCAGGGACGCGCCATGCACAAGTCCCTGGGCAACGGCATCGACCCCGCCGACCTGATCAAGGAATACGGTGCCGACATCGTGCGTCTGTGGGCAGGCTCCGCCGACTACCACGCCGACGTCCGCTGCTCCAAGGAAATCTTCAAGCAGCTGTCCCAGAGCTACCTGAAGTTCCGCAACACCGCCCGGTACTGCCTGGGCAACCTGAACGAGTTCGACCCCGACAATCTGGTCGCCCCCGAAGAGATGGAGGAGCTGGATCGCTGGGCGCTGACCCGTCTGGACGCGCTGGTGCGTGTCTGCCGCAAGGCTTACGACAATTACGAATTCCACGTGGTGTCCCACGCCATCAACGATTTCTGCGTGGTGGAGCTGTCCTCCTTCTATCTGGACATCCTCAAGGATCGACTTTACTGTGAGGAAAAGAACGGCCTGCGCCGCCGCTCCGCCCAGAGCGCCCTGTTCCTGATTCTGGACGCCATGGCGAAGCTGTTCGCCCCCATTCTGGCCTTCACCTGCGACGAGATCTGGCAATCCATGCCCCACCGCGCCACCGACGACGCCCGGAATGTCCTGCTGAACCAGATGCCCGAAAGCTTTTCCCAGTATGCGCTGGAAGACGCCGCCATGGAAAAGTGGGACGTGGTCATGAAGCTGCGTCAGGATGTCAACGGCGTTCTGGAAAAGGCACGGGCCGACAAGCGCATCGGCAAGGGGCTGGAAGCCCATGTCACCCTGGCGACGGAGGACGCCGCCATCCGTTCCGCCTGCGAGGGCGTGAATCTGGCCGAGGTATGCATCGTCTCCGACTGCGTCTGGGCGCAGCCCGAGGAGGGCGCCGAGGTCGGCGCGGGCGTCAACTATCCGAGCCTGACCATCGGCGTCTCCGAGGCCAAGGGCACCAAGTGCCCCCGCTGCTGGATGCACAGCCAGCAGGCAAACGCCGAGGGGCTCTGCCCCCGCTGCGCCGCCGTCGTGGCAAAAATGGATATCGAGTTCTGATTTTCCCCTCCCTTCAAAAAAAGAAGCTACGGTTCAGGAGCGGCAGAACCGCTCCTGAACCGTATCAAACGCCTCGCAGAGGAAAGCCGCCCGCAGGCGGCAAATAAAATCGGAATGATTTTTCGTCAGGGCGTGTACCTGACGAAAAATCCCCCACAGGCCGCACGTGTGCAAGTTGTCCGCCACAGGCGGCCAAGGAGTGCGCACAGCAGACGGCAAGCCCCTTGTTTCAAAGGGCCGTTGGCCTTTTGAAACAGTTTGAGAAACGGGACATCCGCTCCCGAACTTTTTCCGGAAAGCCGCACGAAAATGCTTGACAAATCGACTTTCCGTGCTATAATAAGCGTGTTCGGTTCGAGACGCCGGTATAGCTCAGTTGGTAGAGCAACTGATTTGTAATCAGTAGGTCGGGGGTTCGAGTCCGTCTACCGGCTCCACCAGAACCGGCGCGTTGCTTGAGTCGGCAGCCGAACGAACGAAATAGGGGGGAGTTCCCGAGTGGCCAAAGGGGACAGACTGTAAATCTGCTGCGTATCGCTTCGATGGTTCGAATCCGTCCTCCCCCACCAATAAGAAAAAGTCCTAGAACCGCAACGGTTTTAGGACTTTTTCTACCGCCTTTGCGCACTGCGCGGCACTAAAGAACGCGGAAAAAAACGATAATAAAACGCCAAAATGATGTCAGATTTTTGGCGCAGAAATACGGGAAAGCCCCGGTGGCGGAAATCTATCCGTCACCGGGGCTTCGCCTGTCAATTATGGCAATTCAATAAATTAACGCGAATAACCGCAAGCGCAAAACCAGCCGGAACAGTC
>ERZ808252.134-NODE-134-length-80023-cov-4.602441_pt1 | contig 80023 bp, 131 predicted proteins | sample MGYA00521242_ERZ808252 | MGnify/ENA primary metagenome ERZ808252 (study PRJEB31516, sample SAMN03275581) | gut metagenome | biome: mammalia-associated habitat; material: feces | host: Papio cynocephalus | place: Kenya | collected 2012-08-07 ... | reverse complement strand
TCCCAACAGGTGTTGTGATCGAAAAGAAAGCTGGTGTGGTATATCCTGCTGCAGCTAAGCTTGTTCGTGACCATGAAGCTCAGGCTATGGGCTATGAGGGAATTATCAACCGCGGATGCTGCACATGGCCTATTATTAAGCCTCAGATGACAGTTGATCTTTCAGCTAACTACAATGCGTTTACTCTTGAATTTGAGAATATGTATCGTTCAGCTGATGATCTTCAACGTCGTACAAAGCAGACTCTTGAAGTATTTGTTAAGTATGATGATGCTACAGATGCTACTACTTCTGTAGCTGGCCTTCAGAAATTCCTTGACGATTTTGCAGCTAATGTAAAGACTCAGGAAACTACTTATAAAGCAAACTAAAAACAATAAAGCTAGGGTGGGCAAAGCCCATCTTAGCTTTTTTTATTTACGAACTATATGAGAAATATAAGAATTGGAAATGACATACAAGTTCGTGCTACGTTAAAAGAACTTGGCGAATGGAATTCGCTAAATATAAAAGCTGTTTTTTGCTATTTTGTAAATACTACAGGAATAGCCGATAACAATAAATATCCATAGTTTTATGAGCCTACTCAATATTCTATGAACTGTTGCGGGTGTCACGCATATAATGTATATCCAAACAATATGTATGTTACAGATCCGCATTGGTTTCCTGGATATAACGGGTTTGGCATAATGTCTACGCCATTTGAATCTTCTGCTGACAGATTTCAAGCACCCATTAAGTTTATGGAACAACAAAACGGCGTTGAAGCATATTTTCCAGCAAAAGCTTAGAAATATTGTGGAACATATAAAGTGGTATTTGTAGTATAGCTATATGAATACGGATGGGGTTTTGATAATATCAGAACATTTACGATAGATAAAGGTGATGCGTTTATACTCAGCGAAACCGGAAAAGACACCAGTTGTATAATTGATATGGATTAGCCGGATCAACATTCTATCACAATTGTCGGCGAAAACATAGACACGGATAAGACTACATTACCCAATACTATTGCAGATTCAGAAACACTTGATGGAACTATATGGTTAAAAGAAGGATGTATTATTACAAAAGCAACAGTTACGATTGGCGGAAAACAGAAAGATTATGACTTTGTATTGAACAATCAATATATTGATATAAATTGCGCCAATACAACTGGAGATGTTGTGATAACTCTGGAGACCAAAAACGTAGGATATTGCATGATAAATCTATCGGGAAACAACATTGATTCAGAAAGAACTACAATCCCTAAAAACATTCCCATTGGGTGTGATTTATCTGGTTACATTTATGTGGCTAATAACTGTAAAATAACAGGTGCTACTGTGTTTGCAGACGGTGTCGTATAGTCTTATCCATTTACACTATAGCAACAGTATATTTACGTAGAAATGAAGAATGTTACCAATAAAGTAATAATGATAAATATACAGTCAGACAAAGTATGAAACTACTTCTGAAACGAATTGCTAAGAAGGATACTTATACGATAGGTAAATTATACATTGACGATGTTTATTTTTGTGATACATTGGAAGACAAAGATAGGGAATTGACACAATCAATGTAGCCATCTTAGATATAGAAAATAAAAGTATACGGTAAAACAGCAATACCTACTGGAGAATATTTAGTTACTATTACATATAGTAATCGGTTCAAGAAACTAATGCCATTAATAAATAATGTTCCTGGGTTTTCTGGAATACGAATTCATGTTGGTAATACAGATAAAGACAGTGATGGTTGTATATTAGTTGGCAAAAATAAAATAGTAGGTAAAGTTATAGAATCTAAGAATACTTATCAAAAGTTATATTAGATATTAAGTGAAGCTAATAATAAAGAAAAAATTTATATAAAAATACAATGACGATATGGCAATCAATAACGTAGGTATGGTCAAGTATGTGCGCTGCCGTTAACTCAATAAGTGGAGAAACATTTATTGGCAAACTGTTAATAACTACTGGCGCAGTATTGACAGCATACTTTACGCCAATTATAGGATTGCTTATATGTTGTTTTGCCACATCATTTGTGGATATGTTGTATGGGATACAAGTTGCAAAAAAGCAGCATTGTAAAATTACAAGTGATAAAAACCGTAAAGGTACATGGAATAAGATAAAGGGTGAATTCGCAATAATAGCATTGGCTAGAATGCTTGAATTCTCTGTATTGGGCACAGAAGGAGTGTTTGTATTAACCGGTGGAGCTACCGTGATAATAACTCTCACTGAACTTTGGTCTATACTCGAAAACTTAAATACTTTAAATCCAAATGGTCCTTGGCGAGCTTTAGGTAAATTTTTAAAGAAAAAAGGCGAATCCTATACTGGTATTAAATTAGAAATGAACGAACATGATAAAAACGATAGCAACAAAAATATTAATGAAAATAGTAGCTAGTCGTAAAAGCCTGTTTTAGGCCATTTTAAGCCTCTGTGTTGGACTTTTATTATGGTTTGGAATAACTACATACAAAACAAATAAAAAGCTGTCAGAAAGCCTAGAAATGGCTTAGAATAACGTTGAGGCCTATTAGGAGTTGGTTAACGACTCTTAGTAGGCTTCTAATGTATTACGACTTACTGTAGAACAATTATAGAACTCAAAAGACTCTGTAATACAATAGCTAGATAGTGTACGGAAAGAATTAAAAATTAAACCTAAGCAGTTACGTACAGCAGCAACTCAAAATCAAGTTATAAACGTTATAGGAAGTAAGGGGGTTAGGGGGGATATATTAATAAAAGATACTATATATACAGACAGTATTAAATATAACGACCTAACTAAAGTATATTATACTATAGGAAAAGATACTGTGAGTATTGGGTTAGATATAAAGAATACACAATACTTATATGTATACAAACAGAGAGAGTATAAGAATAAAAAGAATTTTTTTAAACGATTATTTACATTAGACTTTAAGAAGGTGGACAAGTATAAATACAAAATTATAAATACTAACGACTTGCTTAAAAGCGAAGATGTAAGAATAGTTGAATCAAACAATTAACAATTATGACATATATTTCACTTAGAGAACTAATAGATGATATTCTCTTGATTGTACGCAACAATAACATTAGTGAAAGTGAGGATTTGTCAAGACATCAGATATCCACATGGATTAGAGCCTATAAGTAGATGATCTTAAAAGATAGGCTTGACAAATAGAAATAGACTTCTCCGGATAATGATGAAGTTGAAGACTACATCGATAATATATTTATTCGAGAAACGGGTCCTTTGGAATTAGAAGATGTGAATTCATATGATGAAAATCCCATATTTACTAGACGTACCAAAGTTAAACTGAAGAATATATACGACGATAATGAAGACAGTATATTGGCTGTACATGACTAGAATGGTTGTATAATACAGTACATGGACCATGGTCGTAGGCATTACCAATATTTTAGAAAATATACCGGTAATGAACTTACAGCATATTATGATGACGGATATATGTATATCGAAGGAAACTAGGATGATAATAAATTAAGATATATTTGGGTAAAGGCTGTATACGAGGATTTACCGGAAGATTCTGATAATGAAGACGAATTAGACGAAGACTCTATTGCAATTCCAGCATGGCTTGTACCTACAATCAAAAGCAATATATTGAAAAACGAATTATCATTCATGCTTAGTCGCCCTAGCGATGATGATAATAATGCTACATTACAGGGAATAAAACCAAGAGGACCGCAAGATGTCGAAAAGTAAAATATCATATACATTCAAGGATATGTATAAAACATTACCAATAGAGCTTGATTATTTTACATATAACCGCATATTAGACGAAATGTGTAAAGTTATATTAGATTATGTTTTCATGCGCTCAGACGGCTTTAAAATGCCTTATGGGTTAGGTTTTATACAGATAGGTAAATATAGACCAAAGACGTATACTGAAAAATCATTATCTGTAGATTATAGAGAATCTTAGAAATACGGTAAACGAATATATCATTTAAATGAACATTCAAACGGATATAAGTTTAGATTGTATTGGTCTAAAATACCCAAAACGTTTCCTGATAGATATAGATATTCGTTAAATCTTGTAAGAGCAAACAAACGTAAATTAGCTCAACTAATATTTAATAAACACGATTATATTGATATAAATGATATACAAATATACTAAATGTGAATCGGTCATAGCTAAAATAATGGCTGATTTAGACTCTTCAGAAGTAAGATAGCGAATATCTGATATACGAGAATGGATATTTGAAGCTATTGAAAAGATAGGCGCTCCGATGTAGTATGTATAGAGAGAGTCTGGTAGTGATGGAGTACCTATATTTAAGATACAGGACAATTAGATTCCATTGCCTGTTGATTTAGTTAGTATAGACGGGCTCGCGTATTCTAAGACAGAAACTGGAGAATGGACTCCCATGAGTACCGCTACTGGAATATTTAAAGAGCCGAAGAAAGAACCAGGACAGCCTGTATCTGAAAATACAACATAGGATATTCCAGCTATGAAATACAAATATCCAACTACGCAATAGCAAATGCTAACTGTAAACGGAATAAAGTATTACGAAAAGTTTATAAACAATAAATTCATAAACAAACCGGAATATTTCATAAAGCCAGGATGGATTGTCACTAATATGAGAGATGGATTTATAAAATTAGCATATAAGGCCATTGCTACAGACGAACGAGGATATCCACTTATACCAGATTTAGCTTCTTATCAAGAAGCTGTATATTGGTATGTTGTAATGAAACTATCGTTTCCTAAGTTTTTAAAAGGAAAACTTGGAGGAAAAGGTGTCAATAACAATGCAATGGTATACAATCATTTACGGACGCAGTGGGCTTTTTATAGAAGTCAAGCTTATGCAGAAGCCATGATGCCGACAGAAGGAGATATGTAGAATATAAAACGCGACTGGAACAAGTTGATACCTGATTGGGACGGGGATGAAACATTCTATGGCAATATAGGTAAACAACAGTCCGTATATAACGATTATTACTATGGATACTAATTAGAATACTCATATAAACGTATTTAGCGGAGGTATGAACACAGATACCTCATATGACAATATTAAAAATCAGTAGTATACTATGGCTATAAATGCCAGAATATCTACAACGGAATATAATGTTCGTGATGTCGATCGTACATACTCCAATTAGAAAGAAAACATACTTGCTCCTGTATATGTAGGCAAAGGAACGTACCATATAACTGCAGATCCAGTAAATTTAGCAGAATAGAATAAGTATTTATCAATAAACGAAAACTACATATACAAAATACTTACTTCCAATGATACGAATATAATACTATATAAAAATTATATTGACAAAAATACTCCAATATTAATTGTTGGGCGCATAGATTCCGGGGTACACGAGTTAGACAAATATATAAAAATACTTTTTTATATAAAACTTCCAATAGATTTAGACAACGTATCTGCAGTATTAAATGCAGAACAGGAAGATGTCATAAACTTGTACATAGCTACAGGCGAAACTAATATTTTGCAAATCAATATTGCCGATGAAGATTATATTAAATCTATAAGATTAGAAGATTCTCTTCAAATAAATATAGACGATATTGCACAAAATAGTTTTTTCCCGTTCGATAAACTTATAATACAAGATAAAATAAGCGGATCTTTAAAAACACAATAGGTACAATATACTTATCGTTTTTATAAAAAGCATGGAATTTGTAGTAAATTAGCTCCAGTAACAAATAAAATATAGGTAATAAATTCCAGCAAGAATAATACCGTTGGGTGTGCTGAAGACACTGTTACAAATGTAGGATTTAGGTTAGGCATTAATGTCGATGTAATTAAAAAAGCCGCTATACTGTTTGATAGATTGCAATTATATAGAATCAGCTACGTAAAAGCAAATCAAAATGCAGAGGTAAACTTAATTTTTGACGGAAAGTTTGATGCATCTTTTACCTATGATGATATAAAAGACGAAAGCATAGCGTAGTTATCCATGGAAGAGTTTTCTTCAATTTCAGGATTGTCTATAAAACCTAAAATAATAGAAAACAATTAGTAGTACCTTTTTTGTGGAGATATAAAAGATGAAACGATCATAGAGGTAATAGACAATTCTATCATAAATGGTTATCAGACTGCGAGATATTATTACAACGCGGTGCCCGGAGCGTAGGTCTCAGAAAGACCTTCTGGTACAAACATAGATTACGATGATATCAATGAAGATTAGCCTATAAACAATGCTTTTGTTAAATGCTTTAATGAAGATGGATATCTTGGTGGTTCAGGGAAATATATAAAATATAGATTTGTCATAACCCCAATTCCCTCATGTAGTGTTGATTCTAATCTGAATATAAGTATAAATACTGCGGACATAATCCCCTATACTTCTTTTTATATAAAAAAAGGTGAAGTTAGTAGTCCTGGAGATTCGTTTTTATCGTTTGAGACTAATGGAGTTAATGATATTTATCTAAAACAAAATCGCATAAATATTGCAAATATTGCCGGAGGTTACGACAACAGCACTGTCTCTAGTATGTTTAGGTCTTTAAAACGAGGCGAAGTATATAGATACGGAATAGTTTTTTACGACAAGTATGGTAATAGAACTAACGTAATATATATTGGCGATATAAAAACCCCAATGATATGTGATACGTTTGGAGATGTAAAAAGTGGAGATAATGTAAAAGGAACTGTAAGTGGTATTTTATATAAGCCGAGCAATAGCAACAATATATTTTCAACGTCATTAGGTCTTGAATTTACTGTCGATATTTCTCCGTTAAGAGAAAAATACGACATTGTCGGTTACGAAATCGTAAGATGTGATAAAAATATTACAAATACTCACAATATTTATCAATGCGTATTAAGCAAACCGGTACAACAAGTGTTGCCAGATGGTACATATTCTCCGTATTATCCTACCGGCTTTATATCTACGTAGCCGATGAGAATAACTACGTACAATAACTAGATTGTAAACATAGCTTAGTCAAAAGATGCGAAAACACAAGACCTTGCTTTTGATTCAAATGGGTTTTATGTGAAGAATGTACAATCTGTAGCTTAGTTATTCCAATGTTTTTGTCCAGATTATTACATATATAATAAAGATGTAATAAACAACATTAAAAATAATAACTGTAAAGCTAATACTTGTTGTTATTTAAACGGAGGAAGTCTGTTAAAAATAAACGATCTCGTTAGTTGTGAAAACGTACTTCCGCTAGAACAAAACGAAATGGCAGATGGAGACCGTTATTGTTTGAATAAATCATTCAGTGCATTAAGCGGTACATATATATATAATACAAAAAGCGTTGGTTTTGAAGGAGACTATCCTACTCCATCAAGTCCAGTCTCTCAAAGTAATGTGAGTATTACGATAAATAAAAGCATGTTTAGATTAAACAAGCAGCAAAAAATATAGACCGAATTCGTAATACCTCTTTGTGACGCATACGCGAAAATGAATTGTCTTTTTAATAATACATCTACCGATTGTGATATTGCAGGTATTAATTTGAACATAAACTCAATCGCCGGTTGTAAAAATGCTTCGTGGAGTGACGGTTTTTCTAATTACACTAAGAAAGATACTAAAATGTAGTAGGCGATTAAGAAATATAAAACATTCACGTCAAATATCCAAGACTATACATATTTAAATTGGGTTTGTAATAATAAATACGATTACCCAGCTGGCGCAAATCACGATGCAGAAAAAGATTATGGATTTACTGGCACTGGCTATGTCGCTACTCTCGGTGAATTTCATGATCCTGGAGAAAAATCAGTAAACAGAAGACCTTTTTCACGTGGAGCTATTGGCCCAGGCGGCCCTTGTTTCTTAATGAAAATAGACAATATCGGTGTCGATATATTAAATTCATTTTACAAAACACAACAATCTGAACCGTATGCAGACGCTTATAATGCTTTTGGTACACTGCTGTGCAATATAACACATTAGGCCAAACAATTTTCAGGCACTACTGAACAAGAACGCCAATACGACATATATTATGGATTTGGAAATTATACATATGTTGGAGAATCAAATACTACATCAAAAAGTATTATATTTGACGGCGATACATACATAGATGTATAGGAAATATACGGACAATTTAAGGCATATGATTTTAACGACTATCGTAACTCTTTACAGTCTGCACAGATTGTATATTATATTCCAATGGAAAGTAGAATAAATTGGAGATTTGATTATGGTTGTAATAGAAAAAATACAGGTAGTAAAAATCTTCAATTAGAGCCAGTAGAAATAACAGGAGTTACAACGCAAGAAAGACCGTTGAGATAGTATAATTCAATATATTCAGACAACAATACTAGTAACAATATATTTAACGCACAGTCATTAGACAGCAGTATAAATGTTTATAACTAGCGGATATTCTATTCTGATTTGAAAACAAACGGCGAAAATATAGACGGATGGCAAATATTCAGATCTGTAAATTTCATAGACTGTAATTCTAAATTCGGACCAATTACAGACCTTTATACATATAAAGATATAATGTATGTCTGGTAGAAAAACGCCATTGCAAAACTATCAGTAAATGAAAGATCTCTTATATCTGATAAGAACAGCAATATAATACAACTAGGACAAGGAGACGTATTATAGCGTGTAGATTATATATCTACAAATTACGGAATGAGACAAGGAGATATGTGTAAAATTCATACGCAGAGTGGTTTATTCTGGTTTGATTATTATAACAATTGTATCGCCACATTGACAGAAAACCAAGCTGTCGATTATACAGACCTGAAAAGCATAAAGAGTATAATGAACAGCTATAATGATGACATTAAACCGAAGATGGCGTTTGACCAAAAACATAACGAATTACTGTTTGGAACAATAAAATCACCATTGAGCGATGTGTTAGATTCAAACAATGCGCTTCTTGTAATAAATACTAAGTATAATATGGCGATTGGTTTATATTATATAAAATATTCTAATATATTACAATACGATAAAGACTGCATAAGTATACATTAGAATAATGATGACAGAAGTGGAGTATACGAATCGTATGTACATAACATCGTTCCGTCATTTTTAACCCCAATGTATATATAGTTTGTAGTGAATAATAACCCGACAATCACTAAAGTCTTTGATAATCAACAGATAAATACCGGTAGGAGAACCGTAAATTACGAATATAGTAACGGTAATAGTTATTTTGATCAAAAAGAATTAAGTATATATACAGACTTGGGCGAAATAGAAATCAACGATACTGCTGAACTAAATACTACTGATAGAGAAGGTAATATTAAGTATTCTTTGCCGAGATTTGGTAATAGTGAATATGGGAACAGAATACGCGGTAAATATATGTTGGAATCGATAAAAGATAACAATCCGAATATAGATTCTACTATATCTAATATAATAACAAAATATAGAATATCATATAATTAATTATGAATAATTTAAGTAAAAAAGAACGACTTTTGCAGTATAGAAGATAGAGTAGATTACCGAAATACGACCTTGCTGTCAAAAATACAAATTCCGGATTTTAGCAATATGATTATAGTACATATCCTGGGTTTTAGAACACTCCGGGAGAAGATATTTCTGGAGACATAAATACACTAAACAGCAATATACTTCCATCGGCATTGTCGACAGCAGTTTAGTCTTTTGGGTTAAGAGGGTAGTTAAAAGATATAGGTTCTACTTTATATAAGGATGTGTTTGGAAAATCTTTAGCAAACAATACTACAAAATCTGCATTATCGGCAAGCGTGAATGCAATGGGAGAAGAAGCTACAAAACAAATTGCGCAAAATGGAATTGGGAATGTTTCTACACAAGCAATCGAGCAAGCTGGAAAAACTGCTTCTGAACAGGCCATTGCAGAATCTACAAAACAAAGTGCCAAAACTATCGCCAATATAGGAACAGCTGCAAATATTGCTGCCGGTGCATATGGATTGTATGATCTTACAAATAGCATTTTTGGCATGAGTAAAAATACAAGATCTTCTTAGGACATGATCGATTCCACATCAACGCAAACTGATATGAGAAACGGCGTATCGTATTAGAGAATTGGGGGAATAAATCCTGCATAGGAAGGAAGATATGTTCACGCACAAAACGTCGGTGATAGTATAAACAATACTGTAAAAGGAGCTTCTACTGGATTTGCAATAGGTTCTATAATCCCAGGTCTTGGAAACGTAATCGGTGCTGGAGTCGGTGCATTGGTTGGCGGAATCGGATCTATATTTGGAGGTGCAGCCAGACGTAGAAAGATAGAACGAATGATGAATTATACCAGTTTGGATATAGCAAACAGAAACAAACAAAATGAATCAGTAGCTGCATCACAAGGCTTACGTAACCAGTTTTATCAAAATAATTATGATGGCACTGGAATGTTAATGGCAAACCGTGGATTTAATCCGAGCATGAAATATAATAAAAATACAGGCTTATACAGAGAAGTATGGACTCCTGAAGGTAAACAGTTTGGATAGCAAGGATCGTGGGTTGGTAAGGGCGAATCGTAGATCGATTACGACAACGGAACTGCGGCTATTGTAAAAGAAGGAACTGTTGGTGTAGATAATCAACCGTCTTCTGCAAGAGAAGGAGACAATATTACTATTGCCGGAAATGATGTAGATTGGAGCACTGGAAATACTTTCGCTAAAGAAGTAGCTCCATATACCAATGAGATAGAGAAGATAAATAAAAAAGAAATAGCCGTACAAAACAGTAAGGCATCTGATAAAACTAAAGAAATAAATATGTTTAATTTAAGAAAAGCTAAAGAGCCTTATTTGATTGCGGCTAAATAGTATACAGATAGACAGCAGGCTCAACATTAGATAGAACATGATTATGAGCGATATGATTGTGGGAAACCAAAATATGATCTCGGTAAGATTGCACAGTATATACCATACGCTCTTAATTTAAGTATAGCTAATAAACGATACAATACGTATAAGAATTCAACTCCAAGTGCAAGACAGTCTTATATTCCTAATCAATATATGCAATCTGCATTAGATACTCTCGGGTCGTTGTATTATGATCCTACGCCTGAATTAAATGTAGCAAGAGACGCATACCGACAGGGGTTATATATGAACAACAATAACGGATCTCTTAGTGCAGGACAACGTGCCGCTATCAATGCTACTTTAAACACAGGTCTTATGAAAAACAGAGCCGATGTTTTAAGTAAAGCACAACAGGCGATGAATGAATATCGAAAGATTTACGCAAATGCTGCATTATAGGCGGGCGCACAAGAAGCTGCTAGACAACAACAAAGCCTTGCTGCATATAATGATCAGCTCGCTTCTTCTTATGCAAACAGACTCAAAGGTATGGAAACTGCTGATAATTCTAAATCTTCTGCTTGGACTGCATTTGCTAAACATCTGTTTGATCAATCGCAATCTGATAGAGCATTTAATATACAAAATAAGTGGCTTAGAATGTACGATAATCCAGATGTTTTGGGTGGATATAACGCAGCTGATAATTTGGTAAATAATATGAAAAAAATATCTCCGTTTGCAAGTATTTGGGGATGATATAAATATATACTAATATGATATTATTAGGAAAAGAACAACCGATAGGATTAGAGACTCAAGAGGTCTTTAATCCTACTACTGTTAATATGGTATTGCAAGCATAGTAGAATTATATAAATGCTATGCGTGACGATTATCTCCGTAGTCAAGAAGAAATGAAAGAATTTAAAAAACAATACGGAGATTTTTACAGTCCTTTAAGTAAAGATAATCTTAATTGGTACAATATAACCCAAAAACCTATTTAGGATTTAATGAAAACGATGGGACCTGATATGCTTAGGAGCCAAGAAGGGCGCGCTATGATTTCACAGGTATTAAACAATATCGACTATGGAGCTTTGGCAAAATTAAAAGCGTCTGCTCAAGATGCATTGTCATATCAAAAAGCTTTAGGAGAATTAACATCTAAAGGTTTGTACAGTAAAGATTTTCAACATTGGGTTAATCAACAAAAGGGTGTTAATGATTTTGAAAATTGGGATACGTTAAACGATGGCGTATTTGCGCAAACGTCTCCAGATATATATGAAGATTTAAACACTGTTACTTCTAAGTGGTACGACAATGCGGAACCTTTATATAAAGGAATGGAGGGCGGAAATAGAGTATATTCTCTAGATATGGGCGATCTCAAAAATATAGCTCAAACTAATGCACAAGGTTTCATTAATACACCACGTGGAGCATATGAATTTAGTAAAATCAAACAGCAGTTACGTAATGAAAACCCGTATATTTCTGAAACCGATTTGACAAATAAAGCATATGACGTATTGAACGATAGAGTAGCCAATGCTAATATTGAAAGGCTTCGTGCTAAAAAATACGAAGCAGACGATTTTGCATTAGCGAAATATAAGAATGATTTGGAAATTGCAGCTGCAAAAGCCATTGCTAAAACTAAATCATCTGGCGGAGGATCTGACAAGGATGACAAAGATTATAACATATTCTACGATTCGCTGAGTTTCCCGTATTCTTCCGTGTCGTACAATCCTTAGCTCAGTAATTAGTTAAGAATTTAGCCAAAACATGGGTCATATGTCAAAACTAACTACGACGATAATGGAAATGTACTAAACTATCAAATATCTGGAAACAGATTACATAGTGTAGTGTTTCATGAATATTCCATAAACAGCAAATCAGGTCCCGTTGGATTAAGAGGTAATTTTAATAAAAATAGAGAATATGTTTTCGTGCCGGACGGCTAGTTTAAAGTAAAAGATCATGGCAATGCGCATCATTATTATATACAGGGCCGGGTTGGATTCAAGAAAATTGCAAAAGACGAGAAAGGTAATACAATATATAATGAAGATGGAACGCCTTCTTATACCACCGCGTATATTAAAACTAACGGAAACGATACTCATGCTTATATGGAGGTTACTGAAGCATTACATAGTTACAATAAGAAGAATACATCAGATGTAATGACTACATCGGCTACATTTGCTCCGGTAAAGACCGAAAAAGCCGAATCTAAGAGTAAAAAGAAATAATATATAAAACATACAATATGCCTAATTATACAAACATAGGAGTTCCAAGATTAAATTGGAATGTAAATCCGTTAGACGAAGCAAATAGGATTGCTAGAAAAACATATCATGCTCCGAGCACATCTCCGTTGGACAGATAGAGGAGGGCTGTATAGGATATAATAGATCGTGAAAATAGAAAAAAAGAATAGGCAGAGAGGTATCAGCAATTCTTACAACAGCAACGTGACGAAGCTGATAAAATTCGCAAAAAGAGACAGAAAGATTTATCAGAAGTAGATAAAGCTGTAAGAGAAGAACAACAAGAATTTGAAAAAGAACGAGATGCTGAGTTTGAAAATTCTTTTTAGGCATATATTGACGACCTTGCTACAAATAAAACTACTGGGCAGATTAACGAAAGTAAAAGAAAAAATGCAGACAATTCGTTAAACAGATGGTTTTATCGACAGGCATGGGATATGAACAACTGGCTCGGTTCTTTGAATAAAGATAGACATGCTACATATATGGATTCTCTTTCTGGTAGAGTGTCTATGAATCAGATTAAAGAGACTGAAGCAGATGCTCATATTCAAATGCTTGAAATAGATCGTAATATAGAAGCCATAAAAAATCAGAAATAGTTATTGTTAGAATAGCTGAATACTCCAGTAAATGATAGCAAAACTATATTTACCGAGGAGTATTAGAACAAACAAAGACAAGTTCAATCTGCTATTTCTGAATGCGATGCTCAAATACAAGCACTGCAACGAAAGAAAAACGACCCTCAATTAAAGCAGCTCGATGACGAATATAAATTAAGTTTTATGCGCGATAATGGAGGAACGTTTTCTTATATATGGGGAGAGATAAAAGATCTTCCTAAAGAATTTATTTCCTCTCAGGAAGAAAGAAATAAAATAGTTGCGGATAGACGTAATAGAATGCTTGCGCAATATCCGTAGTATTTAGCTGAATATGCTGCTAATAGAGACAAATCTACTGACGACAAGGCGCGGGATCGCTAGAATGCAATTGTTCAAGGTGCTTTATACGCAAATAAAGATAAAGATCCACAAGCATATTCACATGTAAATGCTGATATAGCCATTGCGAACGAAATAGATGCAGCCAATAAGTATAAAGAGGATTTACATCGTGATAACGAAAACATAAAAAAGAAATACACCGAAGAAGCCAAGTTGCTCCAAGACTCATAGAATTACTGGAATATGGCAAAATCTATGGAGAAAGGAAAAGAAATATACGCCAATGCCGGATTATTTGATTGGAATTATTGGAGATATTAGGCAGGAAGTATGATAGGAAGCTCTAATTCTTCTCCGGATCAAATGATCGCAAATGCAATACAAACAGGTTCTACCTTAGCTGGTGCAGCAATAGGAGGAGTTGTTAGTGGTGGATCTGGAGCTGGAGTTGGTGCAGCATACGGTGCAAATGTTGGAGCATTAGCTTCTGTTCCATTTCAAGCAAGTAGTGGTGTGGATGAAAACTACGGTGAAACATCACAAAAGCGATCCGAAAGCTTAAAGAATGCATTAATGATGCAACAAGTGCTGTATCCAAACAAAAAAGTTGTTCCGTGGATAATCAATACACTTAAAAAACAAAGTGTCGATTATTTCAAATCAAAAGGAATGACCGATCAGTGGATACATGATAGATATTTTAATGGAACTGACGAAGAACTTACCAACGTAATTTCAGATTATTTAGCAGGTATTTCTAAATGCAATCACCCTATACTTAAACAAGCAATGCTTGATTCTGGTAAAGGTATTTCTGCGCAATTTTGGGCTGATAATGTCAGAACAATGGGCGAATTACCAGTACAGGTACTTATGTCTATGTATCCTACAAAATACGTTAAAAAGGCAGGAGAAGTTACAAGAGAAATCGCAGAAGGCGCTGCTAAAAACACATTGAAGTCAAAAGTAGGTTAGGCTGTTTCTTCGGCTGCTCAAAAAGCAAAATCGGCAGTTTTAAGCACAAAAGCCGGAAAAGTTGTTTCCAACACAATCGGCAAACGAATTTCTGAAACTGTAGCAGAACGCGTAAAACCGTATACGAATGGATTTAGACGTGGTATCAAATCCTTTGGAGATAGAGCAGCTTCTTCATTTGAAACTGGAGAAAATATAGCCGAATCTTTAGGATACGGATATGCAGGTAAAAAAGTAATAGGCGCAGCTACCGCAGCCGCAAATGAAGTATTACATCAAGGGTCTAAATTAATCGGAGCAGATGCTGTAGCTGCAGCAAGAGATCTTACGGAAGATATAATGAGGAAATATCAAATGATATACGATAAAATACTTCCGAAAGATTGGATGAGAATCGCAGCTGCATATGGAATGAATACTGCTAGACGAGGATTTATGTCTGCTGCATCAGAAGGAGCAGAAGAAGGTGTTCAATATTTGAATTCAAAAGAAGATTTTGCATCTAAATATGGATATTCTTCTGCATCATTAGGAGATTTGATCATAAACGACTTTGTGCAGGGCGGTAGAATAAAAGATGCGTATCTATCATTATTTGGTATAGGAAACTCTCCTCTTGATGACGATCTTGAATTTTGGCAAAACGTAAAAGGAGGATTTGCATTAGGTGGACTTGGTGGATTGAATCCTGGACAAGTTATAAATGTAGCAGGTAATGTTAGAAATGCTGTACTACAATATAAAACAAACCAGATTATTGCAAACTCTGCCGTGTTAGACAGGTCTATGGATCAAAAAGAACGTGCATCTAACTTTACATTTGCTAAACTTGCAATGGCTAATCGTGAAGCAGAAGTTGCTAATAGAATGCAATAGTTATATGATGAAGATAGGCGTAGAGAAAATACCATACTGACACAAGAAGCATATGATGAAAAAACCAGGGCTGCTTCTGCGGTCATGCAGATGACCAAAGATAAGCAAATAAAACAGATGCTCGAAGCTAAAGGTATTCATTATGGTACTGATGAATATGCTACAGCCATTGCGGATTTATATACTTTACGTAGTCAATAGTCTTAGAATCAATCTGAAACATCTAAGAATAACACAAAACTATCTTAGTTATATAGTTCTCCTGAGTTTAAACAAGCTGTATAGGATGTCGCAGATAGATTGAAGAAAGATACGGCATTTTAGATAAGCCTGTCTAGACGGCGTGTTGAAGCTGGAGAAAAAGCAGTAAAAGATCGTATAGAGGCTGCAAAAAAAGCAGGTATTGATACGACTACTCCTGAATTTACTATAGAACTACAATAGATTAGAAAAGACGCTTAGAAACAAGTAGAAGATCAGATTAATGATAGACTAAATGACGTAATTTAGTATAAATCAAGTCTTGTTAATAAGGCAAAAGCTTTGCTAAAATTTAAAGCTCAGTAGAACAGTGCAAAAGACTTCTTCGATTTATTATCAAACAAACTGAATCTAAGAACAGTTCGTCCAGATGCAAAAACGATAATGGACAACACTACATCTCAAATAGATGAAATAAAGAAGCAACTTAAAGAATTAGATCCTGATTTAAATTTAGGTAAGACTGAAGCGGACTTCTTAAAGGCTGTAGAATCCATAGATGGCGTTGTTACTCAAAATACAGATGAAATATAGCAGTATGAATTAAATAGTTCTGTATTACGTGCTGATGCAGCAGTTACAAGTTCTTATTTAAATCAATTTGGATATGGTCTTGTAAAGAATAAAAAGGGTAAATACGAATATAATAGGAAACAATACGAGAACGAACAAAATAGAGCACAGCGTTCGTTGGCCGCATTATTTGCTGGAAATAAAGAAGAGGCTGAGAAAATAAAACAAGAGGATGTAACAGCCGAATATAATGAAGAGGATGTTTTAAACAACGAATACAAAACTCGTATTAGTAAGATAATAGAAGCCGATCAGCAAAATATGGCATTAGATGCTATGGTAGCTGATGCGTACTCTGGGGATCTAATAAATCAATATATGGATCAGCTTAAGCAAGAACAGGCTTAGGCGCAATAGCAAAAAAACTCTACTGAAACCACTAAACCTGTATCTGCAGATCCCGTTTCAAACGAAACTGCTCCGGAAACAAATAGATCAAAATGGTCCCGTAATAAAAGGTCTAGAAATGCGAAGATAGCTAAGAATAGAGAATTATACGAACAGCGTAAAAAGAAAGCCAAATAGATTTATAATAAAATCAAAAAACAGCTTCGTGGTAATGCTTATGGATCTATAATTCCGGGACTTCCTTAGTTAGCACAAGCGTCTGCGTATCTTATGCAAAAAGCAGCTACCGGAGCATATAAGATAAACGAACTCGTACAAGATCTAAAAGAAATAGTTAGTGACATCGATGTTGATGCAATACTTCCTGAAATAAAGAACATATATAACAAGTATGCTGCAAAAGTTGCTTTATTAAATCCGGATCTACTAAATAATTTTAGTACACCAGAAGAGGTATTAAATTATTCTTTTGAAGATAAATCAAAAGAAGCACAAGTTGATGTATATTCTACTGTACAGTAGTAGTTGGATGAAGATGCTAATAAGATAGAATCACGTATATCTAGTTATTATTATACAGCTGTATAGTTAGGGGATCCTTTTTACGAACCAAACGTTGTATTTTGTGAAAACACTGAAGCTCTTGAACATAGAGACGAAAGAATAATTAAAAGGGCTGAAGATATTGTAAAAAGACTTTCTGCGGTCATAGATTCTGAAGACAAGTTTACAGATGCTTTGATTAAAGAAACACGTGCATTGGGCATAAGTGCTGCATTCCCAATCGAGTCATACACAAAATATCGTAAAGCAGATGGTGCTTTGGAAGCAATTGCTAATCATTTACTTTCATACAATCCATCTGTCGGCATAATAAACGGAATAAAAGCAAGGAACGCTGTACTTGGAATTTTATTAGACGATAAATACTTATTAGAAGATGTTTAGGAGTTTAGAGGAATAGACGAATTCGTTAAAGATATAACTACGTTTAAAAATCAGCTGAAGAAGGCAGGATATCATGTAGTAGCAGTAAATGAATCTTTATTTGACGTAAATCTTGGAGTATCTGCGCAAGCTGATGTTATTTGCATAAACGACAACGGAGACGTACAAGTAATTGACGTATTGTCTTCTTATGCAAGTATCGCTGATAGATACAACTATAAACCTGGAAGAAACGCTACATACAGTATTCGTGAACGCGAAGAAGGAATGTTGCATTAGATAGAAGAAATACTATTTAGCAAATTTAACATAAAGGTAAAATCGTTAAGTGTACTTCCAATACACTGCGACAAAAACGAGATATTTGTTCAAAAAAGTAATGGTAAAATTCAGTGGCAGTTTGTAAAACCAAACATTTCTGAAAGTACAGAAAACGGCATACAAACAGAACAACTAGAACAGTCTACGAAGCAACAAGTTTCTGAAGTAAACGATATTATAGATCAATACAATGGGTTTATTACGGAAAATAAAGTTTCTGAAAAACAAATACCTTATTCTGAATGGATAGAACAACCGTCCATTGACCAATATGAAAGCTATTCTGAAAATCTCCAACATTTGTATGAAGAAGTTAGTCAAAGACTGCATTAGATTCAAGATAATCTACAAAAGAAGGTGGACGAAGATAAGCGTGCTGTCATTGAAGATATACCCTATATCGACGAAGAGATTCCGCAAGCAGTTGACGATCAAGTATCTGTTTTAGTAGATGCATGTAGAGAACTAGATATAGCGTTATCAGAAGCTCCAGAAATAAAAGCTACTACTGAGGAAGAAAAAGACGCTGTAAATAATTTATACAAATGTATCTTTGAAGCACAACAGGCATTAAACGATGTACTCTTAAACGAAGATACGAGTATTGTAGATGTAAGTAGTGAGCAGGAACTTATAGCCAGTGCTATGGAAAAGCTTGCTGAAAACCCAAACTTTACTAAATTACAAAAGTTTGTATAGAAGTGGTGGTTAGATAATATAGTTCTAAATACATCTAAATCGAATACAGAGTTTGTAGCCAAGACGCCTAGTCAGCAATTTGTATCTTACGTAAATACAATCGACGGTTGGATTAATACTTTATATCAGCATGTAATGTCTGATTTAGAGAATTATCCGGCGTTATAGGATTGGTATGATACATTGTTGAACGTATACTTTAACAAACTGCTTGACAACGCATAGAAGTTTGCAGATACTTCTGCAATAAAAGACGAGTATAAAAATATCTTAAATGAAAAGATACAAGACGGTCGTAATATGTTGTAGGATTTCAACGGACAGTTTTCAATGCGTCCGGATAAAGAATATCCTACTGCACCAAAAGACGAAGCTGAGAAATTAAATAGAATTTCACAGAAATACTCAGATTTATATACGGAAACTACTGCGCACAGTCCTGCGTTCGATTCCATGTTGTATAGTGATCCGTACTATTTCATGTCTCGTCATGACGATTTTGCAGAAAAAGCGATAGTAACATTTGAAATAGCTAAAAAAGACAGACAAGTTAGGAATAAACGAAATGGTTTTGGTTACGACATTAAAGCAGGTGATGTTATAATGTTAGTCAGATATCAGAATCCAGACGGAAGTTATAATTTTGCAGAGCTTCCTTTGGTTACAAGCGATGGGTATAAACCGTCAAATGATCCTGAGGTAATAAACCGTATTCGTAAAATAAACAATGTCAATAAGAAGTTTAGTGAAATTGTAAAACGTGCATTAGATATTGTAGCCAAAGATCCAAATAAAAAACTCGCATATACAGTAGGCGTGCATAGGGGTAAAATAAGATATGGTAAACGGTCTGAAAGACACAATGTATCTGAATTTATATTTGGCGATGGTAAAAATAAATAGGATCTGTATACAATAACACTGTCCAAAGATAACCACATAGGTATTGCTGCATTCACAATAGACGCCAAAACCGGAGAAATGGGATATGGTGTATATGGCGGAAATGAACTTAGAACAAGAATCGGAGGATTCGACGATCTGTATAAAAAACAGAAACTTAAGATCAACAACGGAGCTTTAATATATTTTTACGATACCGGCAATGGCGATAGAATAGGTACACCTATAGAAAATGATCAATTAGGCGTCAATGTCGCTACTAAACTTGTTGATTTGATGTAGAAATACATATACGGCGAACGTACTGTAAATGGATATAATATATATGATCTATTATCGATGCGATTGTATATGGACGATAAATCAAAACAACGTAGCCCGTTTAACAATACCAATAATCTTGTACGTATAAGCGATGATGGAAAGATTTCAATAGGAAGCGTATCATACGATATAATGTCTCAAAAACAAGAGCTTATTTCTGTGATAAGTTAGATGAGAAATGTAATAAACGCGAAGCTTTTAAATGAAAATATAACTTCATCTGAAAACGGTGTATTCTCTTCTGCAAAATAGCATTTTAAATTCGGTAATATAAACTCAATTGAGCTTCCAAACGGAATTACGTTTACTAAAGACGACTTCTTACATAAAAACCCTGACGGGTCTTATGGAACTACGTGGCTTGGATATATGATGAGAAATAACTTATTATATACAACGGCTGTCGGCAAATCGTACAAACAGCTATATGTAGATGGATTTAGAGTTGTAGATAAACAAAACGAATAGATTGATTCTACAGAAAAAACTGAACGGGAAATAACCAAAGAGAAGTAGGAAGAAAGAGCTAAAAGAATATCTAAGTTTAGTAATATTTTCGATAATTTAAAAGGATCTTTACGATATGTATCGAAAAACGCACCAAAATCTACAAAAGACCAAACTCTTGTAGATAAAATGCGGCAATACTTATATAAGACTTTAGGCAAAGATGATTCTATATTTAACATAGTTCCTGGAAGATATTTAGACAGAATAGATCAAGGTTATGTGCTAGGTTATTGTACATCACAAATGCTGAAAATATGCGAATCTGCACCAATGTCTGTTACATATCACGAGGCTTTCCATAGAGTTCTTGAATTACTTGTTCCCGATAAAGTACGAGAAGAAATTTATTCCGCGTATAAAGCAAAGAACAAAAATGTAAAGACAGATCGCGATGTTGCTGAAAGCCTTGCAGATAAGTTTGTTTTATTTATGGATAAAACGGAAGGATATCGTGATGCTACGGGACTTAAGTCAATAATTAAGTTCTATAAATATGCAGCTCAGTATCTAGGTCTTGTATCTACTCTTGGATTTAGACGCGCTTATAATATGATGAATGTATATTTCAACATGAATTCTGGTAAGTACGCAAACGTTAAAATATCCGAAGATAAAATAAAGCGTTTTGAAAGACTATTTGGAGACAAGTTGAACTATACTGTAATCAATAAGAATGGAAAAACTGCAGAATTTAAGTATTTAACTAATTCAAGCGATGTAAATGATATGGTCAAGGCCTTAGGATATTGGATAGCTAAATCCATACCGCTTGATAGGTTTAGCGCCAAAGAGTTTAACATAAAAACATCCGATGAATTTATCAAAACTCTTCCTGAAGGACTTATAGATATGTTATGTGGAAATGATTTATAGGAATCGGAGCTTGATGATTCAAATAGAGCATTTAGAGAAGTGTTTTATAAGAAAACAAAATTAGTTACTGGCAAACACGGCTCTGCTTATGTTAATTCATATCCAAATCTCGATGTACTTTTAGAAAGAGTGTAGGATTATATAAAATCTACTATAACTAAATTTACAGAAGAGAATGATGAATATTCTGATGAAACTCTCGATGAGGAAACAGAAAAAGAAATGTCAAAAAACATTGATTAGTATGATAAATCTTCTTTTGAATCTTCAAAGATAGATGCTCTTCCAGACAACGTTAAGTTTTTCTTTTCTACTATACCGTATATGACTAAGACAAATGACGGTATATAGTTAGATTTGACTAAGAATAAATTCGGTCAACCGCAATTTATGCCAATGAATTAGGTGTACAACTTGTTGGTAAATGAACTGTATAAATGCGAAAGTATACAAGAGCTTGATAAAACTCTACAAGCAAAGTCTGAACAAACTCCATTGTATACTTATGTGTATAACAAATTCCACGCTTTATACGAGAAATGCTATACAACAGATGAGAATGGAAATACGATCACAGACTATAATGCAGAATCATATTGTATCGGACTTCTTTCTGCGTTACATAGCCAAAAGCTTGATTTCATCGTAGCTATTTCAAAACAACAAGATGGTGGAAAACAGGTAGACATAAAATCATCTTCTCTTAATCGCGACATATATACATTAACAAAACAATGGCATAATATTCTTATTAGCGGACAGGTTTCTGTATTTAATAGAGGACGAGACAAAGCCGGACGTTTAATCTTTATGCCTGGTAAAGGCGGAAAAGACGGATAGGATATATTTAGTAAAACCGCTAATTTTATCCAAGATTTAGTAACGTCTGTCGAAAGCTCAGGGACCATAAAGATAAATGATGTAGAATATGATCTAAATGATTCTTAGGATTTAAACGATGTAGAAAATCTATTTATAGACCATTTAAACGCCATAGGTATTATAGTATCTAAAGACGCGTTGGATTACATGCTATAGACAAAATATACAGGCACAAATGCCGATAACTTTATAGAAATGCTGACAAATAAAGGCGTAGATAATATACAATCGTTTATACAAAAATTAAACGATATTGTATCGGACGCAGGAATTGTTGATGAAAAGGCTATAAAGAACGCATATTGTAAGTGTGGTTTTGTTAACGATTTAGCGACGTACGTTGGAAAATATAGGCGCAGTTCTATTGAATCTATGTCTTTGGGACTAAATGGAAAGAAGCTACATGCTGTTTCTCAGAACAACACGATATCGTTTATTGTAAGTCAGCTGAACACTAGAGATAAAAACAATGCTACTGTACGCACTCTAATGAAATACGGCTATAATGTTTCTGGAGAAGGTCCTCTTGCGCAAGGTTCAATAATACTCGAGCATATATTAAACAATAAGCCGTTAGACATTCATACTGCTACATACATTGGCTCTAGAACTGATAATAAAAACGACGGAGGTACTGAATATAAAGAAGAGCCGATTGTAGATGACTATATGGCGAAATTAACAATGCTACAAAACGGTATTTTAATATTCCCAACTCTTGCCGATAAAGGAACTTGGATGTGTTTGTCTGGAATACCAATTCCAGGTATGACATTTGGTACCACTATTGAGGACGATCAGACAACTACAACCGTTTCTAATATACCGACGTTTATCTTTAAGAATGGGAAAGCATTTATACGTCCAAATAATCAAGTATTGGATAGGATGATTGCTTACGCTAATACAGAAAGATTAGCTTTGCAACAATGTATGGAAAACTTAGGATATGAAAATATTCCCGGTTATGAAAAAGAAGGTCGTAAAGTATTAACTGATGCGGAAAAGATAAAAAATCTACACACAAACAACGGAAATGTAGAGCCAAATGGAACTAGATTTTTATCATTAACTGAAGTTGCTGTTCTTGATGAAGACGGTACTGTAAAATTAGACAAAAACGGTAATATAGTTACCGTTAATCTTAACGATCCTACCAAGTCTAGTGTAGAAATGCTTAAACGCGCTAACGAACATTTCTTTACTAAAAAAGAAAATGAAACTGATGAGCAATTCTTGAACAGGCAGCGCGATATAATGGCATATACATTAAATGTACAATATCAATTAGAAGTACAAACAGCTGTAGATTTAGGCATAGCTAAGAGAACGGATGCTACTAAATACGACGCTAAGACGAAAAAAGATGTTACTGTATTTAGTAAAGACGATTCGTCTATGTTTAACGTGTCTTCAGATTATTTAAATGTCGATCAGGTAAACGCTCTTACAAACGAAATACTTAAAACAATTCCGGCATGGAATAATCTTCCAGCTGGTAGATAGAGAACTGATGCGATATCATATTGTAAAAGCCTCGCAATAGCTGCAATACTTAGTGATGCTACAACAAGATCCATAATCTCCGCAAACGAGGTACAAAGGTGCTTTACTGGCAATCCTGCTTTGTTTAAAGTTAAATATAAGGGTGACCACATTGCAGACAGCACGTTTGATGTACAAAAACGTATTGGCGGTATTGTTTCTACTGGAGACGATAACGCAAAATAGATACCTGGAATTCCTAGAACATATAGGTGTGCGGAATGTAAAGACTACGAGGTTAAATCACAATCTACAATATATCCGAGATTGAGAACTATGTTCGAGGATACTGCAGAAAAGGATATGTATGCAATACTACTACAGCGAAAAGGATACGAAAATGCTTATGCTGAAGCTTTTTCTAAAAATTCTAATGAAATGCTTTCGGACGATCGTCTTGATGAAAAAGACAAACAAGCTTTGATAAAAGCCAAACAAAACGGTACTAAATTCGCCAGTGCATTTGACGGAGATATAAATGTTGCAGACGGTCAGGCATATATAACAGAACAGATGTGCGAAAACTTACTTCGATTAAGGGGAGCGTTGACTGGAGAAGTAAAAAAGGCATTTGATTTATTGAGAAGCGGTGAAAAATATTCGTGGCAGGAAAAAGCCGATGCATATAAACTCATATACGATAAGGTAAATATCGTTACTACGAAATATACCGCATACGGGTTTAGAGATCATACTTTAAACGGAGAAGACTGTTCTGATGTAGCTGTAGCTTATTATAATAAATATTCATTAGCCCCATTGTTTGCCTGTATGGCAACTGGTAATATGCATAATATTTATTAGAAGATGCAAGACGAAAAGGTAGATATGTTGCTCATGACGTCCGCTATAAAAATAGGTTCTTAGGGAGCAGTAAAATATAATGGGAATTCTATAGACGACAAATTTAATACCTACGAGCAAGATTATTCTTATTTGCGTCGTCAGTTAAATACAGATCCAGAGGAAGGAAGTACGAGTTCTCTTGGTACGTAGATGGTTAAGATCGTTCTACAAAACTTACGAACAGAAAGAGATAATTATATAAACTCAGTTACCGGAGAACGAATATCAGGCTATACTATTTTAAATAACCTGATGGATTCTATAAATAGGCTTGCTGATATCGAATACAACAAATTATTAGATGAATTTGGAATAAACCAAAAGACTGGGGCGGTAGATAATAAAAAATTAAGTAATTTCTTAAAATCTCAGTTATCTTCTCGTAATGCAAGTAAAGCTTAGATTGAAGCTGTATCTCTCAACGAGAACGGAGAATTTAATGCTCCTATTGCAGCTACTTCAAGTTCTAAATGGATTGAAAGTATATTAATATCTATAATAAGCAAAAGAATTGCAGATGTAGTAACTCCCGGTAATTCTTTCGTACAGAGATCTGTATTTGCAATGGAAGATTCTTCTGCTAGCGAAAATAAAATACAGTCTGATAAAAACATGGCTCCGAGTATAAACGGAGGCTAGAGATTACAAATGGTCAATGAAGATGGTTCCATGGATGCCGTTATATCAATTGACTATTTCGAGAATATATTGCCAAAAGGTTTATCTTTCAACGAAGCTCGTCAGTGGCTTATGGATAATAAAATAATAGGTAATACCGGAAGCGGCGTAAAAGCGAATACAATAGGTTATCGTATTCCTACACAGGCACAATCTTCTATACATGCCTTGAGGTTTGTAGACGTAGTGCCTGCTGTAAAATGTACAATCATTCTTCCAGAAGAGTTTACCAAAATAACTGGTTCGGATTTTGATATAGATCATCTTTATTTAGCTACGCTTAATTTCAATACGGATGAAAATAACAACGTAATAGATGAAGAAGGTCTTTCAGAAGAAAAGAAGTTGCAGAATAATATTTTACATACTATGATGACGCTTCTTAAAGATACAGAAAACTCTATGCATTCGTTATACAAATCAATTGATAATGATACTGAATTAATTACGAATCTTGCAGAATAGCTACAGGAAAAAGCTTCAAGTAAAAAGAACGCATATAATTTTGGAACACTGCATGAACAAATATATAGAAGAACCGATTACGTTACTGGAAAGTTTGGAATCGGTCCGTTTGCATTAAACGTTACTAATCAGGTACTTACCAGATTATATCATGTTAAATTTGCTAAAACTAAATTTACAGAACAAACTGGTATAATCGGATTGGATAATATAATAGATGAGGACGGAAATTATATAGATTCGTGGTTGTCTGCATTCATAAACGCCCATGTTGATATTGTAAAAGACCCATATATAAGTAAAATGAACGTAAACAAGTATACTTATAACATGGTAAACTTACTTGTACGTGCAGGATTTGGTGAAGCAGCAATGTGGTTTATAGCATAGCCTATTATTGTAGATATGGCTACGGCAAGTAACAACGCAAAGAGTCAATTCTTGTTAAATAAGGGTACCAGTATGTATTCTGCAGAACAAGAAGCTGTGGCAAATGCAGTATCTAAGTATATTAGCTCAGATAAAATTACAGAAGATAAAATGGCGGCTTTCTTAGATTTCCAAAACAAAGAAAGCGTACAACAAGCTATAGACTGTGTTAATTTTATAAAGGAACACAAAGATGTATTACGCCAAATTGTAACTAAAGACTTGAAGCCAGAAGATGTAGTATACGATAACGTAACTGTCAGAGATATATAGGAAAAGATGTTCTTTGCATGGAAAGCTCTTGAGAAATATGCTATTGCATTAGGTAATTTGGTACAGACTACAAAGATCGATACTAAAAAGCAGGGAAAGTCATTATTAGAAGTATACAACTATTATAACAAATACTCTAAGATATTTAATTCTGACGAAAATGGCTTATTTGATAGATAGTCCTTGGCCGATTTTGTAAACGGCACATGGATTGATAATAAAACTAACTATATATGCAAGCTTCCGTTTACGGTATTGAGAAATCAAACTTTTGAGGGAAACACGGATTACCTTAATTATATACAAAGGATATATACTGAACTACAACCATACGCTACTTCATTAAACGTAAAACAACTTAAGGCTATAAGTGATGCGATAAAAACGTCGATTAAAGCGTAGTATATTGCAAAATATGCCAAAGAGTTCTTGGGAATGTCTGATCAGGATATTACTAATTTATTTATCGGTAATAGATGCATGGCGTATCGATTAAACATGTTGAATGCTGCAATAAGGTAGAATCCAAAATATGCTCGATTAGGTAATAATGCACTCATACAACAATTGTATTCATTAGAAGAATCTGATGAAGTTTTTGTGAACGGAAAGATGTGTAAGAAACCTAATTTCATAAGTATCGCTGATACTGTTGGTGATTCCGATGTCAATAGCGACATATTTACAGATGCGTGGGAAGATTTGCTAAACGATTACGATCCGTTTGTAAGAAATTTTGCAAGACACTTAATTGTATATGCATACATGACGTCTGGAGAAACTGGTGGATGGAATAGTTTGTTTAAGTATGTACCTTTCTCATGGCTTTCTGGAAAGATTGACAAATATCAAAGCTTTGTTGATTTTGTAAAAGATCGGTTAGATAAATGTGACTTCGATGAATATATAAATCTCGACGATATTGTTGCTAATATACATGACAATAACTTCTGTGGAAGATTATTTAATAAGTCTCAAGACAATTAGTAGAATATTGTATACAACAACAATCGCGGACTAATTGCCACAAGAGCTACTAATATAGAACCTAAGTAGTATTTATTATACAAAGCAGGTAGAGGGTATAATTAGTCAGATTACGATTTGTACAAATTAGTGTCTGTAATACCTACTAATGAAGGAAACGTTCCGGTATATCGTAGAATAAACATGAAAGGTTTCTTAGGATAGAAAAAGCAGTTTGTATTAGAATATGGTTGGGAGTTTAATTATGGAGAAAACAAGCGAGATAATTCGACAGACTACTCTACGTTTGACGATAAATTACAAACGTTCTTAAAGAACACTCCTGCAGATAAATACAACAAACTTACAATAGACAAAATAATAGAAGGTGTTTATAGTGACGAAAATAAACAACAATCAAAACCTGTATCACAATCTTCCAATAAACCCGAACAATCTGATATAAATCAATTGGGCATGTCCGATTTCGTCATGAATTCTGGTGGAGCACATGGTGCAGACACAGCATGGGATTTTTATGCCAGGTAGTTTGGAATTGTAAGTATTAATCATTTTAGAGATTAGGATAATACTAAATTAGGAAGTTCGTTAAACAAACGGGGCGTAAAAGCTTCTGTCTTATCCAAAGAACAAATGGAGTATGCACGGCAGCAAATATATAATCTGCTTGGAATTAAATACGAAGATAATATATAGGGAAATTTACAAGTTCGCAATTATTATCAAGTAGCTAATTCGGACGCGGTGTTTGCTATTGCAACTATGACTGATAAAAAAGACGCTGTAACTGGAGGAACTAACACAGCAGTACAACTTGGTATAAAGATGCAAAAGCCTGTACATGTATTCGACATTACATCTGAAAAATGGTATTCGTATAATTAGGTTACAAAGCAATTTGAGCAAGAAGAAACTCCTATTCTCACTCAAAAATTTGCCGGAGTAGGTACTCGCGATATTGAAAACTATCAAGTATTGAAAGATGGCAATTGGACCACTAGAGAACAATACGTCGGTGAAGATAAAGCTAAAGTAGCATTGGGTGCTATAAGAGATGTATTAAACAAGACGCAATTTGAATTAAATAAAACAAGAAAGTAGAGCGACAATAATACTGTAAATATATACGCAGGAACCAATGAAAACATTTAGTTGAGTAATTTTGCAAATAGACCATTTAAGACGCATATAGGGGTATTTAATACCGTAGAGGGGGCTTTTTAGGCGGCTAAGTTGTATTATACTACTGGCGATAAATATGTCGTTAAACGCGACGGAAAGAGGATTTTAACAAAACAAGGGACTTCTCTCATAGAAAAACTTAAACACTGTTCCGGTAGTGAGGCTCGATAGATAGGTCGTAGTATCGAAGGATTGGATATAAATACTTGGGACAATCGATCTACGGGCATTCTCGAAGCTTACATGAGAATGTCATATGAACAAAATAAAGAATTTGCTAAATTGTTGGTATCTACCGGCAATAAACAAATTACTCATAAGAACAACCTTGGTTAGGAACAAGACGGAGGACGTTTTAGTCAACTGCTTACTGAAATACGTTCCGAATTACAATCGTTACAACCAAATTCAGACAGCATAGAACAACATGTTGGTAATTGGTCTAGAGAAGAAGTACAAAACAACCCCGACAAATTATATATATTTACAGACAATACGGATAGAGATAGCGGTAGCAGCACAATAGACCCGAATTCTAAGTATGCTAAAAAATACGGTTAGAACAAGCATTATCCTAAGGTGACATAGGCTGTAATTAGAGGTCTTGATAATGCTATGCCATTGAGTACACAACATTGGTATAATCAAACCAATAAGGGTGCTACTGGCGTATGGACAGATGCTTACATAGAAGAGTTTAAGAAAGTAATAGATGCAGAAATATCTGATATAATGGACGAATGGGATACTGGTAAATATAATACGTTAGTTATTGGAGACGGTGACGCATTCTTTAATTCAGCCATATCTAATATATCTATTACTAGAACTCCTAAGTTATATAATTATCTTAAATCTAAAGTTCAACAATTGTATAAATATGTAGATGAACATCCGCATGATTCTGTAGAATCAGTGGAACAAGATAGATTTGGTACTCAAAAAGAACAATTAGCTACGTTAAATTCCAATAAAACAATTCTTACTAATTCTGAAATATTAGCATTACGCCCGTTTACTGGCAACGATACTAAGCCAAGGATTGCTGTTGCTTCTGAACATACAGACCCGGTTTTTTATTCAAAAATGTTATAGGACTGGGCAAAAGGCAAAACACAATTCTTAGATTATTAGAAAAATCCGATCAAATATGAAGACATCGACGCTCTTTATCTGATTACAAAACATGACGGACTCCCAATGAGAGAACTTTTACAACTAGACAAACCTAAAATCGTACACTTTAGTGTGACTACGCTAGGAAATACCAAATGGGAGCCTGGTGTAATGAAGTGGCAAGACATGATTGAACGGATTGGCGATTTTATAAAGTAGGGGTTGGATCCAGAGTTTGTTACATTGCGAATAGACCCAATTGTACCAGGAGTTACTAAAATATCCGAAGTCGAAAAATTAATAAAACGAGCAAAGGAAGTTGGTGTAAAACACATTAGATTTTCAGTATTGGATTACTATAAAACTACTGCCGGTTTTATGGAATCTCTTGGATATGATTATTCTAAGTATTTTAATAAAAATAAAGACGGTATTTATTTTACACATGCGAAGGATGAAGTAATAAGAGGTATTGCTGAAAAAATGTTAGCGTTAACTAATAAATATGGACTTGATTTGTCAACATGTGCCGAACCATGTAGAATGAACGGTATTAGTATTGAAGGATGTTTAAGCGTTGACGCAATTAATAAAATGCTTGGGACACACATACCTAATCTAAGTACAGAAAATAATAAATTTAGGAAATTATGTACGTGTTATGGTGGAAAAACTGATATATTACGTTATAATAATAAATGCGCATCTTCTTGTATATATTGTTATGCACATCATAATTCAGACAAAATGTTAAATTATTACAACGAAGACGGTACTATTAAGCAAAACAGATTCACTGATTCTGGATTGTAGAACAGATCGGAAGAACGACCAATAACAAATAGTACGTTAAAACAACCTAAGTAGTATACAGAGGCATTAGAGTAGATAAAAAAATGGTTTATAATTGACGACCGTACTACAAAGATTATTGGAAAAAACAACAAAAAACATGCAATATAGCATTTAAACGTTAATATAAATCCGGAAAGTTATATATCTGAATATACCGGAAAAGAAACTCTAAATACGCTGTATAAAATAAGTAAATTCTTAGACGAGTAGAATGACATTAAAGAAAACGCTATCGATGTGATTGCAGATAGTTTGTATTATGGAGATTTTGCTAAGAAAGTAAAGCGCTTAACTGGAAAAACTATTGGTGACCTTGAAGACCTCTTCGACATATATGAAGGAGAACGTGAAGGAACTACTGAAGTTCCAAAACACCTTATGAATATAATATCGTTTATAGAATCTTTAAACGTAAATGAACGCGATTTCTTAGATAATATATATGACGATGTGGTATATGATCTATACACAATCGAACCGTTTGATATACGCAATTTATTTACGGTAACAGATACTGTTGAAGATACGCGTCAAACTGATTTCTTGAAAGAATTAGGTATGTCTGATGAGGATTTAAAAGAAGCAGAAAAAGTTAAAGAACATTGTAAAGGAGGTAAATAATGAATGCATTTTGCCCAAATTTAAGTAATAAACAAGTCAAACGAGAGTTTGAAGAACTGACAAATTTGTTCGGGGAAGACATGGCTTATTTCCTCTGGAACAAGAATAATGGATATAGTTTGGATAAGGCGCTTAATGGCGCCAATTCCAAATTATTTCTATCTCTTATAGATAATTACAACGGAGATAGGGAAAAAGCCTTAAAAGCTAAAGCCAAAGTATATACATCTGAATTCACTAAATGGTTCGGCGATTGGACTAAAGAAGACAAGACAGATGTATCTAAAATTGTAGATGAAAATGGCGAACCTTTGGTTGTTTACCATTACACTAATGATAAATTCGATACTTTTGATTTAAACTTCTTTGGAAAAAGTGACAACGGAGATTTAGGGAAAGGATTTTATGTCACGCCAACCAGCCCCATCGAGGATTCAGAAAAGCATCATGATTATTTTAAATTAGGTTACGGGGATATTATAATGCCTTTATTTTTAAATATGAGAAATCCTTTATCAAAGGACGAGCTCCATAAAATGGGCATTTTTTGGTTTACTAAAGAGAAAAAGCCTTTTAAATCCAAAAAGAAAGACTTACAACACAAAATAGAAGTAGTCGAATTTAATATAGAAGACCTTAAATATAAACTGTTTGGAGATGACCTTGATTATTCTTATTATAGAGAGGAAGGAAGCATTCCCAACAAAATGACTAAATTAAATCTAAAAAATAATGAAATAAAATTAAAAAAATTAAAAGAAGAGTTAGCCACAATAAAAGAAGATTATGATATAAATACAGAATACAATTCTGTTGTCGAAAAGTTAAAAAAATACGATGGAGTCATAAACGGAACGTTTGAGATATTAGTTCCTTCGGCTAATTAGCTAAAATCCATAGACAACAACGGCTAGTTTTCCACAGAAAACAACAATATATATGCAGCACAACAAGATAATAGTGAGCCATATGAAGTTGTAAAGAAGTTTTTTGATGAACAGATATATCCGAGATTTAGAGGAAACTATTATGATTTTATAAACAAATACGGCAGGGCAAATTATGATAAATATAAAGCCTGGCTTTAGTAGCAGTTTAAATCCCGATTCAAACATTGGGATTTACATCTTAGTGTCTATGAAAATCACCAAATGCATTCGGGCTTTACCCGGAAAGATACTTCTGATTATAAGGCGTGGGAAAATATATTATTCGTTGAAGACCGTGAAGAATCATTAGAATTGAACGATAAAAATTTTGATAAACTGTTTTCAAGTTTAATTTCCGATGCAAAAGGGGTTTCTTTGCATATGCAACTTGTTGCTGAACTTTTAAAAAACTGCTTAAAAGGTAAGCCTGTAAGGTTTAATGTACACCCTAAAGCAGGAATATTAAACGGTGCCGCAGCTAAGTGTGATTTTGATGGTACGTTCTATACAATATATATTGATAGCGGCGCGTTTTTTTCTAATGACTCTGGTTTTAAAAACAATCTTAGTCAAACGATATTGCATGAATTATTGCACGTTGTTACAGAACACGCTCTTAGAACAAATGAAACTTTACAAAAACAAGCTGAATAGTTGTTAAAAGAAGTTAGAGCTGCACTTGGAGATTCTGCTAAGGATTATGGACTTACGAACATATATGAATTTTTTGCAGAATTATCTAACGAAAAGTTTGTAGAAAAGCTAAAATCTATAAAATACAATTCGGTAGAAGAGAAAAGATGCCGCGTAGAAACTAAAGAAAAAATTGTATATTTGACATGGAAATCTTTGTACGACAAAGTAAAAGAATTTGTACAAAAAATAGCATATTCGGCAATTGATCGAGAAAAGTTACGAAAAAAATTGCAGAAGCCTATATCCGGATTAACTAAAGAAGCTAATAAGTATGAAAATACTGCATATGAAGAAGCGGTTAGATTATTGATGCAATCCACATTTCATGATGTATCAGACGCGTATGACCCAACTCCTCGCTCATATGCAATGATCCAAAGCCAGTCTGCAAATACTGAAATACAAGACGAGATTTATAGACAGTTTGATATATTACACAAATATCAACAAAAAATGTAGAATAAAACTCTCAATTAGCAATTGCGTCAAAATAAAGTATTTGAAATTCTTACGAAATTAAAAACTTTGACAGAACAAGATTCTATAAAAGAAGTTCTTGAATTTGCAAACGACGTCTTCGGTAGTTTTGACGGAGACATTGACGGCACATTGATGAAGAGATTAAAAGATTCTAAAAATTTAGCAAATCCGTATGATGATATATCTTCCGAAGAGCTGTGTGAAATGTACCAAAGTCAAATTTTGTTTTTTGACAATCTTGTAAACAAGGTGTTTGATGGTATTAATACACAGGGCAAGTCTACTCCATACATAAACGATTTATTGTCTAAAATAAGGTCGAGTATAATAGATGCAAAATCTATGTGGAAAGACGCACTGGATGTTGTTACAGATAAACTTGTTGAAAAGTGGGTTAATGAAGATTTAATAATAGTAGATCAGCTTGGAGATAATCCTACAGAAGTAATAAAAGATTATCTACATAGAAACATGTTTTATCAAGACACTAATAATGCATATTCGTGGGTATTTTCATTAGCTAATCAATAGAGTCCTTTGATTAAATTGGCGTTTAATCAAATATAGAAACAAGAAACTAAAATTACAGAAGAATCTAATAATATCTGCGTCAGATTAGCTAAGATGTATGAGAAAGTTAATAAATTAACTAGATTAAACCCATTTTGGCAAAAGGCGTTTATGGAATTTGACAAAAACGGAGTTCCTACTGGAAATTTTGTTAGATCTATAAATTATGGACAGTACGAATTAGATTTGAACGAGTTTGTTGAAAAATTAAATAATGATTTTCAGCAGAAATACGGATATCATTACATAATCGACGGAACTACCGGAGAGTATGTAAATTCAGAAACTGGAGAATTTGCATACGACGAAGAATGGACGGATACTGCACCAACCTTTATTGAATATACATTAGCTATATAGAAGTTTAAATGCGATCATGCCAATTTACGGTTTTCATATGATTATTATGAAGAACGTCTTAGTAGACCGTATGATATGGATATGGACCCAAATACGGTTTCATTGGATTATCTATTTGATCATCACGGTCTTTCCCTAAAAACTTTGAAAAAGTATAATCAAATACAATCTAATATCAATTACTATTTAAGCAAATGTCGTGACAAAGAAACTGGACTCACATACCCAGAAAGACTCACTAACCCAGAAGATCAACGTAAATTGGATATGTGGACCAATGAATTAAACGCACTTTCAAACGCATATCGTGAAGACGGATCAATAAAAACCGACGATGAGCTATAGATGGCATACGAATTAAAAGCTTGGCAAAGGTATGTTAATAGATTTTAGAAAATTGAATACGATTACGATGCATTTAGACAAGAATTTGAGCAGTTTGATATCGAATTGTCTAAATACGATCCTTGGGATTAGGAATATCAAGATATTAACGCAGCAAGAGAGATATTTGTAAAATACAATTCGTCGTACGGAATAAATCCAAAATTACTCGATATGGTATTTAGCGGAACAACAGACGGAAAAGAACCTGCCGATGTTACTCGTGCGAGAATATAGCGCAGTATGATAAAATAGACGTTGAAGGGCGATACGCTTGTTCCTGAATTAAAGAGGGTCGCTAATAACATTAGATTTTTTATCGATTGCAAACGAATAGATGAACTTATCGATAAAAGAGGCGCCCGCAATAAAGCAAATGATTTTGATTAGTATTTCGTAATGTCTCCTGTTTTATATAAGACATCTGATGGTAGATATCTAGATGCTGATTTTAATAAGACGGACGATGAAGATGAAGCTATTACTTTTCAAGAATATCTAATAGAATATTATACTCAACAAGCTATTGCAAATGGAGCAATTCCTGGACTATAGGATAATACTGGTTAGATTATAGATTTTAGCCAAATGGAAGAGGACGATGTTCGAGAATTTTTTACAAGTTTGTTTTCAATAGAAAACACATACCAGGATGGTATTACTGGCGAAACCAAAACACAGCGTTCTCCATTGTCTATATTTTAGTATCTAAATCCAGTTGGAGATATATTCTTTGACGAAGAAGGTAATGCAGAAAGGACGCTCATATATGTTCCAAAAGGAAGGTTTACAAAGAAAGACTCAGCTTTTATGAACCCGAACTATGATGAACGTTAGAATATACCTGAATAGCCAAAAAGAAAATATTACGATAATGCGGAAGCATTTAATAAAATGGACGACGATGCCGATTTGCGCAGATTATATAATGAAATGCTTAATTATATGAAATCAGCAAACGAAGACATGTAGTTAGAAGAAGGTCATAATAAATTTAGACTGCCTAAAATAGAAGCGTCTAATTCTATTTCTTTATTTAGAGGTATGAAGAACGGCAAAGGACTCTTAAAGGCTGTTGCGGAGCAATATTTTGATTATAACACAAACGATTCTGATAATAGAACTTATGACGAGCAATATGTTGGTCCAGATTAGATGGTTAATCACAATGTGCCGATTAAATACGTAGGTACGCTTAAAGACAGGTATAAGTATTCATACGATGTTATAAGTAGTGTAATCAGATACTGTACTGCTGCATTAGAATATAAATATAAGAAACAGATAGAATCTGATTTGCAATCTATCAGATATGCACAAGACCCTGAAAACAGAAAAGAAAACGTCAATGACACCCCACACAACAGGGAAGTTTACGATTATATGATGAGATAGTACATGTATAAAGACTCAAAAATAAAATCTAAATACGATAAGCTGTCGGACATGTTTAGAACAGCAGGTGTCTTTCAGATGTTAGGCATGAATGTACTATCGGTTAGCGCAGGTATGTTTGATTCATTAACTGCTATTATACGAGACGGACTGGTCGGTAGATATTTCTCTGCTGCCGATTTGACCAGATCTCTTGCCTATAATATTCCAACAATACTATGTCATATTCTTAATTACGGTAAAACTATACCTAATAATAAGATATCCGCATTTAATCACATGTTTGGCATAGGTAAAAACACCAAAGAACTCTCTGATTAGATAAACGGCAATAGAATTAAGAAGTTTTTAGGGCAATGTGCATTAGGTGCATATAGTGTAATAGATTTTATGACTAATAATGTCATGTTACACGCAATGCTTACAAGTTACCGATTCTACGACGGAGATGTAGTCCCAAAAGGATTTTATCGTTTATACGATTTACAACGTGAATTTATTAAAGCAGGACATAAGAGTCATGAGGCACAGTTTGCTTATCTTTGCAGTTGTGGAAGAACATTGTGGGGAGCTTATAAATATAGAAACGGCGAATTATGGTTAAATCCAAAGTATGAACCATATGTTACACTTAAGATTAAAAACAATTTACGTTCAACTCTTGCATATAGAGCACAAGTGAACAATGGTACTACCCCTACCGATGGAAAACCAAGATATTCTGATTCAATTCTCGGTAAGTTTGTAGGAGCTATGCGTGGATGGATGGTTTCTTCATTGCAAGACCGCTTATCTGGAAGAGACGACGTTTCTGTAAGAAAGACCGAAAAAGTGATGGAAGAGTCTGTTAAGAATGGAAAACTTGTATAGAAAGTACATTATAAACTTGTTCCAAAAACAAAAGATTAGAAAGAACGTAGAAAATCTTGGAATTTTAGCACAGCCATGCCTTAGCCAGAAATCGCAAAGGCGTTCACCAGAGCTCTTGGTGTTTTGTGCAGTACATTAGGTTCGTTAATATCAATGGGTGCTCATAAAGCGAGAAAATTCTCTGAATCAGAGTCTTTTGCAGTGAAAACAGTTATTGTAGAAATTGGACTTATTCTTGGAATGATATAGAGTTATCAATATGTAGACGATTGGTGTTCAGACGTACGACCAGTAAACCTTAAGAAAGAATCCCCATATTCTTATGATGAATATATGGATTCTAAACTATACAAAGAAATGGTTAGAAATTCATACATAAGAACTGTCAATTCTCGAATAGAACAGTTTGACCCAACTATGGTATATGATGTTGTAAACAGTATTACCACATTATCGACAGCTGTTAAAAACATACAAGCAGTTCCATCTATGGTTTTAACAGGAGACGTGTCTAATTTGGAACAAGAAGTTGTCAATGGCGGTAATGAAGTCATTAGATAGGGTAAATTTAGAGGATATACTAAATGGGAATCAAGTTTGCGTAAATCAGTTGGTTTGATTAACAATATTCAATCTGCTTTTACTTATAACGGCATTAGTACAAATACACAATATTACGCCAGAAACTATGCTTGGTGGCTGAAATATATTGACCACGAATATCATCCACAAAAACTTAAATACAGGAAGAAGCATAAACACAATGATGATTTCAATTCATTTTCAAATGGATCCGATTTTAATGATCCAAATGGATTCAACGATAATGATTTCAACGATTTTAACAGCGCAGATTTCCGTTAATCGGATTTATGCTAATTAAATAAACTCTATAGGAAAGAGAAAAAAAATAAGGGAGATAACCTCGTTTTGAGGCTACCTCCCTTTTTTATTATGCTATATTTAAAATTGATGGACGATAATCTTCTAATGGAAGTTTTTCGTCATTGTTCAATTGTATTGCAACAGTTGAACATATTTTTTCAACATCTTTGTCTAACTCAGACCAAAACTTTATAAATTTCATCTTATGTTGTGTTGGCATATTTATAGTAGTATTATAATACTTCTTTATATCTGGATTCACATAAAATGAATATATGTAGTAAGGCTTTGTTTTTATAACCTTTACGTATGTATTTTTTACATTTAAAGATTTCGATAATCGTATTGATAAATCTTTCGTATAATCATTACGTACGTTATCGTCAAAAGCTATTAAAAACTGTTTGCCGTCAGACGGTTTATCGGGATCTGATGTATAACACCCAATAAACCCTGTCAAAGACGTAAAATCAATAGACTTTAAATTTGGATCTATTAATGATACAATTATTTTATCAAAAAGACTCATAGGTTCAATTTTTCGACTCCATTTCCTTCATAATAAGCACGCGTATGCTCCCATAAGCCGGCGTCATTGTGCCAAACTATATCTTGTATTGCATTACGTACTTTATCCACGTTTATATCAAATATTTGTTTATACGTAAACGTAAATACTCTTATATCACCTGTTGTATTATCTATTGCGATAATATACCATTCAAACTTCCAATCGGACCACTTTTCATGTAATTCATTCTCAAGATACCAACACAATGCTTTCGTATAGAAATATAATTGTCTCGTATAATCGTATGCATTTACAGCATCTGCAAATTTATGTAAATGAGATGTGGTCTTTAAATCCATTAGCGTGATTTTCTTTTCATCAAAAGAAAAGGTAACGCTATCAAGTAAAGACTTACACTTACAAGTAAAATCAAGTTGTCCATTAGTTTTTGCTTCATAATCCCAATTTATATGAAATTCATGAAATATCGTTTTATCATCAACAGGTTGTAATAACTTACAAGCAGCTTTATGATTGTCCACATTATATTTTATTTTCTGTAAAAAAGTAATATCATATGGACGTATCATTGTACGTTGGTCTTTACTCTTTAGGAAGTCTATATATTCCTTTAGCGTAGAGGCCTTTTTTGTTGCTTCTGAGAGCATTTTATCTTCTGTCTTGCCAGTTGTAACATAAGCTGCTTTATAAGCGCTTAGAAGGCTTTTATTTGGTTCTATTTCAACGCTATCTGCTAATGCCTGACAGAACATCTCCTCTTGTACAGAAGACGGTCTACGTTTGTCCCAGACCACGTAATCATTTTGGAACTCTTCAGGCTGTAAAAGGTATTCGTGAATCATTGTACCTTTTGTTAAAGATAATGATTTTTCTTCTTCTCCTTGCCCAGATAGCATTTTATGAAAATAAGATGGTCCTTTATTCAAAAACCATCCTATTGCAGAGTTACTTAAACGGGTATTGTCCTCGTAATATGGTATTGTTATTTCCATGTTAGTTTAAGTTATTTATCATAAAGCATTTTATTAAGTTTTTTAATATATTTTATCTGTTCACGCATTTTTATTGGATCTTTTGCTATTAAAGCGTCCATTATATATTTGCGTGTAACATCTATTTCATGCTCTATTTCTTGTTTATTCATTATTTAAGATTTCATTAATCATATCGTCAACTTGTTTATGGTTTCGTACCAAATAACAAGTATGTTTGCTACGATGCTTTTTCAAATAATACTTAAACAACTTCCATCTTAACGGAAAAGATTCTGTTATCATACCTTTACATTCTACTACAAATTTTTTATCTTTGTAGTGCCCTATAAAGTCTGGTAAATACGTAATTGCACGTATCTTTTCTTTCAGATACTCAAATTTATCAAGTACGGTAAAATGCTTTGGCTCATACTTTACTGGGATGCCAGCTTTAGTAAAAGCTTCATAAGTATAGCATTCGAGTTTACTTCTAAAATCTATACCATACTTACTGACCTTTGTCGCATTTTTTACACGGCCTTTTGTTTTAAATCCGCGTAATTGTTGTTTTTGTTGCATCTTTTATTATTTGTATATGATGTATTTCATCTTTCGGTTTAATTTCTTTATTTATACGAACCATCTGTTTAACTGCTTCAAATATTATTTGTACAAGCATTCCTCCGATTGCTCCGCATAAAAAACACAAATCTGTATTATTCATATATTTTTAACGTTTTGTTTAACCATTTCTTTACACTATCAAATGAATTGTTCATTATAGCATCAGATATATCTTTTGATTTAAACCGTTTATGTACAAATATAGCATCTAAATTAAATTGTTTACTATATTTTCTTGCTTCAGCTACTCCGGTTTTATCTCTGTCATATAAGATAACAATGTGCTTCCATCTTTCTTTTAAAGATTCTAATATATTCTTTGGTAGAAAGGTTGTTTCTGAAGATGGGGATATTGAATTATATCCCATTTCATACAAACACATTACGTCTTTTAAACTTTTTGTTATTATTAAAAGATTTCCAAAAGATGGTAGTTGTTCCATTCCCTGTACATGTTCTGTGTTTGTATTAGATCTCCATTTTACGTATTTAGAAGCATATGGACGATAAATTTTAAATCGATCATATATCTTATATGCATACATCGGATTGTCTTCTTTGTATATACCTCTTACTGTATTATTACATAGATAATATTTTATACTAAATACATTGTATTTTTTTAAAGTATCTATATGTATGTTAAACTTTTTCCAAAATTCAATGTCTGTTTTAGTAAATGGTTGGCGGACTATACCTATTGTCATAGGAGTAGTAATTGTTGAATTAGAATAAGTACGTTTTGCACTATTTACGTTAGGATTTACTTTACGTACAATACGTAATAACTCTTTTTCAAGTTCTTCTCTTGTAGTAATGTTTTTTATCAATTTGACAAATTTTAACGCATTGCCTCCTTCTCCGCTACCATGATCTTTGAAAAACAATCCGTTATTTGTTCCTTTAAATATTGCAAACGACGGATTATTATCATCAGATCTAAGTGGACTGTTTATTAATTTTCCAATTTTAAATTGCCCTATATAGTAAGAATATATGTCATAATCAGACAATCTATCAAGTATATCCTTTATACTAATAGTGATTGCGTTTTTTGTACTATACATGACTTATAAGTTCTTAGTTAGTATTGCGCCGTCCCAGGAGTCGAACCCGGTTATCTTCTGGTTAAATTCAGACGCATTGATCCGAAAATGCTATGACGGTTATGTGTACCTCGAACGGGAGTCGAACCCGTACGCTCTTTGCAAAGCACTGGATTTTAAGTCCAGGATGTCTACCTATTTCATCATCGAGGCATAAATATAGCGCGTTTCACAACGAGCTATATTAAAAACTAAAAACCAATAATTAAAAATAAAAATGACAGGAATATGTTGAAGTATAAGGACTCGAACCTTATCTGACAGAATCAAAATCTGTAGTGCTACCATTACACCATACTTCAATATCGTGGTATTTCTACCACGTCAGTCAACCCTCACAAGACTGAATTGCATCTGAACTACGATCAGAATCTGGACTAAACTTACATTATATTTCAAAAAGCCAGAGAGTTACGTTGCTCCTCACGCATGCTTTATAGAGCTTCATATTCGTCGTTACTGTAATGGTTGTTATTACAACTGGGGCAATCACAATTTCTATGATGTGTTCCGTATTCATCGGTTGTATTATAACATCCACAGCTACAAGCTATAAAAGACATTGTTTCTATGTCTATTATAGAAATACTTGGTTTAATGTATTTGTTCATATTATATTGATTTACGTTAAAACTATTTTTGTGTCAAGCATAGCTGCTTGTTACTACCTTCACAGGCCACACTACTGGATAATGTACGTTTTATAAGCCAGTTCTGATGTTACTAATTACAAACATTACATAAGCCTAAGTAATAAACAACGTTCACGAGGGCTTCACAACCTCACGCCTTCCTTGAAAGGCGGCATTTATATAACAATCGCTATTGTTAACTTTCTGGGTTTAACGTTAATTTTAATTACTTGTATAACATCGTTATCAGGAGAGGAATCGAACCTCTCTACAACCATTCTGATATACCCGGAATTAACCGAATTTACAACTCCACCAGGTCTTTATGTTTTAAAACGGAAGACCATCCGTTCCATTCTCAGTAACCGGAGCATTGGCAGTAGGGGCTGCCATGAGCGGATCAGCAGGTTTTTCTACGTCTGCTTGTATTGGACGTTCAAGCAAATCTCGCTTAAACAACTTAATCTGAGAATCTTTTGTATCCATAGGTTCTACATAAGTACCGTTTTTGGATACTTGTGTATATCCTTTTTTATCGTAAACAACTTTGAGTCGAAGCTTCTTTTTTGTAGCAATAAATGGAGCAAGAGTTGTTTTTACCCAATTTATCATATCTACAAAAGAATTTAGTTCTACATCAGGTGTTTCTGTATAGCAATTAATTAATTGTAGAATACGCCCAAACTGCATATTATCACGATTTTGTAGATCTTCATCTGTTTTGATCCACATATTTTTTTCATTCTTCCATTCTGTAAACTCTGCTGTTTGTCCAGCTTCGTTCTCAAAAGTTACTCGAATAAAATCTTTACCATTTGGACTTTTTTCTACAGTTACTTCTTTAAGCATAACATTATCGTTAATGCCTACAGGAATATAATTACTATTAAATTCTTCGTTATTTACGACTGCTGTTTTAGTATTATACATAGTTTATTATTTATATATCTGTTTCCAATTTGTTGTTATTGTACCATCTTCATTGCCTGTAGCAATGATGATGTCTTTTCCTCGAAGATGCGGAGCACGAGCTTCTTTGATGGTTCCATCGCCACCTTTAAAGCTTATATGAGTCTCATTGCCTTTACGATACAGATACCCTACAGCATCCGCCTCTCCGCAAATAATTGAACTGAGTTTACCAACCAGATCTAAAGCCATTTCTGATAACTCTTCTCCGTTTTGATCAACTTGTACGTCTTTTACATGTCCGACAAGTATAAATTCATCGCAAAGTTCTCTAAACATATCGATAACTTTACGTACTGCCTGTCTAATGTAGAAATATCCAGAACCGTTAGGTAAAGTACGTACATCTGTACCTTTCCAGTTTTTTGCTACTGGAGTTTGTCTATACAAAGTTGCTGCATACGGAAGACATATTTCCTCTAATCGAGTAGCATTATCTATAGTGATGTGCTTATAAAAACTATGTCCCACTTCGGAGTTCTTAGCTCTAATGGCTTGAGCAATTTCACCTAAATCATTTACTGTTCTTGCTTGTACTGCAAGGGCATCTATAAATGTTGACCCACCCTCTAAGTCTACTATGAGATTGTTTTCAAGTTGGGCTAACGCAGATGTTTTTCCTGCTTTTGGTCTTCCATATATAATTAAAAATGATGGATTAGTTGAACTTGCTGGAACTTTTTGTGTAGGTAATTCTATCATGGCTCGATGGCTCTATTTGTTTATATTATAAATTAATATTAATCTTCAAATTATCAATATTGGTATAAATGTCAATAATGGTCTTCTTCTTAGAAGCATCAAGATCTTGAATAAATATATCTGAATCAAAGTCTTTATACTTATAAAGATCAAAACCTATTTGAATTTCATCATCATAGAAGATAATAGGGGTACCGTCTATTAGATAATAAGTCTTACCAATAATGAACTTAAGCTTATTCTTCTTAGGCTCTTTATAATTAGCCAAGAACTTAGCAGCCTTTATGAACTCAGAGGTATTGTCCTTCAGTTGACCGCTATCTATAATACACGTAGTTGCTTTTGGAGTTTCAAACAAATAACCATTCTTATTTACCACATCAGAAATGATAATATCATCAATGATCTTAGAATAATCTGTAGGTATAAAAAACATGTCATTAGACTTCTTATTCAACTCACTTGTATTAAAATTATATGTTTTCATATATTCAGCCTTATGTTTAATTTAACAATAGATGCAATTATACTTCAATTAAGTTATTAAACATGAGTTCGTTCTCGAATTCAAGAATACAAGGTTTTCCTGCATCTCTATTCTTCAACATGTGCATATAAACCTTGTTTGTAGTAGGTAAATGACTTGGTCCGTACTCTTGTATGTTTAATATCTCTGGTCGATGTATTACAAGCACATAATCACTTGCCTGAAATATTGCATCCGATGAAGATAAATCGCTTCGCATAGGATAATGCGAAAGTGGGTTATTTATCCTTTCAGGAGACTCTATGTTTCTATTCATTTGCGCCAATTGTATTACAGAAGTCATAGGTAACTTTTTAACTTGTATAAATACTCGTTCAAGCTCACTGATGGTTTCTATAACACTGCCTATTTGTTTAGTTAATAGCGCATGATCATAGATTATGATAAAATGTTTATGTTTATTTTTAACATATTTATCATAAAAGGTTCTTATAATATTGTCTACTTGCGTAGGAGTACCCGGTGTATCTACAAAATATACTGGATATTCCTTTAGCTGATTGGAGACATTAATGACTTTTCTGAAGGTATCGTCATCGAGGTCCGTTTCCGAACTATACAAAGCAGAAGTCGTTTTCCTAAGCTTATTAGAAAGCGTCCTTCCGATTTGCCTAAATCCAACCATCTCCAAAGAGAAGGTGAGCACTATTATATCCTCATTAGGGTTTAAATCAATTATATCTGTCTGAATTAAATTAGCTATGCTGCTTTTACCGCTTCCTGAAATGCCTGCAATAGTATAAACAGTATTTGGTTCTATTCCACCCATGCATTGCTTGTTAAACTTTTTCCATCTTGTTTTTAATGATGTTATATTATGTTCACGTCTTCCAGCAATATAGCTTATAGCTTCTTGGGTTACAACAGACATTGGTTTTATTAAATCACAATAATTCTGTTCCATAACTATTTACATTTTGTGTATCTTGTGTATCTTGCATTTCTTCCTCAATTTCTTCCCATTGATGGTCAATTAGCCATCTCCACATCGTTTTCATATAACTAAGCTTTCCAGTTCTGGCTTTTTTATCAAGTTCAAACTTCAGACATTTAATCAAATGTTCTTTCATTGCTATACTTTTACCAGTTGTAACATCAAAGAAATGACGACATTTATTTATATTGGCTCTAAGATAACTTTTAGAACCATCTGGTCGTAAAACATATGTTGGGTATATATCGTAAAATAGATCGAAATAGTCTTTATCAGGTGCTATTTTTTGTTTTAATAAATCTGTTTCTTGATATATCTTTGAATTACTTTTCTCTATCAAAGTAATTAGTCCTTGAGAAATTAAGTATGATATTTCGTCGTCGCTTATAAGGCTGACAATCTTGCGAACGTCTTGATTAGGAATTTGATTCTTATTCAATACCATACTCAGGAATAATAATTGATTTAAGTTTATGTTTGGTGCTGCATTTAGCAGCTTTGTTTCTACTTCAATAATCATCTCTTATACTCTTTGGTTAACAAGCTGGTTACTAAAACAGCTCCAATTGTTGATGTACAAATTCGGCTATTATTTTATTAGCTTCACCAATATAATATTGGTAATTTATATGTCTATCTTCAATTGGTTTTTGATCAAATTTATTTAAAATAGTTACTCCAGATTTTACTAACATGTTATTAATTTGACCTTCTGGATTTATTTTAAATAAATAGTAATCGTTCGTCGATGCGTAAAATCTATTTATTCGTTGCACCGGAGTTTCACCATGTACGACTTTAAATTTTTTATCTACACGTTGGTACATTAAGAAATCATTAATGTTTTTACAATTTCTAATATATTCACTTGTAGATTGTTTTGTTAAGAAATAATTTATTACGGCTTTTGGTATAATGGTTGGTGCTAAGCCCTTACCCAATCTTGGTTCTGTAATAAACATCCCTTTCTTTTCTATCAGTTTAGGGTCGTGTGATTGTGAATACCCTTTTTCGACACCAATATAGTCATTTATAGCGTACTGATAGAACGCTTCATAGTCATCGGACTCAAAACTAAGTTGTGACAATTGCTCAACTTCATTTATGGCATTTTGTACCAATTGATGTTGTGTCTTTTTAGCAATGTACATTACACCGTCGGTATTAACCTGCACAATCTTACAGTTTAATTCCAACAAACGATCCACTAACATTAATAATACTAATTGACCATTAATGCGTATTTTAAAGACACTGAATGGATCGTACATCCAACTTGTTTCTTGCTGCATTTTCCCGGTAACAGAATTTAAAGTTAACTTTAGAGCTAAGTTCTTTAATTTCTGTCCACTATGTTTCGCTTCTATTCGCTCTTTGTATATTTGCGAATATACTTTCCAAAACTCTTCTCCAAGATGACGAGGAATCCATTTATATTTTATTATAAATGAGGGATACATTGACGCAACGTCACTGTGTCCTATATATTCAGTCTCATCTGGAACGAAAATCTTTGGTGTATGTAAAGAATGTATTCCTCCTACACCAACAGAATAGCGTACGTTTGAGAGAACAAACTTCTTCTCATAGCCTTTGCGTTCTTTAGAATATACTGTTTGGCTCTTCATATCCTTAAGAACGTCTTGTAATATTGGATTTTTATATTGTACAAACGGTAATATGACATCTTTTAATGGAATATAATCCATCGGTGAACGCAATGATTTAACATATTGTTCACTGAGGTTTGTTTGCTCACAATATTTTTTGAGCAATAGCGTCTCTCCGAATTTAACACTGTCCATAGAAAGCGCATCTATACCGTATTCTTGTTCTATAAATAAACGTAGTTGTACATCATCCTTTAAACGATTTAATAATTCTGTTGTGGATTCTACATCATTTATGTTATATGCTATCATATCATCAATGTTGCTATCAAGTAATGGTTGATCAAAATCTCCATCATATTCTTCAACATTTTTATAGTTCATAGTTACTTGCATTTCTTTAAGTCCTACTCGTAATTTTGAACTAAATAGCATTGTAAGTAAATCCATAGAGTAGAAATACTTTGCGTATTTCCATCGTTTGAATTTACTTGTATCACCTTCTTCTGACGTAATTATTGTTTGTGAAAGATTAAACAAAGATTTACATATCGTAAGATATGACAAACTATCTAATTTATAATAATAATCTATCATATAATTTATAATAACATCATCATAGTGTTTGTTATTATATCCACAAAACATCTTATCGATATTTTTATAAAAGAAAAAATCAACTAACTCGGTTAGCTGATTCTTACGATTAGATATTTCAAATTTATATAAATCATTTGTTTCTGTGTCTTTACATACACAATGAAATACGTTAGGGAAGATTTCAATGTCGTATACTATTACGACGGAATTACGTATTATCATGACTCAATGGTTCTTATAATTAAGTGGTAGTAGTGAGAGTCGAACTCACAGTAAAACTTTATCGATCAAGATGTAGTCTTACCCCAAACATATCCTCAGATACGCATTACTACCTAAATAATTTATTATGCTGCTTTTGGTAATATTATCCTACCTTTCTTTCGTAGATTATCTACTAAGATGCAGCATACTAAATTATCGTTTGTTTTTTTGTTTTTATTTACTATTTTTTGTATGTGACCAAAATAGTCATTGTTAATAGGTGCTTCGTTTATATTGAAGTATGTTTTATTTCTTTTAATTTGTTTTATCGGCTTTTCTATATATAAACCTCCAACAGTTTTATATCTACCTATTAACGTTAATTTGTCATACACTGAAGCTACGAAACTTCGTATACGTTCAAGTTCTCTTTCTCGAGATTCTGTCCAAGGAATACGATATTCTTTTTCAAATAGATCTAACTGTGTTCCTTCCCATCTCCAAGGTTCTGGGTTATGTATTTCCCATTGCTTTAACTTATATTGAGTATAAGCTTCCATATAAGCTGCACTTGTTCTAACGTATGGCTTAAACATTATAGATGCATACTTTTTATTCATTGTTTTTAGCCATACTTTGTGTGAATTACTGTTTTTTGTTCGCACAAATACTGAGATTTTGTTTTTCATGCTGCTTTCTTAACTTGATTCTTTATTTTTCTCATTAAAGATGTCGAAATTCGCTTTTTATCAAAATCCCGTTTCTTGCGTTTATTAAAGAAATCGATTTTAAGGCACTTTCTTTTCGATTTAGCGGCTTTTATTACTTCAGTAGTATTATTGCTCGGTTTCTTAGATTTAACGCTTTCTACGGCTTTATTTTGCGTTTTAGCTTTATATGGCTGTATTTTAACTTGAGACGGCATTATTTCACGTAATCTGGAAAGTATGCTATTGGTAGTATCTTTTATCCAAAAGTAATCGTCACTAAGTAAAGAATAACTTATACGTTCATTTAGAAGCATTTCTTTAACCATTTCTTTATCTGGCTTTGGGAATGTTGCTAATATATCGTATTTTTTAGTTTTAGCGAGTTCTTCTTTTAGCTTTTCTATTGCTACATTTAGTTCTTCTTTTATCTTTTCTCCTCGCTTATATCTTCGTTTTAATGCAGCTATACGACGATTTTCATATAGTTGTTCTCGTTTTTTACGAAGAGTTTCTCTTGCTTTTTGTAACTTTACTTTATCTTCAGGAGATTCTTTTGTTTTAGATACACCTCCCATAGATTTTAATATTTTTGATAATCCTTTTTTAGATACTATTCCTTTTTCAAAAGCTTTTGCTTCCTTTTTACGTTTTATTCTATCTTCTTTTATTTTCTCTGTAGATTTTCCAGACTTAGCTTTTACTTTAACCTTTTTCTGTTTTTCATCTTTTATAGAGATTGTTATTGACTTAGCTGCCTTTGAAGATATTTTGTTTTTCTTATTCTTTTTCATATTGATTATGATTTAAATTAAACATGTTAGTTGTGATTCTTTAAGCCTCGAACTTATCACATATGTGCGGCCCTTTACCAGAATCTATTTTAATAATACTATGCAGCAATATCTTTTTCAAACATGTCTGCCATAGAATCTGTCAATTCTATAGAAGTATTGTTATTGAATTTTTCAAGTTCTGCATCGTATTTGTTTGCTTTAAGTTGCAAATCTTTTATAAGTTGAGCAATCTTTGCAGATGTAAATGTTTCCTTTTTTCCAGTACCTTTAAGACCTTTTTTAGCTTTTTCGGTTGGATTAATTGTAGGAATCATTTTAAGCTGTGCTATAGCTTCTTTTGCTTCGCATGCTGCAAATATGCTATAGTTGTTACTCTTCTTAAATTCATCAAAGTTAAACTCTATACCCATGTTAAGATACATAAGTACGCCTTTGATGTATATTCGTTTTTCAGCCATTTGAGTAATTTCGTTATACAATGATTTAAGATCATAACCAGATCCTATTTTTGCTTTAATGGCTTTGTTTGACATCACATTTTCATTGCGAATAGTGCGCCAATATTTTGTGATTTTATCACAGAGATTCTTACGAATGTTAATTATATTACTTGAATTCAATTTTATTGATTTTGTCTTACTCATATACATATTGATTTAAATTAAACTTCAATTAAATTTGAATTCGAGCATCATTTACCTGCGACTATTATGACGATTAAATCATAATAATCATAACCAATCTCTCTAAGAATTCACTATCCCGAAGGTGTAAATTCAAACTCGTCTCCGAGTTTTTGTCAAGAGACTGGTTATAAAATGCTTGTGGTATGATGTTTATATAAAATATATAAATATCAGGATTGATTGCAAAATAACGATATAATTGTCAGCATAATATAAATATCCGCAGATAATATACTACAAAATCCCTCGAGATTTAAAATGACTTATGTCGTTATTTTATAACTACTCCTGTTACTCCATATTCTATATCTACAAACTTATCACCAGCACTATCTCTAAAAGGAATTACCTTACGTTCCATTCCGTTTACGTTGATTACGATATTCTCAGGAACCTGTATACGGTTAGTACGAGCTATCTTCGGTTCTGACTTCACCGAGCCTCCCTCGAGAGACGAATCACCCTTATTATTGCATACATGTTCATAACAATCTACAAGACGCTTTATTAGCGCATCGTAATCTCCTTCACGTTGTGAAAGTTTAGCAATTTCAGTGCTAAGTCCTTTTTCAAGTGCAACTCCATTAACCCCTGTTGAGAGATTAACGAGTGCATCCCACACTTTCAATGCAAAATCATTGAAAGGTATTTTGTTTTGACAAGCTAATAGTCGATTCCACCATAAACAACTTGTCTTACCTAAAACAATAGTTCCGTTTTCACATATTGTAATAGATTTATATTTTGTCTTATCTTCAGCGTTATCGAATACCTTGTCAGAGATTCGCGTATCACTCAATAGATATTTCATGAGTGCTACGGAACCTTGCGACAATAATCGTTTAGACATACTTAATCGTTATGAATATGTACCTCTACTTTAGGAGTACCTTCTGTTGTCGGTACTGGGGCTGAAATTTGCTGAATATAATCAGCAGACTTCTTATTATTATCTGCAATAGTAGATATAATACCCTGCTCCATCTTATTAAGAGCCTCCTTTAGCTCACGAAGATAAGTAAGCTCCTTGTTGTTAAGCTCATTCAGAAAAGAACAAAGCTTCTTAGGGTCACTAAAAACCTTTGTACTTGTACCCTTCAAAGCCTCTTTTACAGCTTCTTGGGTTACGATGCCGTAAGACACCATATCGTTTGTGATTGGCAATGTTACATCCGCATCACCGTCATCATGTGGATTAATTCGCAATACTGCATCTCCACTTATATCCTTTCCTATACAGATTCCTACAATATCAGTAGCCTTAAGGAGATATCGACGTGGAGAACGATTTAGAATAAGCTTCTGATTATTTTCCATTTGAATCTTACTCTTCTCCTGATCGAAGTTAGGCCATGAATCACGTACATTTACCTGAAAGAATTGTTTACCAAGGTTACTACCAATTACCGAAAGTGGGGTGCGGTTATTTGAAACCGTTGTATTAATGTTTATTTCCATATAATATATCCTTTTTGATATCGTTTTTGATTAAACCAACGATATATTGTTAATAATGTTAATTAAAAAGAAAATTAGCACTGCTTCGGAGAGTCGCTTAGGTGCTTGACTTGAAGTTAGTGTACGCAGTTGGTGTGCATATGGGAACCACGCTTTATCCACAACAAATAGTTATACGTTTATATTCCTTTATATGAAGCTCAATTTGTATAACGGGAATTCTACGATAGAATATACTTTGCCCATCATCATTGTGTTTTTAAAAGCTTTGAACGCTGCTGTAGAGAATTCAATCTCGTTTATATGTTGTTATATTTGTTTTCATCAAATATTGTATGAATACTTTCATTTCTTACTAAATCCATACTCTGAATAGCACTGATTGTTTTACAATCGACAAAATTTCCATAAGGACTAATGTTCAATATGTGCTTAACCCACGAAAATTTTGAATATTTTATTAATTTCCCTATATAATTTATAAAACATTCATATAACTGTAGCCGTTATACGCGCATCCTGAGTTTTACATCGGAGGATGTCCTGTTGATGTTCCTGTTTATACGTGAGGAGTACGTTTCATTATCGAACTATCATTGATACTACGGTGGTTATTCGACGGAAAACCTTACTAAAAACCTTTTGTCTTGGACGAGCAGACTCACTCTTTGTTTATAGAGCACGAATATTGGGATTTTAACCCATACGAATTCACTTGTCACCCACTTTGATTTGCTTCTTACACACTTATAGACAGTAAGTAGTAAGAGATGTTTTCGATACATCACCTGCATACGCTATTGCACTGCGTCTCATGACTTATCAAAGCTGCCCATTGTTTCAACGTATTAGATCTACCTTTCGCTATACATATATAGTTGCGGCTATATACTTTACACCTGGTTATCATAACGGTTGGCTCTCGAACTTTCCATTAGTTACTTCTTATATACAACATAAGGATTTTTCACACATGGAGGACATCAATTGTTATTAATGAATGTTATTTTTAAGTTTTATCGCTACATATTTTATATAAGATATATAAATCAAAAATATATACGCAGTAAGAGTATAACGGATTCTATCCCACAGGGACTCTTATATATGTATATATAGTTTGAAATCTTATATTATCTTTTGTATTGAAATGAAAGTCATATAGTATATATTATTGGAATATAATATCTGTTCAGACTCACATAGGTTTAACTGATTTCATCCAGTTGAAGATTTTTTGACTGTCTCGTAGTCATCGTTTATCATATACAGCATTACTGTATCATGTATACATATAATTCCGCTTACCGAATTATTTTGTATTTACATTAGACTTTGTTCGCGGTCTTGTGTCGCGCATGATAAATAATCCTACAAACGATTATTATTCAACTAAGGGTCTGCCCCACCCTCCTGGTAGTTTCTCTTTTATATTCCGATAAACTACAAAAGCCTGTCGGTCACATCTCATCATATATCAGCCGTTTTACCCCATCACTGGCACCCCTTCAACGGAGTTGTACTGAATCTAACAGTAAGGACTTACATAGGCAACATATTTACCATACATTTTGTGAGTATTATCCTCACAATATAGAATATTCAATGTATTTTTTCATATCTTCATACCAGAGTTGGAATCTGGGAACACTATACTACAGCTTATTAGTGATACTTCATACTTATTTTGGATCTACTTCTCGTCGTACACCGATATCATTGCAGACTATACCATACCATGTATATATTCTCCCACAGTGTAAGTTTTTCGTAAGTATGTTTCATCTCGTGTCTCGTTCGTACATTTATAGTATCATAAAATGTAATTCCGATACGTTATCATTTTGCTCTTCTTTGAGACTTATGCGTATTTGTGAATAATCCATCGCCAAACGGTTCTCATGGTCACAGGAGTTGATACACGCTCTCTCCTCTTATATATTGCTTTTCACACAATATATATTTCATCCTACCTTTTGAGTTTCTCACCTTTTGAGAAGGCTGACATATTCTCGGATCAAGTTTATTTCGTACATAGACTAATGGGATCTATTATATGTACTTACCTGTAATATATATTTACCTACAGCGCAAAACTATAACTAAATATATAATGCTATTTAACATCTACAGAGGAAATGATTTTTGTTAAGTCGCATTCTCCAACTTTATGTACTTTGTACACAATAGCTGAATCGCTTCTTACGGTATCTTCCTTGTTATCCGTACGCGTTGCTATATAAAGAACTGGGACGTGGACTGTCTTCGTCTTTACTTTGCGAGGTGCGTTAACCTTCACAAATTTGGTCTTTTCAACATAGACTGTATCAGTTTTGACCGAAACTGTACTGTCTTTATTATTTTGTGCCATTTGATTTAATTGCAAATCAATAGGCAATGACATTTTAGACATGTCAATTACCGGTAAGCTTGATGCTTGTGCCGATATGCCTGAAGTATTACGATTTGCTGTCATATTAGCTAAGCATATTCCGGATACAGCAAAAGCTATACAACATAAAATCGTTGTTAATTTTCTCATAACTTTGATAGTTTATTCTATACCAAATTTAGTTGTTCTAAACCACTCTTTTATTCGCCAAACAAAAACTGAGAATTTATCTTTGAATGGCGTTATTAGTTTTTTGAATCATCTTTCTTTTCAGTTGAATCTTCCTTTTTTGGTGAATAACTAAGATTTGCTTCCTTATATCGAATGTCTTGAGAAAGTGGATCACGGAACAGATTTACAATAATACCTGCTCGCTGTTGAATGTCTTTAAGAAGTTCGTCTTTATCTTCTCGATCCTCAACAGTATTACCATCTATACTATAGAATGTTCCTGCAATATATTTTACAATAGTCTTTGCAGTAGCGTCTTTCTCATTGAATTTCTCAATAAGAGTATCTACAACATCTACACTTGGGTTGACAACAATGTCTTCAAGTTCTTTACAATATTCGATATTCTTAAGAATAGGTTCAACGTATGTTTCGTATTGTTTCTTGTCTTTAAAGTCTTTCTTAGCTTTTTCGATAGCTTTATTATACTTTTCAAGATTAGGTTCTACACTCCATTTTACAAGAACTCTGATTACTGCCATAATTGTTTCATCAGACAAAGTTTCCCCTGTTGTTCTATTCTTTGATGCGTTACGCAACAAACAATAAGCACTTATTGGATTCTTTGTTTCAGTAATAGTCTTATAAATATAGTGTGCAAGACCCATTGTTGTGAACGGGCATTCTCCAAGAAGCACTCGAACTTCATCAAGAAGTTCTGAAACAGTCTTGTTCTTTACAAGTTCAAGCTGTTTTGTCTTTTCATCTCCGTCAAGCTTATTTGCATTGATGAGTTGATATGAGCGAAGGAATTCAGTTGCACGTTCCATTCGTTTTACTGGACGAGGCTCAGTCTTTGCATCAGCAAAGATGAATGTCAGAGAATTACGAAGTTGTTCGTCATTGGTAATCTTAGAAGGATCTGTAGCAGGTTTACTATCCATAATCTTCTTTTCCTTCTTAGCTGCTTTTTCAGTATCCTTTGATACAGTTACTGCCGTAGTCGGAATTATTGCAGTACCATCTGCTTCTGGAGCAGGTAATAGTTTAGGATTGATTGTTACTCCTGCAAGTGGAGCAAGTTCAATGACTGCCTGACGTTGTGTCACACTCATACGTGCAGCAAATTCAGATTTTCCAAACAACACCTCATTAGTTAATACACTAATGAAGCCAATAGCGGTAATGTTGTTAACACGATCAGTTACATTCTTTCCAAATATCTTTTCAGCATTTGGATCATCTTTAAAGAATGTCTTCAATCCCATTAACATATCTACTTGATGGTTTGCATCAAGTCCTGTTGATGGTTTTGAATTAACTACACTTTGAAGCTTTGTTGCGTCAATTACCTCTACTGTATTCTTCTTCTCTGTATTTGTCTCGGGAGCTGCTCCCTTTGTGTTCTTTTTTGCCATTTTGATAATGTTTTTAAAGTGTTAAATACTAATTAATTTTGTTTATACTAATGTTATCTACTCTCTAAATACTATTCGTCTTTCAGGATGTGTCGTAATATTTAAAATGTGATAATAGTTTTAAGTTTTTATGAGTTGATAACTTGCGAACCGGATTATAAATCTTACAAAATTCAGGTATGTAATCCTTACTCACAGTGACTGAACGTATTTGTTCGTTGGTGGTATCGCAAATTACACCGTTTGTCAACATATATATGTTGGATGTATTTGCATACAGCTGTGTGGGGCATACCTGTGTAAGATTTACTTTTTGTGGTTCACGGTCATTTAAAGCTAGTATGATGCTTGTTATTGTAAATGCGCCTACATATGCAATAAGCAAGCTCCAAAATAACTTATTAGACTCATTATATCTTGCGATACAAAGAATCAAAGCTATTCCAAGTAGAAACCAAAATAAAACCATGAATTAATTTTTAAATTTTTTTCTAATTTTGCTCCTTGTACGAGAAAGTATTGATTTAATCGTACCAAGAGACACATTTAAAGTTTTACTGATTTGTTCGACAGTTAGATTGTCTTGATAGAACAGTAAACATATTTGTTTATGTAAAGGAGGGAATTTATCAAATTCTTTTAATAACCGTTCATATGTCAACCGATTTACAACATCGCTTTCATATGGATCGATTTTGCCAGACGATACATTGTTATCGTCTTCTCCTAACATTTTATTTTTATCACCTATTCTACGTAGATAATCTATAGCTGTTCTGTTAGCAATAATTCTCAGCCATCCTCCAAAAGAAGAATAGTCTGTGAATAACGAGAGTTTATGATAAACTTTTAAAAACACTATGTTAGTAATGTCTTGAGCTTCATCAAAGTCTTTTAGATACGAATACAACACGTGGTCTACAAAACCTTTATAACGCTTAAAAAGTTTATTAAAAGCAAGTATATTGCCTGCTTTTGCGTCCTTGATTAGACGAATCTCCTCTTGGGTAATTTTAGGATTCTTCATAATCAACAAATTTACGTTTGTGAAAGTTTTTATTACTTTCTGAGTCGGTGCTCTATTAATCTGTTCTACATTGTGATTAAACACTACTCTTAATGAGATGTAGATTGCTTAAAACGGTAATTGTTCACTAAGTATTGCATTTGACAATGCATTAATGTTATAAACAAGAGAGTCGGCACAATATTTATATAAATCATCGTTGTTTAAAGTTACCCTAAGCATATTTGACGCTATTCTTATCTTTATGCTTGTTGTTAACGGAGTATCTATGAGGATTTTTAATATAATATTTTTATACACCCAAGTAGATATATCTTGTAACTTTTTATCTTTAGATATTTTATATAATATTGGCCAACTCTCTTCAGAATAATCAAATACTACATCAATTTTATTTAATCGGTTTGAACCTTGATTGTATGTGTTATTCAAATCGGTTATTATTTTTATAATATCTGTATCATAACATACCGGAGGAGATCCGTTGTTTAATAAATCTGTTATCCAATATGCTTTTATGTATGTGGGGAAATTAATCATCGTAAAAAGAATTTATTAGAAATGTTAATAGATCGTTTTGCATATTTTCAGATAAACTATACATATAAGCAGACTTAATGTTGCTTTTGATATATTCTATCGATTTTCCTGATTCGATCGAAACTTCATATGTATTTTTAATATACATATAGTTTTTACTAAACCAGTTTACCCAACTTTCTATATTTAACCAATATTCTTTACTCTGTAATACATCATCAGATGTTTTTAACAAATTAGACCAATCTATTGATTTATGAAAATCAAAAGGTTTACTTAATATAATATCAGTAGCCTTTTTTCGATCGGAATTCTTTTTATATATTTTAATCTGATTGGTATATACATGATTTACCCATGCCGTTTTAGCGCTATTCCATTTTAATGCTAAATCAATTACAAATGGAATACGTTTGTGTAATGCTGTTTTATATCCCATTTTGAAGTTTTTAAGTTAAAATACAACTATTCTCACGAACCGTTGTATGAAAAAATCTTAACATAACAATTAAAAAATAAACCAGTAGGTGCAGTAGACTCGAACTACTATGATTCCTTAATGCACCTTCCTCCACTTTAGTAGGAAACACTCAGATTAAACTTATGCTACACAAGTATAATCTATGACATTATAATTGCCAGTTAAATTTATATAATAGTGCTTAATGTATTTACTTCCTTTACGCCTCTAATCCAAAATACGCCCATAAAACCACACTATTCTCTCGAACCGTGTGGGAAACACATATAAAAAATATGAATCATGAAACCTGATGTGGACGTAGTGGGGATCGAACCCACGTCGACGTAAATTACCTCATACACACTAATATTTCTAATAGTAGTGCTTTATTGATCAGATAAAACACTTGATTTAAGCTTGTTTTAAAGCGTTCTAAAGCGGTTAAATCATCTAACTGATTAGCTACTTCATTTAGACGAATAAACGTCTTAAAACGCTTTATTTTAGCTTTAATTTAAGCAGTGATACAACTGGTTCTAAGACTCTTGTGTGTTGCTTTAGTACATTATTGATTTTATTTTAGATGAAATACCGATACATAACAGATGATATATTTCAAGGCTCTGTGGCTCGCTAAAATTAATTCTTTGATCGTACTGTTCATTTTACCGTGAACTCGGTATCGTTAAACCCTTCACGGCTCTAGGCTCTAGAAGTGTATGTCAATTCATACATCGGTGTTTCTTACGACTCGCAATAGCGTCCCGACCACTTATCTTCTCTCCATACCCGTTGGTTCTAAGACTCTTGGGTTGGTTTAACAATCCCAATCCCAGACGTAATCGCCTGCAAGACTGTTTTGAAGCTCTTGAAGTTCTTTACGATAAGTTTGATTGCTCTCATTAATGGCTTTTCGCTTATCTTCATTAGACTTCTTAAGCATCTCTTCGTACTCCAATGGTGTTATTTCTCCACCACAAAGCTTATCCAGAGCTGTCTTTGATGTTCCAAGAGCGTCTTTTGTAATATGCTCTTCACGACGACGTGCTCTCAATTGAAGCAGTTCCTTCTTATTCCAATAACTTGCTTTGAGAATTGTGCGCTTAAGATTAGAAGCTTTCTTCTCTTTCTCCTCTTTAGCTATGTTATCCATTACCTCTTTAGCCAATCCTTCTGGCATCTTATTGCCATTCTTAATTGAATCGAGGACGTTCTCTTCGTTAATTACTGTGTTTACTGCTGCCTTTGTTTCTTCTTTCTTTGCCATTTTGATAATGTTTTAAATGTTAATAATATTAATAATTATAATCGTCATCTTCGTCAATATTGTAATTGATTTTAGATTTCGATCGTTTGTACGGTTTTGCGTTTATGTGACGAGGTTTTGAATACAGATCTTTTTCTCGGATCTTCTTTTCTTTCTTTTGACACATAATGTTAAAGTTTATCTTGCGTAAATATTAGCTACCATTTTAATTGAACTTAATACTTCTGATGTAAGTTTATATTTCTTACATATACTTGCAGAAGGAGTTTTGTCTCGTAAGATACGTATTGCTTTTATTATCGTATTATCTCCGCTATAAAGTATCGATTCTAATACTTTATTTGTGAGTTTGATAGTAAATTCATTTGTATCTTTTTCTGTAAGTTGTGGGAAGAATACTGTTCCAATATAAATTGCAGCATCATCTGCTGATGTATTTGCTTTTTCTTTTTTGATACTATTTACAATCATTTTACACGTTTCATTTGAATTTAGTGTTTTGATGTCAATATTATCTGAGGAAGCAATTGATGCTACACTTTTAGCTAATTCTTCAACAATTGAATCCGGCGAAGTTCCGTGATATGTAATCACTATTGTATATGTATCTTTCATAATTAATATATTTTAGTTACTATTTTTACTTTTTTGCCATCTATAATTGAGTCTTTATATTGTATAGAACTATAATTATCTTCTGGTGGATCGGAAGTTCCGACGTCTTTCATAACTAAATCATATATGTCTGGATTACTTAAATACTCTTTTGCTAAATCGAGTTTAGTAAATCCATTATTTCGATACAGTAATACTTTTGCTACACCCTCTAATACCTTATTAGGTGTATATTGGATTACGCTATCGGCAATGTCTTCTGCTACAATATGGTCTTTGTATCTAAAAAGACTTGCAATAGAAGTAAATTCCGGATTTGTTCGTGGATTCATAGAATCTACTACTGCTGTAGAATCTTCTTCTACAACATCTGCAGTTAATACTTTATTATGACATGATGTGACAATAAATGTCGCTGCCATAATACAGAATAAACCTAACACCCATACGGTGAACTTTAATAAATTGTTTGTTTTCATTTTTGATAAATGTTAAATTAAACTTGTTCTTATTAATAAAGTGGTTTATAGTAGAGTCGAACTACTTTAAGAATATTCTTGTCTTACCATATAGACGAATAAACCGAAATCAATACCGCGTTTCACAACGAAGTATTGTAGAATCTTTAAATTATGCCAAATATGGAATTGTACTTTTAATCGACTTCGCATCATACATTCATATAAATGTATTAAAAGTTCTAAGGGGAAAGGATTTATATCCTCTCCCCTGATGCATTATTTATTATCTGGCATAAATAAAACTACAATTATTATAGCTATTATTGCGTATATCATTGCAGTCTTATTAGTATCAAACCGTTTCTTAAACAGTCTAAATCCGTAACGTCAAAGCGTCTGTCTTGTATATTTGGACACATTGTAATTGAATCCAAACTACATCCTTTACACATATCAGTTGCTTTTTTAAACTGATATAGTCTTTTGTTGTATGTAAATAACTGACCAGCTTTATGGTTTTTGTTTTTCATATATAAGCCTCCCTAATGTTAATTTGATAGTTGGTTCTCCTAATACCATGCATTTTGCAGCATAGTCTATTTCAAAGAATAAGTTTCTACCAAAACAATCGTATAGCATTACATATGTATAATCGTCATTTAATAGTCTATCATCGTAATTACGATCTATTTTATGATGTATTTGTGTTTGTCTGTGACGAATTATATCATTCATTACCTGCCATGAAATGGGCAATGATACTCCTTTTTGTACTTTGTAATTGTTACATAGCAGAGTGACTGTTAATCCTGTTGCACAACAAATTGCAGTTGTTGGTCGTTTTTTTACTAAAACCATGTATGTACCATACGGAGTACCGCATACAGTAGCTCTTTTGACTAAAACAGTTGGTCGTTTACTTTTTGACATATCTTCTTTTGTATTTAATGATTGATACTATTTGATTATTTTTTAACTTAATTCCTAATGATGGTTTGATATTATTGGCTTTACATAGATTTATGTATTCCAATGTTGTTTTTGGCACAGGGATTAGTTCTGAAATATCATTTTTGTAGTCATTGTATATTGCAAAATATTTAACCGATTTTGCTGTTTTTGATTCGATTATTTTTTCAATACACTCTGTTTTACATATTACTGTATCAATTTTAGCTTGTTGTGCGCAAGCACGAAGAATGCTAAAACTAAACAACATACATAAGATTATCCATCCTATGTAATGACCCGGATCTAATTTTTGGTTTGTTTCCATGATTTTGATAATCGTTTTTGTTTTTTACGTTTTAACGAACTTTTCCTATCGTTAATTAGGAGTTTTATCTTGTCTTCGATTAATAGTCTAAGTTCTTTATACCGTTCTGTTGTAGATGGACATAGATATATGTATCCAATATAGTCAATTGCAGTTACTGTTTTTGCTGCTTTTAATTTAGTACATAACCAATCTATTGCTTCATATATAGTAGGTACGCTTGCAAACTGTTCATATTTATTCCAATTTGCAGGATATGAAGAACAGAGACAATTAAATCTCTTTCCTCTAATCGGCTTTCTTTCTAATGTGTACATTATGTGGTGTGAACACAGTTGATCAAAGCCTAATTGTTTTAATTTAAGAGATTGTTTTCTCGATACAAGATTGTTTGGAATTTTCATATTATTTTGTGATTAAAAACGTTACTTCTAATTTTAAACCACATCTCTTGATAAAAGTTTTTATTCTTTCTTCAAGAAATGCAGCTGAATTTTTAGTAATACCTTGTGTTAATAACATTGTAGTATTACCTGACTTTATCCACAATCTATTACGATCATTTCCAATACTGTCTTTTGGTTTCTTTTGAGGATTATGAATTTGATTTCTTTCTTTCATCTTTTTTCTCTACTAAAACCACACTTTCATGAATTGTAAAGGTTACTATTGAAAGCTCTTCTGCTATCTTTGTTAAAAACGCCATTAATAGACATAAATCGTTAAACCTATTTGTTGTTTTAATGATTTTGCCTGTAAATGGATTTATTATATCAGCATACCATGCTCTCATAATTCTCCCTTCAATTACTTTCTTTTTTTCCATTTTGATAATGTTTAAATTGATTTAAAATTCTGTTTGTAAACGATGTATGGTAAAAGATATAAATCTTTACCGTACACCGTTGATTGTACTATTTTTCGTCAATTATTGCTTTGACGTTTAAATAGTGTGCTCCTGCGTCAGATTCAAGAATTGGGCTATCAGCGTCGATACCAATTGAATCTAATAACTCTTCTGTAGCATTGTAATAGTTTTGATAGTTTTCTATCTCGCTATTAGCGTTGATTAGTTTTTCTTCATTGTTACAATTGTAGTGTATTGTAACAATATTCATTAAAACTGTAAATGCAAATAAACCTGATGCTACAAGTTGTCCAGATTTATTCGTTAGTGCATAACTACGTTCTGTTATTACCATTAATGTAGTTATTATGAAAGCCGCCAGTGCAATACTTAATAGTATCACTGAATCAATTAATTTTGCACACGGAAGTGCGCTGAAAACTGTTGTCAATGACAATGTTCCAATACATGCGACAAATATGCCGCGAGAAATACGTTCATTCATAAGTATAATTGATTACTGTTTTACAATCTGCATAAAGTTTAGACGCTATTGCTAATAAATCTGCACCATAATTGTATTCTTTATTCAATTCATCGTGCAATTTTTCAACAATTTTCTCTTTGCTTTTGTCTTTTTGTATTAATTTTAGATTTTTGAATATCATTAATGGCGATATGCCATATTGATTTTCATAATCTTCGTTGTTGAACAATAGTTCACAGTTCTCAATTAACTTTTCTTTGATAGTATCCATATTGTATTATTTGTTGGTTATTTTTCCTACAGATTCAAACGAGTCGGTTCCAAATGAACGTATTTGTTCATCAAACATTTTGTTTACCGTGTATTTCTTCATTGCTTCGATAGTTTGTTCATAGACATAGAGCCATTATATAATCCTCAGTACATTTCGCTCGGAATATATAGTATCTCTCTATGTTTCGTCCGGTCTCTTCAGTATGAATTTTAACGTCTCCTGGCTGACTAATTTAATGTAGTTAATAATACTCGAGTGGATTATCATTAATGCATTTTAGATAATTCCGACACACCAATGCATAGTGTGTTTCGTCTTAATTTTCAAAGACTCATCAGGGAATTTTATATTTATGCTAATTGTGATATGCCCTATTTTCGGTCGCGAACAACAACGCCAACCCGATATTTCTATCGAGATTGGCATTGCTGTTTGTGTGATTAGAATGGAGTAGCTTCGTCTGTTTCGTCAGCTTCTTCTTCTGTGGCCGCTGGAGTTGCAGGTGTTGCGGCTACATACGCTTCTTTATAAAACGTATTTTCCATTCGTTCGCCTACTGTTGATGGGTCCATTCCATCGAAGTAGTTGATTTCTGTGGCACCGTCCATTTCTGTTATATTATCTATCCTAACAAGGATAGTAATTTCAGAACGGATTATCGGTGTGTTGTCTTGTTTTTTCAAGACACGTTTGCCGTTTACGTCGTTTAGGTAGCACAAACCCTTTCTGAGTTTGTACTTCATTGTTTTCATTCCTGAGAATCTGAATAAGTCTTCGACCTCTTCAAAATCATCGGATTTTTTCAACTCCTTTAGGTCGACTAAATATCGACCGTCTTTGTTTGCTTCTTTTGCTCGGTATTTTTTCAAAATTTCTATAACAGAGGGCTCATCGTCCTCCCATATTAGGATGTGACGAGCCCTGCTTACACGGTCTTTTACGTTTTTGACGAAGAGGACCGCGTAAGTTTTTGACGGGTTTCCATCTGTTTGTTTTGATTTACCGAGCTCAATGGCTGTAGTTTTGAAGTTTGATAACTGTGAACCATCAATGATTTGCATATTATTTTGTTTTTTAAAGGTGAATAAATTCAACCATTAGGCTATATATTAATAGCTTTGCGAATCTTTCTTCGCTGTCAGCATAGAAATAAGGGTGAAGGGAGAATTTATACCCCCTTTCCACATACATCAAAGAGCATCTTCTCTTTGTTTCTATGCAGTTGGTATAAGAAGTCCTTATGTCTGGAACGATTAATGATAAAGAGTGTTGACACCGTATTAAACGATGCCAAACACTCATAATTAAAACGTTCATATTATCCGCTTATTTAGCATTCTGCGGATGTTGATTTTACTGCCCAATATATCTCTCTAATTGGCTGTACGTACATTGCTAAACCAATTTTTAATATATTACCTAGGATGACAGCACCTGCTGTTTCTCGTATAATATGCGCAGGAACATATTAACGGAACGTAGCATCATACGTCGATTAGCATAGTTTTATTTGTTCTATGCAGCAGGTATAAGAAGTCTAAATTGTATGGAACGATTAGAGACAGGCGTATGGAACGATTAAGGTAGAAAGCGTGTATAAAACACGCTAACTACGCATAGCATAATGTTGGGGCTATTCCCCGTCATAAATGCTATCAACAGCTTTTCTTGCACTAAGATAGTCTGATATAGCATCAGATCCATCTGTGTCAAGCAAGTTGCTGTTATCAATCACAGTTCTACTAGCACTGTCTAAGTGTATATACTTATCTATCACATCAAGATAGTATTTCTCTGATGCATGATGAGCATGATAAGTTATTGTAACACCCAGTGCGAATCCTAATGTAGCGCTAACTATCGCTAACACTACACATGCTAATGTTGCTTTCATATTATTTGGTTTTGGTTACGCTATTTTGTGAGGGTAATCTCTCCCCCGTAGAGGTAGTGATGGCGCTAGCCCGTAAGAAGCAAAGGTAATGTTTCTCGGAACAAGGCGCAATCAGCAAAGCATATGTTTCCAAGTAAGCAAAGGGCTACGCCCGAAGACGTAACCCATCATGCTTACATAAAGACTGTTTGCTGGAAGAATTTAATGACTCTGCCGGGATTTGCTTGAATCCACGATGCAGAAGCATTTAAACACTCTTCAAAGGTGCGATAAGTGCCTGAGAATTCCCAACGTTTCCAATCTTTCTTGTCTTGTACGCCCACTCGCCATACCTTGATGGCAGAAGGCTTGTTGTTTGTTGTATCCATATGTGTTTGTATTTAGCAATATATAAGAACAGTTTTAATGGAACGATTTGTGGTCAAACACAGACGTAGCACTGCCGAAACAGCACCACGTCCGTGTCTTTAATAATCGTACATCCCATCATCGGGATGCAGATAATCTTCGTACGACGTTACGTCGCACCATTTTCCGTTTATTTCAACGGAAACATCTGCGTCATAGTTATCGTACACAAAGGTGGTTACACCGCCTTGTTCTTCTGTGCCCAAACATTCTTCTTTGGGCAATTTTTCGTAGATGTCTTTTGGTGAATTGATATCTACGATTTCATCAAAGACGGTTTTAAAGAGACCGTCGGTAATTTTTATTTTTGCTTTCATATTTGTTTGTTTTTGTTGCAACTGATACGTAATGTTTTTATTGAACGATTAGGTATAAATAGCGCAATGTACCGAAGTACACCGCGCTGTTTATTATTCCATGAATTTGGCGTAAAACAGGATAGATGTTGCATAAAACATCCATCCAGCAAACACGAACACTGGCTTAAAATAGCCAATGACAAGGGAGATTGTGCCCAATATCAAGAGCACAATCGCAATCGTAAAAGCGGTTTTGTTTGTCATATGTTTATTGTTTTTAGCGATATATAAACGTAGTTTGTTTAGAACGATTAGTACAAAAGCGAATGCGCAACGAGTGCGCAAACGCTTTGTAGTTAGAAGGGAAGCTCGTCAAGAACGTCGAATGCCGCGTGATGAATCGGCGAGAAGATTGCCCGTCTTGGGCACTTACGTGCCATGTCTTCACGTATCGCCCAACACAGTTCTGTGTAGGCGAATTTGTTGAAGCGTGACATGGCTTCGGCAACGGTGTAATATTTCGTCACGGACCAGTGCCCGTACGATATTTCGTAATCGGGCTTTTTTGCCAGAAGACACAGCTCGAATTCGTTTAGGTCAGGACCATAAACTGTAATTTCGATTGCGTTAATGCCATTACGCTGGCAATAAGCGATGATTTGTTTTGGTGTAAGCATGATGTTTGTTTGTTTTAGTTGTATTGCAATATTGCAGGAAATATAAGCCGTACAACAACGGAACGATTATGTGTAGGATAGCGAGGCGAGCGAAGCGAGCCAAGCATGTATGAGATAGAGCATAGCATAAGAAATGCTGTACGAAGTACAGCCAATAATCACTTTAACCAGGCTATTTAAAGCGAACGCAGTGAGCGATGGGGTAGGGGGTATTTGGCGATGGGCTAATGACCCGGGGAATGTAATGGGGGTTGTTTCTCGTTTTTACAATTATACAACAAAAATTTGTTTCGCATTTTTTATAAACACATAATAAAAAAAATAAAATAAAAAATCCGAGCTAGCTAGGCTAACCCGGATCTTAATTAGAGGTTTACAAAATCTATTAATAGCACTTGTTTATCGCTATTTAATACATCTTTATATGTTTCTTTTAGTTCTTTATTGTGTTTACTTGCATAATTCCTAGGAGTCTTTATTAGCTCCCATGTAGATGTTACTGAAGCGTGTCTTTCTACAACTGTTATTAGGGGATTAATAATATGTTCCCAGTCCCAGAATATTATAGCATCTGCTATCTTTATAAACGGATATTTACGTTGTATAGACTGTATATATTCTTTGAATAATTTAGTCTGTTTATCTGCGTCTTTTGGTTTCTTTCGGATATCTAAGCCGAATCTAACATAACAGTCTTTCTTTATATTTAAGAAAGAGAATAGCTGATTTAGTTCATTCTCTCCTGCTTTATATGTGTTATTATTATGTACGACTACTGGTTTGTTTTTATCAAATTTTATTCGTACATCGAAGTATCGTACGCCGCAGTTGTATTGCTGTATATAATTGATTTCCTGGCACTTAGACCAATTCTTTTTTAAACTCCCAAACAAACCTTTTATTGGGAAATAAGTTAATGTATTATGACTTCCTAACATAGTTAAATATTATCTGAAAATACTTGTTTAAATTTATTATATTCTCCTTTATCGTCTAAATCTAATGCTAATTTAGTTATTTGTGCTATATAGTCTTCTCCAAGTTCATTAGCATAGGATAATAGTTCTTCTAATCTTTTACGCTTCTTAGCTGATAGTTTATTTTCCATTTTCTAATGTTTTTATTTTATCATTTATATACCAAATGGCTTTTTTAAGATCTTCTATAGCTTTATCTTTATCAGTATACCCTTCTTCAGATTTATGACCTGCTCTTAAGATATATTTAGTAGCATTACCCAGATCAAAGTCCATATGGCGAGTAATATCTATTACTTCTATGCCGCATTTATCTTTCAACCAAGTATAGTGCTTTGGGCTATTTACTTTTTCTTCTTTTTGCATTTCTTTTCTTTTTCTATGGCATCGCACATACATTTAACTGCCCATTCTATTATGTATGCAATATGTTCGTTCCCGGCACTTCTTCCACTATTAAACTCAAGACTTACATCTTTGTATATACCGTTCATTACATGAAATGCCTCATGTGCCATTTGTGGGGCAGTTGGGATACCGTCGAATACAACAAGAATTGTTTTTTTACTATTGTTTTTGTTATATAACAGATCGTATGTAGCTCCATATCTATCGTCATCGTCTTGTACAAACTCTGCACAAGGGTCCTCCACCCACCCGTATGTGTCGTTCATATAGTCTATGGTATCTATATCAAACATAATATCCAAACACGTTGGATATATATCACATGTGTATGAGTATACGTTCGGTTTACGCTTTTTCATAATCTACGTATTCGTCCATTACTGTGTTTAATGCTTCTTTCTTCTGCTCTTCAACAGGTCTTGCTTTGGATATTAGTTGCTTTAACTCCTCTTCATGTGGATTACCGTATTTTTGGTAATAATGGAACAACATTGATGAAACATTATTAAACGCTTGTTTATTTTTAATTTTACCAGAGTCGTCTTTATCGTTTCCTAATTTATCGGCAAGCTGTTCCAACTCTACTGACGTATAATCTTGCAAAACATTATTGTCGTTTACGCGTTTAATTATATGTTCTGCTAGATTATCCGATGTACAATTCTTATCGTAAAGATTGCTATATTTACTTATTTTACCCATATTAGTCATCTTTTTCGGTATAATAACCGTGATTAAACCTATATTTTTGTTCTTTCTTAAGCCAGTTAAGGGCATCTATAAACCTTTTATCTTTCGCTGCTTCTTTCAAAGTGTGACACATATCTTGTGCATTCTGTTTCTACTATATCCCCATTTTCATTGATTGTTTTATGTTTGTATACTTGATTGTTTTTCCAATTATAGTATCTACTAAAAGACTACGCTCTCTCTCTTCTAGAACTATACTGGTGTATGCATTTTAAGATTTGTTCCGCATTTATACAGCCCATAACATCTAAACAGCATATATGTCCTATTATATCAGTAATAGCTTTGTCTGCAAACTTATCTTTCAATTTTGTATACTCATCAACAGCTTGTAGATAATATTTATTTTCTTTATCATATACTGGTTCTAGGTCTACTATATATGCACTATTTATTGGTGCGTTATGTAGAAAATAATATTTACAGTTATCTGTAACCGGTTTGGATGTTTCTTTTAAACTTAATATATCAGCATAGTATAGTATAGCATTATGTTCTATATCAGTCATATATATCTTATTAGTCTTACAATATTGTATAGTTATATATAGTATATAATCTTATATAGACATATAATATTATATAGATATATATAAGCTATATTAATCCCCCTATAATCCCCCTTATAACGTAAAATACAGAAAAAAGTTGCATTCTTATAAAAATATTTTTACTTTGCAACCTAATTTTACAAACTTACGTTAAGGCGATGTTAATAAAGTAAAATAATTATGGGGAAAACATTGACAGTTATTGAAGATTTTGCGTATTTGACAGCAGGTGATACATTTACTCTTTCTGAGGATGGTACCGAATATGTGGCTGAACAACATGAAGTTTTTGATCGCAATAGTGACGATGACAATGAGTTTAAGTCTACATTCTCTTCAAGATTTACAATCTCTCCTGCATATGCTAGAGAATTGATTGAAAACGGAATTCTTGAAGATCCGTACGATACTCCGTCTGCTAAAGATGAGAATTTCGTAAACGTTTTTGATGAGATCGACGATATGCTTATGCAATATGGAACTGAGCTCGATGAACTTCCAGATAAGATGAAGAATCAGCCAGAGTGTCTTAAAGTAGAAAAGACGACAGTTCTTACAAATCTTGTAAAAGTATTGAATCATCTTAAAAGCCTGAAGAAATGAACAATAACGAACAAATGATGGATCAGTCGCAGTTAGCCAAAGACGTATCAAACAAGATACCGTATGAATTCATAGATTCTTTTTTGGTAAAACCGCTGGACAAGATCATGGTAAAAAAGGAAGTGACAAAGCTTCCTGAAAGCAAACCAGTCAAAGATTCTGATGGTATAGAAGCTATAGAAGGAGAACCTAAGACTGAGGTAAAAGAAGTTGAATCAGATTACAAAAAAGGAATTATACTTAAGCTTCCTATTAGCTATCAACTAAGTCTCAATAAAGAAGAAGAGCTTGGACAATATCAAGCACACTATAACATCGGGGATGTAGTTTTGTTCAAACAAGTACAATCTACTCCATTTGATTTAATCAAAGATTCGAGACTGATCAAGGGCTACAATATAGTAGCTATTGAACGATGATAACAATAGAGGACATAATTAAGCAAGTTTCTAAAAACTTAAACATTGATGAAAGCATCGTAAGTATAGTATGCAAACATCCGTTTAAATATACAGTAGAACAGATGAAAGGCGATGATACCAGAGATGTACTATTCAACAAGCTGTTTAAGTTTAAATTGAAATCTAGATTCAAAGTTAATAAAAAACAAACTTACAGATGAAGACGATTATTTTTCCAAACAGCAACAGTTCCAATAGATATATGTCAAGTCCAGTATTGATGAATATGAATACAATGGACGTCAAAGATCTGGAATCACATTGTACAAACATCGACCGCATATATATTGCTCCAGAAGATTGTGAAGTAAGATATTATAAGAATAATAAGCCTGTTTTACTTAAAGCATCCAAAGGAGATCTGATCGTTACATTCTATAGACGTGATTACATTAAACATTACGTAATTGTCATTAAGAATAGCGAGTTTAAAGAAAACCTTAATTCTACTCTCTTAGCTGAACAAATAAATAGTTTGAAAATGCAAACATGTTGCGGCGGAGAATGCAATAGTTGTGATAATTGTTAAATCTTTAATTAATATAAATATGAAGAAATTTAAACCGGCATATACAGTAGATATTACTAATTGTAACGATGAAAGAGATGTAATAGTTGAATTCGCAAAGGCAAAAGTATCTGCAGGACTTCCTATTACAAAAACAGAATATAATGCATCTGTCCTTTCTATCGCGCAGAAGATACTTGACGGAGTTGCCGTAGCTACTAAAGCAGCCGCACTTTTTGCAGAAACGATATTAAATTCAGTAAAGAATACTGAGGCAGAAAAGAAGCCTAATGTATTTAAACGTTTCTGGAATTGGATAACACGAAAGAAATAAGTTGGTTACTAAAACTAGGTTTTACAGTGTACCTTAAACACTGTATATGTCGTGAAGCCAGGTGGATTTGGCAAAGGTTTATAAACCTAGATTGTAGGTTCAATTCCTACCACGACACCTAAGGAATATACTCATAAATATGTATTTGAGGGGCCTCATGAGACATCTGGCGGAGTCAAGTCGATATAAAGACACAATAGCAAGGTTCGATTCCTTGATGAGGTACAACAGAATTAACCACGCTTAGTTATAGCGTACCAGGGTTAATCTTTTGTTTTCATAATTTACATACGATAGTTTGTAGCTTATGCGTTGATTACGAAATAATCAAACCAGTTGCACAGGACTGGTCAATTATCCTGCGAAGACAAAGACACGAATGAGGTCCAGCTTGTACGTGAAGCGTAAACGTATCGCAGAAGCAGAACTGATGTGAACAAATACTGTTTCGAGACGATGAGTCTTGCGGGCTCCCTTAAGAAAGGAGCCGATATTGCCCATTTGCGTACTGGCTAGCGCGTCGGGCTCTTTTGTCCAATGAATAATTGAATATATAATGGAAAATAAAATATATAAACTCTCAGACGAACAGTTTGTTGAGTTACTCAAGAAAAGTTCAACAATATCTGAAGTATTATTTAAGCTTGGATATACGGTTAAAGGAAACTCTTGGGGTTATTCTCAAGTAAAAAGAAGAATGGACGATTTAAATTTAGACTACTCTATCTTTAAAGGTAAGTCCGCCGTTATAAAAACAACCAAGTTGAATGCAGTAAGAAAAGAAGATATACTAAAAGAAAATTGTAAACATCAACGTACGGTATTACGAAGATATGTGATTAAAAACAACCTAATCCCATACAAATGTGCGATATGCGGATGTACTGAGTGGCAAGGAAGAACTTTAAGTTTGGAACTTGATCACATAAACGGTATTAATAATGATAATAGGTTAGAGAATCTTAGATTTTTATGCCCTAATTGTCATAGCCAAACTTCTACATATGGTAGCAGAAATCAACAACTCAATAGTTCTGAGTACAATATCCCAGATGACTTAAGAAAGATGGTCGAAGAGAAGTATGATGAAGTTAAAAGTGTTAAAAGAGTTTCGTCTATACTTGGAATACGTAGATGTGTTGTTACAAAAATAGTTAATGAATCTGGCCAAAAGTATTCTAATCAGAAGTATATAATAAGATATGATAAAGATTGGAATGAACTTGCAAGATACGGCTCTCTTGTAGAAGCTGCTAAATCTTTAATAGAAGCTAACGAAGTTAAAACGAAGAGGGTTAAAACATGCACTAGAACCATAATGTACAATAAAGACAATTTTTGGTTGAGCAGTCATTGGAAAATATTGGATGGTAGCGGGATAATAAATAATCCGTTATTAGAACCTTCTCTAATTGACTCGGAAGACAATGTTGACGAGGCGCAAGCGAAAGCAGCGTGACAGACTAAACGAGAAGGCTGACCTTAGGGTTGGATGCAATAGTCGAGCTAATGAACCCCGAAGGAGTGGGATCGATACCTACATGGGCTACTCAAAAAGTAATACTATAAGAACATGGAGATTAAATTTAAGAAATTATCGGATAAGGCTACAATGCCTACAAAAGCACACGCTAGTGATGCTGGTTTTGATCTTACTGCCACTCGTGCTACAAGCGAAATAAACGAGTGCGGACAGTTTGTTTTGGTTTATCATACAGATCTCGCACTTGAGATCCCCGAAGGACATGTTGGGTTGATTTTCCCACGTTCTAGTATTAGTAAGAAATCACTTTATCAAACCAATTCTGTCGGTGTAATAGACGCTAAACTTTAAGATACTTATTATGTATCGATGAAACCAACTCTATTTTATTTGCGTTATGTTTGCGAATTAAAATTAAAATATCATGATAATAAAAGTTTGCAAACAGTGCGGAAAAGAATTTTCTGTTCCAAATTACAGAGAGAATGCTAAGTTCTGTTGTACGAAATGTGCTCATGAAGCTTTACATGCAAAGCCGAATTGCATATGTGAAGTTTGTGGAAGAGAATTCCATTTAAAGCAAAGCAGAATAAATAAAAATAAGCATCATACATGTAGTGTTGAGTGTTTAAATAAATTGAAAAGTGTTTTATATAAAGGTGCCGGCAATCATCAATATGGATTAAAAGGTGATAAAAACGCATCGTTTAAAGGTGATATTATTTTACATAGAAATAATAATTTAATCGAAAGGTATGTATATATACCAAATCATCCTTATGCGGACAAGTACGGTAGAGTTACAGAACATCGATTAGTCGTTGAACAAAATTATAAAAAATTCAACATAAAATACTTTGAGGAAATAGATGGCAAATATTATTTAAAAAAATCAACACAAGTACATCATATAAATTTCAATCATAACGATAATAAGATAGAGAACCTAATTCCTTTAACGAGAAGCGAACACACCGCATTGCACAATAAATATAAAATAATTGAGCGAGATACTAAAGGAAGAATAACTGGTGTCTTTAAACAGGGTGAATTGCTGGAAAAGCCTGAAGAGGTCGATCAGCAGCCAAGCTTAAGTGGTAACACTTTTGAAGGTTCAGAGACTAACAACCGAGTCCTACGGGACAGTAACGTTGACACGAGTGCCCTGCCCAGAAATGGTGAAGATATAGTCCGATCTACTAATGACAAAGAAAATAGTAGAAATACAGAGATAAAGAGCTCTGTAGAATAACAACGCCTCGAAATGGGTTATAGAGGCGAAGTAATGATTAAGTTTAAGAATACAACTGGAGATAGCATTCCTGCTGTATATAATCTTGGAGATAAGATTGCTCAACTTATCATTATGCCATATCCTGCTGTAGAATTCATTGAGTCAGAAGAACTTAGTGAAAGCGACAGAGGTGAAGACGGATTTGGTTCGACAGATAAAGAAACAAACAATGAGCAACCAGCTCAATCAAATGAAGCTGACAATACAAAAACAGCTTCGGATTCGGCTGAATAATACCGGTTATAAGGCCGAGGAAGGGGATATCCTACATAGGGTATTCCCTTTAATTTTATACGTATAATCAAATATTAAATTTAATTAACATGTTAAGAAAAGAAATTTTAGGCACAAAGATAAAAACACAATCTGGTTTAAGTAAGCCTATTACTATAGCGCAGCCTAAGGATAATTCAGATTATAAGTCTGAGAACTTCTTAGATACTGACATACTTCTCGCTAAAGATATTAAGTAGTTTGTAAAAGGTTAGGAGATAGATACATCTAATTTATTTAAGTTAAACTAGGGAAATACAGCGAACAAAACTACATATATAGACTTTGCTTCAGCTGGGGCCGCTTTCAATAACGGAGGTTTCGCTTTATATAAAATCATAAATGGTTCAAGAAAGTTAGCTACAAAGCTTGTTACCGGAACATATCCTTCTACCGGTGATATTGGAACTAGACTTGTTTTAATGAGATTTGCCAAATCAGAAGACGGAACAATTACTCAGTCTGCCGAATCTGTAACTACTCCCGAAAACATAGAATTTAATAATACCAGCACCGATGTTCCATACGTAATTGTCGGTGATACCGCATATTAGAATAGCAATAGGAATATTTTTGGAGCGATTGCTTATAATAAAACAGGCAACAAAAATTATTATGCGTCGTTTGCCGCTATGGGCAAAGGTACTGAATCTCAGCTCAATGAAGACGGGGTAGATGTACGAAATGCTAATTCGATTACCGATGTTACCGCTGAATATACTTAGATAAAGGATCGCGCATCTGGCGATATATTTAAGGTTTCCAGTTCTGCTCTTAGTTTCGTTAAAAATAACGAGAGCCAGTGTTTTATGAATAACGACGGAGAAGTTGGATGTGAATGCCTTAAAGTATATAGTTATTTTAGCGATGACGATCCTGTTCCAGATCACGGAATGATAATCTTCGATAATAATATTTAGATTATTTCAGACAAAACCCTAATTAATTTTGCAAAGTGGAATGACGAATAGAACGGTACAGAATTGTACGTAGATTCTATATTTCCAGCAAATAATGCGGTTACACACAGTCCCTCAATAAGCGTATACGGCAATGTTGGCATTAATCACGATGGTAGGAATGTTTCTCTAGGTCGGAATGGAATTGAGTTAACTGTCGATTCGTAGCCAATATCGTTTTTAAGTATTGGAGAACCAAACGAAGATAATTATACTGAAACTACAGTAACTGCAGACAACCTATCAGCACGTAACGGTGGACTATACATAACCGGCAATACTAAAATAACAGGAACTCTTGAAACTACTGGTCGGATTACGGCTAACAAAGGAATTACAATCAATGGAGGAGTTGTAGAATATGGGCAGATTAATGTCGAAGGAGGAATAGTTCGCGATGGGCTCGGCGTTGGACATATTGACAAGTATTAGAATAAATATTTACGTTGCTCGGATACAGAACAGCAGTCATCTACTAAAGTATATACTACAGATGGAGGTATACAAGAAACTGTACTTAAATCAGATTATGATGCTCTTGTAGCTAGAGTAGCAGCATTAGAGGCAAAACTAGCACAATAAACAAATAAGCAATAAATGAATTTATCGAAATTATATGGCAGTAGATTGTTAGATAACATCAAAGTGCCAAAAATACCATCGGTAATATTATTAGACGGCAATGAGAATTTATCAGCCATAAAATTTCAAGAAGGAGATTTATTAGACGCAAATAGTATAAAGCTATTTGTAAAAAAGATTTCATTACCGGATAACGTTGTTACATTCCAAGATAAAGCATCCAATGAACATCCTGGAATCGTACAGTGTGGTAATAATATTACTATATCAAACGGAATTATAGATATTCAAAGTATTCCAGAATCCTTTATTATAGATTTAAAATGACTAAATATTTAGATGAAACAGGTGTAAAGACATTGTGGGCTAAGATAAAGAGCGCAGACAATGCAAACGCACAAAATATTTCTACAATTGGCGGAAAGGTCGAAGGCATTTTAACAGGAGACAATCCTCTTGTTACCCCAACGATCGCCTCTGCAAGTTGGCAAGTATATAAAAATGACGGTACTACCGTGGTAGGAAGTCCTAATACTGCCGTTAATATTTCTGTAGAAAACGGATTTAAAGTTAAGTTTACTGGTACATGGAAATGGGCTAGCGCAACTAACAAGAAGAATCCTACTGCTACTTCTGGTAGTTGGGGCACAGCCCTTCCTGCAAGTAATACTGCAAGTAGTTCTTACACATCAGCACTTCTTTCCACCTCTACGAATATTTCACAGAACATAACTGCTCCTCAAGCAGGTCTTGTTTATAAAGACGGTAAGATAAAAGGTGCAGATGCTAGCGCAGTTGATACACAGACATGCACTGCTAGAGTAACATTTGGTAATAAAATCTTCTATGGAGTTACTACAGCAGGTACACCTACTGATACTATGATCAGCGCTCTTACTGGAGAAATTACTACATCAAAGACCAAGTAGGTAAATGCAACAGCTACTACATCGTCTCAGATGTATGTGTTCGCATACCCTAAATCTTGGGGCGATCTCAAAGCCATCTCTAAAGACGGTGTGGATGCAGTGTTGACAGCATTTACTAAAACAGAAGTTAACCACGATAATAATTCAGGTGCAGCAGCCGTAGCTTATAATGTATATTATACCGGCGCAGGCGCGTTGAATGCAAATTGTACACTTAAATTTGAATAATTATGGCAGGAAGATTATATAGAATGGCGAAAGTGGTATCTGCCAATCCTAAAAGCTGGGGTATAGTAGATGCCAATGAAATTTCAGGTTTTAGAAGAGTAACTTCACTTGCCGATCTTTATTCATTATCAGAGTGTATCCTCTCTTCATAGTATGGTGATGGAGTAACAACTGGTGAAGATGCAGTCGGTCAGATATGGCATGTGTCTGGTGACGGTGATTATAAATTGACCAATTGGGGCAGTCGTAAAAGTGCAGCAGGTTGGACTAAACTTATATATGGTGGAGATGTATCTGTTCCTGTAAAGGATGTAAAAGTCAATAGCACTTCCATTCTTTCAAACGGCATTGCTAACATCGACCTGTCTCCTTATGTCGATAAAACGGCATTTGATTCTTTAACTACACGAGTAGATACCGCCGAAAAGAACATAACGGAGCACGATGGCCAACTTACGACTCACGATAGTGCATTAACATCTATCGGTAATAGAACAACTGTTTTAGAAAACAAAATTGGTGCAAAGAACGGTATAGCTACACTTGATGCAAACGGAAGAGTACCTATTGAACAACTTGCCAATCTTGATACTACTCTATTTGTAATTCTTGGCGACAGTGAAGATCTGCCTACAAGTACAGCTAGTATCAGCAAGAGTAAGTTCTATTTAAAGAAAGATGGTTCTACTCAAAGCGGTAACGTATATGCTGAGTACGTATATACTGGCGATCTTACAAAAACATACGATGCAACTAAGTGGGAAAAGCTTGGCGAATACAAAGCAGACACAGACCTGAAAGATTACTACACCAAGGGTGATATTTAGGGTATTGTATCCGATATAACTGATGAGCTCGATAAGAAATTAAATGCGTAGGAATTAGACTAGAAGATCAATGCATACTTGACTGCCACAAAGGCAAGTTATGTTGGCGGCAAATTCGATACTATTACCGGAACTGCTACTGCTGGTCAGAATGCTGTAACCAGTATTAAGAAAGGTACTAATAATGGCGAAATAGCAGTAACTTACGGTACATTCCTTACTGCACACCAGTCTCTTGACGGATATGTAAATGCTTTAGGTACTACAACGGCAAGCGAGCCTGCTTCTGGAGCAACATCGTTTACGGTATTAAATGGTATTTCTAAAAACGGAAAAACAATTAATACTACAAAAATGACATTCAGTCCTATGACGGCAGACGAAATTAATGCATTGCTTGTGTAAGTAATGTAATAGTAGTGCTTGGTTGGAAGCTTAAGTGGTTCGAGTCCACGCTACTAACTACATCTTATTGATGTTGTATCAGGTTGAGGTTATCCATACTCAATCCTATTTATTAATTTAAATTTTACAATTATGGATACACTTGAGAAAATTTATTGTACAGGGCATGATAACAACGATGCTCTTATCGCTACTTTAGCAGGTCAACGCAATAATGATCCAATGGCAATGGCAGCCATGATGAATGGAGGTATGAACAACTGGTGCAACAACCCGTTTATATATCTAGTTTGGATGATGTTTGCCAATAGATTCTGGGGAAATAATGAAGGGATTAATTCTTGTCAGTTAGATTCTCTTAGAAATCAAATGACAGATAATCAGAATAGCAATCTTCTCATGGACGCCGTCAAAGGAAACAATTGTGCAATTGGTCAGTTAGCGAATAATTTGAACTGCGATTTTAATTCACTCAATAGTGCAATATGTAACGTACGTTCAGGTATTCAAGATGTAGCAGGCAAAGTAGGTTTCTCAGCAGAACGTGTAATAAATGCAATCACCCTCGGTGATGCTAATCTTACGTCAGCGTTGCAAAACTGCTGTTGCCAAACACAATAGAACATTATCAAGATGGGTTATGAGTAGCAGTTGGCTACTTGTGGTCAAACAAATACGATAACCAATAGTATTAATACAGTTAATACTGGATTGGAAAGAGGCTTTTCTGCTATAGGTTATTAGATGGCTACAGACAAGTGTGATATAATTCGTGCAGGGCAAGATAATACTCAGCGAATTATAGATACATTGAATAGTCACTGGACTGCTGATTTGCAGCAAAGATATAATGACGCTCGACTTGAACTTAGTCAACAGCGTCAAAATGCTACATTAATAGCAGCCCTTAAGACAACTACAACTACTACATAATAACATATAATACAGATTGGGGCGAGCAATCGCCCCTACTGTATTTATAAAATATTCATAATATGGTTTTTAAAGATGTAAAACAAGATTATCCGGTATATATATTGGACAAAAATGAATTGACAATTTCTTAGGGAAAAGTATTATCCATAGGATTTCCTAGAACAGATTTAATGTAGAAATCCGGGATAACTCCGTCGTAGATAGTAGTGGACGTTACTATATAGAATGGTAATAAGTCTGCTACATATACGATACCTGAGAACTTGTCAATCACATATGCTGGCGATATTGTATTATCTACTGACAAAGACGGATTAATTCATGAAATAGAAGCTTTAAAAAACAGAGCCGAATAGATATTGGCTTCTGTGGACAAACAAAAAGAAATATTAGATAAAGCAAATGATCTATTGGCGGAATTAAATCCTACATTTAAAGAAAAGAAAGAAACTGATTTGAGATTTTCTAAAATAGAAAAATCTATATGTGAAATGAAAGATATGTTTTCTAAATTCTTAAATACTTATAATCATGAAAATAATAACAATTAGTCGGCATGACGAACAAAATTCTCATAATGGCGAACCTGAATTAATAAAAACGGCTGTAGATTATATGTCTAAATACGGCAAACATTTTACAGAAAAGACGTTGGAATATGCATTAAATAGAATAGAAAATGCCGATAAGACAAAACACGTTTTTACTATCAATGACATAAAAGAATATATAGATAAAAACGATAAGTATCCGAGTAGATCGAACATTTTTGATATAACATATACCGCTAACATGGCATATGCTGATTTTTATCCTGCTGTATTATATACAACATAGGATTGTATAAGGTATGCGTTAGCAGTAGCTAACGATGTAGATGGCTATGAAGGTATAGAATTCTGCAGATGGGTATCTGATTTAATGGGGAAGAATATCAATGTAAAGTGGGATAATTTTACTTGAGTTTATATATAATTATTTATAATATGAAGAAACTGAGATTATTTGGATCTAAAATTTTGTCCGATCATAGTGGTATGAGAATACCTGAAATAATAACACTTGACGAAAATGAAGATTTAAACAAAGTGTTTGTAAAAGACGGAGACTTATTAGATGCAAACAGTATAAAAAGTATTATTCCTAAAAATCAACCGGAAATATAGATAGATAGAATAACGAATCAAATCATAGACGAATTGTTCGATTAAACGTTAATTTAAATTAAATATAATGACACAGTTTTTAGACAAAGAAGGTTTGCAGCGATATACTACTAAGATAAAAGAATATATAGCAAATCATGCTGGCGGAATAACGAAAGATGTTGCTGACGCTACTTATGCATCGAAGACTACTCTCGCTTCTTCTAGTACAAACGGGCTCATGTCTAGTAGTGATAAAGATGCGATTGATTCAATCATAACATCTACAAACGTAGGCAGCTATACTATGTATATGATTGATGATTAGGCCATTACGCCAGAAGTATTTAGCATCGTTAAATTTGATGGATTTGTAAACGTTGATGAAAGCAAAATTAGTATTAGTGGCGCATCTACTACAACTAAGAATTATTACAACAACACTACGAATACATTTATTTCTGGAACAACGACTGCCACCCCCACTTATCATACTGTAGTTGACAGATCTTTTGGAACTACTGAAGATAATAAAAAAGGTGCAGTTCCTTTTATAAATCATATATAT
>ERZ808252.133-NODE-133-length-80351-cov-9.610529_pt1 | contig 80351 bp, 77 predicted proteins | sample MGYA00521242_ERZ808252 | MGnify/ENA primary metagenome ERZ808252 (study PRJEB31516, sample SAMN03275581) | gut metagenome | biome: mammalia-associated habitat; material: feces | host: Papio cynocephalus | place: Kenya | collected 2012-08-07 ... | reverse complement strand
TTTGTTTCTTTTTCTCATTTTTTGCTCTCCTAAGTGAACTCGATTGTTCTTTTTTGTTCCTAAAGAACAAAAACCGATTCTATCAAAACTTCGGTAGAGCAGAGTAAATATTTGCTATACAACAACTTACGAACTAAAGCGACCGACGGGAATCGAACCCGCATCTTCAGCTTGGAAGGCTGAGGTAATAGCCATTATACCACAGTCGCAAACAACAGACATAATATTAAAAACTATCAAATGTCTTGTCAATTGCTTTCTGGATATATTCTGATTTATTTTTAATCCAACAATATATCGAGGCAAATATGACCATTTGGAATTATTGTTGTATATTATCTCTATGAATATTTTTCTTGAACGTTATGCTGATGAAATACTTATCAGCTCTTTAGGGTTGAAAAGCGGAGATGTTCTTTCAATCAATACAGAGGAATGCAACTCGGAGTTTGCACACATACTTGCCAAGAAGGCAAAAGAAATAACAGGAAATGGATGCTATATACAGTTGATAGAAAATGGCAAAGTTGTTGCGACTGAAGAAGCAGCAACCGATTTTCCAATCGAGAAAAAACCAACTGCCCTCCTCCACCTGCCAACATATAAGGAATATGAGGAAATAGAAGATGAGAAGATCTATGAGGCACCTAAGCTTCAATCGTTCAGGCTTCTTTCCGAACCATTGTTCAATCCTTCACCATCGATTCCATTTTCTTCTGCCCCAAGCCCTAACAAAGCATGGGGAAAAAGCCTCGATGATGAGGGAACAGCTTCCCTAGCCTCATCTCTGATTTCAGATCTCTTATCCCTTGGAGAAGATGACTACCTTGAAAGGACAAAAAGCCTCAAGGAGATCTTGCGCTATGAGAGAGACAAGCTGAACAAACTCGAACTTGCACAAGGCAGAATAACAACAGAAGAAGGTACAGACTTATCATTTAAGTTCCTGGATGGCTCTGAATTTGCGATTACAGAAACATCGACCTCAAATGGCAGGCTCTTTACTCCAACAATCTTCTCATCAGATATTTTCAGAGCTTTGGACAAAACATCGCTAAATGGATACCTAAACATTACAAGGCCGATTATGCTCTTTGGAAAAATGATTACAAATCTTTCTGTTACATTCGAAAATGGATCAATCGTAGATTTTTCCTCTGATGAAAGGTCTGCCAGATTATTCTCACTTTATTTGAAACAAGACAGGGAAGCAGGAAAAGCGTCGATGCTCTCTATTGCAGAAGAGACTAATCCTGCATCATTTATAGAATACTTTTCTTTTCCAGAATGGGACAGAATGAGAACTACATCTATAGTCCTTGGCGGACCACGCCCTGAAGGAATAAAAGAGGAAGTAAAGTCAGAAACTGTAGACAGCTTGGTATATCTATATCTTCCTATTGGATCCGATTCAATGATCATAGAAGCAAGCGATAATAAAGGTGAAGAATTTACAATTGTAGAAGATGGAATACTCCAAGAGGAAGAATAAAGATGATAGAGGAATTTGCAAACAAGCTTTCAATATTGGTTTTGAAAAAAGGAATAAATCTAAAAAAAGGACAATGTCTTAATATTGTTGTAGGCCCAAAAAGTTATGAGTATGCTCAAGTCATGGCAAAAAAAGCATATGAGTTTGGCGCAAGATATGTGAATATATCAATAAACGATGCAAGACTTACAGGTGCAAGGTCAATTTACCAAAATGAAAAAGAGGACTTGGAATTCGTTCCAAGCTTTCTAAAGAATGCCGACTATGAGTTTATAGCAGAGAACTGGGCAAGAATCAGAATCGACTCCGGAGAAGACAGAATCGACGACTTTGAATCCGATATGGAAAAATCGCAAACCATAACAAAAGCAATCAGGAAAAGCGGAAAAGAGTATTCAGAGAAAACAATGTCCAATGAGCTAAGCTGGAACGTTTGTGCTGTTCCGGGCCCAATGTGGGCAAAGAAAATCATGGGCGAAAACGCAACAGAGGAGGATCTTGCCAAAGTTATGTCGAGGATTTTGCGACTCGATAACGATGATTATCTTGGCGCATGGGATGATTTTGACAAAACCTCGAAAAAACGCTCATCATGGCTCAATGGATTGAAAATCAAAAGCTTGCATTACAAATCGCCAGTGACAGATTTCAAAATCGGCTTCAGGAAAAATGCTAGATTCTGCGGTGGATCTGGCATGCTAAAAGATGGAAGCGAGTTTTTTGCAAATCTACCAACCGAAGAGATCTTCACAACTCCAGACTTCAGGACAGCAAGCGGATACATTACAACAACACGTCCAGTCAGAGTATTGGATCATGAGACAAGGGATGTTACTCTCTTCTTTGAAAAAGGTGAAGTTGTTGACGTAAAAGCAAAACAAGGCCTTGATATAATGAAAAAATATCTTGCTATTGACGATGGAGCAAAAAGAATAGGAGAAGTAGCCCTAGTAGATGAATCATCTCCTATCGCACAATCCGGTCTTGTATTTGGATCCATCCTTATCGATGAAAATGCATCATGCCATATTGCTTTGGGAGCTGGTTATACAGAATGTTTCGATGTTGATAAGCCGCTTGTAACAGATGAAGACAAAATAAACGCTGGTTGCAATGTTTCTCTTGTACATACAGACTTTATGGTTGGCGGAAAAGATCTTGATATAATCGCAACAACATATGACGGGAAAGAGATTAAAATCCTTGACAAAGGGCATTTTACTCTAAAATAAGAAAAAACAATAATTTGAATGATTCTTATGGTTGTTTTATATCCTATTTAATAAAATTCAATATTATATCGATATAATACATTGAGCGTTTCGATAGTGATTAGGAAAAAACTCCATCAAGGATCATCATTATTACAAATCCTAAAGCAGATCCAAAAACACCAAGATTCGAATGCTCTCCCTTTGCTGTTTCAGGGACAAGGTCCTCAATTACAACATAAAACATTGCGCCAGCTGCAAATGCCAAAAGGTATGAGAGAATACTAACCATCTCTCCTATTATGAAATAAGCAATAAAAGAAGCAATTGGTTCTACAATACCAGAAAGAGATCCACTTAGAAATGCTTTAAATTTGCTCTTCCCTGCTTGATACAATGGCAGTGAGACAACAAGACCTTCAGGTATGTTTTGTAACGCGATGCCTAAGGAAAGAGCAATAACAGTTGAAAAGCTAATGCTATCTGAATAGAATGCAAAAGCTCCTGCGCTAGATCCAACAGCAAGTCCCTCTGGTATATTGTGTAGTATGATTGCTATGATCAACAACGAACTCTTTCCAAGCTTCGACTTCACTCCCTCTGCCTGGTCAGAGCCGAGATGAAGATGGGGCGTGAAATTATCAATTACAAGAAGAAATAAGATTCCTAGCATGAACCCAAATGATGAGGCAATATACCCATCTCGTTCGATTGCGGGAAGCAATAGCGACCATACAAGGGCCGCAAACATAACGCCAGATGAAAAGCCAAGAATAAACTTTTCAATTTTGGAATTCAACTCCTTTTTGAGGAAGAAAACTCCAAAAGAGCCAAGACTTGTACCAATCCAAGGGATAAGAAACAAAAAGGACAAGTAAAATAAACTATACATAACAAAACTATATTGGATATAGAAATGAGCGACAACTACCTGCTTTCTTTTTCTTCAAATACAAATGTGCTTGTGCTATATCTTTCCAAGATATCTTCAGCTCTAGCTATATTAGGCTCATAGCTCTTTTTCTTGGTTTTATCATCAGCTTCTGTAATGACTAAAAGGTTTCCATCAGGATCATGGAGACGAAGAATGCGCTTATTATTTGCAACAGAAAGAGTGTAATCAATATTTGAATCACATTGATACAATTTAAAGAGAAATTTGTCAAAGCTAAGGACTTCAAGCTCAATGACAAGACTCTGTGATTTTGAATTTTTCGATGGAATGGTTCCTGTCCTATCATAGTATTCTTGATAAGACAGGAGATTTATACCATCACAAAGCTCAATGTAGTCATCAAAACTATCTAAGACATCCAGCTCCAAAAGCCCTATATAGAACAAAGCACTGGAGCTAATATCTTGGCAAGCAATATCAACGCTTTTGAGCTTCAATTTTACCCCCTAGAGAAGAAGGAGACAGAAAACTAGAGTAAAGAGAGCAACAGTTTCAACGATACCGATTACGATAAAGTAGTTAGCTGTACCCTTTCCAGTCTCAGCAAGAGCATCTGCTGATGCAGCTGCAACCTTTCCCTGGATGAATGCAGATAACCCAATTGCAAGTCCGCCCAAAACACCAACTGAAAAGCACAACAAAGGATCTGCGCCTGAAGAGAAAGCCGAGGAAATGAAATTCATCAACAAGAAACCATAAATCGTCTGAGTAAGAGGAGCACCTGCAAATCCTACAAGGATAAACGGCACAGCCTTACCATTGGCATAGCATTTTTTCCATCCGCCGACTGCCGCTTGGGATGCAAAACCAGCTCCCAATCCTGAACCAAGTGCTGAAAAACACAGAGCGCAAACCATTCCAACATAAGCAATATTATTCATTTATCAACTCCTTATATGCTTAAACAACATTATTTACAAGATCCTTCTCTTTATCTCTGAAAGGATCATAATTGTATCCACTCCACTCCATTCCGAGCTGATTGGAGAATTCAAGTACATTGAGCCTAACTCCATGTACAACCACAGACAAAAGTCCCATTACAATATTTATCATGTGTCCCAGAACAAGAACCAACACTCCAGCAGGAATCGCAAATCCATGTAGCATAGGAGATGCCATGTCATTGAACGACTGGGCAATAGCAAGGGAAGCCATGCCTACAGCAAAAAGTCTTATGTAACTCATTATGTTCGAAAAACATGAGACTGTGTTCAAGAATGTCGTAAAAAATCCACCAAGAGATGCCAATAGGCCTTTCACAAATGGAACGCCAGGGCTTTGAGCCCCAAAACAACACACAAGTACAAAGCCAAACCCAACTCCATATGCAATCAACTTCAAAGGAGCGCTTTCACCTATTACTAGATAAAGGACAAGCAAATACAAAAGACATGTATCGATAAGCCAGCCAAAGTCCGCCAAGAATGAAAGATCTTTTTTAGGAATCTTTCGGAAGATGTTGATCATGCATGCAATCGATATATGAACAGCACCAATCATAAAACATAACTTCATCATCATGTTTTGCACGTAATCAGCATCAACACCCTTAAGCTGAGGATAGTTTGCAAATTCTGGAACAATCAAATATTGCAAAAACGGCAATTTCTCAAGAATCCAGAGAGATCCAAACCATGTTCCAGTAATAGCTCCCCATGCAACAGTAGCTGTACTGAAGATGTACAAAAGGGCATTCAGATCCGAGCATTTCTTGCTCTTTATGTTGATCAAGACCGCGACAAGCAGGAACAAAAGCCCATAGCCTGCATCACCTATGATCATAGCAAAAAAGAGCGTCAAAAAGATCTCAAACCACAAAGATATATCCGGCTCTCTATATCCAGGTACAAGGTTGAGCATATCGAAAACAGGCCCAATGAACCTAACAAAGCCCTTTCTACGTATTTTTGTAGGAGGATTGTCATTCTCAGTTGGCTCTGTCAACAAATACCCAAGCTCCTCTTTCAGGCAAAAGGCTTTGAAAGCATCTTTAGACGAATCAGGGATATAGCCCGAGATATAGATTATATCAGAATCATCTTTGACTGTAGCGCTTACTTTCTCAAAGATTATTCTCTCCTTGTCCTTTTCAAGTCCCCTTTTCATCTCGTCAAGGTAGCATCCAGAGTCAATAAACCTCGTCTCGAGCTGTTTCCTCTTCTCTATATCGGCTAGGATCTTGGCATCCAATTCCTTTGTTGAAATATGAGGAAGCTCAATCGGAGACATTTGTATATCCTTAGGCATTTTCTCCTCAAATGTCAGTATTGCTTTTAGCTTTCCATCATAGGAGAGACGCAAATAATTAAAGCTTTCTATCTTAGAAAGTTTTCCAAGGTCCTTTTTGCCAAGAAGATAGATCTTTGGCGTAAGACCATTATGCTCAAGATACTCTATATCCGATATATCGAAATTCCCGAAAGGGGCAATTCTCTCCTTCTCAGCATTGAAGCTATGAATCTCATTCTCAAGACGTCCAATCTCATCAATCGATTCCTCCAAAGAAGAGATAACAGATTCAAGCTCAGACTCGGAGAGCGAGATCTGCTTGATATCCTTAAGCCTCTTTTTGTTTTTCTCCTCGATAAGAGAGATGATTTTTTGATATCTATCGCTATCTTTCTCAAGGCGATCAACAGTTGTAGACTTACTCACGAGATCCGATATATGCATGACGCCAAGATCTCGAAGTGCCATTAAAAGAGACTCTTTTTTGCTGCTTTCCGAGAAAACAGTCACTTTGCTCATTTTCTCAATCATCAGCCTACCCTCACAAGTTTCTTCTTTGCGATCTTTCCTCTTACGACTGCAGCAGTTTGCTGGTCTTGAAGATAGATTGCAATAATCCTGATATTCTCTTTTGTCTCAGGAATCTTTACTTTCTCAAAAAGATTCACTCTTTGAGAAGTAGTACGCAACTCATTGTTCAGAAGTTCTATCCTTTTCTTCAGTGTTGATATCAAAGCATCATACTTTGCCACATCCCTCAAAGCAACAATCGCACTATCGACCCAAAGAGGATATTTCCTAAGGTCATAGAAAATATCTTCAAATTGAAGTTCTTTGAAGATTGGAACCCTGACTCCTGCGATGTTTCCCTCGTCAAGCGCAATTGTCTTCACCTTGATGAGGTTCCCAATCGAAAGTTCTGGAGGCAAAGATGTGTTTGCAGAATATACAGCAATCCAGCTATCCATATCCTCAACGGCCTTCTTTTTTTGGTCTTCAAGGTCCAAGATCTCAGCCTCAGATTGCCTTATCACAATCTGTAATTGCTGTTTCTTAAGTTGCAATGTCGGAAGATAGCGATTGTATTGCTTCAATGCATCCTTCTGCTTCTTCTGTTCATTCTTCGTCAGTTTTACAGCCACGATTACCTTTCCTTCGGCCAATACTTTGCAATTAAATCGGACTTCAGAAGAGTCTCGTTCGGCTCAAAGCACTCAGCAAGAATAGCCCATCCAAGATCCAAAGCCTCCTCAAGAGGGATATTGACAGAAAGATCCATCAACTTAGATTCGAATAGAGCACCGTATTTCAAAAGCTTATCATCCCAGTCACTCATCTGGAATCCCATTGATTTCTTCTCCAAGGAATCCTTGTACTGGGAATAAAGCTTGATCATTCCATCCATCAATGACCTATGGTCATCGCGAGTATCCTTGTTGACATTCTGCTTCAATCTGGAAAGAGATCCAAATGGCTCAATATGCCCACCTTTAAGATAGTATTGGCCTTCTGTAATGTAGCCTGTATTATCAGGTACTGGATGAGTAACATCATCGCCAGGCATTGTTGTAACTCCAAGGATAGTCACAGAGCCAGCTCCTTCGAATGTAACAGCCTTCTCGTATCTAGATGCAAGCTGGGAATACAAATCACCTGGGTATCCTCTGTTTGATGGAACTTGGTCCATTGTAATTGCCATTTCCTTCAAAGCATCAGCAAAGTTCGTCATATCTGTAAGAAGAACAAGCACCTTCTTTCCTTGAAGAGCAAAGCGCTCAGCAACAGCAAGTGCAAGGTCAGGAACTAGAGTACATTCTACAGTAGGGTCCGATGCTGTATGGACAAACATGACTGTCCTCGAGAGCGCACCAGATTGCTCAAGTGTATTCTTGAAGAAGAGATAATCATCATACTTCAAGCCCATTCCACCTAGAACAATGATATCTACTTCTGCTTGCATAGCAATACGTGCAAGCAGCTGGTTGTATGGTTCTCCTGAGATTGAGAAAATAGGAAGTTTTTGCGACTCTACAAGTGTATTGAATACGTCAATCATAGGAATACCAGTCCTAATCATGTTCTTTGGGATAATACGCTTGGCAGGATTTACAGATGGACCACCAATCTCAATCATATTGTCAGTCAACTCTGGGCCATTGTCTCTCGGCTTTCCAGCACCATCGAATACTCTTCCTAAAAGATTGTCTGAAAAAGAAACTCGCATTGGTACACCAAGAAATCTGACACTGTCGCCAGTAGAGACGCCTTGAGCTCCAGCAAAAACTTGCAATGAAACAATATCATTATCGAGCTTAATGACGTTTGCATAGCTTTTTCCAGAGCTGGTTGTAATCTCTGCAAGATCGCTATTGCGTACGCCTTCTGCTTTTACTGTTATAACATTTCCAATAATGGATTCTATCTTAGTATATATCTTTTGCATGCTTACCTCACTCTAGACGTGAAGAATTCCCTTACGCCGTTCTCAGCCTTGGAATACTCCTCTGTACCTTCTTCCTTTCCATTCCAATCAAGGAATCTCTGTCTGAGCTCATTGAAGAAAGCTCTTGCATCTTTCTTATCTGCAAGTTGGAAATCTGATGCGATGATCTCTTCCAAAAGAGCAAAGATATTTCTTTGTCTCTCTACAGACACAGTTGAATCCACAGGATCAAATGAATTCTGTTGCAAATAAACAGAATCTACGAACTCCCCTTTTTGATAGACGATATAATCCTCAAGCGATGTTCCTTCTTCGCCTACGACCTTCATCATCTGGTTAATCTCAGCAGATCTCTTGACATATCCAAATACTTTAGCAACACGAGATGAATCTATTATGCCTTTGTATTTCGACCACGATTCCAAAGGATCGATTGCTGGGTATTTTCTTGCATCGGATCTTTCTCTTGATAGACCATGGAATGCACCGACAACCTTCAGCGTTGCTTGCGTAACAGGCTCCTCGAAGTTTCCACCCGCTGGAGATACAGTTCCACCGATTGTGACAGATCCAAATCTTCCATCTTTCAAAACAACCTTTCCAGCTCTTTCATAGAATTCAGCGATTCGCGACTCAAGATAGGCAGGGAAAGCTTCATCTCCAGGAATCTCCTCAAGACGGCCGGACATCTCTCTCATTGCCTGAGCCCAACGGGATGTAGAGTCAGCAAGCAAGAGAACATCAAGTCCCATATTCCTGTAATACTCAGCCATCGTAACAGCTGTATAGACAGAGGCCTCACGAGCCGCAACAGGCATCGATGATGTGTTGCATATTATGATCGTCCTTTCCATCAAGGATCTTCCAGTCTTTGGATCGATAAGCTCTGGGAACTCCTTCAAGATCTCAACAACTTCTCCGGCTCTTTCACCACAAGCGGCAATAATAACAATGTCGACATCAGCATTTCGGCTTGTCAAATGTTGCAAGACAGTCTTCCCTGCTCCAAATGGTCCAGGAGTACAATATGTACCACCCTTTGCTACAGGCAGGAATGTATCTATGATACGAATCTTAGTGACCATAGGCTGATCAGGCATAACTCTTTCCGCATAACCCTTGATTGCAACCTTTACAGGTTGGGATATTACCATAGAAAGGTTCTTCTCTTCGCCTCTGTTGTTTTCAATCACACAAACTGTATCTCTCACATTGTAGGATCCTTTATCCTTTATGCTCTTTACTTTCCATGTGCCTACAAGATCGAATGGTGCCATTATCTGGTGAGTAAACAAACCTTCTGGGACTGTTGCGAAAGTATCTCCAGCAGAGATTGAATCACCAACTTTCTTGGTTGGAGTGAACTGCCAATCCTTATTTGGGATAGGATCTAAGTAAACACCTCTTTGCAAGAAGAATCCACATTCCTTTGCAAGCTCAGGAAGAGGGTTTTGCAATCCATCAAAGACCTGTGTCAAAAGACCAGGGCCCAACTCAACAGACAATAGCTCATCAGTGAACTCGACTTCATCGCCAACAGCGATTCCATTTGTCATCTCATAGACTTGCAAGCTGGCAACACCATTATTTACACGTATTACTTCACCCTTAAGCCTTTCGTTCCCGACAACAATGTAACCCACTTCGTTTTTGATTACATGGTCATCAAATGAAACATTTACCATGTTTCCATTGACACCAGTAACATGGCCTTTATTCCTTGCCATAATCACTCCTTATGAATATATCCTTCTCGATATTTGAAAAAAGTCTTTCGAACTCAGCTTTGCCCTTTTCTCTGTCAAAAGCAGAAGCGCGCTCCTTTATTTGCAATTTCAGCCCATAGATTATCAAGGCATCTGTCGAAAATGGAGATGACAGTTGATGCTGGTCGAGAAAATCAAAATACAAAGACAAAATCATCTTCTCTGCTTTCAATGCATTTTCTTCACCCACAATTCTCCTAACGCTTTCCTCCAATGCCATGTCTTGTGTACACCTCGCTTTGTAGCTTGGATCTAAAAGACCTAGCTTTTTAGCTCTTTCTTGAGTAAGAAGCTCATTGAGTTTGAAGATGAAATCGTCCCATTCCTTTACAATGTGGTTCTTGCCACTATCGCTTTGATCGTGAGCAAAAGTAGCTTTCAAAAGATCTTTGTAATCAGACTTTGAAAGATGTGTCTTGGCACATTCTAGAAACTCACTGTATGTAATTGGAGAATCCTTATCCATCCAAACAGATGGCAAAGATGAGACGAAATAATAGTATTCGGCCACTTTTATCCCCTTAGATAATTCCTTTCAAGGAATCGGATAGATACGGCATCAACAGCTCTGTACATGACTGTGCACTATAGTCCAAGTAAGCCTCACCATCCTTTTGCACAACTCTGAAACCTGATGCAACAGCTGGAGAGACCTTAAACTCTAACCCTTCTGATATCTCTTTTGCAAAACTCTTTGAAAGGGTCTTTTCCAGAGCAGAAAAATCATCCTTGGAAAGCTCGATATCAACATCGGATGGATTGTTATCAGCTTTAATTGCAAACTCGATGCATTTAGCAAGAACATCTCCATGAAGCTCTTTTTCAAGCTTTATTTCCAATAATTCATTGAATTTCCCTTCAATCTCTTTCTTCAATGAAAGAGACACATCTCTTGCAGCTTGCTTTATCGCTGCGTTGGAAGAGCTTGTTTCTATTTCAATTTGCTTTCTTGCATCTTGAAGCATCTTCTCACTTTGTGCTTTCGCACTAGCAATGATATCACTTGCTTTTTTGTTAGCATCAGCGATTATTCTATCGCTTTCCTCTTTTGCCTTCTCTATTCCATCTTTCTTTATGGAGGCAATAAGATCTTGAATCTGCTGTTCCATAGCTAAAAACCACCTAAAATTTCAAATACCCTAATATTCTAATTGTATTAATAGGATTTTTCAAAGGAGATTTATAAACAATTGTTAATATTTGGCTTATTTTATGCATTTACGTTTGATTTGGGATTGAATAGAATTCAATGTATGCCAGTACCAAATGAATTTTTGAGAAAAGATAGAATTAAATGCATATTGAAAATAACAAACATCAAAACAGATCAAATATATCTTTTGAAAAGCCTTGATGCTATAAAAAGCTACAAAGACGAACGCTTCAAGCTCGACTTAGGTCTCCATGAATCCAAAGAATTGCAAAAAGCATATACAGACCTAGGGCTTGAGCTTTTCACAATAGAAATCGATACAGAAGCAAAAAAAGATGATGATCTAGATGAGCTTTTGGATAAAAGAAAAGCCTATTACCAAGAAAAAGGCAATAGGCTTTACAATTAGATCTTGATTTCTCCCCTGTCGATTTTTATCAAGCGCCTTACTCCTTCGACAGCGACTTTTATTGCATTTTCAGTGTCGTGGAGTTTTGGGTTGTCCATGCCAAGCTTTTCTCTCTCTTGGTTGCCTACCACGAAGAACTCGGAGCCAGCCCTGGCACCTAGATGGGCAGCGACTGTAAACAAGGCGGCAGATTCCATTTCGCTTGCAAGTGTCCCAAGCCTTTTCCATGCTTCCCACTTTGCATTAAGCTCGTATGATACTGGCATGACATCCGGCTCATGCTGGCCGTAGAAGCTATCTTTGCATTCAACAACTCCAAGATGGTATTTGAATCCTAGTTCCTCTGCAGCTTTCCTCAGGGCATATGTTACTGTGAAATCAGAGACAGCAGGAAACTCAATCGGTGCATATTCCTTGCTTGTTCCTTCCATTCTGATTGCACCGGTAGCTATAACGACATCGCCTCCGATTACAGGTAGTGCGATACCTCCACAAGTACCCATGCGGATGAAAGTATCAGAGCCGCACTTGTATAACTCTTCAACAGCAATCGATGCTGATGGGCCTCCGATTCCTGTAGATGTCACACTCACCTTTTCACCTTCCAAGTAACCTGTGTAAGTCACGAACTCCCTTGAGTCGGCAACAAATGATGCATTCTCCAAATGCTTGGCAATGAGAGGAACACGCTTTGGATCCCCAGGGAGGATAACATAACGTCCTACGTCGCCTTTTTTTATGTGCAAATGGTATTGGATACCTGTTCCATTCATATAATCTGACATTGCTTTCTCCTTTGATAGACTACCATTGTATCATGGTTTGTGTTTTTTGTGAAAAGTACTTCAAACAAGTGGAATAAAAACCTAGAATTGTTGCCATGAAAACCAGAAACGCTCTTTTATTGCTCCTTTTGACATCATTTATCTGGGGATTCGCTTTCGTTGCACAATCCACAGCAGCAAAAGACATTGGACCATTTACTTATAATGCAATAAGAATGCTATTAGGAGCTTTATCCTTAGTGCCATTTTCGCTCAAAACACTTAGAAGTAACATAAAAAAAGAGGGATACACCAAAAAGCTCATGAAAGGTGGTATGATCTGTGGATGCTTTTTGGCAATCGCATCATACCTCCAGCAATTCGGCATTGCATATACAACAGCTGGAAAAGCAGGATTCATAACATCTCTATATATCCTGTTTGTTCCTGTAATAAGTTTGTTTTTCGGGAAGAAGAACCCACCCAGGATTTGGATATGCGTTGCAATAGGATTAATTGGCGCATATTTACTCTCAGTAAAAGATGGCTTTGAAATATCAAAGGGCGATTTATTTGTATTTCTATGTGCTATTTGCTTTTCTCTTCATATTCTTTCAATAGACAAATTTGGGAAAGATGTCGATGCAATAGAACTTTCTATGGTTCAATTTGCAACAGCTGGAGCAATATGCTCAATCGGGATGTTTTTCTTTGAAAAACCTGAAATATCGTCCATCCTCTCTGCATGGATTGCAATTCTATATTCAGGAGTTCTCTCTTGCGCCGTAGCTTATACTCTTCAAGTTGTTGGCCAGAAGTATCTTAAACCAGCACCGGCAACACTAGCATTGAGTCTTGAGTCTGTGTGGGCTGCAATCGGGGGAGCACTTATTTTAAAAGAGAGCATGAATGCAAGGGAATTGGTTGGATGCATAATACTATTTGCATCGGTAATTGTTGCACAGCTACCAGCCAAATCAGAAGAGAGATCAAAATAAAGTCACATATGTCTTGCCCATTCCTCCATCTTCTGGACGAGCAAATGAGACATCCTTGACTTCCTTTCTGGTCTTGAGATATTCGTTTATACCTCTTTGCAATATTCCATCGCCATATCCATGGATAATCGAGAAAGATGTAAGGTTTTCCAAAATGGCAGCCTCTATCTGGTTTTCTATTATCTCGATGCTCTCGTTGAGTGTCTTTCCTCTCACATCGATAACAAATTGAGCTTTTTTCTTATTTGAGAGAAAGTGTGCAACTTCACTCTTCTCTTTTTCTGCTTTCTCGAGCATATTCGCATCAACTTCCATCCTAAGGCCATTTTCGAATGATACGAAATAACGGTTCTTGCCTTTTCTTTGCAAGATCTTGCCCCTTGTCTTTGTGGCCTTTGAAATTACTTCCTGTCCAATCTCGAACTTTACTTCTTTTGTATTATCTTCCGCACGTTTTTCTTTTTTATCTATGTCACGCTTGATTTCTACCTCTTTCTCAAGGGTCTCGTGTACCAGTGATTTTGCTTTTTTTATCTTCTCCTTTGTCAGATTTCCTGATGATACGTCTTCAATGAGTTTCTCAACTCTTTTTCGGAGATCAGCCATATAGTCGCAAATTTCCTTGTAACCTATTTTTTCAAGTTCCAACTCTCTGCTCTTCAGCTTCTCTTCATTTTCCTTTTGCCTCTCTATTCTTGCAAGGAAATCCCTTTTTGCAACTTCAGTCTGTGTAATTTTCCTGTCCAAAGTTCGCGACTTTGAAAGAAGGGATGCAATTATAGATGCAGATGTCTCATCCCTAGATGAAAGCAATCTCTTAGCTTCAGCTATGACGGCTTTTGGCATATTTGCTCTGATAGCTGTTGATATCGCATGGCTATCGCCAGGTATCCCCTCGAGAATCCTGTATGTAGGCTTGGACGATTTATCATCAAACTCCATGGAGGCATTCATCATTTCACTATTGCTGTAAGCATAGTTCTTTACCTGTCCATAATGGCTTGTTGCAATAGTCAATCTTGAATGACCTTTCATGTATCCAAGAATTGCAATAGAGAGGCTTGCACCCTCCTCAGGATCTGTTCCCGAGCCAAGCTCATCAAGGATCACAAGGCTTTTTTCGCTTGCGTTCTTTGCAATTCTTGCAATGTTGGACATATGGGATGAAAAAGTCGAGAATTGTTTTGAAATCGATTGTCCATCTCCGATATCGGAAAAGAAATCATCAAAGATAGGAAGTTTTGAACCAGCTCGAGCCGGTATGAAGCCACATATCTGATTCAACGTCGCTAAAAGTGCAACAGTCTTCATCGTGACTGTCTTTCCACCAGCATTTGCTCCTGAAAGGACTAAAACACGAATATCAGAGCCAAGTTTTATTGTTATTGGGACAGCTTTTTCACCTAAAAGAGGATGTCGTGCATCTACAAGCTCTATCGTGTCAGATAGTTCAGGGTGTTCAGACTTGCTCTTCTTCGCCCAAAGAGCAAACGAATAATGAAAATCAAAATCAGCAACTTCATCGACCATCTTTTTCAAGACAGGCACAAGAAATCTTACCTTTTCTGATAAATCATGTTTTATCTTTATCTTCTCATTTCTGATTTTCTCTTCAGCTATAACAACCTTGTTGTTTAGATCAACAAGCTTGAACGGCTCTGCAAAAAGCGTTGCACCAGATGAGGAAGATCCCATTATGTATATGTCACCAGTGTGTTTCTGGTCAGCTTTTAGTGGAATTACAACTCTTTCATTTCTGTATACTGGATTGGTATTCTGAACCAAGCTCTTATTTGAGTTTATGTAATAAGAGGAATATCGAAAACGCTCTGCTTTGAAATCCTCTCTCTCCTTGATCAAAGGAAGAAGCCTTGGATGATTTTCATTGACATCTCCCTCAGAATCCAATGAATAAAGAATTTCGGCACTAAGGTCCCTATCTTCTTGGTGAATGTCATCAGATTTATGCAAAAATGAAAGCATCTTGAAGTAGGAGTCCAGGAATTCTCCGACTTTATAGATATCAAAACCCGATATATCACCATGCGAGTTCGAGACAAAATCAAAGACTTGGTCAATTGATGGAAAAGTGCTAAGCGATGACTCCTCATCTAGATAGTTCATATATGAGTCAATCTTCATGTAACGCTCATCGATCTCATCTCTATTGCAAGTAGACGATTCTGGATTAATCCTGTCTCTACCGGCTTTTGAAAGAGAGAAACCTTTGACTATATCCAATACCTTATCCAACTCTATATCTATAGCGGTCTTAGCGTCCACTTCTTGCCTTCCTTCTGTACTCGGGCTTTCTTTCATCAAGGCTATCGAGCATCCTCAGATAACTTACATACCTATCTTCATTGATCTTTCCTTCTTCAAGCAGAATAGGAACAGCACATCCCTGCTCACCCCTATGGAGGCAATGAGGATACAAGCAATCAAGATCCCTCAACTCCGGAAAGGATTCCTTTACTACTGACAAATCCTCGAAAGGAATCAAAATCTCTCTCACTCCAGGCGTATCTATAAGAGAAAAATCCTCGGTTTCTATTAGCGTTGAATGTGTTGTAGTATGTCGACCACGATTGAATTTGTCGCTAATATCACCTGTTTTCAAATTAATTGAGGCAAGTTTATTGATCAAACTCGATTTCCCAACTCCTGACTGTCCGAGAAATGCAACAGTCTTTCCTTTAATCCTGGATTTCAAGTCATCGATACCATCTCCATCAAGGCATGAGACTGCGATAATATCATAGCCAAGCGTTTTGTACAGTTTCCAGCGCTCAAACTCTTGTTCAGTAAGGCCATAGTCAGACTTGTTCATTATTAGGATAATGTCGCATCCGAATGAAGATGCTATTGCCCGATCCACGAATCTTGGCCTAAATGGAGGGGAAAAAGCTGAAAGCACGATTGCACTCAAATCTTGGTTTGCTGCTATTGTTTGATTCAATTCTGCTTTTGCATTCCAACGTTTGAAACAGCTTCTCCTTTCCTCTAACGAAGTAATCAAAGCCTCGCATTTGCTATATGGTTCCCCTATTGCTATATCACCAACAGCTACTGGGTTGTATTCAAGATACTCTGTTCTCAATACTTTGCCTTTGATCCTGCAAGTATATATTGTGCCATCATCTAGCGACCTTGCTACATAAACGTTGTTGCTTGATTTTAGTATCCTGAAACGCATAGCTAAAATCATAACACAAATATCAAATTGACAGTAGCGTGCTTTTTATTCAAACTCTTTATATGTTCTCATTCGAAAATTGTATCTATCCCGGTTGCGATTTCTACAAAGCAACAGGCTCAGAGTACTGTCTTCATCATGCAAAAGACAAGAAAGAGATAATCGATAAAAGCTTGGAATTCTTCAAATCCGATGACAAGGACATCATAGACTACTCCCTCAATGGAGCTATCTACTCATCTTTGGATGTAAAAAACAAGAGAATAATAGGAAGCACATTCTCTTTTGCGACCTTTGAGAATTGCTCATTTGAAAATGTCACAATAATCAATTCCTTCTTTGATTTTTCGCTTTTTTACAATTGCCACTTCAAAAACTCATCAATAAGATATTCGATATTCTCAGGCTCTACATTCACTTTATCATCAATCAATGGATCTACTGTGATCCACGACAATTTCAATGGCGCAAACATTTCCGAGTCTGATTTCTCAGAAAACGATTTCTACTACTCATCATTCATAATGTCGAAGCTCATCCAAATAAGAATGGAAGATTGCAATCTAAAAAGGACTGATTTTTCTTCATCCATGATACAAGCGATATCGTTTAAATACTCTAATCCAGACGAAGCTCAATTCAGGAAAAAACCGGAGTACACGATATGAGGATATTCTCACATTTATCAACCAAGACGCTGACAAATGAGTATGTTGTCTCAGATGAGAATAACAATGCAATCATAATAGATCCATCAGCTGCAGACAATCCAATCATAACAATAATAGAAGACCATAAACTCACGATAAAGGGCTACTTGATTACTCACAACCATCAAGATCAGATAGCAGGATTCGGGACTTTCCAAAAGATATACCCTGCTCCTGTGTTCGCATCCGACTACACTATATCAGAATACAAGACAATTCCTTTAAGAGATAGAGACAAAATCAAGATAGGTGAATTGGAAATAACAGCCTACTCATGCGCTGGCCATTCCAATGACAGCATGGTTTTCAAAATAGGCAGTGCGATTTTTACAGGAGACACATTGTATGCTGGCACAATTGCCGACACAGCAAGCAACTTCGACAAGGAGCTTTTATTGAAAAACATAAGAGAAAAGATACTCTCCCAAAGTGCAAATACGCTTATTTTCCCTGCAAGAGGGCCACTGTCCAAGGTAAGAATAGAAAGAATATTCAATATCGATCTTCTAGAAAGTGATGCAACATACCTCTAGTTTATTGATAAATCATCGCAGTGAAGATCCAAAACCTTTAGTGCATCGATAAATCTTCCAGGAACCTTAGCTCTGAAGACAGATGTCTCGCCCGTAGCCGGATGTGTGATCACAAGTCTTTGGCTATGAAGCATCAAAGTTGCATCTGGAAGTTTCTTGTCTTTTCTTCCATATATTGGATCTCCAATGATAGGATGGCCTATCGATGCCAAATGGACTCTGATCTGGTGGGTTCTGCCAGTATAAATCCGTATCTTCAAAAGAGCATATTCACCGTTTTGTGTCACGACACTGTATTTTGTCAAAGCATCGCGCCCCTCGCTTTTGTTGTTAGTCGTTGTGAACTTTTTCCTGTTTTTCCTGTCTCTAACTATCCTTGACTCGATCGTGCCTTGTGTTTGTGCAAAAAATCCTTTGCAAATCGCTATATAGTATTTTTCATTTCTGTGCTCAGAAAACATCTGACAAAGAGCAAGATGGGCTTTTTGGTTCTTTGCAATCACCATAACCCCAGATGTATCTTTGTCCAACCTATGGACTATTCCCGGCCTCAGCTCATCATCACCTGTTTCGAAATCCTCTCCATAAAGCCCAAGAAGAGCATTTGCAACTGTCCCATGCCAATTTCCAGCACCTGGGTGCACAGCCATTCCTTGTTCCTTATCAATTACAAGAATATCATCATCCTCATAAATGATATTGAGTTTTATTTCTTCTTTCTCAAGGCCTTCCAAAACATCCTCGTCATAGCTAATTGAAACTTTGTCTCCAGCTTTGACTTTTGATGATTTCTTTGTCTTTTTTTCATTCACGAACAAAGCAAGAGTTGGATTCGAAAAAACACTTCTTGAGATGCCAAGGCCTTCTGAAACAACAGAATCAACTCTCCCATCTCTATCACATATATATGAGTACTCACGCCTTTTAATCATTTTCAGACGCCTCGCCTATTATCCAATCAATCCCAGCAATTAAAAGTGAAAGACCTGCAGCTCCTGCAAACTGGTATAGCGTTGCCTTCATATGGTCATCAGTAAGAGGTACTCCTAGGTTCCTGGATATGTTGTATGTTGCTATAGCGACAGGAAGCGTCACGACAAAGGAGCCAAAGAAAATTATCTCTGCTCGTCTTAATTCCATTGTCCACTCTGGAAACTCATCTTTTTCGTAGCTTTCATACTCATATTTGATTGGATCTGAAAAGAGCATTGAAGATGAGAGGAAAATCAACAAAATAGCAATAGCTTTTTTCATTTTCGTTCTCCAAAGATAGCGCTTCCAATCCTTACTTCAGTAGATCCTGATGCAATTGCATCCTTCCAATCAGCCGACATACCCATTGACAATACAGATATTCCATATTTCTTCTTCAATTTTAAGAACAAATCATGTGCAAAGTTGAATGCTTTTCTGTTTTTCTCGCTATCAAAACCCAATGGACCAACTGTCATCAACCCTTTGAAGTCAAGGTTTTCAGAGCCATGTGCATATTCTGCAGCTTGATATAACTCATCGATACTTGTAAATCCACTTTTTTGTGCCTCTCCCGAGCTATTAACTTCTAAAAGTATCTCAATCTTCTTATTGATTTTCTTGCACTCTGCTTCAACTTGCTTCAATAGCTTTATCGAGTCGATGGATTCTATCCTATCAACAAGAGAAACAGCCTTCCTTGTCTTGTTCGATTGCAAGTGCCCAATTAAATATAGCTTCAATCCATCAGGTCTTTCTCCTGTGAATTTCTCTTGGATCTCTTGCACTCTATTCTCGCCAAAGATCCTTGCACCTTGATCATATGCTTCAAGAATCATCGACATAGGCTTTGTTTTGGAAACAGCAACCAATTCAACTTCATCATTGATTTTCCTTACTTCATCAAAAACGTCTTTATAAAAAACCATATTAGTCTCTCTCATCGCTCAATTTCTTTGCTGGAAGGTTCTTCAAACTCTCTTTGGCTTTCTTTATCTCAGCCTTTGCATTCTCTCTCCAAGCTCTGATATTCTCAAGTTGCTGTTTCAATTCAGCATTGTGGCTAGTACATGTTGGGAATGATGAAATGAAGAGCTTAGCTTTTCTATGTGCAATATCCTTCTTCTTGTCGATTTCATCAAGAAGTCTTTCCCTAATCTCTCGAGCAAGCTCAACCTTTCCTTGTGCAATAAGTGTTCGATAGCGCTCCTCCATCTCTGCTCTCTTTTCTCTCAAATCCTGAAGAACAGCCTTTATTGCGTTCATCTTCATTACAGAAAGCATGAAATCGGTGAACATAACAAGAATAATTGTATCTGAAATAGGTCTATCTAGATAAGAAGGGATATGGGCTATCATCCGATCAAGCCGAGGATTCACAAAATATGTTATGAACAATCCTCCGATGCCAAACAATGTCGAATTTAAGAGACAAACCCTGCCATTTATATTCCCAAACTTCTTTGAGTAATCCCAAAGCTTTATTGAAAATGCTTTTTCCAAAAGCCAAGAGCCTATATATTCAACTATAGAGGTAAGAATCATTCCCAAGATAAAGACAAGAACTGGCCCCCATATATTAATCGTCGAAAGAGGGCTTAAAAAGAGTTTTATGATGATGCCTCCAAATCCATATATAGGCAACCATGGACCATACATGAATCCTCGATTAACTAATCGTCTTTGTCCAACAGAGCAATAAATCACCTCTGCAATATACCCTAGAATCGAATAGATAAAGAACGTAATAACTAGGCTATCGAACGTCATAAGAACTCCTTTTGTCTAATTGTATATAATTCAATATGTTTTCCGACCACTATGGGAAAACACTCAAACTCTACTTCCTTTTCCTCTCAAAAACAGCTACTACATTCGATATCTTATTAAAGACATCATCTGAATTTGACTCTGTCAATACTTCAGCAAAATCAATTGTGATAGTCTTGTTTTTTACAGAAACATTGTATCGTAGGATATCCTTGATTTTTAAGGCAAGGGCTATTATTTCCTTATATGTGTAATTTTCAGGGACAGCTAATGTAACTTCATTGCCTGTTTGCTTCAAGACAATACCATACTTGTCAAGTTTCCTTTCTATCGTAGTTTCATCCTGCTTCAATACAGGCGATTCTTCAGCAATAGCATCATCAAGCAGCGCTGTATCATGTCCCTCAAATTCTTCTATCACTGATAGAGGCTCATGAGTGTTTTCCTCTACTTCAGCCACTATATTCTCAGCTATATCTACATTTGGCAAAACTTCCTCATCAAATGAAGGTTGCAACTCGACAACACTTCCAGACAATTGTGTATCTTCCACTGTTTCATGCTCATCAATAGTTGCAGGAATTTCTCCAGTTTCTTCTGAAGCATCCCTTGTAGAGGACTCTGTCTGGACAGGATCCTCAAATAAGGCTACATCTTGACCTGTAACCTCTTCTGGCAACGAAGAACCATCGGCATTTTTTACTTCACCAGACTCTGTAGCTACACCTATTGGAACATCATCTTCAATTTCAGTCTCAGTATTAGCTTTCTCCTCTTGTTTTGATTCTGTACTCAAAGAGTTTTGTATTGGAGCTTGCTCTATAGTTTCCACTGCCTCTACAGCCTCAGGCTCTTCAATATCGATTTCTGTCTTGTTAGTTTCCTCTGGCAATGCGTGCTCATCTGATATAGCTTCTGTGTTTGGAACATCTCTATCTTGATTTGCAACCTCTTCTGACAAAGGCTGGTCTGTGGATTCTACAATCTCTGGCTCCTCAGCTACAGGCTCTTCAATAACTGGTGGAACTTCCTCTTCAGTTTCAGTCTCAGTATTAGCTTCCTCCTCTGGTATTGATTCTGTATTCAGAGCTTCTTGCGTTGGAGCTTGCTCTGTAGTTTCCACGGTCTCTACAGCTTCAGGTTCTTCAATATAGGCTTCAGTATCATTGTCAATTGACTCTTGCAATAAAGCTCCATTATCATTTTCTACAGCTTCTGGTTCTTTGGTTTCAAATCCATCAGCATTTGCTACAGTTTCGATTCCTTCTTCAAGTGCCTCGTTTTCTTTTGAATCGTCAACACTCTGGCTTGAGCTTTGAACTTCTTCCTCTCTTGATTTGCTCTCATGTCCGGTTGAGACAAGAATGCAAATAATCAAAATAAGAAGACAAACAAGGATGCAAATGGAAGCAGCTATTGCAACTCCAGAGCCTTTTTTCCCTCTCTCACGCTCATTCCTAGATGGCATATCATCATAATCTCTATAACCCATAATCGACAAACTCCAAGCAAATATTTATTATATGCTTATGCATGAAAATGACAATCATATTGGCAGGATAAGCCTAGTTATCATCATAGCATTTGTGGTATTGCTTCTGTCACGGATGATAATTTTGGATACATTCCAAGGCATGAGCCGAAAACATTATTCAGATCCGATTGTATCATCCACATTGGTAAGAGGAACAATATATGACAGAAATGGGAATATTCTTGCATTTCAAGCACCAGACTATGGCTTTTGCGTAAAGTTGTCATCCAATGACAGCAAATCATCATACATTGCATCAACTATTGCATCATATCTTTCCTATGATGCTATTGAAATCGAATCAATGATTGAAAGCGGAGTAGAATTCTTTCCTCTTTCATATATTCCATCAAAAGAAGAGAAAGAATATATAGAGAGCCTATTGGTCAACTTCTCAATCGATGATGATGTCGTTCTGGTGATGAAAGAAATAAGAAAGTATCCATCAGGCCTTAACATTAGAGAATATATAGGCGAAGTTGACGAGTACCTCAACGGAATAACTGGTATTGAAAAGCTATATGACGACAAATTAAAAGCTGTTCCGACATTAGGCTACAATATAGTGAAAGGCGCATCAATTGTCCTTACATTGGATATGGATTTGCAATTTGCACTAACAAGGATACCAGACTTCCCTGACTACAAGAACAGCACTATTGCAATCCTAAATGAGAACAATGAAATACTCGCGTATCAAGGCAGTGCTGATGAAAAAATCCTAAACGCGATGGTCTATTCGATTACAGATAAGAAAGAAACAACAATCTTGCACAATGAAAATCCACTTAGCAACAAAGAAATGCAAGATATTAGTAAATACAAAATCTATATAGATGCACCTTCTGACGAGATAAAAGAGAGCATCTTAAATACAATAAAATCATCATTGGTCTTGCTAGGGAAAGTACCTTCTAGCTCATATTGAGTTGCGAATTTGCATCCTTGCTGTTATATCCAATGTCCTTCAAGTATGGAAGAATCGCTGTTGACGATGCCATTATTATATCGTCAGGAACTTTTTGTCCATCTGTTAAGAAAAGCAAAGGAAGAGACATTTTATAGCAAAACGAGAGGACATTGCCTATTGTTTCTGTTTCATCGACCTTTGTACAAATCATAGCTTTAGGCGAATAGTCTTTGTATCGTAGATAGTGTTCTATCAAATCCTCTTCCTTCATCGAAGGAGATGCTGTGAAAATATAGCTTGTTCTTGTGCTATCGAGCATAGACGTCAGCCCTTTCAACCTAAGGGCAACATTTTTGTCTCGCAAACTCAATCCCATCGTATCTATAAGCACAAGATCATACCAAGAATAATGCTCCAAGGCCCTTAAAAGCTCACTCTCTTGACGGACAAGGTCGACAGGAATGTCCAAGGCATCTCCAAATGCTTTTATTTGCTCATAAGCACCTACCCTGTAACTGTCAAGAGTTATTATAGCAACCTTCTTGCCTTGCTTTTTGTAGAGATAAGCACTCTTTGCAATCGAAGTCGTCTTTCCCGATCCTGTGGGGCCAATTAAAACCATGTATGTAGATGGATGGATTTGCTCTTCATATGCAATTGGCACAAGAGAGACAAGTTGCTTGGCTATTGCTGACACATCATTTTTCGGATTTTGCTCCAATGCATTCAAGACGCTGTCCATTAAAGGGCCACTTATATAGTTCTCGATTAAAATGTCAGCAGAAGTCTCAATAGGATTGACTAGGTCCCTATGGACATTTGTGTCAAGGCGTTCCTCCAAAGTCAGTTTGCTTGGATCCGGGGTTTTTGCCTCCATCTCAAATTCAGCAAGGTCAGACTTTTTCGCTCTCTTATCTCCATCATTGGACTTTGCTATGCAATAACAAGAAATCTCGCATTTATGTTGCTTTCTCGTAAACAAGCCGCCATGTGTCACAAAATCCCTACGGGAATGGATACGTATATTATCCCCGTAGAGCTCCTTTGCTTTCTTTATAGCCTCTTCATATGTATTATCTACAACAGTAAAATATTGCATATCATTTATAGAATATACTTTGAAAGATCCCTATCCTCAACTATATCATGGAGTCTTTCCTGGACATAGCTTCTTGTGATTGTAACTTTCTGACCGCTTAACTGATCTGCAGAGAATGCAAGCTCTTCCAAAAGCTTTTCCATTACAGTATAGAGCCTTCTGGCTCCTATGTTATCATTTTCCATGTTCACATCGTGAGCAATAGTTGCAATCTCTCTCAATGCATCCTCTTCGAATACAATATCGACTCCTTCTGTAGCTAAAAGCGCAATATATTGCTTTGTGATTGCATTTTGAGGTTCGGTAAGAATCCTGTAGAACTCCTCTGATGTCAAATCATGAAGCTCAACTCTCAATGGGAAACGACCTTGCAATTCCGGAATCAAATCAGATGGCTTGCTAAGGGAGAACGCACCTGCGGCAATAAATAGGATATTCGTCGTATCTATAACTCCCCATTTTGTTGATACTTTGCATCCTTCGACAATTGGCAAAATATCGCGTTGCACACCCTCTCGTGAGACATCTGTATTATTGCTCTGACCTCTAGATGCAACCTTATCGATCTCGTCGATGAAGATTATACCCATTTGCTCGCATCTGTCTTTTGCTTCATCAATTGCCTTATCGTTATCGACGACTTTGTCCATCTCTTCTTCGCGAATAATCTCTCGTGCCCTCTTGATGGAAAGCTTCCTTTTTCTTGTTCCATTCGCACCTGATGAAAACATTTGGGACAATGAGCTCATTGCTTGCTGGAGATCCTCCATAGACCCTGCGCCCATGACATTGATCTTGCTAGTTGGAGTAACTGTCATATCGACTTCTTTGTTGTCAAACGCGCCTTTTCTAAGAAGATCCCTGAATTTCTCACGGGTCTCCAAGACATTCGACTCCATCTTTTGATCATCTCCTAGAGCAGGAAGCAAAAGATCGAGAAGTCGTTCCTCGATATTATGCTCTACTTCGCTCTCCTTAGCTTTTGCCATCTCTTCTCTTACCATGGAAACAGCACTAGCCATCAAGTCCTTGACCATCGATTCAACATCGCGTCCAACATAGCCAACTTCTGTGTATTTTGTTGCTTCAACCTTCACAAAAGGAGCTTTTGCAAGCTTTGATATCCTTCTTGCAATTTCTGTTTTTCCAATTCCGGTCGAGCCAATCATCAAGATATTCTTAGGCGAAACCTCATCCCTCATCTCTGCAGGAAGTCTTTTTCGTCTTACTCTATTTCTTATTGCAATAGCAATTGTTCTTTTTGCATCATCTTGACCGATAACATATTGATTGAGACTGTCTACAATCTCTCTTGGTGTCATATCGTCAAGGCTTTTATTTATTAGTGCTTCCATTTTGTACCTCTGTGATTATATTGTGGTTTGTATAAATGCATATGTCAGCTGCGATATTCACGGCTCGTCTTGCGATCTCCTCTGCACTCCAATCAACTCCTGCATCGAGATATGCCAAAGCTGCAGCACGAGCAAAATCCCCTCCAGAGCCAATAGCAACAACATTACCCTCCGGTTCAATCACATCCCCTGCTCCTGAGATAAGAAACATCTTGTCTCCATCAGATGTGATCATCAATGCATCAAGATTTCTAAGGGCTTTATCCAGTCTCCATTGCTTAGCAAGTTCGACAGCTGAGCGTGTGATATCGCCATTGTATTGCTTTAATTTTCCTTCAAACAATTCGAAAAGCGTGAATGCATCAGCTGTAGAGCCGGCGAATCCAATGATGATCTTATCATTAAATAGCCTTCTGACCTTCCTTGTATTCCCTTTTGCAACTGTATTCCCCATCGTTGCCTGCCCATCTCCAGCCAATGCAACCTTGCCATCTTTTCTGACAGCACAAATCGTAGTTCCATGAATTTTTGTTTCCATTTTTATTCCTTTGCATGAGGGTGCGACTTGTCATAAACACCTTTCAGCTTTGATTTCGATATATGAGTATATATCTGAGTCGTTGATATATTAGAATGCCCAAGCATCTCTTGCACAAAGCGAATGTCTGCACCATTATCAAGCATATGCGTTGCAAAACAATGCCTTAATGTGTGAGGAGTGAATTCCTTTTGCCATCGAAGCAAAGACCTATATTCATCAAAGATAATATGTGCAGAGCTAAAGGGCAACCTCTTGCCTGTATTTGATACAAATAGAGCATCGTTTATCGCATTCTTCTTCCTAATAAGAAACTCTTTTCTCAAATCAAGATATGCAACAATCTCGTTCTTGACCTTGTTTGGGAAAAACAAGAACCTCTCTTTGTCTCCTTTTCCTACTATCCTTATGCGTCTTTGAGACAAATCGATATCGGAGACATCCACAGATAAAGCCTCAGAAATTCTTGCACCTGTAGCGTACAAAAAAAGAAAAAGCATATGATCTCGCTCTGAGATGAAATAATCATCATCGTTCTCCAAATGCGTGCATTTTCTATATTCCAAGAGCTCATTTACCTCTTCTTTTGTCAAAACTGATGGAATCTCGCGAACCTTGTATCGAAGAGAGACAAAAGCAAAAGGATCTTTATCTACATCTCCAGTTTTCATCAAATAGCGATACAAATCCCTATAGCATGAGAGTTTGCGATGAATTGATTTCTCACTGAAATTCTTCTCTAGGATTCTTATAATCGATCTAACATCATCTCTGTCCAGCTGAGAAATGGTTTTTGAATTCCTATCAAGAAAAGATGAAAGAAGAGCAAGATCTATCATGTAGTTCTTTACAGTATTCTCTGATAAGTCTCTTACGCTTTTGATGTATTCGATGAAACCTGAGAAAGCTCTTTCATTGTCCATTGAAATAGATGATATCAAATCTAGCACTCCCTTTACCATATATTCCTTTATCAGATCTATAGCCGATTGCTTTTGGAAATGACAAGAAATCCGAAAAGCTATTGATCAACGGACAGCCATCAAGAACAAGGCTTTTTAGTGCATTGCTATCCAATCCATCTTTCAAAACAGCAATATCCTTCGAATTATCTAAAGCATATTTTATGTGCGGAAGGTATTTGATGCTTTGAGAGCCAGAGTTCGCTAATATAATTGCTCTTGCAATCCGGACACCAATCAGATTAATTGCATCATTTGGATTCATATCATCATGACAAGTTGGAACAATCAAGCCTCCATTTGACTTCAATATAGTTGATGCAACATTCATATATAACCTACCAATATCGAAAGGAATCAAGGCAAAAAGCCTTCCAAGACCATCGCGAACACCGCTTTCGATTGCTTTTGATGCTTTATTACCACTTACATAGAGGACATCAAAACCATTTAGTGCAGCCTCCAATGCACTTAGATAAAGCGAGTCCAAAAGATGCAAATCCGATTTAAGCTTGCAACAAAAGAATATAGCATTCTCTGGAAGCGACCCAAAATAATCAAACGAAAAAGGGCCAAGCGAAGATCTCTTAGCACCATATCCCAAAATACTCTCCATGTTATATAAATGCAAAAATCAAAACAAAATGCTAGAAAAACAGGCCAAGGATTATCTTTATATAGAGCATGATGATTACAACTACCAATATTGGCCTTATTCCTTTATCGCCCTTCTTTATTGCAAACTCAGAGCCTAGAAGGTTTCCGATAATAGATGCAAATACACATGGTATACCAAGTTCATAAATAATATTGCCATTGATTATGAATGTTGAAAGAGCTGCGATATTCGAAGCCAGATTAAGGAATTTTGTAGTACCGCATGCTTTGATCATATCGAAACCAATAAAGCTCAAAGCCAATGTATAAAACATACCTGTGCCAGGCCCGAAAAAGCCATCATAGACTCCAATAGCAAAAGACATAAGAGATGCTATTGCATAGATATTCGCTTTGATAGGTTTTCCGATGTCTATCATATTTCCATCATTTTCTCGCCTGTGTTTTCGTAAAGTAAAGACTGTCAAGAAAGGCAAGACAACAAGGAGAATATATTGAAACACTCGCGTTGCAAACACTAATGCAAGTTGAGCTCCTATAGCAGCTCCAGATATTGCAAAGACGGATGCAAACAGGCCAATACGCCATACAACATTTTTGCCTCTTGCATAGTTTATCGTTGCAAAAAGAGTGCCGAATGTAGATGAGAACTTATTGTTGCCAAGAGCATACACAGGAGGCAGTCCAATCGCATAATAGCTGGTAAGAGATACAAGACCTCCCCCTCCTGCTATAGAATCGATAAATCCTGCAAGAATACATAAGAGAAACATTATTGCAATTTGCCAAAAAGATATATCAATCACATAAATCTCCAGTAAAAATGATAAGACAACTAGATATCGTCATCCGACAGAGGCGAGAATTTATCAAAGAGAGATAGAAGAGAAGAAGTGTTGAAGTGTGTGTAGATTTGCGTTGTCCTTATATCGCTATGCCCCAACATCTCTTGCACAGATCTAACATCGGCGCCATTCATCATCATATGGCTTGCGAATGAGTGTCTTAGTGTATGGACAGTTGCATCCAATCCAAGCCTCTCTACAACCTCATGGTAGCGCTTATGCATTGCTTGCCTTGTCATTCTTTCTCCTCTCCTATTGATAAAAAGCGCTGGCTCTTTTTTGTTTTTTTTGCTCAATAGCCTTGGACGGACATCTGAAAGATACAGATTTAAAGCATCCTTTGCCCTCTCTCCCAAGAACACAACTCTCTCCTTTCCTCGTTTTCCAAAGACACGCATAGAATTCTCATCTTCAAGATATGATGACAAATCCAAGCTTACTGCTTCAGATATCCTCAAGCCAGAAGAGTATATGACCTCAAACAGACACCAATCTCTTATTCCAAGATCATCATCTGTTTTCATTGCATCCAATATTCTGTCAACATCTGATTCAGAAAGTATTTTAGGAAGATGCTCATGGATTCTAGGACGATCCACAAGTGTCGCTGGATTGGAATCAATATATTCTTTTGACTCAAGGTATTTATAAAATGTTCTGAGAGTCGCAACTATTCTGGAAATAGTACCATTTTCTAGAGATGACTCGTTTTTCCTTGCAATCAAATACTCCTCCATTTGAGATGGAAGGATTTTATCTACTTGCAAATTATGTCTTGAAAGGTAGAGTAAATAGTTTTTCAATTCACGAGAATAAGCCTCCCTGGTTTTATCAGAGAGGCGTCGCTCATAAATCAAATAATCCGAAAAGTCAGATATGATGCTATCTGTCGTCATCCTCGCCTCTATGTAGCCTCATAATAGCTGGAGTTGAGAAATCATTCGGATTCGAGTTTCTCTTGCCAAGCTGATTTTGCAAGTCTTGCCATCTATTGACTGTTATAGTCGAGGCGTCTTCTCTTGTATGCTGAGGCTCGCTAGCTCTTTTCCTCAAGCTATCTTGTTGAGATTCAAATGATGATGGCTTCTCGCTATGCATGGAGTAGTTCTGGCCATAGTACCTCTCCTGTTGAGGCTCATATCTTTTCTCTTCTTCCTCTCGTGCTTTCGAATAAAGCTCAGAATTATTGATTCCAGTAGATACATCCCTCTTTTCAAACCCAGTTGCAACAACAGTGACTTTAAGCCTGTCGCCCAATGCTGGATTATATGATTGTCCTGCTGTGATCAAAGCATCTTCAGCAACATTGTTTGTAATAAGCTCGACAACATCCTGGTATTCTTTCAATGTAAGATTGTCGCCACCAGCAATGTTTACAAGAACAGCCTTTGCTCCATCTATAGACGCATTCTCCAACAAAGGATTGCTAATCGATTGCTTTGCTGCCTCTACAGCTCTGTTTGCACCCTCTCCAAAGCCAAGTCCTATAAGAGCATCGCCTTTGCCTTTCATTACAGTCTTTACATCTGCAAAATCTATATTTATCTCGCCTGGCTCCGTTATAAGATCGGATATTCCTTGCACAGATTGCATCAAAGCCGAATCAGCAAGCAGGAACGCTTGTCTAATAGGAGTATTGTTATCAACAACATTCAATAGATGTTGGTTAGGAATCAAAATGAGCGTATCAACATTCTTTCTAAGCTTCTCGATTCCTTGCTGCGCTAGCATAAGCTTTTTCTTGCCCTCGAAAGCAAATGGCGTTGTTACAACAGCAACAGTAAGCGCATTGCAAGTCTTTGCAATCTCAGCAACGACAGCAGCAGCTCCAGTTCCTGTTCCACCTCCCATTCCAGCTGTTATGAAGACCATGTCAACATTCTCTAGCTCTTTCTTTATCTCTTCTTTGCTCTCAATTGCAGCTTTTTCGCCAATTTCAGGCTGCCCACCAGCTCCAAGACCTCCAGTCAACTCCTTGCCAATTGCAATTCGAGTTTGAGCATTTGAGCGCTGGAGCGCTTGCACATCTGTATTAAGAGCAATAAAGGAAACCTTTTTCAAACCTGATGCAATCATTCTGTTGACAGCATTGCCACCGCCGCCACCAACACCGACGACCTTTATTATAGTAGGAGCTGTTTGCTCTCCTGTTGCAGTATCTTCAATATCGAAAATATTATATGCCATATGCTCTCCTTAGAATAACTTGCCAAAGAAATTCTTTACTTTCCCGCCAAAGCCATTCTTTTCCTTATTTGATACGTAACTATTGCTATCCTTGTATTTTCTTGCTTCGTTCTTCAACAAGCCAAGCACTGTCGAATATCTTGGATCGATATACATCCTATCGAGTCCATTGATTGCCTCTGGAAATCCGATTCTTGCAGGAAGGCGGAAGATCTCAGCAGCAAGCTCTGTAGCTCCAGAGAGAAGCGAGCCGCCACCAACAAGGACAATGCCAGCGCCAAAAACACCAGATATGCCATTTTCCTCAAACTTTTGCTTGATGATTGAAAACAGCTCAGCCATTCTTGCTTCAATTACTTTCGACATCTCTTTCTTTGGAAGCCTGATTGAAGGCTTTCCTCCAACAGCTGGTGTTATTATCATCTCACTAGAAGATATATTGGGAGAGTAGCAAGAACCATCAGAAATCTTTATCGATTCAGCAGCCGCTTTTGGAAGTTGCAACATATATGCAATATCTGATGTAACAGTCTCTCCACCCATGTCAAGTCCGCAAACATACAAAGGAGCTCCATTTTGGTAAACCATGCAATTTGTGCTCCCAGAGCCAATATCGATGACAATCGCACCCATATCCTTCTCTTCTTGAGAAAGCACTACATCACTATCAGCAAGGCTTTTCAAAACAACCTTTTGCACTTGCAAACCAGCCTTTTGCACACACTTTTTCTGGTTTTGTATAATCGGCGACGAGCCGATGATAAGCAGAACTCTTGTATCTAGCCTATGAGCAAGCATATCAATAGGATCTTTTATGCCTTTTCTTGAATCTACTTGAAAATCCTGGACGAGAGTATGTATGACCTCCGTGTTTTGCGGAAGTTCACGATTCTTTGCAACATCTATCGATCTTCTTATATCCTCGGTTTTTATCTCTTGGTCTTTCGAGTTGATTCCAACGACGCCATTGGATTGTATTGCTTGGATATGTGAGCCTTCGATTGCGAGCATCACAGAACTCACCTCTGTTCCAGCTTGAATCTCTGCCTCAGAAACAACAGCATTGACAACTTTCACTGTTTGCTCCATGTTCACAATCGAGCCGTTTTTTACACCTTCGGAGGGACGTTCTGCAATAGACTCGACCATAATCTGACCATCTCTTGAGACAGCTCCAATCACAACACGAGTCCAGCTAGTACCTATATCCAATCCCACAATAGATTTGTCAGTTGCCACACTCTACCTCTTTAACCTATACAGTCCACCGGATTCCAATCTATACAAACTATCTGAGAAGATTGTTTCAGACCTTCTGTCTTCGATATCTGAACATATCATGTCAATGCAATCGTCAAGATAGCTTAGCTTTGTCAGATCATCGACAATTAGCTTAGATGAAAGACTCTCGAATTCTAGATTCAAAACCCCGCTTTCTATAGTTTCATTATTGCTGAATTCTGCCTTTGTTATCAAGGTTTCTCTCCCATCCAAATCAAGCATGGAATCAATAACCAAGCTAAACTCTGGCAAGAATCCATATTTCTTCAAATAAACAAGATAGTCCTTGTCGACATCCAAGACAATATATGTTCTCTTCAATGATTCCAAGTCTTTGAAATCTATATGCGAAAGACTCGCACCATCATAAAAACATACATCGTCACCGCTCTTTATCAGCAAGCCTCTCTCATTGATATCGGCCTTCAATAGAATCCTCTTGCGATGAAAGGAAATCTCAGCTTTCTCAACATATGCAAGGTCTTCTATCCTCTTCTCAAGAGACCCGATATTCGAGAGCAAGACACTTTCATACAAACAAGATGACAAGATCTTCTTCTCGCTGTAAGTGGCTATTCCTGATATACAAACTTCATCAATCCTAGATAGAGGCATATATGCAATAGCAAAATAGAACAACAAAAGGAGTATAAGCAAGACAGTAGCAATGACTATTGCGATGCTATACTTTCTCATTCGATCTGCCCATCAAATATATGTATCTATATAGAATCAAAGAAGAAGTTACAAACATAAATTCCGCTGAAGGACAATATGAAAAAAAAGGAAAGGAAACAGGACCAAATGGGAAGATCCCTGCACAATACAGAGCACTGATCAAAGCTTGTACAACAACAATCGAGGAAAGAGCTATGCATGCACTTGCGATTGTGTACTCATTTTTCCTATATGCTCTTCTGGCTGCCATGATTCCTAGGAAGAAGTAGTTTAGGAATGCTACAAAGAAAAAAAACACACCAACAAAACCCAGCTCCTCCGAAATCGACGCAAAGATAAAATCGGACTCTACATTGGATAGAACGCCTAGCTTGTACAATCCCTTTCCAAGCCCAATGCCAGTCAGCCCACCTTCTTTTATAGCAAGCTGTGATACAAAGAGCGAATGATCATAAAAATCAGGATTTGCGACAGGCAGGATCGATGAGAAGAATGATGAGGAGAAAGGCGAATAAACGAAGATAAGAAAAAGAGCTGTCGAAAGCGCAAAAACCGCACAGATTGCAACAAAGCCCTTCTTTGCACCGGTCGACCTAAGCATAATAATGCTAACCGACACAATCAAGAAGTAATAACCCATCGAACTGACCAGAGCTGATAGTATTGCAATTGCAATTGCAATCAATGCAACGATAACAAAATATACGCCATTTATTTCCTTTCTTTTGTAAATTGCGGGAATTGCGCCCGATATAAGCGATATTACAGAAAATGCACCAAGTATTGGTCCAGATATTATATTGTGTCCAGAAATTGTAAATATCCCACAATCATTAAATGAAGGGAAAAGCATCAAAACAAGGACAACAAGTGAAAGCGGACAAAGAAAAAAATAGCTCTTTTTTATAAATCTCAAGGGAAGGAAATCCAAGCAAAGACCCAAAAATAGCCCTGCACTAAATCCAATAACTTGATTCAGAAAATAATGATAGTGCTCGAATCCATCCTTGACAGATACATCAAAAGTCGAGCTGTAAAGAAGCAAAAACCCAGATAGAACGATAAGCACAAGGAAAAAAATAAAAGTAAAAGGTGAAAACAGACCTTCACTTGAATCCTCATGATCAAGCTTAACCATATCGAAATCATCGTAGTTGGTGCTTTTGCTTTCTCCCATCTCCATCATTATATTCCAAAGATCAAAAAATAAAACAAAGTCAGATTACACTGTTGGCTTTAACATACAAAGTCGACTGATACTCTTCATCGTCAAGATTGCTTGAGGATGCAATCAATGCCCTCTCCTCATAATCCAAATCCTGAAGAGCTATCTGTGAAACAATCATCTCATGTCTTATAGTATTGTCAATACCAAGTTGCCACAATGGAATGAATGCGACTATGAAAGCAATAGCCAAAATAGCCAATGCTATGCATTTGAATCTAAAGTTAAAGTTTTTCTCCATTTCTATATCCTTCATAATACTTTCTCCACAACTCTTAGCTTTGCTGATCTTGATGGTGCATTTTCAATACACTCTTTCTCTCCTGGCACAATCGGTTTTTTTGTGAGAATCCTGATCCTGCTGTCGCTCTTTTTTTCCTCATCTTTGAAAAACCACTTCACAATCCTGTCTTCCAGACTATGGAATGTTATGACAGCAACTCGTCCACCTGGCTTTAGCACTCGGATTGCATTGTCAAGCGCTGGAGAGATACGATCAAGCTCTTTGTTGACTTCGATTCTCAATGCTTGGAATGTCCTTGTTGCAGGATGTATTCTTCCATATCTGTATTCTTTAGGAACAGCTGAAAAAATAATAGAAGCAAGCACATCAGAGCTCTCTATCTTGCTATCTTTCCTTGCTTCGACAATCGCTCTTGCAATCCGTCTTGAATAGCGTTCCTCTCCATAGCGGTATATTACATTTGCAAGTTCTATCTCAGGATATTCGTTGACGATTGTCTTTGCTGATAGGCTTTGCGACGAATCAAGACGCATATCAAGTTTCTCGTCTTTTCTGAATGAAAAGCCTCTCATGCTCTCTTCGTAATGAAACATCGAGATGCCAAGATCGAAGAGAATTGCATTTGCAGACTCGCTCTCCGCTTCCTCAAGATATGTATCGAACCAAGTGTTCACAGGAATAAAGCGATTGGAAAAAGGCTTCAACCTCTCTATAGCTTTTTTTTGTATTTCCTTGTCCCGATCCAATCCTATTACTGTAAGATTTGGGTATTTAGACAAAAAAAGAGAAGTATGACCTCCCTCGCCTGTTGTGCAATCAATAAGTATAGTGTTCTTATCTTGTTCTAGAGGAAGACTTGACAGGACTTCTTCATGCATTACTGGATAATGAAGGATTTGCATAAAACCTACTCCTTTGCTTCCTCATAAAGACTTTGCGCGAGTTCCGATATATCCTCTTCGTCAGCTTCCTCAGCTTCCCTATAAACCTCTGGGTTCCATATTTCAATCGAATACCCAGCACCTATCAAAAGAGCCTCCCCTTTATTCAAGAGTTGGTACTTCTCCCTGTTTTGAAGGGGGATGTTGATTCTTCCAGAGCTATCTACATCTACATAGATTGCGGGAGAAATGAGCTTTCTGATCAACTTTCTTTTTTTCTCATCCAGCATCGCTTTGGGGGTTGATAATATTGGCTTGCTGAACTCGTTTTCAAAGTAATCAGGAGTCATAAGCATTAGATGGTTTCCATCCAACCCTGGAAGAACAACTACCTGCTCTGCGGAAAGAAGGTTTCTTAGTCGTGCTGGCAAAGATAGACGACCTTTATCGTCGAACTTTGAATTATACATTCCTGTAAGAAAAGCCATCTTTTCCACCCATTTTATGGGAAAGTATCCCACCTACACCCACAACAATACACCAAATGCTCCACCAGTGCAATAGTTTTGTTTGAAAATCAAGTGAAAGAAATTGCATAAAAAAAAGGGCCTTCTATCATGAAGAACCCTTCTTTGTCTAGCTGATTCGAGCTATTTTACAATCTTTGTCCCTTTGTCTTTGTAAAGTGCATCATATAGATTCTCTGGATCTGTTACAATGCCGACATTTCCAGTTGTCGATACAAAGTCAACTATTGCTTGAATTTTTGGAAGCATTGAGCCTGGAGCAAAATGCCCTTCAGCTATATACTCCTTTGCTTTTTCAATATCGATTTCGTCCAACGAAAGCTGATTTGGCTTTCCATAGTTAAGACAAACCTTCTCAACTGCTGTAGAAATAACAAAAAGATCTGCATTCAAATCCTTTGCAAGCATTGCAGCAGCAAGGTCTTTGTCAATCACAGCTTCTCGCCCAAGCAACATTCCATCCTCATCTTTAGCAACAGGGATTCCACCACCTCCAGCCGCTATAACGATTATGCCATTGTCAATGAGGCACTTTATCGTCTCAAGCTCGATTATAGAGCGTGGCTTTGGTGATGCGACAACTCGCCTCCATCCTCTTCCAGCATCCTCGACTACACTCCAGCCATCTTTTCTCTCATGCTCTTTAGCAACTTCCTCACTCATAAAAGAGCCAATCGGCTTTGTCGGCTTTTTAAATGATGGATCGCTATCAGAAACCTCTACTTGGGTAACAACAGTCGCAACATTTTTCTTTATCTTAAGCGCCTTGAACTCGTTATCCAAGGCTTTTTGAAGCTGGTAACCTATTGCACCCTGAGTATCTGCGACGCAAGAATCGAGCGGAACTGAATGGAGCTCAGTGGATGCAATCTCCGCACGTCGCAAGATATATCCAACCTGTGGACCATTTCCATGCGCAATTACTACCCTGTTTCCAGCCTCGACAAGACGTGCTATATGATGAGCTGTCTTCTTTGCTGCATCATATTGAGATGCCACAGTTACATGCTTCGAATCCTCTATAAGAGAATTGCCTCCGATGGCAATGACTATCAATTTTCCTTCCATCTTCCAACCTCTTCTTATACAATAGCACGATTGCAACAAAACGCAACAAAAATAATGCAAATAATCTCAACTTATTCTTTTCTTTTGCAATTTCACATTTTTACCATTGGGTATTATATTTACTGTTAAGAACTAATAAAGAGGTATATATGGATAATAACAATATAGATATAGAGAAAATAGACAGGGTACCAGTTCTACCTTTGTTGCAAAGGCCATTGTTCCCTCAAACCTTTACAACACTTATGGTTGGAAGGCCCGAGGATGTTCTTGTGATGAACAACATAATCCAATCGAATGGATACTTTGTCGCTCTCTTGCAAGGAGAAGGACCAAACCCAGGACTCAGCTCTGTGGGAACTCTTGCAAAAGTTTCAAAATATATAAGGCTTCCAAACAACTGCCTTCATGTCTTTATTTCAACATTGCAAAGAGTGAGGGTTGATGATTTTTATGTTGAGCAAAACTCAATTGAAGCAAAAATAGAGGATTTCCCTGACGATACGACAAAGACAAAAACAGTAACACCGTATGCAAATGTCCTGAAAGAGACAGTGCAAGCTTTAAGTCAGAGTACTACGATGTTCAATTTTGCAGCAGACTTGAACATAATGAATATTGATGATCCGGGGCTCTTGTCTTTCTATGTCGCATCAGCGCTAAACGTTGCAAATGCAAAGTTCTTGCAAGATGTGCTTGAGACAAGCAATGCAAGAGTCAGAATTGAGAAGCTTCTTTCCTATATTTCAGCTCAAAAAGAGATATACGACAGGGAGAATGCAATAAAGAACCAGTTCTTCGACAACATAAAGAACAAGAACAAGGAAACAATTCTAAAAGAACAGATAAGGAACTTGCAAAACGAACTTGATCAAATCACAGGCTCTGCACATCCGATGATGTCAAATGGAAGCAAAGTCCAAAGAAAGCAGGATTTGTTTGCCAGAGCAAAGCAAAAGAAATTGCCTGCAGAGTTCAGAGATGTCGTGGATCAGGAACTTGAGAAGCTTTCTGGGCTTGAGATGATGAATCCTGAATACATGCTTACAAAGCTCTACATAGAGACAATACTTGCATTGCCATTCTCGTTCGAAGACAAGGCTCCAAGCTATTCGATTCTAAAAGTCAAGAAGCAACTGGAGAAAGACCATTACGGGATGAAGGAAGTAAAAGAAAGGATTCTTGAGTTCCTCGCATCCAGAAGGAAAGCAAATACAACAAAAGGTGCGATTATTTGCCTTGCTGGTCCTCCCGGAGTTGGAAAGACCTCTGTTGGAAAATCAATTGCAAAAGCCCTCGACAGGAAGTTCTACCGTTTCTCAGTTGGAGGAATGAGGGACGAAGCCGAGATCAAGGGTCATAGAAGAACTTATGTTGGTGCACTTCCTGGAAAGATAATCCAAGGAATGAAGACAACGGGAGTTGTGGATCCGGTATTCTTGATAGATGAGATCGATAAGATGGGAGAATCATTCAGAGGTGATCCTGCATCAGCGTTATTGGAGGTATTGGATCCTGAGCAAAATGCAAACTATGTAGACTTGTATCTTGACATACCATATGACTTGTCGCGAGTACTGTTCATAGTAACAGCCAATGATATTTCAAAGATTCCAGCGCCCCTTCTAGACAGGATGGAGATAATAGAGCTATCTGGATACACTCCTGAGGAAAAGATCCATATCGGTCAAAAATATCTAGTTCCAAAACATCTAGAGAAGAACGGGCTTACTAAGAAGGAAGTGCACTTTGACAAGGATGCTCTAGGGATGATAGCTGAGGAGTATGCAAGAGAAGCTGGAGTGAGAAACTTCGAGAACCTTATCGATAAAGTTATGAGGAAGATAGCGCTTTCCATACTTGAAGAGGGAGAAGATGCAACTCAAGCTGTCACTGTAAAAGCAAAGGATGTAGAGAAGTACCTTGGAAAACCTCCCTTCCCTAGCGATGACATAGTAAAGGCCGATGTTGCAGGAACAGCAATAGGTCTTGCATGGACAAGCATGGGCGGCGATGTCTTGCTAATCGAATCTGAGGCTCTTCCTTTCAAGGGAGACTTGAAGGTAACAGGGCAGCTTGGTGATGTGATGAAGGAATCCGTGTCGATTGCATGGTCAACTTTGAAAAAAGAGGCATGGCTGAGAGGATTGGATCTGGACTTCTTCGACAATTATACTGTCCATATCCATATTCCTGAAGGCGCAACGCCAAAGGATGGGCCGTCTGCTGGAATAACACTCTTTACTTCGCTTTGGTCGATGTACAGAAAGATGGTCATAAAACCGAATTTGGCAATGACTGGCGAGTTGACGCTTACCGGAAAAGTGATGCCGATTGGGGGACTGAAAGAGAAGATCCTTGCGGCAAGACGAGACGGAATAAAGGAGATTATTATTCCAGAAAGAAACAAGATCGACCTCGACAAACTTGACAACGAGGTCAAAGGAGATGTAGTTTTCTATCCAGTTTCAAATATATCACAAGTGATAGAAATAGCATTTCCCGAAGAGAAGACAAAACACCTAGATGAGGATATGCTTAACAAGTTAGCAAATGAAAGAAGGAAGAAAGCCGAGGAAGAGAAAGATGCCGAGAATCTCTCAAGAGCCAAGGCTTTGGAAAAGGTACTCAATTGGCAATAGAACTATTAGCACCTGCTGGAAACTATGAGAAACTGGCAACAGCATTCGAATATGGAGCTGATGCTGCATATATGGGACTGACCAGTTTCTCGCTTAGAGCAAATGCAGGAAATTTCAGCAAAGACGATATAGAGAAAGTCTTGAAACTCAAGAAAGAGAAGAACAAGAAACTCTACTGTACGATGAATATCGTATTCAAGGAAGACCAGATCGAAAGTCTGGAGAAGATGAAGGACGAGATTGCATTATGGCCATTCGATGCCTATATCGTATCTGATATAGGCGTTGTTCCATTTTTCAAGAAGTACTTCCCAGACAAGGAGCTTCATCTTTCTACGCAAGCCTCATGCATAAATTCACAAGCTGCGAGAATGTATAAGGATATGGGATTTTCCAGAGTTATACTTGGTCGCGAAGCGAGTCTTGATGATATAAAAAGAATAAAAGACAAAGTCCCAGAGCTGGAGCTTGAGGCATTTGTACATGGCGCTATGTGCATGGCATATTCTGGCAGATGCATCTTATCGGCACATTTGACTGGAAGATCCGCAAACCAAGGAGATTGCTCGCACACATGCAGATGGAACTACAAGCTCTCTGGCTATGCGCTTGAGGAAGAAGAGCGGCCTGGCATATTCTACCCCATTGAGGAAGAGAATGGTTACACGACAATTCTTTCATCAAAGGACCTTTGCATGATAGATCATGTTGACGAACTTGAAAATGCTGGTCTTTCTTCTTTGAAGATCGAAGGAAGAATGAAGTCAATCTACTATGTTGCTGTCGTAACACGGGCATATAGGAAAGCTCTTGACCATGACCCTAATCTCGATAGCTTCAAGCGTGATTTGTTCGATGTCTCCCACAGAGAGTATTCAACCGGCTTTTTCTATACTCGCGGTCCTGTCGAAACAAAAGACGAGATTTCACGTCCAACAAGCTATGGATATGAAAGAAACTATACATTTTTAGGCACTATAGGTGACAAAGTTGCTGATGATACATACCAAGTCATTTGTAAAAATCAAATAAAAAACAAACAAAAGCTGGAGTTCATTGCACCTGATATCCCACTGATTGAAGATGATTGCTATACTTTGATTGACAAGAATGGTTTCCCTATCTTGCAATTGGACCATGGCAAAGAAGGATATATTAAGAGCAAGAAGAGCCTGAAAAAAGGCTATATAATAAGACGGGAAGAAAAAGGTAATACTAGAATCCAATGAAAAAAAGATACTTTATTTTGATTGCATTGCTTCTTTGTTCAGCATCGCTATTTGCATATACAGACAATTTCTATTCAACATCGACCAATCGAGAGTATGTTGCACTTATAAGTGCAATAAAAAATGGCAAGGATGAAGATGTAATTCTCAATGAATACAATGCTTACATATACTCCGATATCACACCTGTAGAAAGAGCAAGAGTCGAGTACCATATAGCTCGCTACTACAGAGATGTAAAGAAGAAAGACACAGCAAGAGAACATATCTTTTTAATGCGAGAGCTTATCGACAATATTGATAAAAACACTATCTCAGACTTTGAGCAAAGAGTTCTAGAAATCGAGTACTACTCAGCAAAGTACTATGTAGACAAGAAAATGTCAGATGGAATGGAGAACTCATCGCTAACAAAAGAGCTATATTCGCTCTATCCTGACGATGTCTTTTCCATAATGACAGAAGCCTGGAGGCTTATTTATACACCAGGCATCGCAGGAGGAAGCCCTCGAAAGGCAATACGAATGCTAAATTCATTCCTAGATGGCTACAAAGACAAGATGTGCACTCTTGATCTATATTCCACATATTGCGCTTTGGCTATAGCTCACAATATGAGGGATGATTATGATGATGCCGAAAAATACTTCAAACTTGCACTGGGCTTCTATGACAAGGAAGCTGACATTGTTGATGCATACAAAGAAAACACGAAGGAATTAGAGAAACAACTTGAAGAGTAGAGGAGAATCTTATCGTTATGGGACTATTCTTGACTATATATTGCATTATCATCTTGGCAACAGGTGCATACGCATTTCTTACTTCAATCTTAAACATTGCTTATTTCAGAAAGATGGGGAAAGTAAAAGAAGACGATTGTTGTAATGAGAATCCTTTAGTATCAATAATAATACCAGCAAGAAACGAAGAAGAAAATCTTCCTCGCCTACTCTCATCACTTATTAAACAGACATATAAAAACATCGAGATCCTTGTAATAAATGACCAAAGCTCTGATGGAACAGAAGAAGTTATAGAAAAATACGAAAAGCTGGACAGCAGAGTCCATGGATACAAGACCGAGCCAGGCCTTGTCATTAGCAAGCATGGGAAGATGAATGCATTATTGCAATTGATTCCATATGCAAAAGGTGAATTTCTCCTTGCAACTGATGCCGATACGCAACATGCTACAACAGCTCTATCTGTCACTGTCAAGATGATGCAAAAGCACAATCTCGATATTATGTCTGGCTTTCCTACCCAACTTTGCTCGTCTTACATGGCATCAGTTATCGTATCAGCAATGATGTTCGCAAATACGATGGTGCCACACTTCTTCTTCTACAGATTTCAATTCCCGCAAACAGCATTTGCAATTGGTCAATTCATCTTGATGAGAAGAGATGCATACTACGAAGTCGGCGGCTATGGATGCATAGAGAATGCTGTTGTCGATGACATGGGACTGGTAAAGCTCTTTGTTAAAAAGAAAAAGAAATATGCCTTTGTCAACATCTCTGAAGAAGTTGCATGCTATATGTACAAGAAAGGAGCTGAGGCTTTCCACGGAATCGAACGATCCATAGTAGGAGTGTTTCCAGCAAAGCTCTACATTATTCCGCCGCTTATTCTTCTTGTTTGCGCTTTAATGCTTATAGCATGGGCTCCGCTGATACTCCTAGCGGCAGTCATACTCGGCTACTACAACCCATCGACATTGACAATCCTGATAGGTTGGCTTTTGTTTTGTACAGCTTGGTTCATCGGATGCAGGAATATCAACTTCAGAAAACTGGTTTCCATCTCATGCCCGCTTTCGATAACAATGATTTGCGCAATGTATATACATGGAATATATAGAAGGCTGTCTGGAAAGAACTTCATTTGGAAAGGACGAACAATCTAAGTGGCTATGCTTTGATAGTTTGCCAAAAAAAGCATTCGCCACTGAAGCAATATCATCCCAACATGGATCTTCCTAAGTGCTATGAAAGCAATTGGTCAAGCTTCGCATAAATATCCTTCTTGTCGAGGTTCTTGCCAATTATGCAAAGCCTTATCATCCTATCGCCTACAACATCATCCCAATCAGCTTTTAGACGGGAATCTCCTTCAAGCATCTCTTCTTGCATATATGAAGGAGCAGATGCAACCCACTTGCCATATGGGGCACATGCAAATTGTCGCCCGCTTGTCTCAAACATATAAGCAATATCACTCTCATCGCTAAACCAAAGAGTTCCTTTGCATCTTATTATATTCTTCGGCCAAGAATGAACAAATTTCGAGAATTTGTTTCTGTCAAAAGGCTTACGTCTGTAGTATATGAATGTGCCTATTCCATACTCATCAACATCATCACCTTCATGTCTGTGTTCATGGTGATGCTCCTCTTCATCATGTCCCTCAAGCTCATCTTCACTTAATTTCTGACACCAGCCAGCGCTCATATATACTTTATCAAAATCGAATGAATGAGTATCAAGAATATCAGAGACAGACACATTGCCTTGGCTTGTCTCTATAATCTTTACACCAGGATGGAGAGCATTTATTACCTTGAGTATCTTTTCTCGCTGCTTTTCTGTAACCAAATCTTCCTTGTTGATTACAAGAGTCGAGCAAAACTCAATCTGCTGAATCAGAAGGCTCTCAATATCCTCTTCCTCTATCGTGTCTTTCTTCAAAAGATCATCGCCGGATGCAAACTCATCGACAAGTCTCGCTGCATCAACTACGCCAACTACATTGTCGAGTCTTCCATTCTTTACAAGCTGTAGCTCTTGCGCAATTGGCATTGGCTCGCAAACACCGGATGCCTCAATCAGGATATAGTCATACTTGCCTGACTTGATCAGCTTTTCTATATTCTTCACCATCTGGCTTTTCAATGTGCAACATATGCAACCGTTGGTAAGTGGAACAATATCGCTAGTATCCTTTATGTGTGCTCCTTTTTCTATCAAGGATGCATCTACATTCACCTCTCCAATATCGTTGACAATTACAGCGACCTTATAGCCTTCTTGATTCGAAAGCACTTTGTTCAATAGTGTTGTTTTCCCTGCCCCAAGATATCCGCAAAGAAGCGTAATAGGTGTTTTATTCTCAGCCATTAGTTCTCTCCTTTAAAATAAATCGATTCCATTTCAAAAATATAATGAATGATGCAAAAAACGTTAATAGATTACAAATAAAAGAGCCACATTGCTCTATATTCCAAAGCTTGTGGCTCTTTAAGGTATTTCTGTTAGTTTTCTAAATAGATCTCAATAGAGCTATATGCTCTCTCGATTTCGATATCTTATCTTCGAATTCAAGCTTTTTGCTCTTCTCTTTCTCTATCGCTTCAGGCTTTGCATGGGAAATGAAGTTCTCATTAGAAAGCTTTTTATTAGAAGCTTCCAACAGTTTTTCATTCTTATCAATCTCAAGCTCAAGCTTTTTGATCTCTTCCTCAACATCGATTGCATCACGGACAAATACAAACACTTCGTAGCCTATTGCTGCAACCGGGAATGCCTTGGAGATATCGCTTGTATAGTCTATGTCGACAACCACTTCGCTTGCTCCCATGAAAGATGCCATAAGCTTCGACTCTTCTTTGTAGAATCCGCTTGCCTTGCTGTCCTTTGCTGGCCTGAGAATGACTTTAAGCTTCTTCTCTGGAGCTATTTGCAATGAAGATCTTACAGTTCTTACGCTCTGTATTGCTTTCTGGAGGGCATCTACAAGCGCCTCAGACTCCTTATCGTCCATCTCCTTTTCATATACAGGATACTTTGCGACAATCACATCACCTTTGTGATTCGGAAGCTTTTGATAAATCTCCTCTGTCAAGAATGACATGAATGGATGCATCAGACGCATTGAGGACTCGAGTATATCCATCAGGATAGATACTTGCAAGTTCTTCTCATCATCGCTTCCATGCAACAGTTTTTGCTTTGATGCTTCAATGTACCAGTCGCAAAAATCATTCCAGAAGAATGAATACACAGCTTGAGCCGCATCGTTGAAGCGATAAGAATCCATCGCTGAGGCAATAGCTTTCGATGCATTGTTCAGTTGCGAATATATCCATCTATCCATCACAGAGAGCTTATCTTTCTCGATGGAAACAAGCTCGCGCCCCTCAAGATTCATCAACAAGAACCTTGTAGCATTCCATATCTTGTTTGCAAACCTGGAGCCCAGCTTGAATGAATTCATATCGATTTGCACATCCTGGCCTTGAGCTGCAAGATAGCAAAGAGTGAATTTCATAGCATCGGCGCCATATTCTTTGATTACATCAAGCGGATCGATTCCGTTTCCAAGCGATTTACTCATCTTCCTGCCTTGGATATCGCGAACAAGCCCTGTTATGACGATATCCTTGAAAGGAGCCTTACCCAAGAACTCTTCGGATGCCATGATCATTCTAGAAATCCAGAAGAAGATTATGTCATATGCAGAGACAAGAGTATCGGTTGGGAAGAATCTCTCGAAGTCCTTTGTCTTCTCTGGCCAGCCGAGCGTTGAGAATGGCCACAGCCATGAAGAGAACCAAGTATCGAGAACATCCGAATCTTGCTTGAGATTTTTGCTATGGCACTTAGGACATTCGGTTGGATCCTCTCTTGAAACGATCATCTCGCCACAATCCTGGCAATACCATACAGGAATCCTATGCCCCCACCAAAGCTGACGGGAAATACACCAGTCTCGTATATTCTCCATCCAGTGGATGTATGTGTTTTCCCATCTCTTTGGATGGAAGACAATATCGCCTTTCTTCCAAGCGTCTATTGCCTTGTCAGCCATTTCTCTCATTCTCACGAACCATTGCTCCGACAGGTATGGCTCTATTATCGTATGGCATCTGTAACAATGGCCAACGTCATGGTTGTGGACTGTTTCCTTGAGCAAGTATCCTTTTTCCTTGAGATCCTCAACTACCAAGCCACGAGCATCGACAGCTTGCATGTTCCTGTACTTCTCAGGGACATTGCCATTGAGTGTTCCATCTGGATTAAGAAGGTTTATTGCCTCAAGGTTATGCCTCTTGCCACATTCCCAGTCATTGGGATCATGGGCAGGAGTAATCTTGACCATTCCTGTTCCGAATGCCATATCGACAAAGCTATCGGCAATGATTGGAATCTCCCTGTCTGTAAGAGGAAGCTTTAGCATCTTTCCAACTACGCTCTTGTACCTTTCATCATCCGGATTGACAGCTACAGCAACATCGCCGAACATTGTCTCAGGCCTTGTCGTTGCGACAGTGATCCATCCGCTTCCATCTGCATAAGGGTATCTTACATCATACAGCTTTCCAGGAGTGTTCTCGTATTCGACTTCATCATCAGCAAGTGCTGTGCCACACTTTGGGCAATAGTTGACAAGATAGTTCCCCTTGTAGATCAGGCCTCTTTCATAAAGAGTGACAAAAGCCTCCCTGACAGCTTTGGAAAGCCCCTCGTCCATCGTAAAGCGCTCATGGTCCCAGTCGCACGAGCATCCCATCATCTCCAGTTGCTTCTTTATGATATCGTGATGCTTCTCCTTCACGAGCCATGTTCTGTCCAAGAACTTCTCGCGCCCAAGATCATGCCTCGACAATCCTTCCTTGGCGAGCTGTCGCTCCACAACGTTCTGAGTTGCAATACCAGCATGGTCTGTTCCTGGGACCCAAAGAGATGGAATGCCAAGCATCCTCTTGTATCGAATTATGATGTCTTGCAAATTGTTATTCAAAGCATGCCCCATATGGAGTATGCCTGTGACATTTGGTGGTGGCATTACTATAGAGAAGTGGCCTTCTCCATCTCGCGGGTGGAACTCACCCTTTTCTATCCATTTTGAATAAATCTCCTCTTCGAAATCCTTTGGGTTATATGCCTTTGGAAGTTCTACTGCTTTCATGTATGCCTCCGATTGGGAAAATGATACCAAATAATCAAAATGCTAACAACAAAACAAAAGACATATGGCATAAATAGTTTTCATATCCTACACTTTCATGGGATGTGCGATGAAAAGATTTGACAGCAATGAAAAATATTTCTTTTTTTTACACAATTAAGAATATGTCTGATACAATTGATTTATCCCAGCTTGCTGAAAACGAAATCCGGTGTCCGTCTGTTATAAATCATCTCTCGGTAAGCTGGGATGATTTTCTTTGAAAAGCAATGCTATATCGGATAAAATCAAACAAAGAGGAGGCAATATGAAAAAAATCCTATTCGCAGCTTCCGAGTGCGTTCCATTTGTCAAGACCGGAGGGTTAGCAGATGTCGTAGGCTCACTTCCTAAAGCTTTCGACAAAAAGGAGTATGACGTAAGAATAATCATCCCCCTTTACCATGCGATTGATGAAAAGTATAGACAAAAAATGGAGACAGTCTATTATTTCCAAATGGATAACAGAATTTATGTCGGCGTGAAAAAGCTTGTACTCGACGGTATAATTTATTACTTCATCGACAATGAACAGTATTTTTCAGGGATTGTACCCTACTATGATATGTTTCAAGACTTGGAGAGATTCGCATACTTTTCAAAAGCAATACTATCATCTTTGCCTCTTATAGGATTCAGGCCCGATATAATCCATTGCCACGATTGGCAAACATCACTTGTTCCAGTGTATTTGAATACAGTATTCCAAGGAGACAGTTTTTTCAGAAAAATCAGAACCATAATGACAATTCATAATATACGATTCCAAGGAACATGGAATGTTGGCCATATAAAATGGGTGACTGGTCTTCCTGACATTTGCTTCCAGCCAGGCATGCTCGTATCACCATATCAAAACACATCTATTGAGCAAAGCGAATGGAATTGCTCAATGCTGCGAGGTGGCATTGTGTATTCTGACTTCATCACAACAGTATCAAAAAGCTATGCTCAGGAAATACAAAGCCCTAACTTCTCAGATGGTCTCGATGACATCCTGAAATGGCGAAGCAATAGGCTTTGGGGAATTATAAATGGAATTGACTATAAGATATGGAATCCAAGCAAGGATATAAAGATCGAATCGAACTACAACGTAGCAACATACAAGAAAGGCAAAGCCGCCAACAAGAAGGCTATGCAGAGGAGAGTCGGCCTCAAAGAAAACGAAAATATATTCACAATAGGTGTTATATCTAGGCTTACAGACCAAAAGGGATTGGATCTTATAGATGGTATAATGGATCAGTTATGCTCAAGAGAGATAAACCTTATTGTCTTAGGCACCGGAGAAAAGCGCTATGAGGATATGTTCAGATTCTATGCAAATAAGTATCCATCAAAAGTCAGTGCCAACATATGCTATGATGATGAGCTATCACACCAAATGTATGCTGGATGCGATGCACTCCTTGTGCCATCTGCATTCGAACCATGTGGGCTTACACAGCTTATTGCGCAAAAATATGGAACTGTTCCAATCGTTCATGAAATCGGGGGATTGAAAGATACAGTAAAGCCTTACAATCAATTCGAACAAACAGGCACGGGCTTCAGCTTCAATGGATACTCGCCATCGCTTTTAATGGACAGGATAAACCATGCACTTTGGGTCTATTATGACAGGCCAAAATACTGGCTCGAGCTTGCTAAGAGAGACATGAAGGAAGATTGGTCTTGGGCGAATTCCTCCAAGACATATGAAAAGCTTTATGATGAAGCCTTGGCTTTGAACTTGTAGCATTGGCTCTCTTTCAATCCAAGAGAGCCTAAAGCCTTAAACAACTTCTTCTATATATTGCTTTATGTCAGAGATATTCTTGTAAAGCGATGTCTTCCCTTGCTTTGCAACAACGAGCGTTGGGGCTTGCATTATGCCAAGCTCTTGGCAAAACTCAACATTCTCCTCTGCATCCATGACTTTGTAAGCCAATCCTTTTTTATCAAGCATGTTCTTTGCAATCTTGCAATTTGGACAAGTTTTTGTAGTAAATAGCATTATACCATCAATAATGCTCGCTTTTGCCTCCTTTTCATTTTTATCAAAAGCTTGCTTTTTAGCAACGAATCTCGATTTGGAAATATCATATTCCTTTCGTTCCTTGAACTCTTCAGTCTTTCCAATATTCCAATTTTGCACTGGCCTGTAGTATCCTGTGATACGAGAATATACTTCGGTTGGCTTATTGCAAACAGGACAAGTATAAACCTCGCCTGAAATATAGCCATGCTCTGTACATACTGAGTATGTTGGACTGATTGTGTAGTATGGGAGTTCATAGTTTTCAGCGATCTTTCTCACTAAGGTCGCTGCGCTCTTCCAATCAGGCAGTTTCTCTCCCAAGAATGCATGGAAGACTGTTCCCGATGTATATAGTGGTTGGAGCCTATCTTGTATATCAAGCGCTTGGAAAATATCATCTGTATAGCCAACAGGCAAATGCGATGAGTTTGTGTAATAAGGAGAAGCATCATCCGAGGAGGCTGTTATGATGTCAGGAAATTGCTCGACATCATGTTTTGCAAAACGATAAGACGTCGACTCTGCAGGAGTTGCCTCAAGGTTATAAAGATCACCATATTGCTCTTGGTAATCAGATAATCTTTCTCTCATATGATTAAGTACATCGACAGCAAAGTCCTGTCCTTTTTCATCAATCAGATCACACATGAGCCAATTTGCATTCAAGCAAGCTTCATTCATACCAACTATTCCAATAGTCGAGAAGTGGTTCTTAAATGAACCAAGATAGCGCTTTGTGTAAGGATACAATCCTTCATTAAGAAGTTTCTCGATAACTGTTCTTTTGACTTTCAAGGAACGAGCGGAAATATCCATCATTCGATCAAGTCTCTTGAAAAAATCATCCCTGTCTTTCGATAGATATGCCATTCTAGGAAGATTTATTGTAACAACACCAATGGAACCTGTTGATTCGCCAGAGCCAAAAAAACCTCCAGATTTCTTTCTTAACTCCCTAAGATCAAGTCTGAGTCTGCAGCACATGCTTCTTACGTCGGATGGTTCCATGTCTGAATTGATGTAATTTGAAAAATATGGAGTACCATATTTTGCTGTCATCTCAAACAAAAGCCTGTTATTCTCGCTTTCAGACCAATCAAAGTCCTTTGTTATTGAATATGTAGGTATCGGATATTGGAATCCTCGACCATTTGCATCCCCCTCAATCATAATCTCGATGAATGCTTTATTGACCATGTCTATCTCTTTTTGGCAATCGCCATAAGTGAAACCCATTTCTTTTCCACCTACAATTGCAGCGACATTCCTCATATCCCTTGGACAAACCCAATCAAGAGTAATGTTGGAAAATGGCGCCTGGGTTCCCCATCTGGATGGAGTGTTTACTCCATAGATGAATGACTCTATGCATTTCTTGACTTCCTTATAGCTAAGACTGTCAACTTTTACAAATGGTGCAAGATATGTATCGAAAGACGAGAAAGCCTGAGCCCCAGCCCATTCGTTTTGCATAATCCCAAGGAAATTTACCATCTGGTTACAAAGCGTAGATAGATGCGATGCGGGGCTTGATGTAATCTTTCCGCTTATTCCACCAAGTCCTTCCTGTATAAGTTGCTTAATTGACCAGCCAGCGCAATAACCAGTAAGCATCGAAAGATCATGCAAATGAATGTCACATGATCTATGGGCATTTGCAATTTCTTCGTCATATATCTCAGAGAGCCAATAGTTGGCTGTAATTGCACCAGAGTTGGATAAAATCAAGCCGCCAACAGAGTATGTGACAGTCGAATTCTCCTTTACCCTCCAATCGTTAAGCTTCAGATAATTGTCGACAACACTTTTGTAATCAAGCGTTGCTGACTTCATATTCCTAACCTTCTCTCTGTTTTTCCTATAAAGTATGTATGTCTTTGCGACATCTGCATATCCAGCTTCAGAAAGAACCTTCTCTACAGAGTCTTGGATATCCTCTACACCGATTTTGTTATCTCTTACTTTTGATGCAAAATCAGATGTAACCTTAAGAGAAATAAAGTCGATTACATTCTCGTCATAATTTTTATCTATTGCCTTAAATGCTTTCTCTATTGCATAAAAGATCTTTTTTATATCAAACGACGCAAGCTCTCCATCCCTTTTGACAACTTGGTACATAGATGCACACTCCTTTATCATTATGTTGTTTTCCAAGGTAGCATATAAATGCTTTGAGCGCAAGAAGTAATCACAATATTAAGTGTACTTGAATTATGCTAACACCATATGTAGCGTAATTAAGAATTTCTAATTTGTACATTATCTATATAGTTTCTTAGTATTTCAGCATAGTTTTTTAATGCATCAGCGCTTGGTTTTGAGAAGTTCTTCTCTATTGTATTTTCTGATGGAACAAAGCTTTGCAAAAAGTAGATGCGTGCACCTTTTAGCCATAACCCTATTTTCTCGAAATTTTCTTTTCCATGTAGCTCTGCAACAACAGTTGTCCTAAACTCATAGTCTATGCCAGAACTCATCAAAAGGGATGCCGATTGTATGATCTTTTCCTTATCGAAATCTTCTATACCAGATGTCATTGCATAAGAGTCGAGGCTGTTTTTGATATCCATCGCAATATAGTCGGCACATTTTTGGGATATGACAGACTCCAATACATCTGGTTTGTAGCCATTGGTATCGAGTTTCACAAGATAGCCAAGTTTCTTGATCTTTTCTAGAAATTCAACAAGATCGGATTGCAATGTTGCCTCTCCTCCTGTTACTACGACACCGTCAAGCATATTTCTTCTCTTCTCAAGAAAGGAAAAAATCTCATCTATGTCCAAGTCTTCTTGCACTTCAGGGTGCAAAACCAATCGGGAATTATGACAAAATGGGCATCTGAAATTGCATCCTCCAGTAAAGAGGATCGAACTCATCTTTGAGGGGAAATCGACAAGTGACAGTTTTTGGATTCCTTTGATTCGCATAAGATTGATTATAGTTCTCTTTAAGAAAAAAGCTACAGGCAAGAAACCCATAGCTTTTCAAATAACTATAATTGCAAAATTGTAGTGTTATACACAATATTTAATATCATTTATATATAATTTGTATCTGATTAATTAAGAAATATAGAAAACCCTGCTCTCTTTTATAGCATGGGCAACAGGATTCTCATCTGCGTAGCCCAAAATGCAATGGCCAACGCCTTCGAATTCGCCGTTGAGTCCAAGTTTTTTAAGTATCTCCTTTCCTTCTTCTGTCTCAAACTCTTCTTTTGCTCTATGAATCCAACAAGATCCAAGGCCAAGAGAGTGTGATGCAAGAAGCATGTTCTCAATAGCAACACTTCCATCATAGATTGCTGTAGGATATTTTTTATTGGCAAGGACCACTAGCACTACTGGAGCACCATAAAAAGGATCGACGCCTTCCATTCCCATTATTCTTGCATTTAGCTTTGAAAGCTTGTCTCTTATATCCTTGTTTGTTATTGCAACAATGACAGCAGACTGCTCATTCATACCGCTCGGAGCCTCAAGTCCTGCCTTTATTACTTTCTTGATGTCTTCAAGAGAAGGCATTTCTGCTTTGTATTTTCTTACACTTCTTCTTGTCTCAATTGAATCTAGAACTTTATTATTTTCGCACATATTTGAATCTCCTTCATCTACAAAGATAATACAGATTTAATCTCATCTGGCAATTTTTGTGGTTTTTTTGTCTTTTTTGATATAAAAGCAACTTTTACAAGAATATCAGCAAGCACAATATCACCACGTTTTATAATTTGCCTGATCTTTGCACTGAAAACCTCAAGTTTTTCAATTGAAGTATAGACGCATATCTCATCATCCAGTACAGCCGGCGTGAAATACTCGATATTAATCGACTTCACGACAAAAACAAAACCGCTGTCAGTCAAGCTCGATTGCTTCATATCAGGCAAGAGAGTTCTCAACATCTCTGTGCGTGCATGCTCAGCCCAATCAAGATAATGTGTATGATAGACTATTGCACCAGCATCTGTGTCAGAATAATAAACCCTAGTTCTGTACTCAAACACCATAACTTTACTTTCTTTTTCTCTCCTGTCTTTCCTTCTCTCTTTCCTGGCTCTTTTTAAAGAAATCAGCCATGGTTCCACCCGAGAAATCAGATGATGAACTAAATGAATTCGATGGCCGCCTTTGCTCTGAAAAACGATTTTTGTTGTCATTCCTGTTTTCCCTGTAAAGTTTTTTTGATTCTCTGACAACTTCTGTTTTTGTCTCATAAATGGCTTTTGGGATCTTTACAGCAGATTTCTTTGTTATAACAACCTTGATCTTCCCATCGGCTGTTGTAGTCATCTTCTTTGTCGATGATGCCTCACCTGTCGCTACTCTCACCTTGACCTCTTTTTCTTCATATTGACATGAAAGACGTTGGCAAATGTAATGTATTGAGCCATCTGAATCCAGAGCCTTCATCATTGGTCCAGAACAATAAGGACATGTCTTGCCATCCTTGAAGACAGGCGAGAAGGTCTTATTCGATCTTTCGACTTCGGATACAAGCGTTGATGCCATCTTCTTTATGTCCTTGATAAACAGATCTGGGTCTTCTGTTCCTTTCGCAATCCTCTCAAGCCTTCCTTCCCACTCGCCAGTAAGCTCTGGGGATCTTAATATCTCTGGGGCAAGGCGCACAACCTCTCGTCCTTTTGCTGTTGGCACAAAGTACTTGCCATCTCTTTCGACATACCTGTTTTGGACAAGCTTCTCGATCATATCAGCTCTTGTTGCAGGAGTTCCAAGACCATTGGTCAGGTTTGATTTCAAGCTCTCATCCTCAACAAAGCGTCCAGCATGCTCCATTGCTGAAAGAAGAGTTGCATCTGTGTATCTTTCCGGAGGTGTAGTAGTGCTCTTTCTTACTCTGACACTCAAAAGATCCACCTCATCGCCTTCCTTCATTCTCATAATGGCAAACGAGTTGTCCATATCTTCAACTATTGGAGATGCAGACTTCATTGCAGAGGATTCAGCTACAGACCTATAACCCTTTGAGACAGGCAAAGTAAGTCTTGTCTTGAAATTCTTCCCATCGACATCGATTACAGCTGTCGTTGTTTTGTACTTATAGTCTTCTCCAAGCACCTCCAGGAATCTCATTGCAATCAATTGCCAAAGCTTCTCTTCATTCTTTGAAAGCTTCTCTACATGGACTGTCTCTTCTGTTGGTATTATCGCATGGTGATCGGAGACAGCACTTGCATCAACGAAGCGTGGATTGTCGTTTTTGTAGCCATTTTGCAAATACTCATCGACTTGTCTTGAGAAAATCGTGCCAGAAAGGGCTTTTATCCTTTCAGTTAAAGTTGGGACAATATCAGGTGTGATGCATCTTGAATCGGTCCTTGGGTATGTGACAATCTTATGGACCTCATAAAGCCTTTGAAGTGTATCCAATGTCTCCTTTGCGGAAAATCCAAGTGCGATGTTCGCATCACGTTGCAACTCAGTCAGATCATATGCTTGTGGCACCAATTCGCTTTTCTCTTCGCTTACAAGTGATACCACTCTACCCTTCTTGCCTTTCCATTCGCCAAGCTCCTTGGCTGTTGCATCATCTGTGAATCTAATCGAGTTCTCCTCCGGATAGTATGATGCAGCGAAAAGTCCGAAATCACCTCTTGCGCTGTAGTAGTATTTTCCCAAGAACGAATCTATCTCGTCCTCTCTCTTTGTCATCAAGGCAAGAGTTGGAGTCTGTACTCTACCAGATGATAGCTTGGCATCATAGAAACAAGTCAAAGCTCTTGTAACATTCATTCCCACATACCAGTCGGCAGCAGCACGACACTCAGCTGCATGATAAAGGTTGTCATACTCTTCGGAGGGATGCAAATTGGCAAAGCCCTCCTTTATAGCTTTCTCTGTTTGAGACGATATCCAAAGCCGCTCAGCCTTGCCTTTATATCCATTTAGCTTCAAGATCCATCTTGCAACAAGCTCCCCTTCCCTGCCAGCATCCGTCGCAATTACAACAGATGATATGTCATCACGCTTCAAAAGCTTGGAAATGACATCGAATTGCTCCTTGCTTTCTTCTATTACACTCTGCTCTAGATGCTCTGGAAGCATTGGCAAATCCTTCAATGACCATCTTTTATAGCGTTCAGAATAGTGTTGTGGCTCAGCAAGCTCAACAAGATGACCGAGGGCCCATGTGATAACATAGTCAGGTCCTTCCGTGTATCCATTCCCTCTATCGAAACATAGAAGGTTCTTTGCAATCTCACGCCCAACAGAGGGCTTTTCTGCTATAACTAGTTTCTTCATATCTAGCACATGATGATAACAGAAAGGATTGAGAAAGAGAATAAAATTCTATCGTTCGACAAAACAATGAAAGCAAGAATGAATTGCTATTGCCAAAGCTTTAGAAGCTATCATGTAGAGGAAGAATCAAATTGCATATAATTAGTTATAACTAACTGAATTACATAATAAATATCCTCTCTATTACATTGACTATAGAAACCATTAAGTCTATATTACAGGGTGTAGATAAAACACCATTTGGTGATAAGGAGTGTTACTATGGCTTATAAAATTACAGACTCATGTGTTGCATGCGGAACATGTGCTGGAGAGTGTCCAGTTTCAGCTATTTCTGAGGGCGATGGAATCTATGTAATCGATCAAGATACTTGCATTTCTTGCGGAACATGCGCTAGCGTTTGCCCACAGGAAGCAATTGTAGAGGAATAAAACTAGTTCCTTTCATTTTGTGGCTTTCCAAATGGAGAGCCATTTTTATTTGACTGTCTTTCTAATTTAATTTTTTTCAAATATAATACGCTCATGGCTTATGACGAGATTACATCCGCGATAACTGTTTCTGAACTAAATAAAGCTTTGGACAACTTGGTTTCCGAGGCTTTTTACCAAGTTGTTGTCGTAGGAGAGATCTCAGGATTCAAAAAACGGGGAAACAGTGGCCATTGGTACTTTGACCTAAAAGACAAGGATGCATCCATATCATGTGTTGTATGGTTTGGGTTGCAAAAGTTAATGCCGAATTTCGTGGATGGGGATCTTGTGATTGCCCATGGACAGATATCTGTTTATCAAAAGGCAGGTAAACTCACATTCATAATCTCGAAGATAGAGATGAAGGGCAATGGCGATCTAAGAGCATTGATCGAAAAGAGAAAGGCATATTACCAAAGCCTAGGATGGTTCGATGAGCAAATCAAGAAACCTATTCCAGAGGAGATCCATAAGCTTGGCGTTGTTACAAGCGCAACAGGTGCTGCAATCCAGGATATTTTGAATATAACAAAAAGAAGAGCCCCATCTTTGGACATAATCCTATTTCCGGCTGTAGTGCAAGGCAATGCTGCCGCAACTACTATCGCATCCAGAATAAGGCAAGCCAATAACTTCGATGCGTGCGATGTGCTCATAGTAGGTCGTGGGGGCGGATCGGAAGAGGACTTGTCATGCTTTTCAGAAGACGAAGTAATAGTTGCTATACATGAGTCAAAGATTCCAATTATTTCCGCTGTCGGCCATGAGATCGACTTCCCGCTCTCGGATTATGTCGCTGACAAGAGAGCTCCTACTCCATCTGCCGCTGCCGAGCTTGTCACGGAAACGATATTCAACAGGACAAAGCGTCTCGATACAGCTTTGATGCTAACAAATGCAATAATGGGACAACGACTTGCAAATGCAAAGTCGAGGATAATAAGGCCTGACTCGTTAAAAAGCTACATAACAAACAAAGTGCTAACAGCAAAGAGCCACATAAAAGAGACAGGAGAAGCTAAAGCTATAATAGAAAGGAAAATAAGAAGCGCAGAGATAAGTATAATGCATAGCCAGGAAAGTTGCGAAATTCTCATTCAGCAGAGGTTGAAGGATAGTCATGATCACCTTTGCTCACTCAGAAGAGAAGAAAGCTCATTACTTAAGCTAAGGATCAATGAATCAAAGTCAAAGACAAAAGAGCTGAAAAGAGAAATCAACTTCATGATCAAGGAAAGGATATCGATTGCAAGATCGGAGTTGATGTCTACGAAAAAAGAGAATGAAGCGCTGTCTCCGCTTGCTATCCTTTCCAGAGGCTACGCTATTGTGACAGACAAGAATGGCAAAGCAATAAAAAGCAAAAAGAAAGTAAATGATGGACAAGAACTGTCCATAAGAGTAAATGATGGCAGCTTTGATGCTGTAGTAAAGGGATGATTATGAGTTTCGAAAGCGATTTGAAGAGAATGGAAGAGATAACGGATCTTTTGAAGGACGAGAAAACAGGGCTCGAGCAGTCGATAAAGCTATATGAAGAAGCAACAGCTCTTGGGAAGAAACTATCCAAGACACTTAATGAGATACAAAGAAAAGTAGAAATCGTGACTAGCTCGGATGAAGAGACATTGGAGACAGAGGAGTTTGAAAAATAATGGCGAAGATCATTGTCCTATTGCAAGCAGAGGACAGAAAAGGACTCCTTGCTTCAGTTGTCAATTACTTCTACTCAGAAGGATTCAATATCTTGCATTGCCAGCAACATACAGACAGTTATGAGAACATGTACTACATGCGCATAGAGCTTGACGGTGATGATTTAAAGACATCCCGAAGGGACTTCGAAAAGCAATTTGCTGAATTCGCAACTCCATTGGGCTTCAAATTCTCTTGCCATTGGACAGATTACAAAGCGCGTGTTGCAATTCTTGTCTCAAAGACGAGCCATTGCCTTTTCGATTTAATCTCTCGAAACATCGAAGGCGAACTGAAGTGCGAGATTCCTGTAATAATCTCGAACCATCCCGATTTGGAAAAGGTTGCAAACCAATTCAGAATCCCCTACTACTATTTCCCTGTAGGAGATGACAAGAAAAAACAAGAAGAGCAAATAATGCAAATACTCAAGAGATTCGATATAGACCTTGTTGTGCTTGCACGCTACATGCAAATCCTCTCTTCTGAATTCACCGACAAATGGAGTGGCAAGATCATCAACATACACCATGCGTTCTTGCCAGCTTTCCAAGGTGCCAACCCATACCTAAGAGCGTACCAAAGAGGCGTAAAGATGATTGGTGCAACAGCGCACTATGCAACAGAGGATCTCGACAAGGGGCCGATTATTGAGCAAGATGTCGTGAGAGTAAATCATGAGCTTACACCAAACGGTCTGAAAGAAGTCGGGAAAGATGTAGAGAGAAGAGTCCTTGCAAGAGCTGTACAAGCCCATTTGGAAAACAGAATCATAATACATTGCAACAGGACAATCGTATTCAATGTCGAGAGATGAAAAAAGGATCGAGCATCATGATAAGCTATACAGATGAAAAGAAATTCACAAAAGAGGATGTAGAGGATTTGTTCCTCTCTGTAGGCTGGATTTCAGGCCAATATCCAACAAGACTCTACAAGGCGCTAAAAAACTCATCAACAGTAATAACAGCATGGGATGGATCCACGCTTGTAGGCCTTGTAAGAGTCCTTGATGACAGCGAGATGCTTGCATACATGCACTATGTTCTTATAAGGCCGGAATACCAAAAGCAAGGCATTGCCAGAAAACTTATCCAGATGGTGATAGATAAATACAAAAACTACCTCTATATAGAAGTAATGCCAGAAGAGAGCAAAAACGCATCGTTTTATGAGAAATTCGGCTTCAAGAGAATGGAGGATGGAGTTCCATTGCAAATTTGCAATTTCTCAAACAAGAGATAGAACATCAACTCTTCTTCCACTTCTTTCCATAAATGATATGCCAATAGCCTCAAGACCGAAGGAAGTGCTCTCATCTCCTCCATAGAGAATATCACCGACAAGAGGATGCCCCGCCCATGCAAGATGAGCCCTTATTTGATGTCTAAAGCCCAAAGACAGCGTGCAAAGAACACTGTTTTTGCTTTCTGGGACAATCTTTGTTTTATACATTCTTCCGCTTTTGAATCTTTTGTTTTCCAAAACGGGCCTTACAGCCTTCGCGCCAGGTCCAAAAGCTCTGAAAAAAGAAGAGACAACTGTCTCTTTTTGTGTTATATCGCCAAAAGGAAATGGCTCGAAACCATCATTAATTTTTCTCTTATCGCAAAATGTTGCTCTATAGCGCTTTACAATTCGCCCTGCACTTTGCTCTGAGAGAAGAAAATCATAAGCTTCTTGGTTCCTGGCGAATAGCATTAAACCTGATGTTGGAGTATCTAACCTATGTATTGCACTTCCCTCCCATTCATTCTTTCCATGAACAGACAAAACCTCAGGGAAAACAGATGCAACCTCATCAAGAAAAGTGCCTCCAGCTTTTGCTTTCAGAGGCACCGATGCAAGCCCAGATGGCTTATAAAGAACAACGCAATCCTTGGACTCAAAATAGATTTTATCTATCATTGCTTCGAGCAAATATCCTGATAAAATACAAGAAGATATTTATAAAATCAAGATACAAATCCAAAGCACCCATTACAGAGATCTTCGACAGTTCATCCTCGCTCATCGATGAGCCATACATTGCATTCATCTTGCAAAGCTTCTGGCTATCCCAAGCTGTAAGAAGAGTGAAGATCAAGACGCCTATTGCACTTATCATCAAATCCAGCATTGTAGAGCGGAGCAATAAGTTTACTAAAGATGCTATGATGATTCCAACAAGCGACATCATCAACCAGCCACCCCATCCCTTTATGCTCTTTTTCGTCACTGTGCCATACACAGAAGCGAGAGCAAAGACTATTGCAGATGAGACAAATGCCTTTGTGATTACACCTGTTCCAACATAGACTGTGAAAATCGTTGAAAAAGTAACACCCGTCAGTACAGCATAGCCAGCAAAACATAGCGATGCAGCACTCTTCGACATATGCTCAACTCTTGACGAAAGATAGATTACCAAGCCAATTTGAGCAATAGCCAAGATAACCATCGAAATTGGGTTAAGAACAACATAGTGCATCAACTGTGCCGACATTGAGACAAGGTATGCAACCAATGCTGTCAGCACAAGTGCTCCTGTCATCTTCAAATATACTCTCGTCAAAAATACATTCTCTCTTCTTCCTACATTGTTGAGAACAATATCCTTATCTTTCATTTAAACTCCTATAAGCTAATCGGCTTATACTTATAATATAACATATAGTGGAAGAATATGGAAACTTCACAGAAAGTCCAATAAAAAACTGAAAAATCGTCACTCTAATAAACTTTCTAGTTATATTCCAATTATGGAGGAACATACAATGCTAAATGTTGGAACAAAAGCACCAGAATTCACTCTCAAAGACCAGAATGGGAACGAGAGGAGTCTGAGCGAATGGAGAGGAAAGAGAGTCATCCTTTATTTCTATCCAAAGGACAATACTGCAGGATGCACCAAAGAAGCATGCTCATTGAGAGACAAGTATGAGGATTTTTTGAAATTGAACGCCATTGTTGTTGGAATATCAAAGGACTCTGTCGACTCTCATAAGAGCTTCATTGCAAAGCAAAACCTTAATTTCATACTACTCTCAGACCCTGACCATAAAGTACAAGACGAGTACCAAGCATGGGGCGAGAAGAAAAACTATGGAAGGACATATTTCGGAACAATCAGATGCACATACGTCATAGACGAGAATGGAGTGATTGAAAAAACATTCCCAAAGGTATCTGTCTCGACACATGGAGAGGATGTCTTGGACTATATCAAAGCGTGAATATCAATTCTTGAAGCTATGGACAGGAGCGGGGATTCGGCCACCTCTTGAGATAAAATCTGAAGATGAGAACTTGGAGACAGCCATGACTGGTGCGTGCCCCAATAGCCCGCCGAATTCTACATTGTCGCCAACTCTCTTTCCGATGGCTGGTATTATCCTGACAGCAGTCGTCTTCTGGTTGATCATGCCGATAGCCATTTCATCGGCAATTATCCCAGAGATTGTATCATCCGGGGTATCTCCAGGGATTGCAATCATATCAAGGCCGACAGAACATACACATGTCATAGCCTCCAACTTCTCGATAGTGAGCGCACCGCATTTGACGGCATCGATCATTCCTTGGTCTTCAGAGACCGGGATAAACGCACCAGAGAGCCCTCCTACATAGCTTGAGGCCATTATGCCACCTTTCTTCACTTGATCATTTAGCAATGCAAGAGCAGCTGTCGTCCCAGGGGCACCTGCCTTCTCTAGCCCCATCGTCTCCAATATCTCAGCTATCGAATCACCTATTGCAGGAGTCGGAGCAAGAGATAGATCAACTATTCCATAAGGGATGCCTAAGCGCCTAGATGCTTCTTTTGCAACAAGCTGTCCAAGTCTTGTTATCTTGAAAGCTGTCTTCTTGATTGTATCAGAGAGGATGCTGAAGTCTTTTCCCCTTGCGCTTTTTATCGCATGATTTATAACACCTGGCCCTGATACTCCTACATTTATGACAGCATCGCTTTCAGTAACGCCATGGAAGGCTCCTGCCATGAACGGATTGTCATCTGGAGCATTGCAAAACACAACAAGCTTGGCACAAGCAATTGAGTCCTTATCGGCTGAAAGGAGCGCGCACTTCTTGATTATTCGCCCCATCATTTGAACCATATCCATGTTGATCCCTGTCTTTGTTGATGCAAGGTTGACAGATGAGCAAACTCTTTCTGTTGCATTCAAAGCCTCTGGAATGCTTTTGACAAGCAAAATCTCGGACTGTGTTGCTCCCTTTGCCGGAAGTGCAGAATAGCCTCCGATGAAATTGACGCCAACTGCTGAAGCGGCTTTGTCCAAGGTTTTTGCAATCTTGACAAAATCATCTTCTCTCTTGCAACTTGATGCACCGATAAGGCCAATTGGAGTAACAGATATGCGCTTGTTCACAATAGGTATTGCATATTCTTTCTCTATATCGCTCGCAACAGAAAGCAAGTTATGAGCCTTTGAGGTTATCTTCTCATATATGTTTGAGCAAAGCACGTCAATATCATCCGAGATACAATCGAAAAGAGACAGGCCCAATGTAATAGTCCTTACATCAAGGTTCTCCTTCTCGATCATCGTGTTTGTTTCTATTACTTCGTTTATGTTGATCATTTCAAATCCTTTGCATCGAGTTGAAGATATCCTCACGTTGCAACTTTATCACTACACCAATCTCGTCTCCAAGCTCCTCAAGAGACTCCGAAAGCGACAAGAAAGAGATATTAGCATTCTCTGTATCGGCAATCATCATCATATTGAAATATCCATCCACAATTGTTTGCGATATATCGAGAATATTGACATTGCATTTGGCAAGGAAGACACATACTCTGGCTATTATACCAACCTGGTCCTTTCCTACTACAGTTATTATGGATTTTCTTTTATTAGACATTTAGTCCTCCTTAGTGATTTCGAAACCACCAGCTAAAGTATCGTCCAAGAATCGCCACAGCGCTGGATATCCCCCATGTGGCATTCTCGTTATATCTATGTTCTTCCTGTTTATCAAATAGTCTGTCAGAAGGAATCCTTTTGATACGATAGTCGTTGCAATCATATCCTCCTCGGCATCATTGCCAATCATCATGCACTTCTTGCCATCCATATTCTCTTTCTCCAGTATTTCTTCATAATAGCCTATCTTAGGCTTGCACCAGCTAGAGTTCTCGTATGTCGTTATTCGTTTAAAAGCACTTGCATCTACTCCGGCCCACTTGAGCCTTGCCAAGATTGCGCTTCTCGGGAACACTGGATTTGTTGCAAGAATAAGAGTGTAGCCACGGCGTCTCAATTCATCCACTGTCATCGAAGCCCTCTCGTCATAGCCACAACTTGAGCGTGCAAGGTTGAATTCATTTCCATAGAACTCTTCAAAAAGTGGTTTGTCATTGTATGCCTTGCTACCATAGATTTCACAAAAGCTTTTCCAGAAAACGCTTTCATTTGTCTCCTTGCCATCATTTTTCAAAACAGCGGCAGTAGATGACAGAACAGCTTTAATCATATCATCTCCATCATAGCCAAGGCTCTCTGCCTTCTTGGAAAGAAGAGAGAAATATGCTTTTTGAAACCTTTCTTCATTCATAGGGAGAAGCGTTCCATCGAGATCGAATATAATAGTTTCAATCATATACAAGAGGATATACAATTCAATCTTTTAATTAAAGGGGGCAATCAAAAAGAGGGCTTTCACCCTCCTGTCTCACTCGTTCTCTATTGGCTTTAAGCCTTTTATCGAGATATCAACTTGGTAGCCCTTGCTATCTAGATATTGCAAGATCTCTTCAAGTGTATAGTCGTCTAGGCTTTTTTCACTCTGGGAAGAGACGAACCTTACATTCTGGCTATCGGCTTGGACAGCAAATGATGGAAGGATGTCATCTGTTTGCGACTTGTTTGTGCCAAAAAAGACAAAGCCTCCGATGAAGATAAACACAACAGCTGCGGCTGCTGTTACCATCGACGAAAGAGACATCTCAATCCTTCTTCTGAGGAAATTGACTTTCTTGCCTCCCTGGAAGTACTTCTTGTCAAGCTTCTCGAATATTGCATCCTTCTTCTCTGAAAGCTCAACAACCGGAACTTGTATCGTTTTCAGCCTTTGATCAAGCGCTATCATATCATCAAGACGTTTCTTGCAAGCATTGCAATGCTCAAGATGCTCCTCGGCTTGTGTTCTATATGGCTCATCAAGCTCCCCATCCAAATATGCAGATAGCATCTGTGCATCAATACACATCCAAGTCCTCCTTGACCAGCAGCTCCTCAAGCCTCTTGCGAGCCCTGTATACCCTTACTTTCACATTAGTCTCAGAGATGCCAAGCGTCTTGCCAATCGTCTTGTAGTCAAGATTGGAATACTCCTTGAGCTCAATCACAAGCCTCAAATTCTCAGGCAAGGACTCGATTGCGGCCCTTACTTCCCTACGGCTCTCTTCATTCAAAATATTCTCCGAGCCGTCGCTTGATGCAAGACTGTCGCTATCCTTCTTGATGCTCTGTATCATCTGTATCTCTCGTTTGTTGCGCCTTACAGAGTTCAGAGCAAGGTTCTTCGCAACTCTCAACAGCCAAAAACGAGCATCATCTTCGCTAGGAAAAGTGATGTTCTTCAAATAGAAGCGTTCAAAGGCCTCTTGCGTCAAATCCTCAGCGATATCCTTGTTATACACGATATGGATTATCACGCTCATTACAAGAACGTAATTCTCTTCGTATATAAGCTTGAAGCAATCGCGATCTGTGCTTTTTATCTCCATAACGTTAACACCTATCCTTCTAGAAAGGTTACACTATTTTTTCTCAAGCACAGCTCCTTGAGGAGTATCCTTTACGACAAAGCCTCTCGATAAAAGCTCGGCTCTGATCTCGTCAGCACGCTTGAAGTCCTTTTCCTTCTTTGCCCTCGCCCTCTCCTCGACCAAAGCCCACTCCAAGTCTCCACCGACTCTTTCTTCCTTCCTTGCCTCTATCTTGTCCAAATCAAGGCCAAGTATCCTATCCATCTTTAGCAATGCGCCAAGCTTGTCAGAGTCGGTAACATCGCTATCCTTAAGCATCGACCACATATGGCTAAGGGCCTCAGGAGTCTTTAAGTCGTTCTCCATTGCTGCATTGAACTTCTCAAGATACTCTTCGCCTTTTTCTCCAAGCTTTTCTGCTGGCTCAGCCTTTGCTTTCATCTCAGAGACCCTTGAATCGAGCTGTGCTCTTGCAGCTCTTGCATGGTCCAGCGCCTCGTAAGAGAACTTGAGCTGTGTCCTATAGTGTCCTCCGAGGCAGAAGTATCTGTAATCAAGAGCATCATAGCCCTTGCTGACTAGAACAGAGAGAGTCAGAAACTCGCCTGTTGATTTACTCATCTTGCCACTATCGTTGAGAAGAAACTCTCCATGGCACCAATAGTTCACCCACTTGTGACCTGTAGCCGCTTCCGATTGGGCAATCTCGTTTGTGTGGTGGACTGGGATTGCATCTATTCCGCCACAGTGGATGTCAAAGTGCTCGCCTAGGTACTTCATCGACATCGCAGAGCACTCTATATGCCAGCCAGGATAGCCTCTGCCCCATGGGCTGTCCCACATCATGGCCTGGTTCGAGAACTTGGAATTAGTGAACCAAAGAACAAAATCCTTTGGGTTCCTCTTGTTCTTATCGACCTCGACCCTAGCACCGCTTTTCAAATCGTCCAAGCGAAGTCCAGCAAGCTTTCCATAGTCGCTTATCGTGTCAATCGAGAAATATACGTTTCCGCCAGCTATGTATGTGTGGCCTCCCGCCTCAAGCCTCTTGATCAATGCAATCATGTCATCTATATGGTCAGTTGCCTTGCATACGATATCAGGCCTTATGATGTTCAATGCCTTTGTGTCAGCAAAAAAAGCCTTTGTGTAGAAGTCAGCTATCTCCCAAACGCTCCTTCCTGTCTCCTTCGAGCGTTTCTCCATCTTGTCCTCGCCATCATCACCGTCCCCAGTAAGATGGCCGACATCTGTTATGTTCATGCAATGCTTTACTTTATATCCCGCTACTTCCAATGTTCTATGAAGGATATCCTCGAATATGAACGTCCTTAGATTGCCTATGTGAGCATAGTTATATACAGTGGGACCGCAACAATACATAGATGCCTTGCCTTTCTCAATTGGAACGAACTCCTCAACTCGCCTGGTCATCGTATTATATATTCTCATACAGTCCTCCGATTTCACTAAAAGATTTTACAATAGGATATTAAAATTGCATTGAATTTTCAACAATAGCCATTGCATGTTAATATGTCGACATGGAACGAAATAAAAATGCAATAAACAAGCTTGTATCCATAAAAAGAGACTACTCTCTTTCCGGCTCGTCGTCCCTTGCATCAAAAGGCGTTGCAAGCCTATATGCCGAACCAAGCAACATAAACGAGCTTATGGATGTGATGGAAATTGCATATGCAAAGAACATAAGAATATCGATTCTCGGATCAGGGACCCATACCTTGATATCTGACAAGCAAATCGATGGCATCGTAATCTCGACAAGGTCAATGAAGGGCTTGACGATGAAGGGAACAATGCTGGAGTGCTATCCGGGCGAAATGCTTGAGTCTATAATAGACAAAGCCATTGAGCACCAATTAATAGGCATTGAGAAGCTAGCAGGGATTCCTGGCACGATTGCAGGAGCATTGATGTGCAACGCAGAAGCGAACGGGTGCGAAATATCAGACTATGTGTATTACTTCGACTACATAACATTCTCTGGTCATTTAAGGCGACAAAGAGTCTATAACGATACGTTTTCAAAGCAAAAGTTGAATATGGAGGAAGATGGTATCATATCGAATGTTGCTTTGAGGCTCAATCCATCGAAAGCAACAGCTGAGGCAAAGATCAGAAAGAGGATGTATGTGGAGCTGATGTTCATTCCTCCATGCGCAAACTATGTCGGGCAAGTGTTCAAAGACACGAAGAGCGAAAGCGCTGGGAGAATCATAAGAAAACTCGGGCTTTGCAACAGAAAAGGCGTCGCTGAGTTCTCAGAATACCAACCCAATTGCATCTTCACATCTCCAGGCTACCAGACAAAAGACATATTCAATTTGATAACAAAGGCCGAGGATGCAGCAAAAAAAGAGCTTGGGATCACGCTTGAGCGCTCTCTGGCACTTCTTGGAGTGTTTTGATCTCAAAATACAATTGTCGCTTCTACCTCAAAGCGTTTTTTAGTGGAGAAGGAAAGAGCAAATGATGAGTCCTTGCCCTTTGAGCTTAGACACAGCGAAACAACGACTTCGTCTTTTGAAAACATGATGCTTCCATATTCATGCTTAAGCTTAGAGAACAAGCCGCTGTCGCTTCCATATCCGAATCTTAAAAACTCGCTCTCTGCGCTAAGCGACACAGAATTGCTCATTTTTCCATTTGCATCGAAGCAATAGCTGTAATCGGCCTTGACCAAAAGAGTACCAAAGCAAATCGATACCTCCTTCTCCAGCTTCTTTTTTTGAAACTCATAGCTGTAGATTGGTCTTTTGCCCAACATAATCTTCCATGCGACATTTAGTTTGTCGAGTTTTATATGGGCATTTATGGAGAAGATATCATAACCATTTCGATTCTCAATTGGATGAATGTTCCCATATTTGAAGCCAAAAGAGAAGCACTTGAAACTCGAGTTTGCTCCGAAAAGGCTCTCGATATTTCCATACTCATCGATCGATGCAATGGCGAAAAACGAGATAAAGCTCATATCATATGACCCTGCCACAGCCATGAAGCTTCTGTCTGTTATATCCATGAAAGATTGTTGCAATCCCCTATTTGCACCTCGTTTTGCTGCAAACATATACAAGAGCGACAGCTTGTTCTTGTCAAAAGAAAAACCCACCAATGGTCCTGAAGACATCGAAAAAAACAAATCAAAGCAATCGAAAGAAAAGACAAACCCACTCTTTGCATCGCTCTTTGAAAAGGGCTTTGACACTGGCCTCAGGTCGACAGCCGAATATGAATGTGGATTTTCGATAAAGCGAAAAAAACCTCTCCTTGACAGATCTCCATAGCTGAAACCCTTATATGAAAAAGAAAGCATGTTGTTGCACAGTTCGATTGAAAACCCATCGCCTTCAAGCTCCAAGCCATCCTCAGAGAGAAACAAAGTCGAGGCATTTATTTTGAACGACAAGGCAACAAACAAAAAAGCAAATAAAAACTTCTTCATACAATCTTATGGGAAAAACAAGCAAAAATGCCAATTCATGTATTATTTTTCGATTCAAATATTCAAGATTTGGCTATTTTGTGGTATTCATATTGCATATAGATAAAGAAACACTAGGAGTAGAAAATGGTTATCCTAACCCTCAATTGCGGAAGTTCGTCCGCAAAATACCAGGTTTACGACTGGGAAGAAAAAGATGTGCTTTGCGTTGGAATCGTAGAGAGAATCGGTCTTGAATACTCGACAATCGAGCAAAATTCAACAGGAAAAGAGACATATGAAGCAAAATTCTCCAGCCCTACGCACAAAGAAGCAATCGAATTGATCTTGAAGATGCTTGTAGATCCAAAGTATGGATGCATAAAGAGCTTAAGCGAAATTGGAGCTGTCGGACATAGAGTCCTCCATGGAGGAGAGTCCTTCAAAAAATCGGCATTGGTAACTGACGATGTGCTAGTTGAGCTGAAAAAGCTCATTCCACTTGGACCTTTGCATATGCCAGCGAATATTCTTGGAATAGAGGTTGCAAGAAAGTTGATGCCAAATGTCCCACAAGCAATGATCATGGACACAGCTTGGCACCAGACAATGCCAGAAGAGGCATTCATGTATGCTCTCCCTTATGAGTGGTACGAGAAGTACAATGTAAGAAGATATGGCTTCCATGGAACATCGCACCTCTATTGCGCAAAGCGTGCAGCAGTTCTTCTAGGAAAAGAGAACAAGGACACAAACGTAATCATATTGCACATCGGCAACGGCGCATCAGCTTGTGCTGTCAAGGATGGTGTATGTATAGACACTTCAATGGGCCTCACTCCACTTGAGGGACTTGTAATGGGCTCAAGATCTGGCGATATGGATCCTGCGATCATACCATACATTTGCGCAAACACAGGAGTTTCTGTTTCCGATATGGATACGATTCTCAACAAGAAATCAGGGCTGATGGGACTGTGCGGCAAGCAAGACAGAAGAGACGTAAAGGCAGCTGCACAATCTGGCGACAAGAAAGCCCAGCTCGGGATCGATATGGAGTGTCATAGAATAAAGAAGTACATCGGCGCTTATGCAGCTTTACTAGGAAGAGTCGATGCAATCGTGTTCACAGCTGGCGTTGGAGAGATGGGAGAGCATATCAGAAAAGGTTCATGCCTTGGACTTGAGAACCTTGGCATAAAGCTTGACGAAGAGAAGAACAACCTCTCACATTGCAGGAATGCTGAGACATGCATCTCCAAGGATGACTCACCTGTGAAGATCTTCGTAATCCCGACAGACGAGGAGCTTGTAATGACAGAGGATGCATATGCTCTTATGCAAGGAACATATGATGTCCACACGAAGTTCCACTATGAATTCGAAAGCCCTGATTACGTCAACAAAGCAAGAGCTAGAGGACTAAAGGAAAACCTAAAGAAGAACCCTGATTTGGAGAGAATCATCGCTCTTCCTCCGAAAAAAACATCTTGCTCAGCAAAAGGTTGCTAAAACTCATTTACTTTTCGTTGCCTCCACATGGGGGCAACTTTCATTAAATTACTCGATTGCGGTTTTTCCTTATGCTCTTTCTAAAAAACCATGCATTATGCTAAAATATTCCATTAAGGAAAAATGATGAGAAGCAAGAAACATCTGTTTTTTACTGGCATAAAGCACTCAGGCAAGACCACTTTCGCAAAAATGATCTCCAGAAAATGGAACTGGAGCTTTTTCGACTCTGACGATTTGATTGAAGAAAATCTCAAAGGACAGACTATCAGAGATTTCTACAAGGAAAATGGCAAAGAAGCATTCATGTCATTGGAAGCAGAAAACGTAAAGAAGTTGTTGCTAGCGCCACCAGAGTCATTCATTCTTTCCTTCGGCGGCGGTGCATCTGACAACACTCTGCTGATGAACATTATCAAGGAAAATGGATATTCTATTTATCTAAAAAGAGATGAGTGCGATATGCTGTCTGTCATTTTGCAACATGGCGTCCCACCATTCCTTGACGAAAAGAACATCGAGCAATCGTTCCATGAAATCTATACCAAACGAGATGAAATCTACAGAAGATATGCCGATTTGACAATCAACCTAGGCCCATATAGAGACAAGAACAGCACAGCGCTATATATAGAGAAGACTCTCAAGGAGAATGGATATGGCTTTTAATTCATTTGGGAAACTATTGACTGTAACGACTTTTGGGGAGTCGCATGGGAAAGCACTGGGATGTGTCGTGGATGGCTTTCCATCAAAGATCAAAATCGATGAGGATGCAATCCAGAGGGAAATGGACAGAAGACGCCCAGGATCCACATCTCTTGGAACAAAGAGAGACGAGAAAGACAAGATAAAGATCCTCTCCGGAATATTCGATGGCATATCTACTGGCACTCCGATTGCAATCGTAGTCGAAAACGAAAACCAAAGGTCGAATGACTACAGCGCATTAGAGCATCTATACAGGCCGGGGCATGCAGATTACACATTTGATCAAAAATATGGCATAAGAGACTACCGTGGCGGAGGAAGAAGCTCGGGTCGCGAGACTCTTGCCAGAGTTGCGGCCGGAGCACTTGCAAAGCAACTTCTAAAAGAAGAAGGGATTGAGATATCGGCTGCAATAGTGCAAATTGGAGATATAAAAGCCACAAACTACAACTGGGATCCTCCATTTTCTGCCCCGCTCTATGCTCCAGAGTGCAATGAAAAAGAAAAGATGATCCAAAGAATAGAGCAAGCAAAAGCCTCACTTGATTCTGTGGGAGCATTGATCGAATGCCATATAGATGGAGTACCAGCAGGGCTTGGAGACCCTGTCTTCTCGAAGCTTGATGCAAATCTTGCGTGCGCTATCTTCTCAATCGGCGCCGTAAAGGGATTTGAGATTGGAAGTGGCTTTTCCTCTATCGAGAAATCAGGATCCGAAAACAACGACCAGATGGGAATATCAAACGGATCAGCATATTTCAAATCAAACAATGCAGGTGGAATCTTGGGAGGAATCTCAAATGGAAACCAGATCATGTTCAAAGTTGCATTCAAGCCAACTCCTTCAATAGCGCTCGAGCAAGAGACAATCGATGATGATGAGAGGGAGCAAACAATCAAAATCAATGGCAGACATGATCCATGCATAGGACCAAGAGCTGTAGTTGTAGTGGAAGCAATGGCCGCACTTGTGATTGCTGATGAGCTGCTTTTGATGAAAGCATACAAGAAGACGAGATAACATGGAAAAAGATAGACCTTTGACGATACAATCCGACAGAACAATGCTTCTCGATATGCACTCTGAATGCGCAAATGAATGCCGAGCAGATATAATTGCCTTCTCATCTTTGGAGAAAAGCCCTGAGCATGTACATACATACATGATCTCAAGCCTTTCACTCTGGAATGCAATAAGCGCTGGCCTTTCAAGCAACATTATTATAGAGCGCCTTGAAAAATGGTCTAAATACGACATCGACGAGAAAGTTCTTTTCTTCATAAAAGACCAAGCGGACCGCTTTGGCCAATTTGTTCTTGAGGAATACGATGAAAAGGACTTGATTCTATATGTGAAGAAAAGTACGTTTGCATTGCAACTGGCAAGCGACAGCTCTACGGCAAAGTACCTGAGGGTACTGGACAAATCATCTTTCTTGGTCGACAGAATGTACAGAGGAAGCTTGAAGATTGCAATGATCAAGCTTGGCTTCCCGATAGATGATAGGATTGCATTGAAAAAAGGTGCTCCTCTGTTAATCGAGAAGAAAGAGAGCTTTGTGCCAAGGGATTATCAGATGGAAGCTGCAAATGCATTGCTTGGAAATGGCGAGAACGGAACAGGCTTTGGAACAATAGTACTGCCATGTGGCTCAGGAAAGACAATCGTTGGCATACTTGCAATGCTCAAGTTGCAAACAAACACTTTGATAGTGTGCCCCAATGTTGCATCTGTTCACCAATGGATGCGAGAGCTAATGGACAAAACCTCGCTCTCTAGCGATATGATCGGAGAATACTCAGGAGAGACAAAATCGGTACGACCAGTTACGATATGCACATACCAAGTATTGACTTGGAGAAAGAACAAAGAAGATGACAGCTATCCCCACTTCTCAATCTTCAGAGAAGGAAATTGGGGACTTATCATATATGATGAGGTTCATATGCTGCCGGCTCCTGTCTTTCGCATCACAGCAGAACTCCAAGCAATATACCGCATAGGTCTGACAGCGACATTGGTCAGAGAAGACGGAAAAGAGGACGAAGTGTTTTCGCTTGTAGGACCAAAGCGCTATGACACTCCATGGTCAGAGCTTGCATCGAAAGGATTTATAGCAAAAGCCTATTGCCATGAGATCAGAGTAAAACTGCCAGAGGATATGGAGCTTTCATATGCATTGGCATCGAAGAAGGAAAAATACAAAATCGCATCCACAAATCCATTGAAATTGCAAATTGCAAAGAGTCTGATTGAGAAACACAAAGACGAACAGATTCTAATAATCGGGCAATACATAGACCAGCTTGAGGACTTTAAAAAGTACTTCAAGTTCGATATGATCACAGGCTCGACATCAAACAAGAAGCGAGATGAGCTCTACAACAAGTTCAGGCAAGGCGAGATAAAGGCGCTGATAGTATCGAAAGTCGCCAATTTTGCAATTGATTTGCCAGATGCTTCAGTTGCAATACAAATATCCGGCTCATTTGGATCAAGGCAAGAAGAGGCTCAAAGGCTTGGAAGGATACTTAGACCGAAAGAAAAAGACAGCCACTTCTATACGATAATCACCGAGTATACAGAAGAAGAGGAGTTCTCATCAAACAGGCAGAAGTTCCTTTCCGAACAAGGCTATAGCTATTCAATAGAGAGGGCGTGATGGAAAAGCCAGCATTTGATATTGAATCCATTTTCCCGTATGTGGATGACAATGAGTGCAAGATCCTCTCATTTATTGCGTTAGGAGGAAATGAGAGAAAAATCGACAAATACAGCCTAAGAGCACTGGAGTGCAAAGGGCTATTGAAAAAAAATGACGATGGAAAGCATGTATTGGCAAACAAAGTTGATAAGGTAATATCAACATACCCGCTTTTCGGAAAGCAAGGGAAGAAAACACCATACAACAAGGCATTTATCACAATGCTCTTATCAATTGTCGCAAACGGATATCTCTCGGCAAAGAAGCAAATCTGGGTCCGCTATATCGAGAGTGGGTTTTTCAAAGCCATATTCCCATCGATGGAAAATGCATCCAAGGCTGCAATATATGCCATAGACTCTCTTATAAAGCTCAAAGTAATAAAACAAGGACAATTGAGACTGACTCTCAACAAAGAGAAGTCAATTGAATTCTACAGTCTAAAGGAAGAGATAAGGCTATCATATATCCTCAATCCAGATGCAAGCGATGATGAAATAATAAAAATGTCAAAAGCAATAAACCTTGCCTTCAGGCTTTGCGATATACCAATGGATGACAAGGACAAATACTTTGGCATGATTTTTGACATAACAGGCTTCGATCTTGCTCCTTATTTGGACCTTTTGCTCGATTTCGATATCCTCGCAAATAATGCAAATGGCTTTATATGCGCAAGAGAGATGATTGAAAGCGAAGATGATGGAGTAATCTCATCCGATTTCGTTTACTCATCTTCGTCCGATACATCTACCCCCATCTTCTTTTTCCTCTCTCCTCTAAAAGCCGACAGAAAAAACCAATGGGCAATTGACAAGTCATCGATGAAGTCTGCATTCTCTTTTGGATATACAAATGAGGATGTGAAATGCTTTCTAAAAGATCTTTCCACTCTCCCGATCCCGGAAAGCATAAACCAAAGGATAGACGGATGGTATGAATCATTTTGCTCACTGAGAGCGATGCGTGCACTAGTACTTGTAGCTGATGAGAAGAACGCAAGAGTCATAGAGAACCTTCCGCTTCTTAAAGTCCATATCCTCATGCATCCGGCAGAAAATGTTTTCTTGATGAACCCTGACACAGAATATGCTTGGAGAAACATTCTTTCCTACTCCGGTTTCGATATGCTTGGGGATACAGAAGGCGCATGCTTCATGCCTCGGGAAAAAGAAGGAAACACATTTATCTCCCAAGTCGATTTCCCTCCAGATCTCCCAGCCATGCGAGAGATTGCATATGATAGAACAAAAGTAGAGACAGAAATGGAGTGCGCTCACAACTTAATAGAGAGGCGACTGGTCGCTTCAGGCATAGCACTCAGCGATTGCTCATCTCTTGGGATAGAGAAAATAGAAGGACTGTTCTTTCAAGAGAAGATGAGAGCAATAGAGAAAGCAATCAACGATGATGCCCTTCTCTATATACAATTTGCTGACAATAGAGAGAAAATAGTCAAGCCACTTTCCATCAGCAAGAAAGAGGATTGCTCAATACTCAACGCAAAGGATGGAAAAATAGTTTTAGACAAGATATGGAAAGTTGCTGTCCTTCCGCTATTTGCCAAAGAGGAATAATCTAGAACTCTATCTTGATGCCATCGGGATAGTGATAGCCAGTAAATGCCTCGAATTGCAACTTCCCTTGCTCTATTAGCATCTCAGATCCGAAATGCAGCTTGCATCCCTTCTTCTCAGCTTCCTTCAAAAGCCTTGTCATCTTTGGCTTGTAGATTATGTCGTAGACTATTTCCCTTCCAGTAAACTGAAATCCATCTATAGGATTTATGTCGAAGTCAGGATAAAGGCCAACAGATGTCGTCTGTACAACAAGATCAACCTTCCCTTCATATTTTTTTGCATTGTCAAGGGTATCGAATTGGCATCTGTTTATAGTTGCAAGCTTCTCAGCATGAGACAGAGTCCTGTTTAAGATAACTATATTCACTCCTCTGTTTCTCAAGCCCCATACGATCGCTTGGGACGCTCCTCCCGCACCAATGACTAGCGCATTTTTTATCCGTCCTGATGCTATATCCTTCTCAATCGGGGCAAGGAAGCCATAGTAGTCGGTATTTATCCCCTTCCACATGTTTGGCACTCGAATGACAGTATTGCATGAGCCTATTTGCTTTACTTCCCTAGTTATATTACCAAGATAGCTCAAGACATCGACTTTGAATGGGATTGTCACAGAGAATCCGCGCATCTTCAAATACTCTGCTAGCGCAAAGAACGAACGGACATTGTCTACCAGAAATGGCAAGTAAACAGCATTGTAGTGTATCGCCTCAAAGCCTGGATTATGAATAAGGGGCGAAAGAGAGTGCATGACAGGATTGCCTATTATTCCATAAACAGCTGTGTTCTCATCTATCCTGTCCGCATGGTATACAAGCTTGAGAGCCTTTGCTGGAATCTGCCCAGGTGCTGTAGCTGTATCGCTCGCAAAAGTGAGCATAGAGCCGAGCTTTTTGTAAAGAATCCTTGTACAAACTCCCCAGTCACCCATACCTATTATGATCTTATTGACTCCTTCAAGCTCCTCGCTTGCCCTGAAAAGAGTCAACACATCGGAAATCGAGTGAGGAGTTACAGCGATTTTTGCAACATCCGCTCTCTCTGACAACCTCTGTATCCTTGAGTAGATCTTCTCTGGCATTGAATCAAAATCATGAAGCGATCTGATTATCTTTATGCCTTTAGACCTCGCATAGTGCTCAACATCGTTCTTCTTCACATCCTCTTCGATATCAACATATGCAAAATCGCCATCCAAGGCCGACAAGAGCAGCGCTCTCCTATCTTTTTCGGACAAAGCGCACTTCCCTCCATCCGATACACGTCTCAAAGTCAATATGACAGGGATATCTACCATCGAAGGAAAAAGATATGCGCTTTTTTGTTCATCTGGAGTCAAGAAATCCATCCTGAGCTCACAAATATCTATGTACTCCCTATTTTGCTCTATTTTCCTAAGACACTCAGCTAACGTAGTCTCCGAAAGGGTATAGCAAATCATTATCTCTCCTTGAAACGCTTTGGCAATCCTGCTATTTTTCTATCATATTATGATAGCTTTTCAGCCGAAATACTTCAACAGAGGGGTTGTTTTTTATGAAGACAATGCAAGTGCAAGACATATCGCTTTCATTCGCTGATAGAGAAATCTTGAAAAATGTCTCATTCAATCTAGCAGAAGGGTCAAGAGCAGCTCTTGCTGGTGCAAATGGCTCAGGCAAATCGACTTTGCTCAAAGTGATTTCGAATAACATACAAGCTGATTCGTCAAGAATATCGATTACAAAAGGATGCCGCGTATCATATCTTCCACAATCAGATATCGTCCTTCCTGAAAAAACCATCTACGCCATCGCAGAGGAAGGATACAAGCGCTTCGACAAGATCAAACAGCAAATTGCTCTTTTGGAGGAAAAAAGCCAAAGCGGAGGACAAGATGGCTTGAGATCGGCCGAGCAACTTGCCGATTTCCATGAGCTCTTAATCGATTCTGGCTACTATGACAGGAAAGCGAGGATCGAGAAGATCTTGCAAGGACTGGGCTTTAGCAGATTGGACTTTGAGCGTCCCGCATCTGAGTTCTCTGGCGGCTATCAAATGCGAATAGCTCTTGCAAGAGTGCTTGTCGAGAATCCAGATTTCATGTTCCTTGATGAGCCTACAAACTATCTGGACATCGAAGCTCTGACCTGGCTTGAAAGATATCTGAAGAACTTCTCAGGAGGCTTGATGATTGTCTCCCATGACCAGGATTTCCTAGATGACATTGTAAATGAAGTCTATGAGCTTTTTTCAGGAAAGCTTACTCGATATGCAGGAAACTACTCAAAATACCTGATAACAAGGGAAGAAGAGATCGAAGCTTTGGAGAAAGCCTACAAAAGACAGAGGGAAGAGATATCGAAGACAGAGGATTTCATTGAGCGCTTCAGATACAAAGCCACAAAAGCGAAGCAAGTGCAATCGAGGATAAAGCAGCTCGAGAAGATCGACATGATAGAGATCCCTAGCCATCTGAAGAAGCTATCGTTCTCATTCCCGCCATCGCCACACTCTGGAAATGATGTATTGAAGGTAGAACACGTCGAGAAATCATTCGGAGAACATGTAATCTACAATGATTTCTCTTTTCTAGTAACGAAGAAAGAGAGACTTGCAATAACAGGACGAAATGGTGCTGGAAAGTCAACTCTGTTGAGGATGCTTGCTGGTGTAGACCCAGATTACAAAGGGACGATAACAGATGGCGCAGGCGTTGTAAAAGGCTACTTTGCGCAAGACACTGAGAACACGCTAGACAACGAGAACACTGTCTTGGAGGAACTGGAGACAGTTGCAACGCTCGAGGACCAGCCAAGGCTCAGGTCGATGCTTGGCTCGTTTCTCTTCTCTGACGACGATGTATTCAAAAAAGTGAAAGTGCTATCTGGTGGTGAAAAGTCGAGACTGGCATTGCTGAAGATACTTTTGCATCCGTCGAACTTGCTACTTTTGGATGAACCTACAAACCACTTGGACATAAATGCAAAAGAGATGCTTGCAAAAGCAATTGCAAGCTATGGAGGCACTGTCATATTCGTCTCTCATGACAAGCACTTTATTAAAACGCTTGCAACGAAAATACTCTACATATCAGAGGACGGTCCTGAATTCTTTCAAGGCGACTATGACTATTTCGAATACAAGCTAGAGGAAAAAGAGGCTCAATGGGATATAAAGAAAGCTGAGGACAAAAGAGTTGTAGATGAGAAAAAGAAAGACACAACAAACAGCTACCAGACATCCAAAGAGAGACGCAATGCGCAAAGAGCATTGGAGCGTGAGGTAGAAAAGCTATCTCAGAAGCTTGATGATTTGACAAATAAGCTTGATGGAATAAACAGCGATATGGAGAAAAGCGAGAATTACTCAGATGTCAAGAAGATAACAAAGCTGTCAAACGACAAGGCCAGCTTAGAAGAGGAAATTGCGAAGATTGAAGACGAATGGCTAGAGAAAAGCACCAAGCTGGAAGAAGAGTATGGAAAAAATAGCTGAACCAGATGAATTGCAAAAGGAGTTCTCGAAGAGAGTGCCATCATTGATTCTAGCCTCTTCATCCCCTAACAGGAAAGCACTATTAGAGAGGGCCGGTACAGTTGTGACAACGTTCTCGCCAGATATAGACGAATCGAGAGACAACTCGGATCCTATAGAGAGCATAAAAGAGATAGTGAAGAGGAAGTTTGCCTCCTACAAAAATAGCTTGTCATATAGGCCAGATGTGATTGCGATTGCTGCCGATACCTTGGTCTTGAAGGACAACAAGCTCATTGGAAAGCCAAAGGATGCCAAGGAAGCAAAAGAGATTCTCAGGTTACTCTCAGCAGGAGAGCAAAAGGTCTTGACAGCTGTTGCTCTACATATCCCCGATAAAGAAGACATCTTCTTCGTTGACAGCGCAACTGTCGTATTCAAGAAACTATCGGAGGATGATATAGAATGCTATATCTCAAAAGACGAATGGATTGGAGCTGCAGGCGGCTACAGACTCCAGATGACAGGCTATAAGCTTGTCGATAGCATAGATGGCGACTGGACATGTGTCGTAGGTCTTCCATTGAAGGCCATACTGGAGCATATCTCTAGCTAAGAAGCTCCTCATAATGCTCTTGGCCAAGCATCAAAATACCATGTATATGCTCATCCGAAAGCCTATATATTATGCTTCTGCCATTCTTCTTGAACCTAACAAGCCTTGATGCTCTCAATACTTTCAACTGTTGGGAAATCGCCGACTGGCTCATCCCCAAGCTCTCAGCAATGGCCCCTACTCCGACTTCGCCATTCTCATCAAGAAGATAAAGAATCTTCAATCTCGTAGGATCAGAGAACATCTTGAAAAAATCTGCGATATCTATCACTTCCTCTTCTGGTATCTTTTCATCAATCACATCCAATCTCCTAGACATTAATAGCAAGAGAAATTATAAATCATTGGCTTATCAAAAGGCAAATAGCTGAAGAATCCTTCAATGATATATGCCAAAATACTTTTTCCATACCATTTTACAAAAGACCATTTTGCTTTATGCTTTGTCCATGGCTAATATTGGATTTATAGGACTTGGAGTAATGGGAGAACCTATGTGTTCTCATCTAATCGATAAAGGTGACAAGCTTTTCGTATACACAAGAACAAAAGCAAAAGCCTCCAAGCTAATCGAAAAAGGTGCAACTTATCTAGACAACCCAAAAGAAGTTGCGAAGAACTCTGACATAGTCTTCACAATCGTTGGCTATCCCAAGGATGTCTACGAAGTATATCTTGGCAAAGACGGTCTTGCCGATGGAGCAAAAAACGGACAGCTTTTTTGTGATATGACAACAACAAAGCCAACGTTGGAGATAGAGATTTCACATGAATTATCATTAAAGGGAGCAAGGCTTGTAGATGCTCCTGTATCAGGGGGCGATGTCGGAGCAAGAAATGGAACGCTATCCATAATGTGCGGCGGAGAGAAGGAGGATATCGATAAGCTCATGCCTTTCTTTTCCGCCTTGGGCAAGAATGTTTGCCATATGGGGCCTGTCGGATCTGGACAGCACACAAAAATGAGCAATCAGATTGTCATCGCTGGTACTATGGCAGGAGTGTCTGAGGCTCTTGTGTACGGCGCGTCTGCCGGACTGGATCTGAACAAGATGGTTGCATGCATATCAAAAGGTGCAGCAGGTTGCTGGACGCTGGACAATCTTGCACCAAGAGTAATATCCGGAAACTACAACCCAGGCTTTATGGTCGACCATTTCATAAAAGACATGTCAATTGCGCTTGAAGAGAGTGAGAAAATGGGGCTTTCTCTTCCATCGCTTGCGCTCACGAAACAGCTATATGTCGCAATACAGGCCCAAGGAATGGGCAAGAATGGAACACAAGCTCTTGTTAAAGCACTTGAGAGCCTATCAGGCAAGGAGGTTTTATGATAGAAGAAAAAAACGCGGCTACAATCATTCTTGATGATGGCAAGACCTACAAGACTTCAATAATCACAGACAACCAGGGCGACAAAAGCATCGATATATCCAAGCTTAGATCCGAAACAGGCTACATTACATATGACCCAGGCTTTGTGAATACAGGCTCTTGCATGTCATCCATATGCTACATAAATGGCGAGAAGGGAATTCTAAGGTACAGAGGCTACAATATCGAAGACTTGGTATCAAAGTGCGATTTCATTGAAGTTGCTCACCTTTTGATCAAAGGCTACCTTCCAAACCGCGAGGAAAGAACAAGATATCAAGAACTATTGAACAAGCATTCACTGTTGCATGTGAACATGAAGAAATTCTTCCGAGCATATCCTCCAGAGGCACACCCGATGGGGATTCTATCAGCAATGGTCGCATCGCTTTCTGCCTTTTACCCTGAAATGGAAGACAAGGACCCAGAGGAGAACATCGACCTCACTGTCACAAGGCTATTGTCGAAAATGAGAACAATCGCGGCCTATACATACAGACAGATGAACGGCCTCGACTATGTTGATCCGCAATACAACTTCTCTTACTGTGCGAATTTCTTGAATATGATGTTCTATTCGTCTGTAAACAACTACACTCCAAATCCTGTGCATGTAAAGGCTCTTAACCAGCTATTGATTCTGCATGCTGACCATGAGCAGAACTGCTCCACATCGGCTGTGCGTCTTGTTGGTTCATCAGAGGCTAACCTATATGCATCTGTATCAGCTGGTTGCTGTGCTCTTTGGGGTTCGAAACATGGCGGTGCAAACCAAGCTGTAATGGATATGCTGAACAAAATGGTATCAGAGAAAATCACGACAGACGATATAATACGAAGAGCAAAAGACAAAAACGACTCATTTAGGCTCTCTGGTTTTGGTCACAGAGTTTACAAGACATTTGATCCAAGAGCGAAGATTGCAAAGAAACTATGCCAGGAAGTCCTTTCAACTACAAAGAAAGCCGACCCAATGCTTGAATTGGCTATGGAGCTGGAAGAGAAAGCCACCCATGATGATTACTTTATAGAGCGACATCTATACCCTAATGTAGATTTCTATACAGGTCTTACATTCCATGCAATGGGCATTCCTGTATCAATGTTCACTGTCCTTTTTGCTATGGGAAGACTTCCAGGATGGATTGCCCACTACCTTGAGTGGAAGCATGATCCATACCAAAAGATTGGACGTCCAAGGCAAGTATATACAGGAGAACAAGAAAGAGAAGTGTTGCCTATTAATGAAAGATAAGACGAAGCGATAAGAGAAGACTAAACTTTTGACATCGCAAAAGGTCAATGATAGGCAAAAATACAGTCGATAAATTGTATTAGATATCGCAGTTCGATTTTAAGGCTGCTGGTTATTTTTGTATAATAGGTGATTT
>ERZ808252.132-NODE-132-length-80835-cov-5.918779_pt1 | contig 80835 bp, 75 predicted proteins | sample MGYA00521242_ERZ808252 | MGnify/ENA primary metagenome ERZ808252 (study PRJEB31516, sample SAMN03275581) | gut metagenome | biome: mammalia-associated habitat; material: feces | host: Papio cynocephalus | place: Kenya | collected 2012-08-07 ... | reverse complement strand
TGTGGGACAGGCTGGCGGCCTGCGCTTTGGACGATTTCCCCGGTTCCATGATGACGCAGGGTTTCGTTTTGCTGACTTCTTTCAAAACGCGCAGAAATTCCTGACCTTTTTTCAGACCTTCCAGATAGAAAACGAACGCCTTGGTGTGTTCGTCGTGCTGAATGGCTTCCAGCAGGGACGCTTCGTTCAAATCGGCTTTGTTGCCGATGGAAATGAAGTGCGAAAAACCGATGCCTTTTTCTTCGGCCCAATCCAAAATCGCCGAGCAGTACGCGCCCGACTGCGAAATGAACGCGACGTTGCCCTGCAAGGGGAAGCACGGCGCAAAGCTGGCGTTCAGTTTGTCAAACGTGGAAATATGTCCCAAGCAGTTCGGCCCCAGCAGGTTGATGCCCGCGTCCAAACATTTCTTGGCGATGCTCAGTTCCAAATCCTTGTGTCCCGCTTCACCGAAACCGGCGGTGATGATGCTGACGTTTTTCGCGCCGTTGGCGATCGCGTCGTCAACCGCGGCTTCGCAGAAACGCGCGGGAACCAGCAAAACGACCAGATCGACGGGTTCGGGAATGTCGCGGACGGAGGCAAAACATTTCTTGCCCTTCAATTCCTGACCGGCCAATTTGGGGTTGACGCCGTACAGCGTACCGGCAAATCCCGCTTCGATCAAGTTTTTGAACACGACGGCGCCCAGCTTCGATTCATCGGCGGAAACACCGACGACGGCGACGGAGCGCGGATTAAAGAACGAACTTAAAGACATTATATTCCCTTTCAAAACTTTAAGTGTAACTGGGGCATAATATGAAGTTGCAACAGGGAAAAAGTCAAGGATATTTTACGGAAAACAGCGATGTTGCGCCGCCTTGGCCGCGGGCGGTCGATAAGGGGGCGGGCGAATCCGTTTCGCGTCGGATGAACGCGGGGTTTTAAACTTTTTTCAAAAGTTTAACTTTATCCTATAACACGTTGATTTTAAACGACAGTAAATCTTTTTCGGCCGCGGTTGGAAAGAAAAGCTTTTTTTTCCGATCGGTTCGGTGTAAAAAGGGATAACTTTTCTGACTTTAAAATATAGGATACAAAAATGGCTGGAAGCGTGAACAAAGTTATTCTGATCGGCAACATCGGCAGGGATCCGGAAATCCGTCAATCGGCGGACGGGCGGAAAATCGTCAATCTGGCCTTGGCCACGTCCGAAACGTGGAAGGACAAATCCGGCGAACGCAAGGAAAGAACTGAATGGCATCGCGTTGTCATTTTCAATCAGGGATTGGCCGGAATCGCCGAGCGCTATGTGAAAAAAGGCACGAAACTGTACGTCGAAGGTTCATTGCAAACGCGCAAATGGACGGACGGAAACGGCGTTGAAAAATATACGACCGAAGTCGTTTTGGGCAATTACAGCGGCGAAATGACTTTGCTGGACAGCCGCGGGTCGTCGGACGCGTCGTCGTTCGGCGGAGCGTCCGCAGGGTTTGACGCGCCGGCCGCATCGTCGGGATGGGATGCAAAACCCGCCGCCGCCGACAACAGCTTTGATGACGAAATCCCATTCTAAAACAACAGCTTGCTCGCCATATTTGAAGTAAACGCAAAACAGGATTGACACTCGTGGAAAATACTGTAAAAGACACCTCTACCGTCGTCGTCGGTATTGAAGAGGAAATGAAACGTTCCTATCTGGATTATGCGATGAGCGTGATCGTTTCGCGCGCTTTGCCGGATGTGCGCGACGGGTTGAAGCCCGTTCACCGCCGCATCCTGTATTCCATGCACGAAAGCGGATACGATTATAACAAGCCTTTCCGCAAATCCGCCCGTATCGTCGGCGACGTGATGGGTAAATACCATCCGCACGGCGACGCGGCGATTTATGACGCGATGGTGCGTATGGCACAGGATTTTTCCATGAGCGTGCCGCTGATTTCATCGCAAGGAAACTTTGGTTCGATCGACGGTGATCCTCCTGCGGCCATGCGTTATACCGAAGCGCGTTTGGCGTTGTCGGCGCACGATTTGCTGGACGATATCGACAAGGATACGGTCAATTTTACGCCGAACTATGACGAAACCGTCATGGAACCCGCTGTTTTGCCGGCGCGTTTCCCCAACATTCTGGTCAACGGATCGGGCGGCATCGCCGTCGGCATGGCGACCAACATCCCGCCGCACAATCTGGGCGAAGTCGTCAACGCGTCGATCGCCATGGTTGACAATCCCGACATCACCGACGAAGAATTGCTGCAAATCGTTCCGGGACCCGATTTTCCGACGGGCGGATTGATTCTCGGCCGTTCCGGATCGCGTTCGACGGAATTGACGGGCAGGGGATCCGTCATCATGCGCGGCCGCACACACATCGAGGAAATCCGCAAAGACCGCTGGGCGATCATCATCACGGAAATTCCGTATCAGGTGAACAAAGCCGCGATGATTTCCCGTATTGCCGAGCTGGTGCGCGACAAAACGATCGAAGGCATCGCCGATATCCGTGACGAATCCGACCGCCAGGGCATCCGCGTCGTCATTGAAATCAAACGCGATTTCCACGCTGAAATCATTTTGAACCAGCTGTTCCGCTACACGTCTTTGCAGACCAGCTTCGGATCAAACATGATCGCGCTGAACGCCGGCCGGCCGCAGCTGATGAACCTGCGCGATATGCTGGCCGCATTCATCGCTTTCCGCGAAGAGGTCATTCGCCGCCGCACGATTTACGATCTGGGCAAAGCGCGCGACCGCGCCCACCTGTTGGTCGGTTTGGCGATCGCGGTTGAAAACCTTGATCCGGTGATCGAACTGATCCGCAAAGCTCCGACGCGTCAGGTGGCTAAGGAAGGATTGATGGGGCGGTCGTGGGACGCGCAGGAAATCGTTCCGCTGATTGATCTGATCGACGATCCCGAATACGAAGCGGTTGACGGCAAATGCATGCTGTCGGAAAAGCAGGCCGACGCCATTTTGGATTTGCGTTTGCATCGCTTGACCGGATTGGAACGCGAAAAAATCCACAACGAATTGCGCGAACTGGGCGCTTTGATCAAGGAATTGCTGTCCATTCTGGCTTCGCGCGAAAAGTTGTACGGCATCATGCGCGACGAATTGGTCGCGGTTCGCGACGAATTTTCGACGCCGCGCCGCACGACGATTGAAGACGTCGAGTTTGAGCAGGATATCGAAGATTTGATCCAGCGCGAAGACATGGTCGTCACCGTGACGAACACGGGGTATATCAAACGCGTGCCGCTGTCCGCCTATCGCGCGCAAAAACGCGGCGGCAAAGGTCGCACCGGCATGAACACGCACGAAGAGGATTATATTACAAATCTGTTCGTCGCCAGTACGCATACGCCGGTTTTGTTCTTCTCGAACGCGGGGCTGGTTTACAAAATGAAAGTTTACCGCCTGCCGGTCGGTTCGCCGCAATCCACGGGCAAAGCTTTGATCAACCTGTTGCCGTTGAAACAGGACGAGCGCATCACGACGATCATGCAGCTACCTGAAAACGAAGCCGAATGTGAAAATCTGGACGTGATGTTTGCGACGCGTTCCGGCAACGTCCGCCGCAACAAGCTGTCGGATTTCGTCGATGTCAAGGCGAACGGCAAGATCGCCATGAAGCTGGACGAGGGCGACACGCTGATTGACGTTAAAATCTGCACGGACGAACAGGATGTTCTGCTGGCGGCCAAAGCCGGCAAGTCCATCCGTTTCCCCGTCGCCGACGTGCGCGTGTTTTCCGGTCGCACTTCGACGGGTGTGCGCGGCATCCGTTTGGGAGCAAACGACGAAGTGATTTCCATGTCCGTTTTGCGTCATACCGACGCCGATATGGAAAAACGCTACGCCTATTTGAAAATGGCCAAGGCTTTGCGCCGTTCCGACGAAACGGACGACAATTCGGCGGCGGACGATATCGAAGCATCAACGACGATGACTTTGTCCGACGAGGAATTCAAAAAGATGCAGGAGGAAGAGGAATTCATCCTGACGGTTACGGACAGCGGTTACGGCAAACGGACTTCCGCTTACGAATACCGCATCACCGGCCGCGGCGGGCAGGGGGTCACGAACATCGACAACACCAAACGCAAAGACAGTGTCGTTGCATCGTTCCCCGTCACAGACACCGCCCACGTCATGTTGGTGACGGACGCCGGAAAGCTGATCCGTATGCCAATCAAGGACGTGCGCATCGCCGGCCGCAACACGATGGGCGTGATCATGTTCCGTTTGAATGACGCCGAACACGTTGTTTCCGCCACTTGCATCGAGGAATACGACGACGAAGAGGGCGTTGACGACGCCGAAACCGTCGAAATCGCTGAAACTCCGGCGACGGAAGAGGCGGGGGCGAAAACGTCCGAAACGTCCGAAACGCCGGAGGACGCCGATGTCTGAACGGATCGGCGTTTATCCGGGGACGTTCGACCCGATCACCTACGGCCATATGAATTTGGTCGAACGGGCGGCGGGATTGGTGGATCGTCTGGTCATCGGCGTGGCTGTCAACCAACATAAAAATTCGCTTTTTTCGTTGGAAGACCGGCTGGCCATGACGGAAGAGGCGATAGATAAATACCGCGCCAAAAGCGTGATTGTCGTCAAACCGCTGATCGACGAATTGCTGGTCAACTTTGCCAAGGAAAACAAGGCGCAGGTGATCTTTCGCGGATTGCGCGCCGTGTCGGATTTTGAATACGAATTCAAAATGTGCGTGATGAACCGCCGTTTGGAAGAGGATATCGAAACCGTTTTTTTGATGGCGTCGGAAAAACATCAGTTCGTTTCGTCCGTGTTTGTCAAGGAAATCTGCCAGCTGGGCGGCGACATTTCAACGTTTGTCACGCCCGCGGTCGCCGAACGTTTGATCGCGCGTTATAAGGAATTGGGGAAAATCAAATGAGTTCTAAAGAAAAAGATCAAAACACGCTGTTGCTGGAATTGAAAGACGGCATTGTCGAAATCAAAATGCGGCCGGATCTGGCGCCGAAACACGTTGCCAGAATCAAAGAACTGGTCAAACAGGGATTTTACGACGGACTGAAATTCCACCGCGTGATTGACGGGTTTATGGCGCAGACGGGCGATCCGGACGGCGACGGATGCGGCGGCAGCGGAATGTTGCTACGCGCCGAATTTTCCGACGAACCGCACGTGCGCGGAACGTGTTCCATGGCGCGGGCGATGGATATTCACAGCGCCGACAGCCAGTTTTTCATCTGTTACGACGCTTGCCCGTGGCTGGACAAGCAGTACACGGTTTGGGGGCAGGTCGTTAAAGGTATGGAATTTGTCGATAAAATCAAAAAGGGATCCGGCAACAACGGTATGGTCAAAGATCCCGATTGCATCATTTCCATGAAGCTGGCCGACTAAGCTCCAGCGCGTTTCCGAAAAATTTTCAAATCCCTTGAGGTGTGAAAGCCCCAAGGGATTTTTTTTGACCCCTGACCAAAGATAAAAGATTGCGTCGCGGTTGAATGATCGTGGCGACGCTGTGGCGGCCGTGAGTTCCGAAATACGTCCTTGCTATGGTTTTGCGGCCTGAAAATGCGATTAAAACATTTTGTCATACTGCTTTTCCTATCCGGTTGTTTAACATAATAAACATTATGCGACAAACGTATATAACTCACAACGGGATAAAACGGATATATCACATTGAAAACAAACAATATTCTGTTGGGTTGTCAACATTTTTCAGAACAGGTTTTTCCAGAGGTGTTATGTGACTTTTGCCGTTTTTGTTATTAACGGCTGCATCCGGATAAATTATGTATGTTTTTCAATATGATACGTTGGATTCCGACTTTTCCGGATCATATCCGGCCGACGTGCGATCGGCGCGGACGGTTTTCAGGGCGCAAATTTCAAAAAACGGTATATCCGGACATCCGGACGTTCCGCGCGCTCAGAAATGCGAAAAGCGGCCGGAGCGGAAACGGACGTGTTGTCCCCGCCCCTCTTCTTCTTTAGTGTTTGGGGTTGGTCGCGGTTAAAAGAATAAAAAGCTATGAAATTTATTATTAACGGAAGTGACGTATAAATTCATTAAAGACGCGTTATGGAGATTTTTGAAATGAGGACTGAACGTTCTTGTATTTGGTGGCTTCTGCTGGTTTCCGGTTTTGGAACAATACCCGCTATAACGGTTTGGCTATGGGAATGGTTGTTTTTTGAAGAACCGGATGAAACTGACGGGGACGACGAAGAGGAAGAGGAAGAGGAAGAGGAAGAGGAAGAATAATCCCTCTCTGTCATTAATTAAACAGGTGTACGAATATCGCGCCTGCCGCGGTTTTCCCGCGCGGCGAGTATGAATAGGATTTTATAGATCGAAATGGCGTGGCGCGATTTTCAAGCCGGTATCAACAGACCAGTCGGACATTCTATCGCCCCGCCGGATTTGCCCCTATGGAGCGATTGTCAATCCGCTTCAAATTCCATACCGTCATAGGCCGGTTCGACGCCGTCGGGCAACGTGCGGCGCAGCGTTTCGTAATCCAGCCCCATGGCCATATGCGTCAATATCGTTCGGCGTGGTTTTAAAATGTCCACCCATTCCAACACTTGGCGCACCGACGCGTGGCTGGGGTGATCCTGTTCGGACAGGCAGCCGACCACCCATGTATCTACGCCCTTTAATATGGACAGTGCGGAATCGTACAGATGCACAACGTCCGTGGAGTAGCCGAAGTTATTGATTCTGAAGCCTAAACTGGTCGTCCATTCGTGATCTTGGGTAAACGGGATGATTTTCAGGTCGTTGATTAAAAACGCTTCGCCCGGTATGATCAAATTCGGATCCAGCCATGGGTGGAAAAACGGTTCTTTGGCGACATCGACCGGACGGAAAGCGTAGGAAAAGCGCGTTTTCAGCAAATCAAGCGTCGTCGCGTTCGCATATGCGGGGATGCCCGCGTGCATGGCGCGGTTGATTTCGCGCAGATCGTCGATGCCGTGCGTATGGTCGGCGTGTTCGTGCGTGTATAAAATGGCGCTCAGCTCCCTCACCTGCGCGGCCAGCAGCTGTTCGCGCAAATCTGGCCCCGTGTCGAACAGCAGTGTCGTTTTCCCTTCGCGCAACAGCAAAGATGTCCGCGACCGCCTGTTTTTCGGGTTGTTCGGGTCGCATTTGCCCCACCCTTTGCTGATGCTGGGGACGCCGGGGGCGGCTCCGCAGCCTAAAATCCGTATTTTCATGACACAGAAGCCTTTGAAAATAATGTGAAAAAGTTTTCCGTCGTCCGTTCTTTCAGCTCGTCCAAAACGACGCCCTTGATTTTGGCCAAGGTTTCCGCCGTTTTAATCAGAAAGGCGGGTTCGTTTTCGCGTCCCCTGAACGGAACGGGCGCCAAATACGGTGCGTCCGTTTCCAGCAACAGGCGGTTCATCGGCACAAAACCGAACGTTTCACGCAGGTCTTGCGCCGATTTGAACGTGATGATGCCGGACGCGGAAATGTAAAAGCCTAGCTCCAATCCGACTTCTGCCAGCCGTTTTTGCGATGAAAAGCAGTGCAGAACGCCGCGCAGGTCGGGCGACGCCTCTTCCCGCAGTAGCTGTATGGTGTCGTCTTCGGCTTCGCGCGTGTGAATGATCAGCGGCAGCCCCGATTTTTTGGCCGCCCGCAAGTGGGTGCGAAACAACCGCCGCTGCGCGTCCGCCGTGTCCGGCGCGTAATGGTAATCCAGCCCCGCTTCGCCCAGCGCGACGATTTTCGGGTCATCCGTCGGCGTGCACAGGTCGTCAACGGTGACATCCCCCTGCTCCGCCGCGTATTCGGGATGAACGCCGACCGACGCGAAAACGTTTTCATGCGCGCGCGTCAAGGCGATCAATTCCGGCACTTCGCCCAATTTGGTGCAAGCCGTTAAGAAACATCCGATCCCCGCTTCTTTCGCGCGGGCGATCACCTGATCCGCCTGCGGCAGCAGGCTCGGGAAATTCAAATGGCAATGGCTGTCAACGAAAAACATCATCCGGCCTCGCGCTGCAAAGTCAGAACGGCGTTGACGAACACCTGTTTTTGATCCAAATCGGGATCGGCAAAGGCGCGGCGCAATCCGTCCGTCAAATCCATCAATTTCAAAACCGGAAAAACGGTTTGCAGCCGCCGCCGGACGGCGCCTTCTCCGGCGAATATTTCCGCCGCGTCCTGTTTTTCGGCGCTGACGCAAACGTCGGTCAGCCATTGGATTAACAGCGATTGCGCCGTTTTCAGCACGTCCTTGTCTTTCAGCGATTTTTCCGCGAAATCGTACAGGCCGGACACCGACACCGCCGGAAAAGCCGCGAAAAACGAAACCAGTTTTTTAAACAGGGAAACGCCGTCCTGATTGATCAACGAAACGGCTTTGCCGGGGCTGCCCTCCGCCAAAAGGGAAAGCGTGTGCAGATCCGCATCGGGGATGTCTTCGCCTTTTGATTTAAGAAAATCTGATAACGCATTGCTTTCAAACGGTTTTATCGTCAACTTTCGGCATCTGGAGCGGATCGTCGGCAACAGTTTCCCGACAACGTGACTGATCAAAATAATAACTGTTTTTTCGGGCGGTTCTTCCAAAGATTTCAACAGGGCGTTCGCCGCGTTCGGGTTCATATCGTCCGCCGAATCAATGATCATGACGCGCCACCCGTTGCCGCCGACCGTCAAATGCAGGAACGCTTCCGCTGCGCGAATGTCCGGTATGCCTATTTCGTTAGAGCGTTTTCTGGCGCGTTCGATTTCGGGATCCAATGGTTTTCCGGCGTCGATCAAGGCCTGACGGGCTTCAAGCTCGTCTTTTTTTAGCCCGCATTCAATGACTTTCAACGCCGGATGCGAACGCTGGGCGACGGATCGGAAAACCGGATCGTTTTCCGGAACGGACAGCGTGGTCGGACGGACGCCGAGCAAATCGTTTTCCGGATCCGGCGCGGCAAGAATAAACCGCGCCAAACGATAGGCCAGCGTGGCTTTCCCGATCCCTTTGGGACCCGCGAACAGCCACGAACCCGCCAAATGTCCGCTGTTCCACAGATCAAGCAGCAACCGTTGTTCGGCATCGTGACTGGTCAGGTCGCTTTGTTCTTCCGGCAATTTCAGAAAAAAGCCGTCCATTTTCAAGCTTTCAGCAAACGCTGTTGAACCAGCGCGGCCACTTGGGCGTGGATGTCGTCAATCGTCCCCGTCGCGTCAACGACGGCGCAGCGGTTCGGTTCTTTGGCGGCGATATCCAAAAAGGCTTGGCGCAAATTGCGGTGGAAATCCAGCCCCATTTTTTCATAACGGTTGACGGTCGCGTCGCGTTTCAACGCGCGTTCCACCCCGTGTTCGACGGGCATATCCAAAATGACCGTCAGATCGGGTTTGAAATCGCCGACGACGATGCGATACAGGCTTTCCACCGTTTGACGCCCCAATCCGTCGTCCGCATAGCCGAATCCCTGATAGGCCATCGTGGAATCGGCAAAGCGGTCGCAGATGACCGTCTTCCCCTGTTTCAAGGCCGGCCAAACCGTGTTGACCAGATGATCGCGGCGCGCGGCGAACATCAACAACGCTTCCGTCATTACGTCCCAACGGCGAACAGCGCCTTTGACAACCAGTTCGCGGATTTCTTCGGCGCCGGCGGAACCGCCCGGTTCGCGCGTCAATTCGCAGGTGACGCCTTGTTTTTCCAGAAAACCGGCCAACAGGCGGGCTTGCGTCGATTTGCCGGTTCCCTCCCCGCCTTCAAACGTTATAAAGAAATTCCTTTTCACGCCGTCCCCTCAGTTGATGTTTTGGAACAGAAAGTATTTGATCAATTCTTTCAAACGGCCGAAATAGCCCAAGCGTTTAACGTCGTTTGCGGCGTACAAATCGACCGTTTTTGAAACCTGATCCGGAATGTCAACCGTCAAAGTGCCGATTTTTTGACCTTTTTTAACAGGCGCGCTGACCGGTTTTTCATAAACGACTTTCGCCTTGACCTCTTTTTGTTTGCCCTTTTTCAGTGTCAGTACCATATCCTTGTCCGGAACGGCCGCGACGAAACGGTCGCCGCCCAGCCAGACGGGGACGTTGACGACCTTGACGCCTTTTTTCAAAACGGTGTAGTTGTCGAAATCCCTGAATCCCCACAGCATCAGCTTTTGCGCCTCTTCGCTGCGTTCTTTCATGGTTTTCAGCCCGTTGATCACCATAATAATGCGGCGGCCGTTCTTTTTCGCCGAACCGACCAGCCCGTATCCAGAAACCGACGTGTGCCCCGTTTTAATGCCGTCGGCCACGCCGGGCATCAAAAACAGCAGCGGATTGCGGTTTTCCTGCTTGATTCCGTTGTAGGTGAATTCCTTTTCGGAATAAATGCCGTAATAATCCGGAAATTCGCGAATGATCCGCGACGCCAAAACGGCCAGATCGCGCGGGGACATATAATGATCCGGATGCGGCCAACCGGTCGAATTGGCCATATGCGTGTCGTTCAGCCCCAATTCAGAGGCCTTTTCGTTTGCCAGTTCGACGAATTCGGATTCCGTTCCGGCGATGTTTTCAGCTGCCGTGATGCACGCGTCGTTGCCCGATTGGACAATGATGCCGCGCAACAAATCGCGCAGTTTCACTTTATCCCCGATTTTCAAAAACATCGTCGAGCTGCCTGTTCTTGCACCGCCTTTGCGCCATGCGTTTTCGCTGACGATGAACTCGTCGTCCATGTTCAGCGCGCCGTCTTTCAAGCGTTCAAAAATCATGTACGCCGTCATCAACTTGCTCATCGACGCGGGGGGCATCCGTTCGTCGGCCTTTTTGTCAAAGAAAACGGTTCCCGTGTCGAAATCCATCAAAACGACGTTTTTCGCTTTGGTTTCAATGGCGGCGGCCGGCGTTGAAAAAGTGCCGAACGTGAAAACGGTTAAAAGCAGCAGAGATTTAAATTTCATAACCGATCCTTATCAAAACGCGTTATCCAACCGGCGGCCGACGGCGATATTGCCTTTTTCTTCAACCAGACGGGCATCAGCAATGCCGTTCGCCGTAACTTTATCCATGGTTTCCAACGCCTTTTTTGCGCTGTCGGGTCCTAAACGCACACGGTACAGCGTTTTGGTGTTGACCGTCACCGGCAAAATGACGGCGGAACCGAAACGCGCCACCTGTGCGCGCATTTTTTCAGCGTTATCCAAACTGCCGAACGCGCCGACCTGAACATAATAGCCGGGGGCGACCGTCGCGACCGTTTTAGCGGAAGCGGCCTTCTTAACCGGAGCGGGCTTTTTCTTTGCCGCCGCTTTCTTCGGGGCGGGCGTCGGTTTCGGCGTGTCGGCGACGACGGTTTTCTGCGCCTGCGCCTGTGTCAAATCCTCGTCCCAATCGTTGTATTCGGTCGCCGTATTCGCTGTCGCGGAGGCCGACGCCACCAGCGGCGCGTCCGTCGCGGTCAAAGCGGGCGGCGGATTGGCCAGACGCGGATAGTTGGTTGAATGTCCCAGATTTTTCGGTTTTGCAATCGGTTCCTGTGTGGTGGCGACCGGTTCGGCGGCCAAAGGAACTCCGGCGGAACCGGAGGATTTTCCGGCGGCGGCCAGCAATTCCTCTTTCAGCTTTTTGCTTTCCTCGGGCAGGATTTCGACCTGAACCTGTGTTGTTCCCTGCTCTTCAAACCCCAGCAGCTGCGCGGCGCGTTTGGACACGTCGATCACGCGGTTGTTGACGAACGGCCCGCGATCGTTGACGCGCAGCACCAGCGAACGGTTGTTTTGCAAATTGGTGACGCGCACGATGCTGGGCAGCGGCAGCGTCCTGTGGGCGGCGGTCAGCCCGTGCATATCATATACTTCGCCGTTGGCGGTAATGCCGTTGTGAAAATCGGGGCCGTACCACGACGAAATGCCGATTTCCTTGTAATTGTAATCTTCTTTGGGGATGTACCACAGCCCGCCCACCTGATACGGATTGCCGACCTTGTAGTATCCGGCCGTTCCGGCGGCGGCGTTTTGCTTGGCCGGCCCCGCGGCGGCGGAGGAAAAGACCTGCGAATTGTCCGTGCAGGCCGCCACGACGGTCAGAGCCGTTGATAAAAAGAACACTTTTGCAAACGAATTCATTTTTCCTACATCCTTTCGCTATCGGGCAGAATAGCTGGTCGCCGCGCCGGAATCAAGAAAGATACTTCAGTTTTTTTAGGGCGTCGTTAGCGTTTTTTTAACCTCTTGTCGGGAACGCCGGAGGCCTTCGTCCGCTTGGCCGCGCTTTTTTGACGCCGCTTTTCCTTTTTTGCCTTTAACCGCTGTTTCTTTTTCGCCTTTTGCCGCGCTTTTTCCAAAGCCTCCCGCCGTTCCTTTTCCAGCCGGAGGTTTTCTTTGACCAACGGGTCGCGGTCGCCGTTTTCCAAATTCCGCGCGAACTGGACGCGCATTTTTTCCAGCAAAGTCCGGTTGACCGCGTCGGACGAAATGCCGTACACGCGCTTATACAACTCGATGCCTTTCATCGTGGAACGCCCCAGCTTGCCGTCAACAGGGCCGACGTAATAATCCCCTTTGGCCAAAATCTTTTGCATTTCAACGATTTCGTCGAACGTCAGCTTGTCCCGTTTCGCGCCGCCGCTGACCGCCAGACGCATAAAATGCAACAAGGACGCGCCGGCGTATCCGTCGGCAGGCAATCCGTACAGGGATTGGAATTTGCGGACGGCTTCGCGGCTTTTACGTCCCAAAACGCCGTCGATATCCCCGTCGTACAGCCTCATTTTCGTCAGCAGTTCCTGCACTTCCTGCGCGTTTTCAAGGGTGAAGGACGGGCCGCGCTGAAAATATTTTTTGGAAAAGGGCGGCTTGCCTTGAATCCTGTCCGCCAAATGCCCGATGGAAACGGCGTACAGAACCGACCGGTTCCATTTCAAAATAACCCTGAAATTGGAAAACGTCAAAAACGCGGGGCCGTGTATTCCCGCCGGCAAAAACAATTCGGCCTGCGTGGACGGCGGTTCGGCGACGGGCGCGCCGTCCGCGAAAACAATGCCGTCGGCCAGCCATTCCCGCAACGTTTTTTTACGTTCGATCAAATCCCAGTCGAATTTTTTCGGCAGCAAAACCTCCCTGCCCCAACCGACCGCGGGATTCCACCCCTCGGACGACAGATAGTTTGCCGCCGACGCCAGCGCGTCCGGCAGGCTGTCCCACAAATCGACCTGTCCGTCGCCGTCGTAATCCGTCCCGAAATGCCGGAACGTGGACGGCATGAATTGGAAATTGCCGAACGCGCCCGCCCACGACCCTTTCATCCTGTCGGCGGACAGGCCGTTTTGAACCATTCGCACCCCGTGCATCAGCTCGGTTCTGAAAAAATCCGGCCGCCGCGTGTCATAGGCCAGCGTCGCCAATGCGCTGATTGTCGGGTATTCGCCTTTAGCCGTGCCGAAATTCGTTTCCATTCCCCAAAACGCCAGCAGATAGTTGGCGGGAACCTTGTATTTTTTTTCGATTTCGCGCAGCAGGCGGGCGTGTTCCGCCATCAGCTTCTGCGCTTTTTTTATCCGCAGAACATTGATGGCGTTGTCGATATAGGTTTGAAAATCGCGGCGGAATTCCGGCTGTTTGCGATCCAGCGCGATCACGGACGGTTCCAGTTTCAGCGATTGAAAGGCGCGATCCAGCGTTTGGGCGGAAACGCCGTTTTCGACGGCTTCCCTGCGGAATTCCTCGACCCATTCGTCAAAGGTCAAATCCATGGCGGCCGCCGGCGCCGGAAAGGGCGGGACGGTTAAGGCGGAACAAAGAAAAACCCCGTATTTCAGCCAAAATTTCATCAGGACGAATCTTTCAAAAAAGGTCGTATCATTATTATGAAAAAGACGTTATTTTTTCGTTAATCACGAAAAACGCCCTCTCCCGTCAAAGGAAAGGGCGTTTGAAACGTAACCTCGGCGGATTATTTTCCGGACAGTTCGCGCATTTTTTTATACAAAATCAAAGCGTTGACGTACGCTTCCATCGTCGCGGCCGTCAGCCTGGCTTCGCCGTTTTCAAACAAAACGACCAGCCGACCGGCCGTTTCCCCGCGCGGCGGCAACAGGGAAAACGATTTGACGCCGGAAATCGGGCGGATTTCCGCCAAAAACTGATCCGATTGCTTGGTAAAGCCGAAGAACGTCTTGTCGGACAAAACGGCGTAAAACGGATCGGCGGCCGTTCCGAATTTCCCTTTGAAAACAATCCGTTCGCCGGCGGCCACGTCGCTTAAAACCGCCTTGACGACGGACGGCAGGTCTTCGGGCGCGGCGGCGGCTTTGGCGAACAGGGCTTTCATTTCCTCGCCGGACACGCTTTCGCGCGGCGCGACGGCGGTTTCCGCCTTTCCGGCGTTCAATTCGGCCGCCTTGTCCTTGACTTCGTTGACCTTTTGCTTGGCCATTTCCGTCAATTCCTTAACGTCAATGTTTTTGGCTTTTTCCGCCAGCTCTTTCACGTCCAAATTCTTGGCCTTTTCCGCCAAACCGCCCAAAAATCCGGTCAGTTTTTTGCCGACTTCCTGCGCCTTTGCGGCGGCTTCCGATTTCGGGTCGGTAGCCTGTTGCGCCTGCGTTTCGTCTGTCATGGGATATCCCTCCAATCAGTTAAAAGATGCGGGTATTTTGGCATTTTTCGACGCTTTTTTCAAGGGAATGAATAAGTGCGATCGCTAACATCCAAGATTAAAATGTTTGATTAACATATTGTTTTTAATAAAAATAAAGTTTTATAAAAAACATTCCGGAATATCTTGATTTTTGCCGTGAAATATCGGAAAATGCGATTACCGCGGATGGATGGCAGAGCGGTTGAATGCACCGGTCTTGAAAACCGGCGACTCTTTACGGAGTTCGTGAGTTCGAATCTCACTCCATCCGCCATACTGAAAAATCCCCTTTCACGGGGATTTTTCTGTATGAAAAGATAAAGAGTGTGAGATGAGAACTCACGAAGTGAGTTCGGTCGCCGTCAGGTGCCCGCTAAGCGAAAACAACAACGCTGTTTTCGTCTGCAAGGGCAATTTCCGTCAAGCGTCGGCGCAGGCGGAAGCTTTAGGCGGAATTGCACGCAGGTTTGGACGGACGTACAGAGAAACGGCGATCCCGTTACAATTCGATCCTGACCCAAGTGAACAGGACGTTGAACATATTGTACGGCCCCGGAATGTATGTGGTTTGCAGGGAAAACTTTTTATACTGCATCCCGAAAACCGGCAGCGGAACGGGCAGCGGCAGATAATTGTAATCGTCGCGCATCGTGACACCCAACGTGAACCCCGCGCCGACGGAAAAGTCTTTATCCCTGTCGATGTAATAATTCCATTGGCGCAGATAGCCGAAAATGGGTTCGGGTTTGCTGTGGGAATCGCTGAACACCATAAAATACAGGCCGCGCATCACGTCGTCTTTGTAATAATGTTTTCCGACGCCGATCCCCCACGGTTTTTCGTTATAGGAATCCGTTTTCTTTTTATCGTACATTTCCCGATTGTGCCAGGTATTGACCGGCAAATACAGATCCCAATCCTCGGACGCCCAAATTCCGTCAATATCGTTTTCAAAAACGGTTGACAGCTCCGCCATTGTTTTCGCGCGCGTCGGAACGGCAAGCGTCAGCAACGCCGCGACCGTCAGTAAAACACGCATTAACAACGGATGCCGCATTACACAAAATCCGGATCACGAAAATTTGTTGCTTTTCGGGAAACCGACAGGCGGCATTTTTCCGATTTGCGCGCGATGTCCCGTCCAGCCGACCAGATTGGTTTCAATCCGCGTGCCGCCGCCGCACGGATAGGCCAAACCGTCCTCTTTGTTAAACAGCTTGATGTCCGACAGTGTCACGCCGTCGGGGTATTTTTGGATGAACACACCCTGCCCGCGCGTCATTTCCGGAATTTCCGCCAAATCAAACACCAGCAGTTTGCGGTTGTCGCCGATAACGGCGACCGCGTTTCCGGACACGGGGATTGACATGAACGCCTTGTCCCCCTGCGTCAGGTTCAAAACGATCCTGCCGTTGCGGGTTTGCGCGACCAGATCGTCCTCTTTGACGATAAAGCCTTTGCCTTTTTTGGAAACGATCAGGCGTTTTTCACCGGCGCGGAAAATCGACATGGAAATGATTTCGTCTTCTTCGGGCAAGTCGATCGACAGGCGCACGGGTTCGCCGAAACCGCGGCCGCGCGGCAACTTGTCCGCCGCCAGCGTGTAATACCGGCCGTTTGTGGCGAACATCAGGATCTTATCCGTCGTCTGCGCTTGTAAACCGCATTGCAACCGGTCGCCCTCTTTGAATTTCACGTCGTCGTCCAGCTGGATGTGGCCTTTGACGGAACGGATCCAGCCCTTTTCCGACAAAATGACGGTGATCGGTTCGCGTTCGATCAACGCTTCCAACGGGATTTCGATTTCTTCGGGTGCGCCGGAAATCACCGTGCGGCGTTTGCCCAAAGCGGTCGATTGGCCGAATTTCTTTTTCATCAGCGTGATTTCGCCGGATATTTCTTTCCAGCGCAAGGCTTCGTCGGACAGCAGAGCCTCCAACGTCGCCTTTTCGTCGGCCAGTTGGTCGTGTTCGGTTTTGATCTGCATTTCCTCCAGCTTGCGCAAGGAACGCAACCGCATATTCAAAATCGCGTCGGCCTGAATTTCCGTCAGCCTGAACGCCTGCATCAAAGCGGGCTTTGCCTCGTCCTCTTCGCGGATGATGCGGATGACCTCGTCCAAATTCAAATACGCGACAAGGAAACCTTCCAGCACTTCCATGCGGTGGTTGATCTTGTCCAAACGGAAATTGGAACGGCGGATCAGCACATCCTGACGGTGATCCAGAAAAGCCTGCAAAACCTGTTTCAAATCCATGACGCGCGGCACGCCGTCCTTGTCCAGCACGTTCATGTTCATATTGAAATTCACCTGCATATCCGTCAGGCGGAACAGATGCGCCATCAACTGTTCGGGTTCGATGTTGCGGTTTTTCGGTTCAAGGACGATCCGCACGTTTTCCGCGGATTCATCGCGGATGTCGGCCAGAAACGGCAGCTTCTTTTCCATTAAAAGCTTGGCGATTTTTGTGATCAGTTCAGATTTTTTGACCATATAGGGAATTTCGGTCACGATGATCTGGTACAGCCCGTGGGACAGCTCGTCCTTTTCCCATTTCGCGCGCAAACGCATCGCGCCGCGTCCCGTTTCGTAGGTCTTCAGGATGCTTTCGGGGCTTTCGACGATTTCGCCGCCGGTCGGAAAGTCGGGGCCGCGCACGAATTTCATCAGATCGGCGATCGCGCAGTCGGGCTTTTTAATCAACAGCTGCAAAGCGTCCGCCAGTTCGCCGACATTATGGGGCGGCACGTTCGTCGCCATGCCGACGGCGATGCCGGCCGACCCGTTGGCCAACAGGTTCGGAAAAGCGCACGGCATCACGACGGGTTCGATGTCTTCGCCGGAATAGGTCGGACGGAAATCGACCGTTCCGTCGTTCAAACCGTCCATAATGGCTTCGGCGACTTCGGTCAGGCGCGCTTCGGTGTAACGCATGGCGGCGGCGCTGTCCCCGTCGATGTTGCCGAAGTTCCCCTGCCCCTCGACCAACGGATAGCGCACGGCGAAATCCTGCGCCAACCGCACCATCGTTTCATAAACGGCCGTGTCGCCGTGAGGATGGTATTTACCGATCACGTCGCCGACAACGCGGGCGCATTTTTTAAATCCCGATTCGGGATCCAGATGCAGGGCGTTCATGGCGTACAGCAACCGCCGGTGGACGGGTTTCAAACCGTCGCGCACATCGGGCAGCGAACGGGAAACGATCGTTGACATCGCATAGGCGAGGTATCGTTCCCCCAAGGCTTCCGCCATTTTTGTTTCTTTAATCTGTTCAGCTTCGTTCATTTTACAGCACCTGCATATCTACCGTTTCGCGTCGGGACAACCGTTCGATCAGCCGCCCCCTGACGGCGGGAATAGTGCAGTCTATCGTTTTTAGGACATGGTTTTCAAGGAAAAATCCTGTTAATTTTAACGCTTTTTTAATTTCGTCAACGCTTTGCGCCGCCGCGTCCGCGTCCGTTAAAAAAGCGGGCAGCTCCAACAGCCTGTCGCGCCACGGGGCGCCGGCGTCGCGGCTGACGGCGCGGCCGGATTTCGGGGAAACGTAGGCCAGATCGCGCGTCGTCCCCGTCGCGGCGCAAACGGACAGATCCAACCCGAACCCCAACACTTTCAACAGCTCGACCTCCCATCTGGCATAGCGTTCCGCCCACCCGTCATAGGGCAGCAAGGCCAGCTGTTCCACCGTTTTTTGAAAAAAGTCCCCGACGTTTTCACGTTCCGGCAGCAAAGAACACATCGCGCACAGGCACGACAAAGCGGTCAAGCGGTCGGGATCGTTCAACACCGCCGCGCAAAACGCGTTCGCCGGTTCGACCCTGACCGTTCCCAAATGCTCTTCCAATCGGGCGTTCCAATGAATTTGAACCAGATTTCCGACCTGCACGACGCCGGACAGGCGTTTGGAAAACGCGCCTTTGCACAACCCGTTGTGCCGGCCGTGGTTTTGTGTCAAAAAGGTGACAACCGCGTCCCGTTCGGCGAATTTCACGACGCCGACGACGATCGCGTTGTCCGACCATTCAGGCATTGAAATCCAATCCCCACGCGCGGTAATGTTCGGGATTATCCTCCCATTTTTCGCGGACTTTGACGAACAGGAACAAATGGACGCGGCAATCGAACAACTTTTCCAACTCTTGCCGCGCCTGTGTTCCGATTTTTTTGATCATGGTTCCGTTTTTGCCGATAACGATTTGTTTTTGATTGTTTTTTTCAACATAAATCGTTTGGTCGATCCGGATGCCCTTGTCGTCCTCTTTGAACGATTCCGTTTGAACCGTGCTGATATAGGGCAATTCCTGATTCAGGTTCATATAAAGCTTTTCGCGCGTGATTTCCGCCGCCAGCAATTTGTCCGGCAGGTCGGAAACCTGATCGGCGGGGAACATGAACGGACCGTCGGGCATACGGGAAAGCAGGTGTTCCTCCAACGTATCGACGCCCTCGCCCGTCGCGGCGGACAGCATGAACGTTTCCGAAAACAGCGCGGATTTATTCAATTCGGCGGAAAGTTCAACCAGTTTTGCCGGTTTGACCAGATCCGTTTTGTTCAAGACCAGAACGCATTTCTGCTTGTTTTTAACCAGAGAATCTATAATCGAACGCGTGTCGTCGTCAATGCCGCGCTTGGCGTCAACCAATAGCAGGCGAACGTCGGAATACTCGGCTTCCTGCCACGCGGCGGCGACCATTGCGCGATCCAAACGGCGTTTGGGTTTGAATATCCCCGGCGTGTCGATCAAAACGATTTCGCAGTCCCCCTTGACCACGATGCCGCGCACGCGCGACCGCGTCGTCTGGACTTTGGGCGAAACGATCGACACTTTTGCACCGACCATATAGTTGACCAGCGTCGATTTTCCGGCGTTCGGCGCGCCCAAAAGCGTTACAAAACCGCACTTCTCAGCCATTTTTGCCCAGCCTTTCCAAAAATTCGGCGGCGGCCGCCTGCGACGCTTCGCGTTTCGACGCGCCTTTGGCCTGAACGGGGGCGTATCCCTCGACGCAAACGCGCATAACGAAGACGGGCGCGTGGGCGGGGCCCGTCCGATCCAGTTCGGTGTAAACCGGCAAAGGTAGCTTTTTAGCCTGCGTCCATTCCTGCAGTTTCGTTTTGGAATCGACCGGCGGCGCCTGATATCGCTTCATCGGTTCCGTCCAGTATTTCATGACGAAAGCGCGCGCGACATCGAACCCGCCGTCCAGATACAGCGCGGCGATAACGGCTTCGCACACGTCGGACAAAACAGCCTTTGTCAATTCCGGTTTGTTGGACGGTTCGGCCGATGTCAGGTATTTGTCGAACCGCAATTCCCGCGCGATGTCGGCCAAGGTTTCCGCCCGCGTCAAATCGGAAAACCGGCGCGCCAGATCGCCCTCCGGTTCCTTGGGATAATTGGAAAACAGCATTTCCGCAACGCTGACGCCCAAAACGCGGTCGCCCAGAAACTCCAACCGTTCATAGCCGGAGAAATGCTTGCTGAACCCCAGCGTCAGCGCCTGTTTCAGCAGTTTTTGATTTTTAAAGGCGTACCCTAAAACGGGAAACAAATCGGCGCAATCGGACATTATTTAATCCCGTTGAACAAACGCGACCAGCGCACGGCCATCGGCCATTTCCAAACCTGCCACCACGCGGCGGTGCCGTCGTTGGAAAAGAACAGGAATTTCGCGCGGCCGACCAGATTGACTTTCGGCACGAAACCGACCTTGATCGATCGGCTGTCCAGTGAATTGTCGCGGTTGTCCCCCATCATAAAGAAATGGTCTTCCGGCACGGTGAATTCCTCGGTGTTGTCAAACGGTGCTTCGTCCGACATTTCAATGATCGGGTGGGTGACGCCCTCGGGCAGGGTTTCCGTGTATTTCGTAAAGCGCAGCGCCTTGCCCGACGGGTCGCGCATGACGTATTCGCCCTCTTCCCGACGGTCGATCATATTGCCGTTGATGTACAGGCGGCCGTCCTTGACCTGAATTTTATCCCCAGGCAGCCCGATCAGGCGTTTGATGTAATCGGTTTTGTTGTCCGACGGCATTTTGAAAACCAGCACGTCGCCGCGTTTCGGTTCCGTGTAGAAAACGCGCCCTTTGATCAAAGGCATTCCGAACGGCAGGGAATAGCGGCTGTAGCCGTAGGACATTTTGGAAACGAACAGGTAATCGCCGACCAGCAAAGTCGGTATCATCGACCCCGACGGGATGCTGAACGGTTCCGCCCAAACCGTGCGAACCAACAAAGCGATCAAAACGGCGTAAACAACCGTTTTCGTCGTTTCCCAAAATCCGCCCTGCGCGTTTTTTTCTTCCATAGATTTATCCTCTCATTCAACTTCGGCGCTGATGACGACAAAAGCCAGCGCGTACGGATATTCGTCCGTCAACGAAACGTTTACGACCGGCCGGAAACCGGCGGGCGTCAAAGCGCGCAGCCGTTCCAAAGCCCCGCCCGTCAACCGCATGACCGGCTGGCCGGACGGCAGGTTCGCGTTTTCCATGTCGCGCCAGAAAACGCCTTGGCGCAATCCGGTGCCCAAGGCTTTGGAACACGCCTCTTTCGCCGCGAAACGCATGGCGTAGGCCGACGGTCTTTTCCGGCCGGCGCGGGAATCGCACGCCGCGCGCTCCGCAGCCGTGTAAATTCTGGAATAAAAAGCCGTTCCGAACCGTTCCGCCGATTTTTCGATGCGGCGGATGTCCACCATGTCTGTTCCGACGCCGATGATCATTGTCAATCCTGCGCGCGCCGGACGGAGCTGATTCCGGGGCTGGCGCGCAAAGCGGCCATGATGTCGCTTAAATGCCGGACGTCGCGCACCTCGATATCGACGGTCAGGTCGAAAAATCCGGCCGTGCGCTCCAATATGTTCAAATTGGCGATGTTGCCGTGGTTTTTGGCGATCACGTTCGACAGTGTCCCCAAACTGCCCGGTTGGTTGACCAGAACGATGCGCAGGCGGGAAATGTGGCTTTCGCCGGAAACGACATCCTCGTTCCACGAAACGTCCAGCCAGCGTTCCGGTTCGCCCGCGAATTTTTCCAAAGTGACGCAGTCGATCGTGTGAATGGTCACGCCCTTGCCCGTCGTGACAATGCCGACGATGCGGTCGCCGGGCAACGGGTGGCAGCATTTGGCGAAATTGATTGCCATGCCAGGGATCAGCCCCTTGATCGGGCTTTGTTTTTTGCCCTCGGCCTTGTCGCCGATCTTTTTCACGCCGCGTTTCAACGCATCAACCGCGCGCCCCAACCGCGATTTGTGACCGGGGAAGACGGATTCGACCACGTCGGCGGGCAGGATGACGCCTTCGCCGACGGAAGCGATCAAATCTTCGACCGTGGCCTGTTTGAAATTGGTCAGAACGTTTTCCAAACTCTTGTCGGAATATTCGTATCCCTCGGATTTATAGGCGCGCTGCAACATCTGGCGGCCGACTTCCAGATATTGTTCGCGTTTCTGGGCGCGCACGAAACGGCGAATGGCCGCGCGCGCTTTGCCCGTCACGGCGAAACGTTCCCATTCCGGCGACGGCGTTTGCGTTTTCGATGTCAGAATCTCGACCTGATCGCCGTTCGTCAATTCCGTGCGTAGCGGCCGGATCTTTCCGTTGATTTTCACGCCGACGCATTTGTTGCCCACACCCGAATGGACGGCGTAGGCGAAGTCGATCGCCGTCGCGCCTTTGGGCAAAGTGATCAGGTCGCCTTTCGGTGAAAAGCAGAACACCTGATCCTGATACATTTCCATTTTGGTGTGTTCAAGGAATTCTTCGGGGTTGTCGGACTGTTCCATAATGTCCAGCAATTCCCGCAGCCACGCGAATTGCCGCCCGTCCGTTTTATAATCGCCCTGTTTGTAACGCCAGTGCGCCGCCAGACCGATTTCCGCGATGTCGTGCATTTCCTGCGTGCGAATCTGGATTTCGATCTTGTGCTTTTCAGGCCCGATGACCCCCGTGTGCAGGGATTTGTACCCGTTGGGCTTCGGGGTCGATATGTAATCCTTGTACCGCCCCGGAACCATGGGGTATTTCGTGTGGATGATCCCCAAAACGTGGTAGCAGTCGGCCACGGTCGGCACGATGACGCGGAAAGCCATGATGTCCGACAGTTGTTCAAACGTCGCGTTCTGCCGCTGCATTTTGCGCCAAATGGAATACGGCGACTTTTCGCGTCCCGTCACTTCGCATTTGATGCCGGAATCCTTCAGATCGTTTTTCAGCGTTTCGATGATGCGGGAAACCAGATCCCCGCCCTGTTCGCGCAAAAACGACAGACGCGTCGTAATGGATTCGTACGCTTCGGGGTAAAGTTCCTTAAACGACAGCTCTTCCAGCTCGTTTTTCATTTCCTGCATCCCGATGCGTTCGGCCAGCGGCGCGTAGATTTCCATCGTTTCGCGCGCGATCCGGCGGCGTTTTTCGGGATTTTTATGGTATTTCAGCGTCCGCATATTGTGGACGCGGTCGGCCAGCTTGACCAGCAGGACGCGGATGTCTTCGGACATCGCCAGCAACAGCTTGCGGAAATTTTCCGCCTGCTTCGTCTGGTCGGACTGCAACTGGATGCGGCTGAGCTTCGTCACCCCCTCGACCAGCTTTGCCACCTCTTCGCCGAACATCTGTTTGATATCGTCGTAGGACGCGGCCGTGTCCTCGATCGTGTCGTGCAACAACGCCGTCACGATCGAAGCGTAGTCGAGTTTGTATTCGGTCAGGATGCCAGCGACCTCGACAGGGTGGGAAAAATACGGGTCGCCGGACGCGCGTTTCTGCGAACCGTGCATTTTACAGGCGAAAACATACGCCCTGTCCAACCCTTCCTCGTCCACGTTCGGATCGTACGACCGGACGCGTTCCACCAACTCAAACTGCCGCAGCATGACCGACCTCCCCTGTCAAGCGAGTCGGAGATTATTCTTCGGTAACTTCAAAGGAGCCGGCTTTTTCAACGGCGGCTTCCGTATCGTTGATATAGGAAAAATCCGTGTCCAAAGCGGCCAGTTCGGCGTCGGCGGCCTTCAAATTTTCGTCTTCGTCGGCGGGAGCTTCCTCTTCCTTGACGAATTTCTGCATACCGGTCACCAATTCGTTTTCCAGATTGTCGCGGCTGACTTTGTCTTCGGCGATTTCGCGCAAAGCGACGACGGGATTTTTATCGCGATCCTGTTCGACGTTCATTTGCGCGCCGGCGCTCAAATCTTTGGCGCGCTGGGCGGCCAACAAAACCAATTCAAAACGGTTGGGAACTTTTAAAACGCAGTCTTCTACGGTAACGCGAGCCATTTTTCAACTTCCAATTCAAAGAGTGTGCACAAAAACCTTAAGGTCTATTGTTATATCGTCAATCCGCCGGAAAATGCAAGCGCATTCTGCATAAAAACCGCGTCCTTTTCCCGCGTCCGCGCCCATGGCCGCAAATTCAGCTTGGCAGAAAGGGAAATCGGGGGTATTCTGAACAAGGTTTTTAAATTATTTTTTGAAAGGAATACGTTTATGCGTTGCTATGCCGGCGAAAAAATCGCCCTGTTTATCGACGGTTCCAACCTGTACGCCGCGGCCAGATTGTTGGGATTCGACATCGACTATAAAAAGCTGCTGGACTTTTTTTCGACCAAAGGCCGATTAATCCGCGCGTTTTACTACACCGCGCTGGTGGAGGATCAGGAATACTCCCCGATCCGTCCGCTGGTCGATTGGCTGGATTACAACGGCTACACGATGGTGACAAAGCCCACGAAGGAATTCACCGATGCGATGGGACGCCGCAAAATCAAAGGGAACATGGATATCGAACTGGCCGTCGATTTGATGGAAATGGCGGAAAACATCGACCACGCCATCCTGTTTTCGGGCGACGGCGATTTCCGCAGTCTGGTCGAGGCCGTCCAGCGCAAGGGCGTCCGCGTGACCGTCGTTTCGACCGTCCAGTCCCAGCCGCCCATGGTGGCGGACGAATTGCGCCGTCAGGCCGACCATTTCACGGATCTGTCGTCGCTGATCAAGGATATTTCCCGCGGCCCCGTCCCGACAAAGGGCGAACCCGATTTTTCAAAGGCGCAGTCCATTCTGTACAGCGAAGTCGGCGGGGAAAAGACGGATTATGTCCCGTAAAACGTTCACCTGTCCCGACGCGTCGTGCCGCCGGTGTCCGCGCTTGTCCGCTTTTTTGGACAAGAATCGTCGGCTGTATCCCGATTTTCACAACGCCCCCGTCCCTTCTTTGGGGGATTTGGACGCGGAGCTGCTGATCGTCGGCCTTGCCCCCGGATTGAAAGGGGCGAACCGGACGGGACGGCCGTTCACGGGCGATTTCGCGGGCGATTTGTTGTACGGATGCCTGCACGATTTCGGTTTTTCGACCGGCGAATACAAGGCGCGGCCGGACGACGGCGTGCGGCTGGTCAACGCGCGGCTGACAAACGCGGTGCGCTGCGTTCCGCCGGAAAACAAGCCGACCGGCGACGAAGTGCGGCAATGCGGCGAATATCTGGCGGATGAAATCGACGCCATGCCGAACCTGAAAGTTGTTCTGGCATTGGGGGGATTGGCGCACAACGCCGTCCTGTCCGTTTTGAAACAGAAAAAATCTGCGTTCAAATTCGCCCACAACGCGTTGCACGAACTGGATTGGAACGGACGGCGCATTTTGTTGCTGGACACCTATCACTCGTCGCGCTACAACGTCAATACGGGAAAGCTGACGCCGGAAATGTTTGTAAACGTTTTCAAAACGTTGTCCGGAATAGTTAATCCTTAACCCCAAGGATTTCCCGATTTTGAAACCGAACCGAACAGGCCGCCCGTCTTGTTCGGTTTTCTTTTGTCCGGCCGCGGCGGAACGGCGTTTTTCGACAAAGCTTTGATCCGGTCGGCCAAGGACGGATGCGTCGCGAACAGTTCGGAAAACGACGGCAGATCGACAATGCCGAACGCTTTCATTTCCGCCGGCAACGGCCGGATGTCCGCCGCTCCCAACGCGCGCAGCGCCGCGATCATATCGTCGGGCGATCCCAGCAGCTCCGCCGCCCCCGCATCCGCGCGGTATTCGCGTTTTCTGGAAAAGGCGCAGGCGGCAATGCTTGCCAAAATACCGAACACGAATTCAAAAATACGCACCGTGAAGTAATACCCCATATCCGGCGCGCGCCGTCGGCCGTCGTCGTCCTTGCGCGAATTCAGAAAAAAGGCCGCGACACGGGCGAAAAAGAAAACAAACGTGTTCAAAACGCCCTGAACCAAAGTCATCGTCACCATGTCGCCGTTTTTGACGTGGGACATTTCGTGCGCCAAAACGGCGCGAATCTGCGGCCGCGTCATGGATTGCATCAATCCCGTCGAAACGGCGACCAGCGCGTCGTTTTTAAACGCGCCCGTTGCAAAAGCGTTCGCCGAACCGCGATATACGGCGACTTCCGGCGTGTTGACGCCCGCCCTGCCCGCCAGATCGGCGACCGTTTGCACCAGCCACGCCTCGTCCTGCGTTTGCGGGGCGGCAATCGTGCGCGCACCGGTGGACACCTTGGCGATCGTTTTGGACATTAACAAAGAGATGAATGCTCCCGTAAACCCGAAAACAGCCGAAAACGCCAGCAGTTGGCCGTAATCAATCCCCTGCCCGACCAGCCAGCGGTCAATGCCGAAAACGCGCGTCAAAAAACCGATTGTCAGCAGAACGACGAAATTGACAATTAAAAACAAAAATATCCGTTTAATCATTTTGCGCTTCCTTTTGCGCTTCCTTTTGCATCGCCCGACGGGCTTTGATCACAAAGAATAAACTTAGGCAGGCGAAAGCGATTCCGCAATACAACGCGAAATGATACGCGGACAGCATCGCCTGTTTTTCCGCGACACCCGACGATCGGAGCGTGTTTTTGCACATCTCGAACAATCCGACGGAAACGACGCTGCCCGTCGCGATGCCCGTGTTGCGAAACAGCGACAAAACACCGCTGGCCATACCGACACTTTCCTTGGGCGTCGCGTTTAAAATCGCCGTATTGACCGACGGTTGGAAAAACGCGTTGCCGACGCCCATGACGATCTGCATCAAAACCAGTGCCGCCAAAGGGGTGGAAAATCCGGTCAGCGTAAACAGGAACAGCCCCGTTCCCAGCAAAGCCATGCCGGCGAACATCCTTTTGTGCGGGGACAGCGTTCCCGTCGAAACGGCCGTCACCAAATAAAACAGCGAAAACGGCAAAATCAGCAATCCCGTCAAAACGGCCGAATTATCCAACACGCCTTGCGAATAAAAGGGAAACAGGATCGTGTTCGGATACATGGCCAGATACGATACGGACAAAGCCAGATTGCCGAACAAAAACGCCGGAACGCGGAACAACCGGAAATCGACCAGCGGCGCTTTCGTCCTCCTTTCCTGCCGGAAAAAGGCGTACAGGCAAAGAACGGACGCCAGAACGGCCGTTCCGGTTTTCACGGACAGCAACCTCCACGACGGAGATTGCGCGATCATAAACAGCAAAGACGCCACGCCGGCCATCAACAGAACCGTTCCTTTGATATCAATCGGCGTTTTTGCGCGCGTCACCCCCGCCGGAATGATCCGCGAAGCCAGCCCCGCGGCCGCGAACGACAGCACGCAGCTGGGCAGGAAAATTTCACGCCAACCGAACATTCCCATTAAAAAACCGCTGATCGACGGCGCGGTCATGCCGGCCAGATGCGTCACGGCGCCCATAAATCCCAACGCTTTGCCGCGCCTGCGCCCTTTGAACACCGTCGAAACGATGCTGAACGAATTGGATATCAGGATCGAACCGCCAACGCCTTGCACCGTCCGCGCGAACAACAGCATACAGAAATTGACGGCCGAATAGGACAAGGCCGCCCCGACGCCGAACAGCAAAAATCCGGCCGTATAAAGCTTTCGCCGGCTGACCATATCGCCCAGCCGTCCGAAAAACGTCAGCAGGCTGGTTAAAACGATCTGGTACGACAGCATCACCCATTGAACGGCGGACACCGGCAGATCAAACGCGTTGGAAATGTTGTACAAAGCGATGTTAACGGATGAAAAATCCAACATCCCGATGAAGTTTCCCAAAGAGGTCACCGCAAAGACAACCCATTTGACCGTAGAGGCGCGCATATTCTCAGATCTTTTCGATTTGGAAATCTTCTTCGTATTCGACGTGGTGGCGTATGCCGCGGTAATGGTTCAATCCGAGGATGCGCGACGCGTAGTCGATGTTTTTGATTTGGGATTTATACAAGTTGATACGCTTTCTTTTTTCATCGGCGACATCGGAAATGTCGATGTAATGCGTTGGCGCGGCCATAGTGTTCCAAATTTCATAATATACGATCGAACCGTTAAACGGTTGCGTGCGGCACAGCCGTTTGAACAGACAGCTAACCGCCATGTGATCGTTATGAAAATCCATGGGATGCGGCATCATCACATAGTCGTACCCTTTAAAATCCAGCGTCGAAAAATCCCTGAAACAATCAATCAGGCGACCGTCTTCGACATTCAGCATACGAAAGCTTTTAACGCCGCAGCGCGTCATGACATCCTCGAATTCCCTTTTGCGGATGTCGATCATTTCTTCGGGTTTGACATCGGCGTCGCCGTGCCGCCCGTCCGTCAGCAAAACGACATCGCACTGCGCCCCGTATTTCAGCAAAAATCCGCCGCATCCGATCGTTTCGTCGTCGGCGTGGGGCGCCAGCAGCAAAAACCGGTCGGTCGGCTTGATCTGCCACGGTTTCGATTTCTGACAAACCGGCATATCGTAGCCGTGGATTTTCTTGGTGAACCAAAGCTTCATCTTGCGCATACCCATGATGTCGTTCCCTCCGTTTTTCCGGCAGATTACAGCCGTTTTTTTGAAAAATCAAAACTTTTTACGCTTTTCATAAAGGGTTAAACTTTTCCGCCTATACTTTGATCCGTTCAAAACAGGACGAAAGGTTGAAAAATTATGAAAAAAATCTTATACGCGACCGTGTTCACCCTGACCGCTTTTTCCGCGCAGGCGCAAGAACAGGCGCAGGCGAAAACGGCAACGCAGGGTTTCGCCGACATGACCAATCCGTTTTACATCACGGATCGCGGTTTCATGCTGGATTCCAAACTGACCTATTCCAATGTCAAGCTGGACGCTTCGATCAACGCACCGCGCAAAGCCGGATATCCCGTTTTGAAAAACGCGCGCAAATCCGCTTTGACGGAAACGTTGACCTACGGCATTACGGGAACGTGGGCGGTTTACGGTTCGGTCGGGTTCGACTGGACGAAAAAGGACGGCGCCGCGTCGTTCCATGATTGGGAATGGATGATCGGAACGAAAGTCAACACGATTGACGAAGCTTGGCGCGTTCAAATCGGCGCAGACGTGACGCGCACGGATTTTTCCAAATGGAAGGAAAGAAGCAACGAAGACCAGAAAGACACGCATCTGTATATGATGGCCGGAACGGAAACCGGCGAAAAGGTCTTCGCCTACACGCGGTTGGATTACCACAACATCGGTTACGGCAACGACCAGCAGTATGACGAATACGACATCACGGGCGCGATGCACATTCAGGCCGGCGAACGTTCCACGGCCGATGTCGGCCTGCGTTTCAGCTGGGACACAATGGATCACGTCCGCAATAAGGATTTGACGTTCTTTGCCGACGGCAGCCTGTTCGTTTACCGGAATATGGCTTTGGGCATTTCCGCCGAATACGTTTTGGCCGGCACGAACAACATCAAAGAACCCTACGCGCCGGACGACCAAGGGGCGTATTCCCTGGGATTCAACGTTAAGTACGAGTTTTAACGCATTGATTAAAAAGAAAAAGGCGGAAGAAATCTTCCGCCTTTTTCGTTGTTTCCGTCAAACGGTTATTTCTTCGCCGCGCGATCCTGTTCAATGATGATCTTCAACGCGTCAACGGCGACGCGAACGGCGGCCGACGTGTCTTCGGACATTTTCTGATCCAATCCGGCCGCTTCGCGTTCCTGATTCCAAATCACGTGGAAGCAAGAACCGCAACGGCATTTCAGCGCGTCGGCGACGACGAACAAAGCCGCGGATTCCATTTCGCTGGCCTTGACGCCCAAACGTTTCCACGCTTCCCATTTCTGCAGCAATTCATAAGAAACCGGCATTTTCGCGGGGCTGTGCTGGCCGTAAAAAGCGTCTTTGCACTGCACGACGCCCGTGTGGGTCGTTTTGCCCATGGCCAAAGCCGCCTGACGCAAAGCGATCGTGATGTCCAGATTGGCGACCGCGGGATATTCGATCGGGGCGTATTCCTGCGACGTGTGTTCAAAACGGATGGCGCCGGTCGCGACGACGATGTCGCCCGATTGAACGTCCAGATCAATGCCGCCGCACGTCCCCGTGCGGATGAACGTGTCGGCGCCGATGTTGTGCAATTCCTCCATCGCGATCGACGCAGACGGACCGCCGATGCCGGTCGAGCAAACGGAAACCTTTTCCCCCAGCAGCGTGCCGGTGTAAACGTTGTATTCGCGGTTCTGCGCGACGTGATGCGGATTGTCGAACAGCTTGGCGATGGATTCGCAGCGCCCCGGATCCCCCGGCAGAATGACGTAACGGCCGACGTCGCCTTCGACGCAATGAATATGGAATTGCTTTTCAAGCTTTTGCATAAAAAACCTCTCTTGCATTAAGATGAAAAAATATGACGAATCATATTGTTGCAAACAGTTTATATGAAAATTCGCCAAAAAAAAGCGGAAAATCGCTTTTCCGCCGTTTTAACGGGTGAAAACCGCCTTTTCCAAACCAGTTTTCTGAAACGTCCCGATTGACGCGTCCGCGGCCGGCTTTTTCATTGCCTGAAAAACGGAATTTTGTTACCGTCCTTTGCCTGTCTTAAAAGATGATGATGATTTTTAATTGTTTGCTTTTTTGGCGAAACAGTATTATACTATAGGTTGATTATAAAAATGAAATATATCCAAAACAGGCAAATAATCGGTACAAGCAAATTTGATTCGGACAATTGGAAGTGAACGGAAAGACACAGAGATGGTGTAGATTGATGGATAAGGTGAAAAAAATTCTGGCAACAGCTGGAAAATCTGGGATAAAAACAATAGCGGATTTAAATCCGGTATCCGCTTTTTTTAAGAACTTTTATGAGGAATATGCTTCTTTTTCTGCATCAATGCGGGCGGAAAATGTCGCAAAAACATTTGAGGACAGAATAAAACGTCTGGAAGATGAAATAGGTAAACAAAAAATCGTTGAAATTCCAAATTTAGCCAGCTTGTTTGCCAATGCGCAAAACGGCGCATTGACGGATGTTGAATCTGACAAAATCGGTTTATATGCGAACGCTTTTATCAATGCGATTAAAAACGAAGACATTGAAGACACGAAAAAACATATTTTTTTGAATATGTTGAGAGAGTTTACGGTTTTGCATATTCGGATTTTGGACAGTTTAAAACGATTTGAATATGAAAAAATAAACGGAAAGACTTTTTCAGCTATTGATAATAAACCAGATTTTTTTGACAATGTTTCACCGGAAATAAAAAACAACGTCTTCTTTCGTCAGATAATTAAAAATTTTTATGATAACGAGCTTATTTATGCCGATAGAGATATTGATTCAAGCGACGGATCAGATAAAATCAATCCCATAAGTCTTACGCCTTTGGGAAAAGAATTTTTAGATTTCATTTCAGAGCAAGAGGAAACAAATGGCTAACCGCGTTTTCTTTTTAGGAGCCGGATTTTCAAAGGCGATTGTGCCAAGCTATCCGCTTTTAAACGATTTGTCTGTGGAGGTGCTTCAACAAATCGACAAACAATCCGTATCTTCGCATTATTACGAACTTTCAAATTTGATGGATAAGGATGTGGAAAGTCTTCTGACCTACCTTTCCACTGTTTTTCCTTGGAAAAATGATGTTGCAAAATATGAAAATCTGGCATTATACGAGGCTTTGATTTCGCAAATATCCGCTAAATTCATGAAATTGGCGAAAGATGACCGCTTTCGCACTTTTCCGGATTTTTTGAAAAAATTCAGTCAAGAACTTTTTTCAAACAAACATGAATATAAATTCATAACCATGAATTATGATACATTGTTAGAGAATTTAATCTTGAGAGAAGTTGGGCACTTTATCGATTACAGTAAACTCTACTGTTGTCCGATTAGTTATCCGGAGAATAAATCTTCGCTTGGTGCATTAGGATTAGTCTCATACAACAACGCCCCAATTAATAATTTTCCGCCTATTTTAAAGCTTCACGGGTCTGCAAATTGGTTTTGGGCAGGTTTTTCTCCGTCGGATACCATTTATTTGGATAATTTTTCAACCGATTCAACAATACGCAAAGGATTAAAGCCTTATATTATTCCGCCCGTAATGGATAAAAATATTTTTTACAATCATATCGCCATTCACTCGTTGTGGGCAGATGCGCATCGTTTTATTGAAAATGCGGACGAAATTTACATTATAGGTTTTTCATTCCCGCCGACAGATTTGTCCGTCAAGTTTTTATTCCAATCAGCTCTGCGTTTCAGATCCACCGATGCTAGGAAAGTATTAAAACCCGTTTCAATATATGTCGTTAACGCAGGTGCTCCGGATGGAACACTGAAAGAACGCTATGAACGTGTTTTTAACAAAAAAATCTTCCAACTGAATTACGATTACTGTGGTGATAAAAATGTCGTCGAACGTTTTATCCGCGAAAAGATTTTAGAAGAAAGAGGATAGTCTGCCGCAGTCGATCCCCCCCCTCCGCCCTTTTCTTTGGCGGGCGGGGAATTTTTATGTAAAATTTCTATATTTTTATATACGTTCTTTCCAATCAAAGGTCTTGCTGTCTATTACGAACTGCCGGAAACGCTGCGCGCACGGCGGCATGAACGTGCCGTTGTCGCTGACCATGAAAAGGTTTCGTTCATAAGCCGGAGAGCTTATCTGCAATATCCGGACATCCAGTTTCAACAGCAAATCCATATAAGGGACGACCGCGATCCCGAACCCTTGGGCGACCAGCCCCGCGACGACCTGATCCTCTTGCGTTTCGTACGCGATGCGCGGTTCGACATTGACGCGTTGAAACATCTGTTCCACGACGGCGCGAATACCGGAGCTTTTTTCAAAAAATATCTGCGGATACGGCGCGGTTTCTTGAAGCTCCACACTGTGCCTTGCGGAAAGCGGATGATCTTTCGGCACAATCAGAACCAACTCCTGCTTTTGGACGGGGACGGCCGTAAGTCCTTGTTTTTGCAATGGTTCAGAGCAAAATACAAGATCAAATTTGCGCGCGGACAATCCCTCCAGCAAGTTTTGGCTGACGCCGGTGTGAAAACTGAACCGGATGTCCGCATCCGGCGTTTCGCGCAGAAATTCCGCGGCCAGCCTGGGTATGAACTCCACACCGAGCGGCCGCAGAAACCCCAGACGTATCAGCCCGTCGCCGCACGCATTGCGCCGCAGCGATTCCACGCCGGCGTCCAGCGTCGCGAGAGTGCGTTCGGCGCAATCCAGAAACTCTTCGCCGAAACGGGTCAGCGTCGTTTTTCTGCCGGTCTTTTCAAACAGCGGCAGTCCCAGCTCCTTTTCCAGCTGCGCGATCGCGTGACTCAGGCTCGGCTGCGCGATGCACAGTTGTTCGGCCGCTTTCGTATATTGCCGCACTTTTGCCAAAGTAACGAAATACCGCAGATAAAACAGGTTCATACCGACGCCTCCTTGTTTCTTCCGCTATAGCACGATAAATAGTTTTTATCTATATTTTTTGAAAAATTATTCATTTGTAAATATATGAGAGCGGTGTCAAAAAATGCTCTTTGTGAACGCCCGCCGCGGCGGATTGTACAAGGAGAAACAGACTATGGAAGAAAAACGTGGCAAAATAAGGAAAAGGATTTTGCGGGGTGAAGCGGCGCTGATGCTGGCCGTTGTCATAAACAGTTTCGGCGTTGTTCTGATGCTGTATTCCGGTTCGGGCATATCGGCGATTTCAAGCGTGCCGTTCGCCTTTTCCGAAGTATTGCCCGCGTTGACGCTCGGAACATGGACGTATATTTTTCAGGGGCTTTTGATTCTGAGCCTGATGTTGATGCGTCGGCGTTTCGTGCTTGACTATCTGTTCAGTTTTGTCGTCGGGTTCGTTTTCGGGGCGATGCTTGATTTGCACGGATTATGGGTTGCCACGCTGCCCGACGACCTCGCCCGACGCGTGGTATATTTTATCATCAGCTATCTGCTGATCAGCTTCGGGATCGCCCTTTCAAACCGATGCCGTCTGCCGATCATTCCGACGGATCTTTTCCCGCGCGAAGTGTCGCACATCACCGGCGTCGGGTATCCGAAAGTGAAAATCGTTTTTGACGTGGGGTGTCTTGCGGTCACGGGCGCGCTGACCTTTGCTTTTCTGGGGTATTTGGACGGGCTGGGTGTTGGAACGGTACTGGCGGCGTTTACCATGGGAAAGGTCGTCGGACTTATGGGAAACTGGCTTGATCGGCATTTTCATTTCGTCGCGGCTATGCCGACGGTCAAAAAGCATACGCTCGTCAGCTGAAAATCAGCTTGCTGTGTGAAAAATCAGGCATCTTTGTTCGGTCGTAAAAAAGTTGCTCCGCCCCGCTTTGAAACGGCAAAAGCCCCCAAGTTTCCTTGGGGGCTTTTCCTGATTGGCGTCCGATTATTTTTCTTCGGCCAGATGTTCGTACAGTTTGCGGCGTTCTTCCACCTGTTCCTGAGCGAACTTGACCAAGCGGTCGTAACGTTCGGGATCGGCTTTTTTGACGATCTGGAAACGCGTTTCGTTCGCCATGTAATCCGCCATGACTTTCGTCGGGGCTTTGGAATCCAGCTGCAAGCCGGCTTTTCCTTCCGCCACGCGGCGCGGGTCGAAACGGTACAGAGGCCAGAAACCGGATTCGACGGCGGCTTTCTGGTGTTCCAGACCCTGTTCGCCGATTTCGTAACCGTGGGCGATACAATGCGAGTACGCGATGATCAAAGACGGGCCGTTGAAGGATTCCGCTTCAACAAACGCTTTGATCGTCTGCGCGTCGTTGGCGCCCATCGCAACCTGCGCGACATAGACGTTTTCGGACGACATCGCGATCATGCCCAGATCCTTGCGGGGGATCGCCTTGCCGGCAACCGCGAATTTCGCGGACGCGCCGATCGGGGTCGCTTTGGACTGCTGACCGCCGGTGTTGGAGTACACGCCGGTATCCAGAACCAGAATGTTGACATTCTTGCCGGAATACAGGACGTGATCCAGACCGCCGTAACCGATATCGTACGCCCAGCCGTCGCCGCCCAGCGTCCAGATCGACTTTTCAACGAAGTAGTCGGCAACGCTGTTCAGGCGTTTGGCTTCTTCGCCGTTCATCGCGGACAGTTTGGCTTTCAAAGCGTCAACGCGTTCGCGCTGAGCCTTGATTTCGGCTTCGTTCGTCTGCGGAGCGGTCAAAATCGCGTTGACAAGATCGCCGCCGATTTCGCTTTCCAGATCTTTGATCATCTGGTTGGCGTAGTTTTTCTGGAAATCGACGCCCAGACGCATACCCAGACCGAATTCGGCCGCGTCTTCAAACAACGAGTTCGACCAAGCCGGACCGCGGCCGTTCGCGTCTTTGGCGTACGGGGTGGTCGGCAGGTTGCCGCCGTAAATGGACGAGCAGCCCGTCGCGTTGGCGATCATCAAACGGTCGCCGAACAACTGCGTCAACAGTTTGACATACGGGGTTTCGCCGCAACCGGCGCAAGAACCGGAGAATTCAAACAACGGACGCAACAGCTGAACGTTTTTGACCAGTTTCTTTTCGATCTTGGTGCGGTCAACGTCGGGCAACTGCATAAAGAAGTCGAAATTCTTCTTTTCCTGATCCAGATGCGCGGCGATCGGTTCCATATTGATCGCTTTCTGTCCTTTGACTTCGGGGCAGGCGCGCGTGCACAGCGTGCAACCCGTGCAGTCTTCCGGAGCGACCTGGATGATCCAAGCGGAATCCGCGAAGTCCTTGCCTTTGAACGCGGCGGATTTGAATCCGGCGGGCGCCTTCTTCAGATCTTCGTTCGTGGCGACTTTGGCGCGGATCGCGGCGTGCGGGCAAACCATGGCGCATTTGCCGCACTGGATGCACGCTTCGGGGTTCCAAACGGGGATGTCGGACGCGATACAGCGTTTTTCGTACTGCGTCGTCGCCGTCGGCCACGTGCCGTCGGCCGTCCACGTCAAATCGGACACTTTCAGTTCTTCGCCCTTGCCTTCCAAAATCTTGCCCGCGACCTTGCGAACGATTTCGGGGGCTTCGGCGGGAACACCCGGCAGACGTTTGAACTGCGACGTCGGTTTTTCCGTCACTTTGATTTCGTGCAGGTGCGCCAGGGACGCGTCCACCGCGGCGAAGTTTTTGTCAACCAACGCCTGACCTTTTTTCATATAGGTCTTTTCAATGGACTTTTTGATCGCCTTGATGGCTTCGTCGCGCGGCAGAACGCCGGACAGCGCGAAATAGCACGTCTGCATGATCGTGTTGATGCGGCGGCCCATGCCGGTCTGTTTAGCGACTTCGACCGCGTCGATCGAATACAGTTTCAGGTGTTTTTTGATGATTTCATCCTGAACTTCGACCGGCAGGTGATCCCAGACTTCCTCCGCTTTGAACGGGGCGTTCAGCAGGAACACCGCGCCGTCTTTCGCCTGCGCCAGCATGTCGATCTTTTCCAAGAACGGGAAATGATGGCAAGCGACAAAGTCGGCTTTGTTGATCAGGTACGGGGCGTTGATGACGTGGTTTGCGAAACGCAAATGCGACGTCGTCATCGCGCCGGATTTTTTAGAGTCGTACACGAAGTAAGCCTGACCATAGACACCGTCTTCGCCGGCGATGATCTTGATCGAGTTTTTGTTCGCGCCGACCGTGCCGTCCGCGCCCAGACCGAAGAAGATCGCGCGTTTCACGTCTGCGTCTTCGATATCGAAAGAATTGTCAACGTCCAAAGACAGGTTTGTCACGTCATCGGTCATGCCGACGGTGAAACGGGTCTTCGGTTCGGCCTTTTCGGCGTTTTCAAACACGGCTTTGGCCATGGCGGGCGTGTATTCCTTGGAAGACAAGCCGTAACGGCCGCCGATGATGCGCGGCATGGATTTGATCTTGCCCGCGCCGAAAGCGTCGGCGACGGCGGCGACAACGTCCAAATACAGCGGTTCACCCTGCGAACCGGCTTCTTTGGTGCGATCCATGACGGCGATCGTCTTGACCGTGGCGGGCAGAGCCTTGACCAGCTCTTCCGCGGGGAACGGACGATACAGATGGATTTTGACGACGCCGTATTTCTTGTCTTTCAAATGGGCGACGGTCGCTTCGGTCGTGTCGGCGCCCGAACCCATGATGACAACGACCTGTTCGGCGTCTTTGGCGCCGACGTATTCAACCAGATGATACTGGCGGCCGGTGATCTTGGCGTATTTGTCCATGGCTTCCTGAACGATGCCGCCGACTTTGGCGTAATACGGGTTGGAAGCTTCGCGAATCTGGAAGAACACGTCTGGGTTCTGCGCCGTGCCGCGCAAAACCGGATGATCTGGCGTCAACGCGTGTTCGCGGTTGAAAGAGGTCGGCAGACCTTCGACGAATTCACGCAGCTGGTCGTCGGAAATGACTTCGATCTTGTTGATTTCGTGCGAAGTGCGGAAACCGTCGAAGAAGTGCATGAAGGACACGCGGGATTTCAGCGTCGCGTACTGCGCGATCGCGGCCATGTCCTGCGCTTCCTGAACGTTGTTGGAGCACAGCATGGCGAAACCCGTCTGGCGGCAGGCCATAACGTCGGAATGGTCGCCGAAAATGGACAGGGCGTGGGCGGCCAAAGCGCGCGCCGCGACGTGCATCACGAACGGGGTCAGTTCGCCCGCGATTTTGTACATATTCGGGATCATCAGCAGCAAACCCTGCGACGCCGTGAATGTCGTCGTCAAAGCGCCGCCCTGCAACGCGCCGTGAACAGCGCCGATCGCGCCGGCTTCGGACTGCATTTCATAGATTTCGGGAACCTTGCCCCAAATGTTTTTGACGCCCTGCGCCGCCCATGCATCAGCCCATTCGCCCATCGGTGAAGACGGGGTGATCGGGTAGATGACGGCCACTTCATTCAGACGATGCGCGACGCCGGCAGCGGCTTCGTTCGCGTCCATCATCTTCATTTTTTGGTTTTTATCCGCCATGGATTTTTTCTCCAAGAAGTAAAAATGTATTGAAAAGAGGGTTTTTCCCTCGACACCCGCAAATCAGGTGTCAAGAAACCAGCCCCCGATTTGCGGGACAGACTGTAGCGCAGAACGGCCGCGTCATCAACCTTTTTTTATGTTTTTTTGTCCGTATGTCCGCGCCGGTCGCAATAAAAAGTTGACACCCGCCGCGCCGTGCGTTTAGTTGAAAAGGCGCGTTTCAAAAACACGAAAGGAACCGGAACGATGCCAGATTTCACCTATGAAAAATCATTTTCCGGCGCGGCGCTGACCGCCGGCGTGGACGAAGCCGGCCGCGGCCCGTGGGCGGGACCGGTCGTCGCGGGCGCGGTGATTTTCCCGAACCTTGAAATTCCGGATTCTCTGGCGCGGGAGCTGGACGATTCAAAAAAGCTGACCGCCGCGAAACGCGAAGCCCTGTTCGACGAACTGAAGCAGTCAAACGCGCTGATCGGGTGCGGCATGGCGAGCGTGGAGGAAATCGACGCCTTGAACATACTGCAAGCCACGTTTCTGGCGATGCGGCGCGCCGTCGCGTCCCTGCCCGCCGTTCCGGAATTCGCGATCATCGACGGCAACAAAATCCCGCCGGAACTGCCCTGCCCCGCCCGTTTTCTGATCAAGGGCGACGCGCTCAGCCTGTCCGTCGCCGCCGCGTCGATCGTCGCGAAAGTCACCCGTGACCGGATCATGCGCGATCTGGCGAAGGAATTTCCGTACTACGGCTGGGAAAAGAACGCGGGATACGGCACCCAAGCGCATCAGGACGGGTTGAAAACGCACGGCGTATGCGTCCACCACAGAAAATCCTACGCGCCGATCAAAAGACTGCTGACGCCCGATCAAATGGTTAATGAAGTGTAAATATTTGAAAATGTTTTGAAAATTTATTCAAAAAAGCTTCGCCGTTAATAAATTAATTACCTCTGCGCCCTATTCTGACCCCAAGAACAGATTTGGTCGGAGGTTTTTTTATGGCCGCTTTGAAAACGAATGTTATTTTGCCCGGCGACAGCATCGAAATGATGAACAGTCTGCCCGAAAAGTCCGTCGATATGATTTTCGCCGACCCTCCTTACAATATGCAGCTGGGCGGCGATTTGTTCCGTCCGGACAGCTCTTTGGTGGACGGCGTCACGGACGAATGGGATCATTTCGCGGACGCCAAAGCCTACGACGAATTCACGGTCGCGTGGCTGACCGCCGCCCGCCGCGTGTTGAAAGACGACGGCACGCTGACGGTCATCGGGTCGTATCACAACATTTTCCGCGTCGGCTACATTCTACAGAATTTGGGTTTCTGGATCTTGAACGACATTTTGTGGATCAAAGACAACCCCATGCCGAACATGAAAGGAACGCGCCTGTGCAACGCGCACGAAACGCTGATTTGGTGTGCCAAAAGCCCAAACGCGAAATACACGTTCAATTACGAAGCGATGAAAGCGTTCAACGACGACAAGCAGTTGCGCAGTGATTGGTATCTGCCGATTTGCAGCGGCCACGAACGGCTGAAGGACGAAAACGGCGAAAAGTTGCATTCGACGCAAAAACCCGAAGCGTTGCTTTACCGCGTGTTGATGATGGCGACCAAACCCGGCGACATCGTTCTGGATCCGTTTTTCGGCACGGGAACAACCGGCGCGGTTGCCAAACGCTTGGGGCGTCGCTTTATCGGCATTGAACGCGAACCCCGCTATATCAAAGGGGCGCAGGAACGCATTGACGCCATTTTGCCGGTGTCCGATCTGGCCGCATTGCAAATGTCGTGCAAACGCAAAGAACCCCGCATTCCGTTCGGAACGGTGCTGGAATACGGATTGCTGCAGGCGGGCGACTGGCTGTTCGACGCGAAGCAGCGTTTCGCCGCCAAAGTCCGTTCGGACGGTTCGCTGTTGGCGGATAACGTGTCCGGTTCGATCCACAAAGTCGGCGCGGCGTTGCAAGGATTGCCCAGTTGCAACGGATGGACGTTCTGGCATTTTGAAAAACGCCGCCACGATTTGGAGGTTATCGACACGCTGCGTCAGGAACTGCGCACAAAGCTGTTTGCCGCTTGATTTTTCGCCGATTGACAAAACGCCCGCGACGATTTTCCGCCGCGGGTTCTTTTTTGTTTTATTTTATCGAAAAACGGCGTATAATTTTGTCAAGTTTATGAAAGGGGCTTTCCATGTCTGTTTTATCCGACGCCTTTATCCGTTCCGACGCGCAACGTTCTTTTCTGTCCCGCGTGTTTTCATCGCCGCTGGTGCGCGGCCGTTACGCGGATGAAAAACCGGAAATCGAATTTACGCTGACCGGATCGAAAACGGAACAAAAGCGGCAGGCGCACCTGATCAACACGATCGTGCGCCATTCGCCCACCGGCAAAAAGATTTTGCAGGACGCCGCAAAGGCCGGATACTCGATCGGCTTTGAAGCGATGTCGGACAGTTGCGGCAGTTGCGACAAAGAAAGCAAGACGATATTGCTGAACCCGATGATGAACGACGCCAAGCTGACAACGACGCTGGCGCACGAATCCCGCCACGCCCAGCAAAATCTGCGCGGGGTCAATTCGCATTTCTGCACTTATGATGTCGCAACCGAAATCAGATTGCGCCGCGCGGCCGAAGCCGACGCGCAGGCGGCCGCGCTGCAAACCGCGCTGGAAATCCGCGCCGCGACGCATAACGGTTCGGCGTTTCGGGAATTCAAATCGTCCTATCCCGAAATCGTCGCCGACCTGCCGCTTTTTTCGCATGAAAAACCGTTGAGGGAGGTCGTCGCCGACCGCAACAAAAATATGACGATTGCCTTTTGCGGGTGGTTCGATCAGGATGAAATCGTGTCCGCTTACGAAGACGGATACCTGCGCAGCCATTTGAAATCCGTCGCCGGCAAGGATGAAATGACGCAAATGCACATTTTCGCCGAACGCCCGTTCCGCGGCCACCTGTCCCCCGTCGAAATTGTCAAACAGGTGTGCGAAACGGAAAACGGCGAATGTTATATTGCCAACGATCCGTACGTTTTGAACCGGCCGAAAATGTGCGGCATCATGCCGGAAACCAAAGCGGCCGCGGATATGTTTTTCAACCGCCGCCAACAGCTGACCGACCGGTCGAAAGATTTCAGCTATCGCGAACTGCCCGAACGCAGTCCGCGGTCTTTCGCGCCGAAATACGGGTATTTCGATATGCCCTACGACGTTAAAAAGGCCGCCGTGACCAAGGCCGTTTTAAACAACCGGTCGCGTTGAGTGTTTCAAAATTTGAAAGCCCCTTTGAAATATGCGTTTCAGGGGGCTTTTTCTATTCCATTTTTTCCAAAACGTGCTATAGTTCCGTCCAAACAGCAAAAGGGGTGTCGCCATGTCCGTTTTAGCTCAAGCTTTTGAAAGAATGAAAATGCCCGAACAACGGGATGTCAAAACGGCGGCGGAAGAAAAAAAAGCCGCCGCTCCGGATGAAGCGTCGTTTTTGGGGCACATCTTTTCCCTGCCGGTTTTACGCGGTTTTTACAAAGAGGAAAAGCCCGAAATCGACATCAAATTGAAAGGGTCGAAAAGCGAAAAAAGGCGGTTGACCGCCTTGGTCAACGCGATCGCCAAAAACTCCCCCACCGGACGGAAGTTGTTGGAGGACGCCGCGCAAAACGGCTATGCTCTGGACTTTGCCATGCAGAGGAACAGTTTCGGTTCATGCAGCAGGGATAAAAAGCGTATCCACCTGAATCCGACGATCGACGACGAAAAGCTGATCGCGACGCTGGCGCATGAATCGCGCCACGCCCAGCAGCATCAGCGCGGCGTGCCTGAATTTTACACGACGGATTTCGCGACCGAGGTCCGGCTGCGCCGCGCGACCGAAGCCGACGCACAGGCGGCCGCGGCACAAGTCGCGTTGGAAATCCGCGCGGCGACAAAGGATGAAAGCGTGTGGCGCGCGTTCGCCCAAACCGCGCCCGTCATCGCGGCGACCGTGATGAAACCGTCGATCGAAAAACCGCTGGGAATGGTGGTGGACGACCAATCGTCCACGATGCAGGATGCGTTCAAGGGGTGGTTCGATCAATCCGCCATGATGACGGTGTATGAAATGCGGTATCTGCGCGACCCGATGCGATCGGTTGATCTGCAACCCGTTTGGGGACGGATCAATACGTTCAAGGGAATGCCCTTTTCCGATCATATGACATCGCAACAGATCGTCGAAACGGTTTGCGCGACGAACAACGGGGAATGTTATTTCAAACATGATCCGCACATTTTGAACGAACCGCGGATGTGCGCCGTCACCGCCGAAACGAAAGCGGTCGCAAACCGCTTTTTTGAAATGCGGCACGACATTATGGGAAAAGCGAAAGACGACAGTGTGAGAACCCTGCCGACGCGGGGCGCGGCGTCCCGATCCCCCGCCCGTCCGCCGCGCGCACGGCAAAGCAACGGCGCATTACAGGCGTTATTAAACAACCGTCAACGTTGACGCAAAGGAACGAATATGTCTTTTCAAAAACAGTTTAAAGCGTTGCTGACCAACAAATCCCTGCCGGAAAGCGAATTGCGCGCGACGATTGACGCGTTGTTGAACGACGGCATCGACCCCGTCGTTTTGCTGTACATGGCGGTGGAAGACGACCACCTGCCCGCCGTTAAATACCTGCGCGAACTGGGTGCCGATCCCGCGCTGATCGTCACGGGCGGCAAAAATCCGGTGTCGCTGGCGATTGATTTGGACAAATGGGAAATCGTCGAATATTTCCTGAGCAAGGATTTCAACCGGTCCATGATTTTCGCGGGGATTGAAGCGCTCAGCCCGCTGATGATCGACTATCTGGAAAGCAAGTACGTCAAAGTGCCGCACGAATTGAAAAACGGCGACGATCTGGATTGGGTCAACCAGATCAACTAATCCTGCAAAACATCGTCGATAAAATTATCCCACCGCTGCGACCAGCGGTTCATCATCTCTTCGCGCTCCCGTTCCGTGACCGCGCTGTATTTGATGGAATTGATGCAGAATTTTTTCAATTCGGACAGCGACATATCCCAATACGCGGCGGCGATGAAAAAATCATACGACAACCCGTTGTTGCCGAATAAAAGCGGATCGTCCGATCCCAAAACGACGGGAATACCGCGGCGGACGTATTCAATGGCGGGATGGTTGCGCCAATCGCCGACATATCCCAGCGAATGGTTGCTGACCGGCGCGATTTCCAGCGGAATTTGCTCCGCGACGAATTTTTCCGCCAGTTTCGGAAAACGGTACAGGTTCGTTCCGTGACCGATGCGGTTTGATTTCAGCAAATAAGCATCAACAACGTTATAGGAGTTCTGGCGGTTGCTTTCCCCCGCGTGCAGGTACAGGTCGCGCAGGTATCCCTGATTATACAAAACCTCGAAATCCGCCAGCATCCGTGAAAACGGCCACGCGGCGTCCTCTTGTCCGGCCATATCCATGCCGACGATCAAATCGACGGGATTTTCGGGATCGAAATCGTCTTTAATCCGTTTTTTCAGATCCAGCATATTATAGTATTCCGTCAGGATCAAATCGCCGCGAGAATGCTTTTTTTTCGACAAGGTGTAAATGATTTTCAGGGAAAAATCGGGGTGTTTCCGTTTAAATTCCAGATAAGCGTCTTTTAAAACCTGTTCCTGCGTCACGTTCTGATAGCGTTTATTGGCGAACGGCCGGAACCGCATCCGCAATTCCAGATGATCAATATTGTCGTCAACAGCGTCTTGAAACGCGGCCGTTAAAAACGCTTTGTAAATTTCCGGTTCGGAATTGATGAACGGCAGCACTCTGGCATGGGCGGAACGCAGACGCCCCCACGCCTTTTCACCGCCGCGATGAATTTGCAACAGTTTTATAAACTCTTTTTTAGGCAGGCCTTTTTCCGCCGCCGAACGAAAGGGAACAAAACCGTCGGGAACGTGTTTCGGATTGAACATCGCCAGCTTGCCCAATTCTTTTCCCCGTTCCCTTTCGTTTTTGTTTTTCCCTTCCGGCAGATAGACGTACAGCTTTTTCGTCCGCGCGGCCAAATCGTACAGCTTTTCCGCCGGCGCGGCCATCGGTGCGTGCAAATGCAAATTCGCGCCTTTCGGCATTTTACGGATCAACGCGAACAGGGGCGATTTTTCAATTTCGGGCTTCAACTGTAAAAACGGTGTCGTCCCCTCCGGATGCGTATCGCGAAACTCCTTTACATATTTTTGCAAAATGTCGTCAACGCGCCCTTCGCGGCTGGTCAGATACGCGCTTGCATCCTTGTTTTCCGCGAATAGAAGTTGGCGTTTTACCGTTCTGAACCGTTCAAACGGAACCGTTCTTTCCGCTTCCTTTTTACAAGAAACCGTGAATGTCAGGGTGACGATCAAAAGGAGGGAAAGAATTTTTTTCATAAACACCGTGCCGGTTGTTAAAACATATTCAATGCCAGTTTAGCGTCGTCCGTCATTTTGTCAATCGTCCACGCCGGTTCCCACACCAGCGTGACGGTGACTTTGCCGACCCCCGCCACCTTTGAAACGGCTTCGGCGACCTGTTTCGGCATCAATCCCGCGACGGGACAGGACGGCGCGGTCACGGTCATATCGATTTCGACATCGCCGTTTTTCAGCCTGTCCAGCCGGTAGATCAACCCCAAATCGTACACGTTCAGCATCAATTCGGGGTCTTCGACCGTTTTGATCGCCGCTACGATGTCGTCCATTTTGGCCTGTTCCGCGTCAGGCGGCAGCTCCGTCCCCTCCACCACGACGTATTCGTCGCCGAAATTGACCGCCGGAGCGTCGGGCATATTCCCGCCCCACAGCAGCTGTTCAAAATCGCTGAAATCTTCTTCGGACAACGGGGACGCGCTTTCGTCGCCGCCGGTTTTCGCGGGCGCGTCGGCGTCAGCCGTGGCGTTTTCCACGACGGGTTCGGCGTTTTCCGTCGTCGGCGCGGCGGGCGCGGGCAAGGGAATTTCAATCGTTCCCGTGAAATTTTCCAACTTTTTCAATTCCTCCGGCGCCAAAGCGGGCAGATTCTGAACCGCTTCGTTTTGTTTTGAAATCTTTTCATCGTCCATGGCCATTTTCCTTTCGCAATGAAAATCAACCGAAAAACCGTTTGGCTTTGGCGACCGCCGCGACGAATTTTTCAACGTCGTCCGCCGTGTTGTAAACGCCCAAAGACGCGCGGACGGAAACGGAAACGCCGAACCGTTCGTGCAAAGGCTGGGCGCAATGATGCCCCGTGCGGACGGCGACCGCCTCTTGATCCAACACCATAGCGATATCCTGCGGGTGGGCAAAGTCGGTGACAAAGCTGACAACGGCCGCTTTGTTTTTCGACGTGCCGATCACCCGAACGCCGTCAATCGCGGCGATTTGATCCTGCATCATTTTACCCAAAGCGCGTTCGTGCGCGTCAATGGCGTCCATGCCGATCCGTTCGACGTAATCGACCGCCAATCCCAACCCAACCGCCTGCATGATCGCGGGCGTGCCGGCTTCAAACCGCGCGGGCGGTTCCGCCCATGTGCTACCCGAAAACGATACGGTTTTGATCATGTCGCCGCCGCCCTCGAACGGGGGCATGGTTTCCAAAACGGGCAGACGGCCGTACAAAACGCCGACCCCCGTCGGGCCGTACAGCTTGTGACCGGAAAAAGCATAAAAGTCGCATCCGATGTCCCGCACGTCAACGGGCAGATGCGTCGCCCCCTGACACCCGTCGATCAACACGGTTGCGCCCGCTTTGTGCGCCGCCGCCGTAATTTCTTTCACGGGAAAGACCGTCCCCAAAACGTTGGAAACGTGCGCGACGGAAACCAGTTTCGTTTTTTCGTTCAACAGGTTCAGGTACGCGTCGAAATCGAAATCGCCGTTGTCGTCAACGGGCGCGACGTTGATTTTAAACCCGATCCGGCTTTGCAAAATCTGCCACGGAACGATGTTGGAATGATGTTCCGCCTGCGACAGGACGATTTCATCGCCCGCCCGCAAATTCGCCGCACCCCAAGTGTATGCGGCCAAATTGATCGAATCCGTCGCCCCGCGCGTGAACACGATTTCCTTGTCCGACGCGGCGTTGATGAAGTGCTGAACCTTTTTGCGGGCGTTTTCAAAATTGACCGTCGCCTTTTCGGACAATTCATATACGCCGCGGTGGACGTTCGCGTATTCGTTCAAATACAGGCGTTTCATTTCCTCAATGACGCACAGCGGCTTTTGCGCCGACGCCGCGCTGTCCAAAAACACCAGCGGCCGGCCGTGAACACTCAGCGACAGGGCGGGAAAGTCGGCGCGGATTTTTTCAACATCGAAGCTCATTTTTTCAACCCCTCGTCCGCCAGACGTTCAAATTCCGCGCGGACGGTTTCGTCTTTGATCCCGTCCAGCACTTCGTTCAAAAACGCCGTTGTCAGCAAAGCGCGTGCGTCGTTTTCGTCAATGCCGCGGGTGCGCATGTAGTACAGCTGGTCTTGATTCAGCGTGCCGATCGCGGAACCGTGGGCGCATTTCACGTCGTCGGCGTAAATTTCCAACCGCGGCACGGCTTCAATCGTCGCGTCGCGGGACAACAGCAACGCGCGGTGCTGCTGCGCGCCATCGATTTCCTTTTTATCATAAGGGATCAGGATGCCGCCTTGAAACGCGGCGTGTCCGCGCCCGCCGACCGCGCCTTTGACCAGCTGGGCGGAAACGGTTTTGTCCGCGCCGTGCCGAATATCCGACGCGATCACCGATTTTTCATCGCCGGACAGGACATAGACGACATCACTGCGGCAGTTTGCCCCCTCGCCTGCCAAATCGAACGACATCGTCAAGTCGCCGTTTCCCAGATGCAGCGTGACCAGTTCATAGACGGCGTTTTCCCCGATCCTGACCGACAAAGCGTTGTCCGTCCCGCCGTGCAGGCGGTAGTGTTTGACGCGCGCGCCCGCCTTGACGTCGATTTCCAATCTGTCCGCCAATTCCCGTTCAATGAAAACGGCGTTTTTGTTTTCCGCGACCGTCAGGCGTTCCCGTTTAACCAGCGTTTCCATTTTACGCGACCGCCTCTTTCACAAAGCCGGCAAAACCGTTCCTGTCCACTTCGTCCAGCAATTCGACGCCGCCGTCGGCAACGACGCGTCCGTTCGCCAAGACGTGAACCTTGTCCGGCATGATCTGTTCGCGGATGAATTTGATGTTGTGCGAAATGACCATAAACGACCGTTCGGGCGACCGCATGATTTTGACGCCGTTGCCCGCGACTTTGACCGCGTCAACGTCCATGCCGGAATCCATTTCGTCCAAGATGCAGAAATCCGGTTCCAGCATCGCCATTTGGAACGTTTCCAGCCGCTTCTTTTCCCCGCCGGAAAATCCGACGTTGACGGGACGTTTCAACATTTCGTCCGAAACGTTCAACGCCTGCGCCCTAACCTTGATCCGCTTCATAAATCCGACAGCGTCCAATTCCTTTTCCCCTGCGGCTTTGCGACGGGCGTTCAGCGCGTATTTCATAAACGTCGCCATGGACACGCCGGGGATTTCGACCGGACTTTGAAAAGCCAGAAAAACACCCAGACGCGCGCGTTCCTCGACGTTCAGTTTCAACAGGTCTTCGCCCTTGAACGTCACGGATCCGCCGGTGACTTCGTAATGCGGGTTGCCGCACAGCACGTTTGAAAGCGTGCTTTTGCCCGATCCGTTCGGCCCCATGATGACGTGAACCTCGCCCGCGTTGATCGACAGCGACAGACCGTTCAAAATGGTTTTGTCGCCGGCTTTGGCGCGCAGATCGTTGATTTCCAGCCAAGCTGTCATAATCGTATTCTCCTTTTTAACCGACGCTGCCTTCCAACGTCACGGCGACCAGACGCGTCGCTTCGACGGCGAATTCCATCGGCAGTTTTTGCATAACGTCCTTGCAGAATCCGTTGACGATCAAAGACACGGATTCTTCGGCGTTCAATCCCCGCTGGCGGCAGTAGAACAGCTGCTCGTCGCTGATTTTCGACGTTGTCGCTTCGTGTTCGACGGACGCCGTCGGATTGGAACTGAGCATACAAGGCAGCGTGTGCGCCCCGCATTCAGATCCGATCAGCAAGCTGTCGCATTGTGAAAAATTGCGGGCGTTTTCGGCGTTTTTGCCCATTTTGACCAACCCGCGATAGGTGTTTTGCGATTTTCCGGCGGAAATCCCCTTTGACACGATGGTCGAAGACGTGTTTTTCCCCAGATGGATCATCTTCGTTCCCGTGTCCGCCTGCTGACAGTTGTTCGTGATCGCGACGGAATAGAACTCGCCGACCGAATTGTCGCCCATTAAAACGCAGGACGGATATTTCCACGTCACCGCGGATCCCGTTTCGACCTGCGTCCACGACAGCTTTGAATTTACGCCGCGGCACAATCCGCGTTTCGTCACAAAGTTGTAAATGCCGCCTTTGCCGTCCTTATCCCCCGGATACCAGTTCTGGACGGTCGAGTATTTGACCTCGGCGTCGTTCATGACGATAATTTCGACAATCGCCGCGTGCAGCTGGTTTTCGTCGCGCTGCGGGGCGGTGCATCCCTCCAGATAGCTGACATAGGAATTGTCGTCGGCGATGATCATCGTGCGCTCGAACTGTCCCGATTTTTTCGCGTTGATGCGGAAATAGGTGGACAGCTCCATCGGGCAGCGCACGCCTTTGGGAATATAGACGAACGTCCCGTCCGTGAACACCGCGGAATTCAGGCAGGCGAAAAAGTTGTCCGTGTAAGGCACGACCGACCCCAGATATTTTTTCACCAGATCGGGGTGGTTTTGCACGGCTTCGGAAATCGACGAAAAGATAATGCCCTGCTTGGCCAGCCGGTCGCGGAACGTCGTCGCGACGGAAACGCTGTCGAACACAGCGTCAACGGCGACGCCGGCCAACACTTCGCGTTCGTGCAGCGGCACGCCAAGTTTTTCATAGGTTTTCATCAGCTCCGGATCGATTTCCGTTTTCTTGTCCGTTTTCGGCGCGGCGTAATAATAAATGTCCTGATAGTCGATCGGCGGATATTCAACCTTTGCCCAGCGCGGTTCCGTCATGGTCAGCCAGTGGCGGTAGGCTTTCAGCCGGAAATCCAGCAGCCATTCGGGTTCGTTTTTTTTGGCCGAAATATAGCGGATGATGTCTTCGTTCAGCCCTTTCGGCGCCGTTTCCGCGTCAATATCCGTTTCAAACCCGTAATGGTACGTGTCCGAAACGGCTTCCAAAGCCGAAACCTTGTCCTGCGTCATTTCCGTTCCTCCGATCAAGGGGGTAAAATAACCTGATTCGCGCCGATCGTACAACACTTTTCCGCGCCTAGTGTTATATAGTCCATGTCTTAAAAAAAAGCACCTTTTTTTTCCGAACCGGACGGGCAGTGTCACAAAAATGAAACGATCGTTTGAAAAATGTTGCGCGGGTCACTTAAAAAATGATAAAATTCAACAACATAAAATATCAAAGCGTTTATGGGGTGGAAAATGCAAACAGAATCGTTTTTACCGGCATCCGTCGCCGTGGTTTTGTGCGTTGTTTTGGCGGCCGGACTGGTTTTTGCCGTGTGCCGCGTGTTCAATTTGCGCGCAAAACGGGCGGCGTTGAAAGGAAAGGTCGTCGAATTGCAAAACGCGCTGATCCTGTGCCAAAAAGAACTGGAGGACATGAAAAAGGAAAAACATCGCCAGATGGATCCCTACTCCTCTAAAAACACGAAAAGCCTGTTCGTCTGTCTGGACACGGACGGCGTCATCCGATCCATCAACGATTACGCCTGCGAACTGTTCGGATACGACCGCGAAGAGCTGATCGGCAAAAACATCATCGGTTCAATCGTTCCGGCAAAAGATTCGCACGGGCAGACATTGACGAATCTGATCGAACGCATCAAAAACAACCCGCGCCTGTATCTGGACAACGAAAACGAAGGCGTTTGCAAAGACGGACGGAAAGTTTGGATTTCGTGGACAAACCGGATCGTGTACGCCCCCGACGGTTCGTTGCAGGAAATCCGTTCCGTCGGTTTTGATATCACGCCGCGCAAACAAATGGAAGAGGAACTGCGCCAAATGACCGTCATCGACCCCGTGACGGGCGTTTTGAACCGCCGCCAGTTTTTGGAGGACGGCGCGAAGGAAATGAAACGTGCGCGCCGTTACAAACGCGATTTGTCCGTTTTGCTGATGACGATCGACCGGTTTGAATCCCTGAACACGGAACACGGCCCCGCTTTCGGCGACGAAGCGATTCGCGTCGCCGTGACGGCGTGCCAGAATTCGATCCGCGATTCGGATTATCTGGGGCGGCTGGCCGACATTGAATTCGCCATTTTGCTGCCGGAAACCCCGCTGGAGGGGGCGAAGATCGTCGCCGAACGCATCCGCGGCGAAGTCATGCATTCCGATTTGATGGTCGAAAACGTAAAAATCGCCGTCACGACCAGCATCAGCATCGCCGCGCGCACGGACGCCGACGAAACGATCGACGCCGTTTTGTTGCGCGCGTTCAACGCCCTGCGCACCAGCAAGGCGCGCCAAAACAACATCGCCGTCGCCGAATGACGCGGTTTTCAACCAAGCATCAAAGCCGGACGCCTTGTCCGGTTTTTTTGCGCTTTTCAAATAGTTTCAGAAAAAAACATAAAAGCCGTTCTTCATACTTTACGGTATGAATGAATGTCTTTGAATTATCTATATATTCAGCATACGCGCTTTTGGTAAACAAATCCTTAACCGCCAAACAGGCTTACGCTACCGCGTTTTTTTGTCCACCGCCAACCCGCGCGCCTTTAAAAACAATATTTTATTCTGGACAAAAAGACGAAACGGGCCTAAACTGCCCTTAAACATTCGGAAAGGACGGTTTTTCATGGAATACATTCACGCCAAACGCAAACACAAAAGCAAAGGGGCTTCCGCTTTTCAGGAAAATATCGGCGCCGTCAAACGCGATACGGAGGTCGTTTTCAAATGGGTTCCCGTGCAGGGCGTCCGCCTGTCCGCCGCGGCGAACCGCGCGGTGTACGAGGAATACAAAGAGGAACGCCCCCGTTTGTTAAAGGAAACCGTCTATAACCCCGACGGAACGGAAAACAAAGAGGGCATCTCCCGCCTGCGTCAGGCCGGATTGAACGACAAGGCCATTTACGAGGTCATCGGCAAAGGCAGAACGCCGAACGGGTACAACTATCACCACCTGTTCCCCCGCGCGATCAGCGGTTCGTTCAAAAACGGCGTGCAGATCGGCGATGAAAAGCTGTATTCCATTCACGATTGGCGTTGCATGATGCCGCTGTCCAACGCGAACAGATGCGACATTCACAAAAACGTCCACGCCGCGATGGACGAACGCAACGGCGCCTTGCCCGAACGCGAAGGCACCAAGATGACTTACGACATCGCCATGCCTTTGACGGCCAAGGAATATGAGATGTATAAGCAGAATCCCGCGTCCGTCAAAGCCGAACTGCTGATCGTGACGGCGGATTCCTATAAAACGGTCGATCAGCGCGGCAAAGGCGGCAATTCGCCGATCATGGCGGCCGTCAAAATGAAAGCTTTACAGCGCTGATATTTTTTTCATTCTTTTGACAAAGGCGATCCCGCGGGATCGCCTTTTCGCTTGCCTGATTTTTTTATCGGGGGTAGTATGTTATTGCGTCCGTGAAAAAGACGGACGCAGGGCGTCAGAAACCCTTTTGAGATAGTCGCCTTGTGTATGGCGACTGATAAATCATACGCCGAATCTGTCCTTAATCGGGCGGATTTCGGTGAATAAGGCTGTACGCTGAATAAGCCGAGCCGTCTTATCTCAAACGGTTTCTGAAAATCCGCCCATCTGCAAAGATGGGTATTTTCATACAAGGAAAGGATTTCAGAAATGAAAAAATTGTCAAAAGTGCTTTTGTTCATCGTTTGCGCGCTTTATTTTGCTCAAGCGGCGAAAGCGGACACCTATGTCAACGGTTATTACCGCAGGAACGGAACCTACGTCGCGCCGCATTACCGTTCCGACGCGAATGGCACCAAACGCGACAACTGGTCGACTGCGGGAAACGTCAATCCCTACACGGGACGGGCGGGCACAAAAACCTATGACAGCTACAACAACTACGGTAACAGCTACAGCAACTACGGCGGACGTTCTTCGGGATATTCGCAGAGCGGTAGTCTTTCGGATAGCAGAAACAGTTTGCGCCGATCCAACCGCCTTTATTGATTATACGGCAAAAGCCCCCGAAAAATCGGGGGCTTTTCATTTGGCTTATTTCTTTTTCGGCAAAGGTAGCGGCGCCACTTTGACGCGTTCGGGGAACATATCAATCTGGCGGATGTCTTTGTAATCCTCGCATTCCTCGGATTCCGTGCAGCGCTGAATGACCGTCACGCGCGAATCCGGTTCCGCGCCGCGAATGTCCATAATCGTTTTATAACCGCGCATCACTTGGATCGTGATCAGGATGTACGCGCTCATTTTCTTGCGGTTGCGGGCGTTGATGCGGATTTCGTAAATCCCCTCGGCCTGCGCGGGCGGTTTTCCGGACAACGTGATCGTTTTGGAATCAAAGAACATCCACGGCGGTAGCGGACGCCCGTCGCGCATGGTCGCGGTATAAGCGACCGGTTCGCCCAAATCAGCTTCGGCGAACGTGTCGGCCGGAACGATCATGACAAAACGCGCGTCCTCCGTAACCCGCTGCATCGGCAGACTGGCGTTGATGAAAACGGGCGGGCGGCGCATCGGCACGGGCGGCAGACGGGGGTAATCCTCGTTTGTAAAGCGTCCCATGTTCCACGCCGTCATCACGCGTTCCAACGCGCGCGAAATCGCCCCGACATCGTTGGACGCGAAATTTTCGGGCAGCGGGTCAAGCCCCAGCGTGACGAAAACCGCGCCGGTCGCGTCCTGCAATTCGGCGAAGTTCATCGCCGTCCTTAATTTCGCGAACAGCGCGCGGGCGGCGGACGCGACCTTGTCGGCTTCAGCGACCACGTCCGTTTCGGCGTTTTCGGACGCCTGCTGCGCCAGTTTTTGCGCGACATCCGAAATTTCGACGCTGAGCTGATAGGTTTCCTTTGCCCCCTGATAACGCCCCCAACCGACATGGGTCTGTGTCAAAACCGTCATGGCGATCACTTGCCGGTTCAGGTTGTCCACGGCTTCTTTCACTTCGCCGCGCGACAAAACCTGCTGCATCCGCGCGGGGTTCAGCAAATTCCACCCCAGTTGGGCGGCCGCCTGCAGCCACGAATTATTCGACAGGAAATCGTCGCTGTCGTAATTGGCCGACACCGAAACGTTCAGCCCCGGCAACAGTTTCAGCAACGCTTTTTTCGCCGCCAGCCGCGTGTTTTGCAGCTTGTAATCCTCTTCGCGCAATTCCGGACGGTTCATCAACGCCAACCATTCCAACCTGTCCAGACTGGCGCGGATTTCCGGCAGGACGAGGTTGCCGTCCTCGGCGCCGACCAACCGGTAGCGCGTCCCCGGTTTCAAATTCATCAGCGACGCCAGATATTCGCGCGACAGCATCAGCTCTTTTTTCATTTCGCTTAAATCGCGCATCGTTTCCATCAGCCCCATCTGGTAATTCAGCAGAGCCGAAGAGTTGGACGGCCGTTCCTTTTCCATCGCGCGCAGGTTTTCCAGAACGAAAGTCGCCTCTTCCATCAAATCGTCCACTTCGGGGGTCAGCCGTTCGGCGGCCAAAGCGCGCCAATATGCGGCGCGCACGTCCTGCAACAACGCCTGCACCTGTTTGCGGCGCTGTTCCTTGGCGATCAAAATATTGTTGGCGTCCTGCTTCGCCTGATAATAGCTGACGCCAAAATCCAGAATGTTCCAGCTGATTTTCGCGTTCGCGATGCCGCTTGATTTCGCGCCGTACGCCCGCGCGTCGTTGTCCGTCACGCCGTTTTTCATGGATTTGGACACGACGGCTTCGTATTCGGTGCGCGCCGAATACCCCGCGCCCGCAGAAATTTGCGGCAGCATATCCAGCGATGTCAGGTTGTATTGCTTTGTCGCCAAAGCGGTCTGCATCATTTTCAAACGGACGTTCAGGTTGTATTTCAACGCCCGCGCCATCACGTCGTACAACGTCATGGGCTTGATGATTCTTTGCGATTGCTGGTCTTGGAACATTTCGCGCACGTCGCGATCGACGCGGACGGCGCGTTCCCAATCGCTGAGCGGTTCGGGTTCGACGGAACACGCGCCAAGGATCAACGCCGCCGCGGCCGCCGTCAAAAAGGATGTCCTTTTCCACATTTTCTTTTGCGCCGAAAAGCCGAGAGAGGATTTATTTTTCATTTTGCGTCCTTAACCTTGTCGCTTGTCAAAAAATTGTTCAGCCGTTTCAGCAGCGCCTTTCTTCTGACATCCGGATCTGACGAGTAAATCTGACCGTTTTTCCCTTGGCTGTCAAGCAAAGAGAACACCTTGACCTTTTGTTCCGCGTCGCGCCGCCGCGCACCGTACAAAGCGTCTTCGTCGCCGTGCACCATGGAAACGCCGGACGCCATGTCGATGATGTCGTCGATCAGCAACGACATCAGCACTTCGTCCGTTTCCTGCGCCTGCTGCGTTTCGCGCATTTCCCATTGATGAATGTCCTGCGCCGCATCCAACGTTTCATCCGAAAAATCGGCCTCATCAATGGATTTAAAGGCGGCGAACGACCGTTTTTCCGCAACGCCCATATCGTCCGCCGCGTAATCGGCGGCGACATCCGCCGCGGCCGTTTCCGGCAGGGCTTTCCAGAACGCCTCCCACAACGTCAGGCGTTCGGGCAGACGGTTGGCGTTTTTCTGTTCCAAACCGGCCAGAAAACGCGCGTAACGGTTATCCTGATAGGCCAGATCGGAAACCGTGTTTTCCTCCGCCTGTTTGACGACAAAGATCATTTCGTTCAAATCGCCGGTCAGGTACGCCCATTCGGAACTGGGGTTTTCCTCGGTGATCCGGCGAAAATCGCGCAAGCTTTCCTCGTTGTCCATCTGGATGCTCAGCGTGTTGATCTGTTCCAGCGTCGGCGCGTGCAAAATGAACGCGTCCAAAAAAGCATTGCGGAAAGCGTCCGATTTCATATCGGTTTCCCAAATCTGCGGCACGGGGCGGTTTTGCAACCACGGACGGCTGAACACCTTGTCCGTTGAATACGCGTTGTCCGCCGGATTCAAAAAAACGCCGGCATCCGCCCGCTTCATCGGCGTCACGCCCGAAAAAACGGCGGCCGAAAAGGCGAACAACAGGCAAGACAGGCTTTTTTTTGCGATCAAATCCGTCAACTTTCAAAAAACGCGTTTCATCTGAAAATATTTTTTCAGATAATAGCTAAAAAAAGGTATAAGAAAAAGGAAAATTGGATTCTTTAATCGGAGGATACGACCATGGCTGAAACGGCACCGCGCGGCGAACGGCTGAACATCGGACTGTTCGGCAGACGAAACGTCGGGAAATCTTCGTTATTAAACGCGTTGTGCGGACAGTCGGTGTCCATCGTGTCCGACACGGCGGGAACGACAACGGACGCCGTTTCCAAAATTTACGAACTGATCCCCGTCGGCCCCGTCACTTTTTTCGACACGGCGGGCGTTGACGACACAGGGGATATCGGCGAACTGCGCGTTCAGGCAACGCGCAAAGTGATGAACAAGGCCGATATCGCGTTGCTGGTGACGGACGAAACGGGCGTCGGCGCGTATGAAAAATCGCTGATCGACACAATGACGGCGTTGAAAATCCCGTTCATTCTGGTCGTTAACAAAAGCGACAAGGCGCGCCCCGAAACCGGCGGCGTCCCCTGCCCCGTCCTGTCCGTTTGCGCGAAAACAGGCGAAAACATCGAGAAATTGAAACAGCTGATCAAAGACACCGTCCCCGACCATTTGAAAAACGCGCCCGCCTTGGTGCGCGATCTGATCCGCGCGGGACAAACCGTCGTTTGCGTCGCGCCGATCGACACGTCCGCGCCCAAAGGCCGCCTGATCCTGCCGCAGGTGCAGGTCATCCGCGACATTTTGGACGCGCGCGCCTACGCTTACGTCGTTCAAAACGATCAGGACTTTTTAAACGTAAACGCCGGATTGAAAACGCCGCCCGCTTTGGTGGTCACGGATTCCCAGCTGATCAAATCCGTAGCGGCCGCCGTTCCGGACGACATCCCCCTGACAACCTTTTCAACGTTGTTCGCGCGGTACAAAGGCGATTTGAAAATCCTGCTGGACGGCGCGCGGAAACTGCGCGAATTACAGGACGGCGACACCGTTTTGATCGCCGAAGCCTGTTCCCACCATGTGCAGGACGACGATATCGCGCGCGTGAAAATGCCCGCGCTGATTAAAAAGGCGACCGGAAAGGACATCCGCTTTGAATGGTCGGCCGGCGTTGATTTTCCGGCCGATTTGCGGCGGTTCAAAGTTGTCATCCATTGCGGCGGATGTATGCTGTCGCGTTTGGAAACGCTGCGCCGGTTGAACGAATGCGCGCGGTGCGGCGTTCCCGTCACGAATTTCGGAATGGCTTTGTCCGCGATGCAAGGCGTCCTTGACCGCGTCGTCCGCCCGTTCGGAGTGTGATATGAAAGCGGCTTTTTACATTCTTTTTCCCCTGCTGACCGCCGGATGCGCGCTGTTTTCCGCACCACAAAAGCCTTTTTACGAAAAAGACTACGCCCTGCCCGTCGAAGCGCGCGAATGGGCGAAAACCGCGCCGCTGAAAGATTTGTGCCAAGGGACGAAAAACTGGCGTCACGAACACATTCGCGAAGCCGCTTTGAACGAAATCCACGCCCGCGACATCGACACGCGCGAATGTTACCGCACCGGCATGGAATTGACACCGTAGGAGGACACCGCCATGTCTTGGTTGGACGAAGCGCGGCAAAAAGCGGCGCAAATGCAGAAAAACGACACCGGAACGGAATTTTCGCCGGATACACCCGACGGCCGCGAACGGTTGGAACGCCGGTTGAAAATGATGTACGACAGCGCGACGGAACGCGAAATCGGCAAAGCGATTGACGACGCGATCGACCGTTTTTCCGCCCCGTTCGACGAAAAGGCTTTTATGGACTTTTTGCGCGCGAAATTGGAAGATTGACGCGAATCCGCTATTGATTTTTACCGCAATATGTCGGAAAATACGGCGTTTGCAATCAGGAGGGGTTGACAAATGGGTGTTCTGGCGGATCTGTTTTCCGGAAAAAAACGCAAAGAAGCTTTGGATCGCTTGAAAAACAAGGCGGCGATCCTGACCGTCGCGGGCGCGACTTTGTTTGTGACGGCCGGCGCATCGAACACGGCCGGACGCGGCGGCGATCGCGATCCCGTTAAAAAAGAAGCCGTTCAAAACAAGGGTTCGATACAGGCGCAAACGGATTCCGTCGTGGCGAAATTCGACGATTACCGTTTGAAACACGCGGCCGAACGGATGATGAAAACGCCGACGGGTGCCGCCGTCCTCAAAGGATTGACGCAAAAGGCGATTCCCGTCGAAGTCACGTCGGAAATCAGCCCCGATCTGGGCGGAGCGTACTATCCCGACGTGAAAAAGATTCTGATCAACCCCGAATGTTCCGACGACCTGATCGCATCCATTTTGGTGCACGAGGGGACGCACGCCCTGCAGGCCGCGAACGGTTGCCGGTTGGGGCCGCATTTGAACGCGCAGTCCTACTTCACCATGAACAAGGCGATGGAAGCGGACGCCATGAAAAACCAGCTGTTCGCCGCCGCCGAATTGAAATCAGCGGGGGACGAATCCGTTTACGACGCGTTCGCGCGCGAACACGGCAATCTGGTCAAATCGTACGAGGGATTTTGCAAACAATTCGGCGAACAGCGGGATTCCGTCGCAAAACACACGATGCTGGCCTATTACAACAACCGCGCGTATGTCAAAACCTACGAAAACCGGTATATTGACGCTTTGAACACGTTTTTCAAAGCCGGCAAAAAAAAGGAAAACGGCACGGCCGGCCTGTTCCATTTCGATTTTCCCGCTGCGGAAATCATCAACCGCGTCTGCCGGTTGGACGGCAAATGCTATATGACCGCCGCGGACAGCGTTTTCCTGCAGGACAGCGCGCGCAACTATGTGTCGAAAAGCACCTATAACAGTTTGGAAAAGCTGTCGAAAAAGCACGCGGAAACCCTGCCGCCCTCCTCCGCCTTTGCGAAACCAGACACGTCGTATCAAAAATTCTACGTCGTCGATTTGAACGGCAAAGTTCTGCGCGCGCCCGAAAAAAGCGTTCCGTCGGAACAAAAACACTCCGCCGTTTCCCAAACGGCCGTTGCCGGAATGATTAAAAACGGCGGCCGGTGACTTTCCCGCCGCCAACCGGATTTGAAAGAGCCGCTTTTCAGCGGCTCTGTTCATATTGTTTTCACCCCGCGGGTGTGAATGGCTTAATTCGGCATACAGCAACAACCGTCGGCAGATTTCGTCGTCCCCGGCGGGCATTTGCCGGAAATCGTGTTCGTGTCGGCCGCCGTTTCGGCGTCATCGTCGCCATTGCCGGAACCGGAATCGTCCGAACCCGCATCGCCGAAAACGCAAGAACCGTTTTTCAGCGTATAGCCGCTGTCGCATTGCGTGCAGGTTGACGACGACGAACACGATGAACAATGCGCGGGACAGTCCATGACGCATTTGCCGCCTATTAAAGTGTATCCTCCCCAGGCATTGCCCCAGCAACCGAGGCATTTCCATTTATTACACTTGTTACAACCGACGCCGAACTCTTCGGTACAAGTCTTTACTCCATAGGTTTCCGTCGTTCCGTCTTCGCGATATATTTTTACATCGCAAGTAGAGTAAGTATCGTTGCACGCCACGCATTTTTGGGTCGCCATATCCCAATACATATCCACATCCTCGCCTACGGTGTTGCACACGGGATAGTTTGTATATCCGCCATTATACTCGCAATACTTCGTTCCGTCCGGATATTCTTTCAACTCAAATCCGTCGTAACAGGTGAACGCCCGCGCGTTCGTCCCGAACAACAAAAACAAACCGGATATCAATAAAAATCTTTTCATGATCCCCTCCTTTTTCAGGTTTAAAAAATAACCGCTTGAAAAAGCGGTTCGGGGAGTTAGAACAATCAACTGTTGCGGTGATTCCCTTTGACCTTTAAAGCGGCGCCGCGAACGGCGCGCTTCTGTACATACGTCAAAAGCTCCCCGCTCCACCAAAGGAAATCGGGGATAATGTCCCGCCTCCGCATCACGCGGAAACGGTGACGGCGCCCTATCGCGGCACCGGCAACAGTAAAGAGCTGTTCTAAGGCTCCGCACCTCTTTTTCAGGTACTCGGCGCACCGGAACATCCGATACGCTTATATCAAGGATAACTTTTCACCGCCGCGTTTGGCAAGATATTTTTACACGCAAAAACGCCCCGCTGTTGCCAACGGGGCGTTTTCATATTCAACGGACGTTATTTTTTCGCGGCGATAACCGTTTGACCGTTCATGTATTTCCGCAACGCTTCGGGAATCAAAACCGATCCGTCCGCCTGCTGATAGTTTTCCATCACGGCGATCATGCAGCGGCCGACCGCAACGCCCGACCCGTTCAGGGTGTGGACGAAACGCGTGCCTTTCTGCGCCTTGCTTTTGCAACGGGCGTCCATGCGGCGCGCCTGAAAATCCCAGCAGTTGGAAACGCTGGAAATTTCGCGGTATTTGTTCTGACCGGGCATCCAGACTTCCAAATCGTGGGTTTTGCGCGACGAAAATCCCATATCGCCCGCAGACAGACACATCACGCGGTACGGCAGGTTCAAGCCTTTCAGCACGTCTTCGGCGCAGTTGGTCATATATTCGTGTTCCTCCCATGATTTTTCGGGCGTGGTGATCGCGACCATTTCCACCTTGTAAAACTGGTGCTGGCGGATCATGCCGCGCGTGTCCTTGCCGGCCGCGCCCGCTTCGGAACGGAAGCACGGGGTCAACGCCGTCAAACGCAACGGCAGGCTGTCTTCGTCCAACGCCTTGCCCGCGACAAAGTTCGTCAGGCTGACTTCCGCCGTCGGGATCAGCCAGTAATCGTCCGTCGTGTGATACAGGTCTTCGGCGAATTTGGGCAGCTGCGCCGTGCCGTACATCGCGGAGCTGTTCACCATCAAAGGCACTTCCATTTCCGTGTAACCGTGTTTTTCACGGTGCAGATCCAGCATATACTGTGCCAAAGCCCGTTCCAAACGCGCCAAATCACCCAACAGATAGACAAAGCGCGCGCCGGACACCTTGGCGGCCTGATCGAAATCCATCATGCCCAGCTTGGCACCGATTTCGTCGTGTTCCAACGGTTTGAAATCGAACTTGCGCGGTTCGCCCCAACGACGGATTTCGCGGTTCGTCGTATCGTCCAATCCGTCGGGAATGTCGTCGGCGGGACGGTTCGGCAGCGTTTTCAAAACGGCGTCGATTTTGTCGCACAGGGTGCAGACATCCTCTTCCGCGTCGGCCATGGCGCGTTTCAACGCGCCGACTTCGTGCATCAGGACATCCGCGTCGCCGCCGTTTCTTTTGACTTCGGCGACCTGACGAGACAAATCATTGCGGCGCGACTGCATTTCCTGCAAATCGGTCTGCGCGGCGCGGTATTTGCGATCCAGTTCCAAAACTTCGGCGGAACGGGGCTGCTGCCCGCGGCGTTCCAACCCCTTGTCAAACAATTCGGGATTTTCCCTGATCCATTTAATGTCGTACATGGTATCTCCTAGCAGAAAGAAAATTTATTTACTTATAGCCCTGATCTTTTTTGTTTTCAAGCGATTGAATGTACCAAACGGAACTTTCGTACAAAAACAAAAGCGGCAGTGCCAAGGCGAACTGGCTGACGATGTCGGGCGGCGTCAAAACCGCGGCGACGACAAAGATGAACACGATCGCGTAACGCCGGAAATCGCGCAGGTTTTGCGCGCGAATCAACCCCATTCGCCCCAAAACCGCCAAAACGACCGGCAGTTGGAAACTGAACCCGAACGCCAGAATCAAACCGGTCAGAAACGACAGGTATTCGCTCAGCCGCGCTTCCAACACGACCGGCAGGGCGTTGTTCGCGGCCGCCAGCTGTTGAAACGACAGCAGGAATTTGAACGCGACGGGCATCAAACCGAAAAACACGAACACCCCGCCCGCGACAAACAAAACGGGGGACACAATGAAAAAGGGTCGGATCGCGCCGCGTTCGGACAGGTAAAGCCCCGGCGCGATGAAACGCCACGCCTGAAACGCAGCGAATGGAAACGACGCGACGACGGCGGCGAACGCCGACAGCTTCAAATGCGTGACGAACCCTTCGGCCAAACCGGTGAAAATCAGCCTTTGCGACCCGCCCGTCTGTTCCATCGCGCGCGCCAAAGGATACATCAAAACGTCCAATATCCGGCCGGCAAACGGGTAACAGCACAAAAACGCCGCGACGAAAAACAAAAACGATTTCAGCACGCGCGAACGCAATTCGGTCAAATGGCCGACCCATGTCATCATCTTTTCGGGATCCGACTTTTCACCGATGCGCGCGTCGGGCGGGAAAACTTCATTTTCCATCCGTTTTTTCATCCTTTTCATCACGCTTTTCCGCCAAAGCCCCATTCAGCTTCGCTTCGGCTTTTGCGGCGATCCGGTCGGCGTCATACATTGTATCATCAATGACTTGCGACACGTTTTTTGAAAAACGGTTTAACTTTCTGTAGGCGCGGCCGCACACGCGCAACACCTGCGGCAGCTGCTGCGGCCCGACCACCAACAACGCGACAAACAGGATGACGACAAATTCCGTCGAACTGATGCCGAACACGGATCAGGCATCCTTTGACGAATCGTTTTCGGCGGGTTTGTTTTCCGGTTCCTTGTCCTCGTTCAGCCCCTTTTTGAACGAGCTGACGCTTTTGCCCAAATCCTCGGCCAAAGCGGGCAGCTTTCCGCGACCGAACAGCACCAAAACAATCAACAGAATGACCAGCAGCTGGAAAAAACCGATGCTCATGCCTTTTTCTCCTTGTATCAAACCGAACAATCCGGCGAAAAAATAGGTCAGCTTTTGAACGCTGAACGCCAGAAAGCGGGAAACGAAGTCGAAATCCCTTCCCGTATAATCGCCCAAAAGCGGCAAAAAAATCAACAGCAAAGCGATGACGCCGAACCCGTATTTTTCCGTGCGCGCGAACCGGATCGCTTGGCGCATCGGCAAAATCCCCGTCAAAATCCGCCCGCCGTCCAACGGCAGAACGGGGATCAGGTTGAACGTCATCAGTGAAAAATTGAACAACACCGCGTTCAACAGCATTCGGACGACCGTCGGAGCGGCCGAAAAGGCGGCGTTTTGCATCACGCCCAGCGCGGCCAAAGCAATCAAGGCCAAAACGAAATTCATCGCGGGTCCCGCCAAAGCGACCCAAACCATATCCCTTTTCGGGTTTTTCAGGCGGGAAAAATCGACCGGAACGGGTTTTGCCCACCCGAAAACGAACGACGAGTGCGACAACACCAAAACCAACGGAAACAATACCGTTCCGACGGGATCGACGTGCCGCAACGGATTCAGCGTCAACCGCCGCGCGTCCCGTGCCGTCGTGTCACCGAAACGCAGCGCGACGAACCCGTGCGCCATTTCGTGCAAAACGACGCCAAAAACGACGGGAACCGCCCATTCCAACGTTGACAACAACGCGGCCGCGTTCATTTACGCCACTTTTTCCAACAGCCAGCTTCTGGCCGCTTCGTAATCGAAATCCGCCGCGTGTTCGACGGCCTGCTTGCGCATTTCCTGCCCGCGGACGAACCGTTCCATCGCGCGCGCGGACAACGGTTCGACGGCCGACGCGATCATGTCCATTTCGTCCATGTCGCCGTTGCAGTGCAAAACGGCGTCGCATCCGGCGGCCAAAGCCTCCGTCGTCAAATCGGACAGTGTGCCGGACAGCGCTTTCATCGACAAATCGTCGCAGATCAGGAAACCTTTGAACCCGATTTCGCCGCGGATCACGTCCTGAATGACCTTTTCGGACAGCGAAGCGGGTTTGTGTTCGTCAAGGGCGGTGTACAAAACATGCGCCGTCATCCCCCACGGGGCGGACGCCAAGTATTTGAACGGCTGAAAATCCGTCTGGCGTAGCGTTTCCAGATCAGCGTTGACGACCGGCAGTTCAAAATGGCTGTCAACGATCGCGCGACCGTGACCGGGCATATGCTTGACAACCGGCAGGACGCCCTCTTCCATCAATCCTTCGCAAATGGCCGCGCCCAAAGCGCCGACCGTGTGCGGGTTGCGGGCGAAAGTCCGGTCGCCCAGAATTTTTTCGTTCGATCCTTCGACGGGAACGTCCAAAACGGGCGCGCAATCAACGTTGATGCCGATTTGGCGCAAATCGCGCCCCATCAGCCGCGCCGTGCCGTGCGCCGCTTTCAACGCGGCCAAAGCGCCGTGTTCGTACATATCGCCGTACATCTGCACGGGCGGATATTTCTGCCAATAGGACGATTTCAACCGCGAAACGCGGCCGCCTTCCTGATCAATCAAAACGGGGGCGTCGTCGCGGCCGACCGTTTCACGCAAAGACTGCACCAGCGTTTTCAACTGCTCCGGCGTCGCGATGTTGCGTGAAAACAAAATGAAGCCGAGCGGATTGACGCGCTCGAAAAACTCTTTTTCTTCGTCGGTCAGAGCCAAACCGGAACAGCCGAACACAACGGCCGAAGGATATTCATTTAACAACGAAACACTCCTGCTTTTTCTTTTTCAGTTGATCGCACAACGCCTTCGCGTCGTCCCGTTTATCGAAACGCCCGACGCGCAAACGGTAAAACGTGCCGTTTGTCACAACCGTTTTGGATATGGCGTGCGGCATGGACGCGATGATTTCCTTGTGCTTTTTCGACAAACGTTTCCATTCGCTTTCCGCAGCCTGTTCTGTACGGGCGGAAACCAGCTGGACGGCATAGGAAACAGCGGGTTGAGCCGGTTTCGTTGCCGGACGCGGCGTTTTTTCCGCCGGTTGCGCGGCCGTTTTTTCGACCGGCTTTTCGGCCGGTTTCGCCGCGGTTTTCGGTTGTTCCGCAACATTTGTTTCAGGTTCGGGTATGACCGTTACGACGGTCTCCTTGAACATCACCTCGACCGGCGTGCCGTCCTCTTCGTACACGACGGCCGTAGCGGGCGCGGGCGTTTCCTGCGCCGTCAAATCCGTCACCAACGCGGCGATAGCATCCGGCTGTTGTTCCGGCGCGGGTGAAACGGGTTTTTCCGCGGCGGGCAACAACCGTTCGACCGGCAGTTCGGTATCGCTTTGACGCAAACGTTCGTACACCAGCTTGTCGCGGTTCGGAACTTCCATCCCCCCCGGCGTGTCGGGTTTCATCCCGTCCATCGACCGGTCGGCGCGGATGACGGGCAAATCGCCGCTGTCCGCCCCGTAATAAACGGAAACGTATTTGCCAAACGTCAGACATCCGACGCCCGCGGCGATCAGCACGCCGATCGACACGCCGATCAGGATCGCGGGGCGTTTTTTGCGTTGTTCCATTCTTTCTTCGCGAAACGAAGAAAGAATGTCTTCCTGCGACGTGTCCGTTTCATCCGTTTCCGGCGTTTGAATCATCTACATCTCCTGTGCGGGAACGACGCCGAAAACGGCCAGTCCCGATTGAATGACAAGGGCGGCCGCTTCGACCAAAGCCAGACGCGCCATGGACAGTTCCGGTTTGCCGGATTCCAAAAAGCGCAATTCCGTATTGTCGCGCCCTTTGTTCCACAACCCGTGGAACGCCGCGGCCGTATCGTTCAGATAGTACGCGATGCGGTGCGGTTCGTGCGCCGCCGCCGCGATTTCGATCTGACGCGGAAAATCGGCCAGCTGGCGGATTAAAGCGATTTCAGCTTCGTCTGTCAACAACGAAAAATCGGCATCGGCCAAAGCGGACAGGCTCAAATCCCGATCGGGGAACATTTCCGCGGCGCGGCGGCGAACGGAACAAGCGCGCGCATAGGCGTAGTTCACATAAAAAACGGGGTTGTCTTTGGACTGTTCCTTGACCTTTTCCACGTCGAAATCCAAATGCGCGTCGTTTTTGCGCGTCAGCATGATAAAGCGCATCACGTCCTTTCCGACCGCGTCCACCATGTCGCGCAAAGTCACAAACCGCCCCGCGCGTTTCGACATTTTCATCGGTTCGCCGTCGCACATCAGGTTGACCATCTGGCACAGTTTCACGTCCAGCTTGCCCTTTCCGTCGGTCAACGCCTTGATCGCGGCGGTCATGCGCTTGACGTATCCGGCGTGGTCCGCGCCCCAAACGTCGATCATATCGGTAAATCCGCGGCGGTATTTGTCCAGATGATACGCCATATCCGACGCGAAATAGGTCTGAAAACCGTTCGATTTTTTCAAAGCGCGGTCAACGTCGTCGCCGAACAGCGTCGCTTTGAACAGCGTTTGCGGATGCGGTTCGTAATCTTCGACGATCTTGCCTTTGGGCGGTTCCAAAACGCCTTCGTAAATCAATCCTTTGGCGCGCAAAAATTCGATGACCTCATCGATTTTTCCGGATTCGACCAAGGCGCGTTCGGACGAAAACACGTCGAATTTGATACCCAAAGCGGCCAGATCGGCGCGGATCATATCCATCATTTTATCAATGGCGAACGTGCGGAACTCTTTCAGCCATTCGGTTTCGGGCTTGTCCAGCCATTTTTTCCCGTCGCGTTCGGCCAGCGCCTTTCCGACGGGGATCAGGTAATCGCCGGGGTATAGGCCTTCGGGGATTTTGCCGATGTCTTCGCCCAGCGCCTCTTTATACCGCAGATAGACCGACCGCGCCAGCACATCCACTTGCGCACCCGCGTCGTTGATATAGTATTCGCGGGTCACGTCATAGCCCGCCTTTTCCAGCAAGGACGCCAAAGCGTCGCCGAACACCGCCCCGCGGCTGTGCCCGATGTGCATCGGCCCCGTCGGATTGGCGGAAACGAATTCGACGTTTTTCTTTTGCCCTTTGCCCATATCCGAATCGCCGTATTTTTCCCCCTGCGACAGGATGTCTTTCAAACAGGCGTCCCAAAACACCTTTGACAGGCGCATATTCACAAATCCGGGGCCGGCGATTTCAACGGCGTCAACGATCGGCAGGCTTTGCAGCTCGGCCGCCAGAATTTCGGCGAATTCGCGCGGCTTCATCCCCGCCTGCCCCGCCAAGACCATGGCGGCGTTCGTCGCGGCGTCCCCGTGGGCGGCGTCGCGCGGCGGTTCGGCGACCACACGCGCCGTGTTCAATCCGGACGGCAACTTTCCCGCCCGTTCCAAATGTTCCAGCGCGTCGATAATGTTGTTTCTGATCTGTGTAAAGATGTTCATCCTAAATCCTCACCTGCGGGTCGAACAGCCGCGTGTGCAAATCAATGGCGGACGCGTCGGTCAATCCGGCGACAAAGTCGGCGATCAGCCGCGCCTTTTGCCTTTGTCCGTCGGCGGTCGGCGGACAAAGCCGCGCCATTTCCTGCCATTGCGGCGGTAAAATGTTGTTTTCGGAAAACAGCAGGGAAAACAAATCCTTGACGATCCTTTTACCCTTGCTGGTCATCCGGTTGATTTTGTAATGACGATACATATTCGGAAACAGGAAAGCTTTCAAGCTTTGCATTTGCTTTTTCATATTTTCCGAAAACGCGATCACGGGCTTGCCCTGCGCGCGGATATCCTCGACGCCCGCTGGGTTCAGGGCGTCCAGATTGGCTTGCGATGTCGCGGCGACATCCAAAATCATATCGTTAATCATGCGCCGGACGGTTTCCGCGACGATGCGTGAATGTTCCACCGTCGGGTATTCGCGCGACACCTGTTCATAGTGGCGTTTGAAAAAATCGACGTTTTCCGCCATTTCATCGACGGTGATCAGCCCCGTTTTCAACCCGTCGTCCGTGTCGTGGTTGGAATAGGCGATATCGTCGGCCAGCGAAGCGATCTGCGCCTCCGCCCCCGGAAAACCGTCCAGCTCCAGATCCTGAACCGCGTTGTATTCCGCGATTTCCAACGGCAGCGGCGGCATCCCCTCGCCGACCAGCGGCCCGTTGTGCTTGACCAGCCCCTCCAACGTTTCCCACGACAGGTTGATCCCGTCGAAACGCGGATATTTCCGTTCCAGCTTCGTCACGATTTTCAGCGAATGGGCGTTGTGGTCGAAACCGCCGTATTCCTGCATACATTCGTTCAGCGCCATTTCCCCCGCGTGACCGAACGGCGTATGCCCCAAATCGTGCGCCAACGCCAACGCTTCGCCCAAATCCTTGTTCAGCCGCAGCATCCGGCACAGCGAACGGGTGATCTGCGACACCTCCAGCGAATGGGTCAATCGGGTGCGCAGGCTGGTTCCTTCGTGATAAACGAACACCTGCGTTTTGGATTCCAGCCGGCGGAACGCTTCGGAATGGATGATCCGGTCGCGGTCGCGTTGAAAACACGTGCGGTACGGCGCTTCCCGTTCCGGATACAAACGTCCGCGCGTTTTTTCGGCCAAAGTGGCGTAAGGGGCTAACATTCAAAACACCTGTTCAAAAAAAATTGACGGGGCATTATAGCAAAACCGGATAAAAAATCCATGTCATTTTGTCGCGGCGGATTTTTTTGCGCCGCCGTCCTTTTTGCCGAAGAATCCTTTGACCGCGTCGCGAATCTTGTCGAATTTTTCCCGATAACGGATTTTATCGTTCAAATCGTCAAGGATCATGGATATCCAGTCATAAGCCCAATGATCCGACCTGAACGTCCGCCGTTTGGCATCCGGATCGTCGGCCGGATCGGGCAGATTGTGTTTTTCGCGAAATTCGTCGGACAGCTGTTTGGGCGATTTTTGCGTTTGCCGCGCCAACTTTTGCCGCCTGTAACGCTCCTTGTCCGCCTCGATAACTTTATATGTGATGTTAGCCGCTTCCATCCGTATTTTTGTCATCGGATCCATCGTTTCCAAATGTCCGTCAATCAATTCGTCTGATGCGTTCGGCATTTTACTTTTGATGGATTTTTTCAAGTCGTCTTCGGCAAATCTTTCCAAGGCATCAATAATGCCCGGTCTTTTTTCGGGCATTTCCGACGTTTGAAGAACCTCCGGCGTTTCGGCGGCGGCCACGGGCGGCGGCATTCCCGTTTCCTCCCGTTGTTTGACCGGCGCATCAACCGGTTGGATTTTTTGCAGTTGACGTATTTTAACCGGCGTGTCGGCGCGCGCGATTTGACGCGTTTGCGACGGTGCGGCAACCGCGCGTTCCGGCAACATCAATCGGGCGTGTTCGGGAACGGCAGCGGCCATTTGCCGCGACGACGCCGGCTTTTGCCGTTTTTCTTCGGCCTTTCGGGCGGCGGCTTCTTCCCGTTGTCGGCGGGCAAGTTGTTCTTTTTCCTGCATCGCCCACACTTGTTCATCCTGATAGCTGTAGTTTTCCTCTCCGTCAATCAAAGCGTTTTGCCGTTCCGCCTCTTTATTCGCTTCCGCCATCACATTGTATGCGGCGGTCAACGCTCCGTTTAAACAGCCGTTTTTTTCGACATACGCCAAACCGGCGGCGGCAGCGGATTGCGCATATTTTTGATACACTTTTTTCATCAAGGCGACGTGCGTCAATTCATGTTTCAGCGTGCTGTCAAACAGAATTTTATCATTTTGCTCTTTCACCCATTGAGAAATTTGCACCGTAAAATTGTGAAACAATTCTATTTTCAGCACCTTTTTATTGCAGTCGATGGACACGCGATACGATTGCGACGATATTGTGCATCCGCCGTCTTTTCTCATTTTAGACAGCAATCCCGATTTTTGCTGATGTTTTATATCGTTATAACAGGCCGTTTTCGGAAGAGTTTCATATCGGATATTCTGTTTTCCGGTGATTTCGGCGCGCATCGGGGCGGTCTCCGCGCGTCCGGCGGAAAAGCAGCCGACGACCAACGCCGCGGCGAAAACGACGGCCTCTTTGATCATTTTTGTTCTTCCTCCGGACATTGGCGGCTGACATAAGCATACGCTTTGTCAGTGTCCATCAGCGCGTTTTTTTGACTGTCGTCGGCCATCATACGCTTCAAACCGGCCGATGTCACCTTGTCCACCGCGCTCATCGCCCTGTTCAGCGTCACGGGCGGCCGCATTTTATCCAATACGGCCAGCACGGATTTGGCGATTTCGGGGGCGTGGTGTTTCAACACGCGGCGGTGCAAATTCAAATGCGTCAGCTCGTGTTTCAACGTGGCGTTGAATTGACACGATCCCTTTTCCAATTCCGTGGATATCTCCACCTCGACGTTTTCCAACCCGACCAACAGTTCCAATCCGGCCAGCGTCCCGTCCGGCGCGATCATAACGTTGTCATAGCCCACATAGAAATGAACGCGCGTGCACCCCAGATTTTCGCCGTGCGCCCCCGAACACTCGAAATTCTTGTTTTCGTAAACGTAGCGCGGCGTCCCTTCGTCGATTTTAACGGAAACGACGGGCTTGACCGCCGCGGCGTACCCGCCGGCCGGATGCAAAGCCAACACCGTTCCCAACCAAAACGCCCGTTTCATTTTTCCTCCGCGTTCTTTTCCACATTAAACCAAAGGTTTTGAAAAAAAACAATCCTTTCATTTTCCTGTGGATTCGCTTTGATTTTTCCTGTATAAAGGAAATAATTTGAATGTTCCACAGGTCGTTTGACAAGGATATGAATCAGGATTCCCATACAAAGCCTCCGCCCCGCCCCGATTGTCGGCGGACGGACGACGTTTGCGTTTCCACTTGGAACATCAATTCGATCAACGCGCATATGCCCGTATTGTCCGGATATTTGCGCCAGAACACCCCCGACATCCTGATGTTGCAGGAAATCAAAACGGAAACGGACGGTTTTCCTTTTCTGGAACTGGCCGCAGCCGGATACAACGCGGCGATCGCCGGACAGAAAAGCTATAACGGCGTCGCGATTTTGGCCAAGGAAAAGATCGAGGTCGCGCGCGACAAACTGCCCGACGCCCCCGACGGCGGGGATCAGGCGCGATTTATCGAATCGTTCTGCCCCGCCTTGAAATCCCGTTTCATCAGCGTTTACGTCCCCAACGGCCAACCGCCGGCGAACGATCCGGAATCGTCCGACCGGCTGGAATACAAGCTGGCGTGGATGGACGCGCTGGCCGCCTATGCCGAACGGTTGGCAAATCAGGACACGCCGTTCATTATCGGCGGCGATTTCAACGTCATCGAATACGACGGCGACGTTTACGATCCGGCGGGTTTCAAAAACTCCGCCTTTACCGTTTCATCCGTCCGCGAACGTTTCCGCGCCTTTTATTACACGGGGCTGACGGACGCTTTGCGGCGGTTTGCGCCGACCGGCGCGTATTCCTATTGGGATTACCGCGGCGGCGCGTTTGAAAAAAACAACGGCATTCTGCTCGACCACCTGTTTTTATCCCCCGTCTGGGCGGACAGGCTGGCGTCGGCGGCCGTTGACGACGGATTCAGAGGGATGCCGAAATCATCGGATCACGCCCCCGTATCCTGTCGTTTGTCTTCACTTTAACCAGAGGAAAATATGGATTCTTCTTCGTCATATACTGTTTTAAAACTGATCGCGGCATTGTTTTTCGTCGCCGTCAACGCCTTTTTCGTCGCGGCGGAATTTTCAATCGTCAAAATCCGCCGCTCCAGATTGGAGGAAATCGAAGCGCACGGAAATAAAAAAGCCAAACTGGCGATCAAAGTCACTTCGGCGCTGGATTCGTACCTCAGCGCGACGCAGCTGGGCATCACGCTGGCGTCGCTGGCTTTGGGCTGGATCGGCGAACCCGCTTTGGCGGTCATCATCGACCCGCTGTTCGGCCCATGGCTGAAAAACGACCCGATTTTGATGCATTCGGTCAGCATCGCGACGGCGTTCACTTTGATCACATTGATGCACGTCGTGTTCGGCGAACTGGTGCCGAAATCCATTGCGATCCAGAAAACCGAAACGGCCGTGATGTGGGTCGTCCGTCCGCTGTACCTGTTTGCGCAAGTGTTCCGTCCGGTCATTTGGGTATTCGATCATCTGGCGGCCTGCGCGCTGAAAATCATCGGCATCCACCCCGCGCACGAAAGCGATCTGGTTCATTCCGAAGAGGAAATCAAGCTGATCGCGGGGGCGTCCCAACGCGGCGGCATCATTGATAAAACGGAAAGCGAAATCATCAAAAACGCCGTTGACTTTTCCGACAAGATCGCGCGCGAAATCATGGTGCCGCGTCAGGATATGGAATGTCTGTATCTGGAAAACACGTTTGACGAAAACTTTGACATCGTCAAGGAAAGCAACCACACGCGCTATCCCGTTTGCGATGAGGACAAGGACAACATCGTCGGCATGGTTCACCTGCGCGATCTGTTGATGAAAGAGGGCGAAAAGGACATCAAAAAAATGCTGCGCGAAGTCCTGTTCGTCCCCGAAAGCCTGTCGGTGTCCGAAGTCCTGCACACCATGAAACGCCGCCGCATTCACATGGCAATCGTCGTTGACGAATACGGCGGCACGTCCGGCCTGATTTCCATGGAAGACGTGCTGGAAGAACTGGTCGGCGACATTCAGGACGAACACGATACAACCGACGAAGTGTATGAAAAGCGGTTGGACGACGGAACGTTCGAGTTTCTGGGCATGACGCTGCTGGACGAAGCGTTGGAATACATGGGATTGCGTCCTTTGGACGAACACGAGGAAGACACCATCGGCGGCTATGTGTTCGGGTTGTTGGCGCGCAAACCGAAAATCGGCGATGTCGTCGATTGCCCGCTGTGCCGGTTTGAAATTCTGGAAATCGACGGGTTCCGCGTTAAAAAGGTCAAGGCTTTCATTAAAAAAGACGAAGACGAAACCGATGACGAAGCCGATGAAAAAATCGGTTGAACAAAGTGAAGAAACGAAAAGGGGCTTGCCGCGCGGCAGGCCCCTTTCCTTTTTTATTCGCCATACGGGATGCGCGCCGTTGCCGTTTGAAATCAACTTTTTTTAATCAGGCAATACACGGCCATGGTTAGAAACGTCGCCGTTTCCGAAACGGGCATCGCCAGCCAAATCCCCTCCGTTCCGGCCAACAGCGGCATAAAATGAAACGCCGGTAGCAAAAAAACGAACCCGCGCAGCAAAGCGAACACCGTCGCGGGCGCCAGCCTTTCGACGCTTTGGAAATAGCCGATGCCGGTCAAATTCAAAATGAAGCACGCGAACCCCGCCGCGAAATACGGGAATCCCTCCGCCGCCAATCGCGCCGCGGGTTCGGACGGATCAAGGAACAATCCGACGGCGCGCGCGGGAAACAGGGTGAACACGGCCGTCGCCAGTACGCCGCAAAAAACGGCGGTCGCCAGCGCGACTTTTTCGGCTTCGAGGGTTCTTCGGCGGTTGTTCAGCCCGTAATTGAAGCTGATAACCGGCTGGGCGGATTGCGCGATCGCGTTGCCGACCATAAACACGAACGGCATATAATAGCAGCACACGCCGAACGCGGCCACGCCGTCGTCCCCCAGATAGCGCATAAAGACTTGGTTTCCGGCGAACATCAGCATCGCCATGGTCGCTTCGCCCAACAAAGCCGAAGAGCCGATCCGGCATTGATTCCAAATATTTTCAAAAAACAGGTGGAATCCCCTCACCCCGATTTTCAGCGGGTAGAACCGCACGTTTTTCGCGAAAAACTGCAAATACCCGACGGCGATGATCCCGCCCGCGAACACAGACAGCGACGAAGCGAACGCCGCCCCCATGATCCCCCAGCGAAACGGAAAAATGAACAGCCAGTCCAGAAACACGTTCAGCAAAGCCGGAACGATATTGCACCACATCGCCAGTTTCGGCGCGCCGTCCAGCCGGATGTAAAACATGGACGCGATGCCGCAAACCTGAAAAATCAAGGCGGGCACGAACCAAACCAGATACGTTACGACCATATCCCGCAAATGTTCGGACGCGCCCAGCATCGCCGCCGTTTTTTCCGGAAACGTCAAAATGACGGCGATAAGTGCCGTCGAAACCGCCGCCGCGAACAACATGGATTGCGTGACGTTGAAACGCGCCCGTTTGATTTTTCCTTTGGACAGGGCGATCGACGCGACCACGGAACCGCCGATCCCCGTTATCAGCGACAACCCCGTGAAAAACATCAACAGCGGCACGCAAATGTTGACCGCCGCGATGCCGTCGCCGCCGATGCCGCGGCCGACGAAAATCCCGTCCGCCGCCGTCACGGCGCAGGTGCTCAACATTCCGGTCAATGTCGGAAAAAAGATTTTTCCGAACAAAACGGTGATCTTTTCCTTTCCAAAATCCATCTCTTCACCTTTTCGACACAAAAAAAACCGGATAAAACGATTGGTTTTACCCAGTCATCTTATCCGGTTTCAAACCTCCGATGAGGATTACAAAACTTGTTGCTCCGCCGCTTATACAGGATTGAAAAACGATGTCAAGCGTTAGTTGTCAATTTTCTTAATCACTTTGCACGGATTGCCCGCGGCGATGACGTTGGCGGGAATATCCTTTGTCACGACGCTGCCCGCCCCGATGACGCTGTTGTCGCCGATCGTCACGCCTTGCAAAATCACGACCGCGCCGCCGATCCAAACGTCTTTGCCGATCGTGATCGGCTTGGCCTTTTCAACGCCCGTCCGCCTTTGTTTCGCGTCGATCGGGTGGTTGACCGTGTAAAACTGCGCGTTCGGCCCGATCAGCGTGTGTTCGCCGATGCGGACATATCCCGCGTCCAAAAACACCGCCCCCGTGTTCAGGTAAACGCCGTCGTCCAGAAAAACGTGACAGCCGTAGTCGCAATAAACCGGCGGGACGACCGTCACCCCCGTTCCGACCGCGCCGAACATTCGCTTCATCAATTCCGCGCGGCGTTCCTTTTCCGAAACGCCGGTCGCGTTGTATTCTTTCAACAGCTCTTGAATCCGGACGTAAGAACCGGACAGTTCGTCCGATGTCGCGTCGAACCATTCGCCCGCGCGCTGTTTTTCATATTCCGTTGTCATTCAAAATAGCGGTAAAGAACGTTTTCCGTTTCTTCCTGTTCGACAGGATCGTCCTTATCTACGGCCGCCGGCGCCGTTCCCAGCGTATATACGACCGCGCCCAGCCGTTCGCCGTCCAGCCCGTTCAAAGCCATGACACCCCCCGTCAGGTTCAGTTCCGGCAAAGAAAAGGTTTCCGCGCCGTCGGATATTTTCAACAGCTTTTTCTGCTGTTTTTTCGCCAAAGGCCGACTGCTGCCGATCGAAGTCAGAAAAGCCAGATCCTCGGCCGTGCACCAACCGGAAAATTTCGTTTTCTCCGGTTCGCGGCGGCGCATTTTGAACCACGCCATTTTCTTCAGTCCCGTCTTGTCCAAAGCGGTATAGACGCGCACTTTTCCGAATTGCGACAGGGCGTCGGGAACGTTTTTAACCATGCGGGGCAGCTTTTTGGACATTTTCAGGTATCCGGTCTTTTCCCCGTCTATTTTCATCAAAACGCTGTAAACGACATCCTGCGACGGCAGGCGTTCCCAAAAACACGCCGACGGGGAATCGGCCGCCTCTCCGTTCAAACGCATCCGGCCGCGGTAGTTTTTATCGTTCACGCGGACGAAAAATCGAGTGTTCGGATGGTAAAAAACGAAATCCGTATCGTAATCCTTGGCCAAAGCCGTCGCGTATTTCGACGCCGCGGCGGCGACGGCGCGGGTGTTCCTGTCCTGCGCCGCCGTCATAAAAGCCTGATCGGCGAAAATGTTTTCACGGGCGAACCGTTTCAATCCGGCGCACGTCCGCGCCTCTTCCGACCGGACGAAATCGCGCATGGCGTCGGACGGCGTTTGTTGGCCGACCGCCGACGCGACGGGCGTTTCCACCTTTATCACCTCTTGCGCGCGCGCGGAAAACGCGAACGCTAAGCAAACAGTCAGAAGAACCCCGTGTGTTTTCATGCGCTTTTCCTTTCGATCACAAGGATTTCAGCCGTTCCAAAGCTCCGCCGATGTTGACCAGCGCGGTTTTGGCGTCCTCCAAACGTTTTTTCTGTTCCTCGACCACTTCGGCGGGCGCCTTGGCGACGAAAGATTCGTTGCTTAAACGGCCGGACAGCGAAGAAATCGTTTTTTCTAGATTGGCCTTTTCCTTGTTCAGGCGTTCCGTTTCCTTGGCAACGTCGATCACGCCCGCCAAAGGCAGCAGAATTTCAGCCGTCCCGAACACTGCCTGCGCCGCGCCCTTTTCGTCGTCGGCGGAATGTGAAATCTCCGCCTTTTCCAAACGAGCCAGCGTTTTGATCAGCGTGTTGAATTTTTCCAACCGCTTGGCTTCGGCGTCGGACGCCTTGCCCAGCAACATTGTGATTTTCGCCGACGGCGCGATATTCATTTCGGAACGCAGCGAACGCACCGCCGCGACCAAATCAACCACCCAGTCCAAATCCGTTTCGGCCGCCGGATCGACCAGATCGCGCAAGTCGCCCCAATCCGTGACGATCAGCATTTTGTCGTGATCGCCCTTGCTCCACAGCTCTTCGGTCACAAACGGCATGATCGGGTGCAACATGATCAAAATGCGTTCCAACACCCAAGCCGCCGTCGCGCGCGTTTCGGCCTTTGCCGCCTCGTTGTCGCCGAAAAACAGCGGTTTTGCAAATTCCAGATACCAATCGCAGAACGTTCCCCAAACGAACTGATACGCCGCGTTCGCCGCTTCGTTGAATTTATATTCGTCAAAAGCGGTCGTGACCTTGCCGTGCGCCTGCGCCGCCTTTGACACGATCCATTTGTTCAGCGGATTTTCAACCGATTTCGGATCGAATCCCTTGACCGCCTTGCATTCGTTCATTTCGCAGAAACGCGCGGCGTTCCACAGTTTCGTCACAAAGTTGCGGTATCCCTCGACGCGCGATTCGCTCATCAGCACGTCGCGTCCCTGCGCCGCCATGGCCGCCAGAGTGAACCGCATCGCGTCAACGCCGTATTTGTCCGCCAAAATCAGCGGATCAATGACGTTGCCTTTCGATTTCGACATCTTGCGTCCCTGTTCGTCGCGCACCAAAGCGTGAATATAGACGGTTTTGAACGGCACGTCTTTCATAAAGTGCAGTCCCAGCATCACCATGCGGGCAACCCAGAAGAAAATGATGTCAAAACCGGTCACCAGAACGTTTGTCGGATAGTAACGGCGCAATTCCTTGGTGTCGTCCGGCCACCCCAACGTCGAAAACGGCCAGATGCCCGAAGAAAACCATGTGTCGAACACGTCCGGATCCTGTTTCAAATCGACGTGCTTGCCGTAGTGTTTGTCCGCTTCCGCCTGCGCCAAAGCAACGTTTTCCTCGACAAAGAAATGACCGTCGGGACCGTACCAAACGGGGATCTGATGCCCCCACCACAGCTGGCGCGAAACGCACCACGGCTGGATGTTGCGCATCCATTCAAAATAGGTTTTCTCCCACGCTTTGGGGACGAATTCCATACGGCCGTCCTCGACCACTTTGATCGCTTCGGCCGCCAGTTTCGGCGCATCGACGAACCATTGGTCGGTCAGCCACGGTTCAATCACGACGCCCGAACGGTCGCCGTAGGGAATCGTCATGGGGTTGTCTTCCTCTTTGACGAACAATCCCAGAGCCTTGACATCCTCCAACACTTTGACGCGGGCGTCCGCCGTCGTCAAACCGCGGTAGGCTTCGGGCGTGTTTTCGTTCAAATGCGCCGTCGAATCCAAAATGTTGATCATCGGCAGGTTGTGGCGTTTGCCGACCTCGAAATCGTTGAAATCGTGCGCCGGCGTGATTTTCACCGCGCCCGTGCCTTTGGTCGGGTCGGCGTGTTCGTCGGCGACGACGGGGATCGCGCGGTTGCAAATCGGGATGATCACGTTTTTGCCGATCAAATCCTTGTAGCGTTCATCGTCGGCCGAAACGGCGACGGCGGTGTCGCCGAACAGCGTTTCCGGACGCGTCGTCGCGATCGTGATAAAGCGGCCGTCCTCGTTTTCAACGGGGTATTTGAAATACCACATCTTGCCGACGACTTCGCGCTGTTCAACCTCCAGATCGGAAATCGCGGTCTGCAGGTACGGGTCCCAGTTGACCAGACGTTTCGCGCGGTAAACCAGCCCGTCCTTGTACAGCGTCACGAATTCCTGACGCACGGCGCGGCACAGCCCCTCGTCCATCGTAAAACGTTCGCGCGGCCAATCCAGCGACGCGCCCAAACGGCGTAGCTGGTTGGTGATCTGGCCGCCGGATTTGGCTTTCCATTCCCAAACCTTTTCAATGAACTTTTCGCGTCCCAAATCGTGGCGGGACACACCCTCTTTGGCCAGCAGGCGCTCGACGACCATTTGCGTCGCGATGCCGGCGTGGTCGGTTCCGGGCTGCCACAGCACGTCCTTGCCTTTCATGCGTTGGTAACGGATCAGGGAATCCTGAATCGTAAAGGTCAAAGCGTGGCCGATATGCAGGTTGCCCGTTACGTTGGGCGGCGGAATCATAATGCAGTACGGTTCCTTGTCCGAATCGGGATCGCAAGCGAAAGCCCCCGATTTTTCCCATTGTTCGTAAATTTTCGTTTCCACTTCGGACGGGCTGTAAGTTTTTTCCAGCATCGCCGTTTCTCCTTTTACCTTCAACATTCAAAAAAAATATTCCCCAAGCTTTGGCAGGCTTGAGGAAATGAAAACCGTTCAACCGCCTATTTCAAATCCAGTCTGTCCATGACGTGGGCGATTTCCTTTTTAACGACGCGTTCGACAATGTCGGGCAGATTGACATCCAGCCATTCTTTCAAATACGGCTTCAGCGTTTCGCGCACGATCGTTTCGATCGTCAGGGCGCCGTTGCCCATTTCCAACCGTTTTTCGGACGCGATGTCGCGCAAATGCGACAACGATTCGGTCGCCGCGGCAACCGTCGGTTCGGCCAACAGCATATCGTCGTCCGCGTCGATGCGGCGGCCGCCGTTTTCCTTGATCAAATCGGTCAGCGTTTCCTCTTTCATCGGGCGGCTGGGGATGACGGGTTCGGGGGTGAAATCGTCCTCTTCGTCCGCCTGCGCGAAAGCCTTTTCGACATTTTGTGCGGGCGTTTCGTTTTCAACGATCATATCCGCCGTCAAATCGACAACGCCGGTGTTTTTCCCCTGCGCCGCCCCCTGCGTTTTTCCGTCCGCGCGGACATCACGAACCTCCGCCGTTTCCCGCCGCGCGGGTTCCGGAGATTCCGCCGCCCGCGCCACGCCGGACTTTTCGTCCGCCGCCGTGTTTTGAGTGGGGGCGTTGTTGCTGTCGTCCTCCGCCAGAATATTGCGAATGGACGCGAGGATGTCTTCCATAGACGGTTCGTTTTGTTCTGTCATTTTCTGTCCATACAGGTTAGCCTTACAGCTTAATATAACATCTCTCCGCGCGGGGGCAAGTCGATATTTTCGTTTTTATCGAATAACTTATCCCTCGACAACCGGCGCGGCGTTTTCAACCGCGGACTCCGCCGGCTGCGCGTCTTCGGCGGGGGCGGCGGCCGGAGCGGGCTGTTGCGTCGGCTGTTCAACCGTTTTTTCCGGCGTTTTGCGGTAACGGGCGATGTCCAGCCCCAACCCTTTCGGCGTCATCAACCCCATGGACGCGATCAACTGATACGACGCGTCGATCAAACTCTTTTTCGCGGTCACGACGCTGACCCGCGCGTCCAGCAATTCCTGTTCCGCGTTCAATACGTCCAGAACCGTTCTGGCGCCGGCCTGTTCCTCGGCCTTCACGCCGTCCAAAGCCAGCATGGACGCTTTGACCTGTTCTTCCAAAGATGACAGGGACGCGCGCGTCGCCTGATAGTTTTCCCACGCCTGCGTCGTGGAACGGATCGCGTCGCGTTTGACCGTGTTGATGTTGATTTCAGCCTGTCTGGCCGCGTATTTGGATTCCCGCACTTTGGAAACCGTGCTGCCCGAACGGTACAGCGGCACGTCCATCACCAACATGACATTGGTGTCTTCTTCACGCGCTCGACCGGTGCGAATCGTATTCCCCTGATAAGTGGTGGAACCATGCGCCCCCGCTTTCATATTGGAATACCCCGCCTGCAAATCGACGGACGGATAGTATCCGGATTGCGCGACGGTGACGGCGCTTTCCGCGCTCTTGGCCTGTTTTTCGGCGGCCAGAACGGACGGATTGCTTTTCAGCGCGATTTCCAGCGCGTCGTCCAAAGTCTGCGGCAACTTGGCGGCCGGCACTTCGGGTTCAAAAATCTTTTCGGGAAGCTTGCCGACGACTTTCTGGTAAACGGCGTAAGCGACTTTCAGATCGCCCTCCGCGGAAATGCGCGACGCAACGGCACCGGCATGGCGCGCTTCGGCCTGCGCCACGTCCGTTTTGGTCAATTCGCCGACGCGGAAACGGTCGCGCGTGTAATCCAACTGACGTTGCAGGACGGATTCATTGTTTTGATTCAGCTTCAGTACCGCGACGGCGCGGATGACACCGGTATAGGCGGAAACGGCTTCGACCAGCGCGCCCTGCTCCACATTCGACAGGTTGGCGCGTTCGGCCTCGAACTGCGCCTTGGCCGCCTGAACGGACGCGGTCGTCGAAAATCCGGAAAAGACCGGCTGGACGGCGTTGATTCCGAACGAAACCGGCATACTTTCGTTTTCCGCGAAAATCGGGGACGTCCGGCTGCGGGTGTAGGTATAGCCGTAAGACGCTTCGCCGGAAACGTTGGGCCCGTAACCGGAACGGCTTTGCGTAATCTTTTCATAAACCGATTTCAAATACGCCCGCTGGGACAAAATCGACGGATTAGCCACATAGGTATAGGCCAAAGCCTCCTCCAGCGTTTCGGCGTACGCGGCGTTCGCCAGCAACACGGCCGACAGCGAGATTCCGGACAAAACCTTTTTCAAACTCAGTTGTTTAGACATAGCAGCCCTCTTGAAAAAACTGAAGCATCTCAAAAACATTCTTTTTTACCGTCAATTCCGCCCCAATATCAACAACTATTTAGGAAACGGCCTCAAAAATGAAGTTTTTATCCGGATTCGCCCCCGTCAAACCGCCGATATCCAAATCGAACGGCGTTGTAAAGGACAGGCCGCCGTTTTTCCTGACGACTTTTGTCGCGCGCCCCGTCGCGCCGCCCGCCGGAGCGACCACGCACACCAAACGCCCGTTTTCGGCCAGCTGTTCGGGCAAAGCGTCCGGAATTTTGGATACGATCCCGTCGATGAAAATCGCGTCGAAAGGCGATTGGGCGGCGAAACCGGCGGCGGGATCGGAATTTAAAACGGCGACGTTGTCGATTTCGCTGTCGATCATAATCTGCTGCGCCGTTTCGCACAACGCCGCGTCGGCGTCGATCGCGACGACCGCGCGCGTCATCCCCGCCATCACCGCCGCGGAATATCCCGTGCCCGATTTGACGTTCAAAACGAAATCGTCCGGCCGCAATTCAGCCGCCAGCAGCAGGTTCGCCAGAATACGCGGCGAAAACATCACCCGCCCCGCGTCGATTCGGAAACTTTCGTCGGCATAGGCGCGCCCTTTCAGCCGTTCGGGCAGGAAAAGTTCGCGTTTGACGCGGCCGATCGCGCGCAGCATCGCCGGATCGCCGATTCTGTTGGCGATCAGCTGCCCCGAAACCATGTTTTCCCGCGCCTGATTTTGATCGTTTTCGATTGAAATTCCAGCCATGTTTCCCCGCTTTCCACATTCAGAAGTACAGGATATCCGCCGTTTTTGCAACAAAAAGAAAAAAGTTGAATTTTTTTGTTGACGGCCGCGAAAACTAAGTCTATAAGAAACCTGTCTTTAGGGACAAACCGCTACGGGGCCGAATGGCAGAATGGTTATGCAGAGGACTGCAAATCCTTAGATATCGGTTCGATTCCGGTTTCGGCCTCCAAGATTATTCCGCGATAGCTCAGCGGTAGAGCAATCGGCTGTTAACCGATTGGTCGTAGGTTCGAATCCTACTCGCGGAGCCAACA